>Ga0209343_10004703_pt1 | contig 16814 bp, 17 predicted proteins | sample RifCSPlowO2_02_FD_184026 | JGI IMG/M metagenome (GOLD analysis project Ga0209343, IMG submission 184026) | Groundwater microbial communities from Rifle, Colorado - Rifle CSP2_plank lowO2_0.2 (SPAdes) (version 2) | ecosystem: Environmental > Aquatic > Deep subsurface > Groundwater | place... | reverse complement strand
GTTACGGCTGCACCTGGGCCGAGGATGCGGAAGATGCCCGCAAGGTTGCCCAGGTTCTGAAAATTCCTTTTTATGTCTGGAATTTCGAGAAAGAATATCGGGCCAAGGTTGTGGACTATTTTTTGCGCGAATACCGGGCCAACCGAACCCCCAATCCCGATGTGATGTGTAACAATGAGATTAAGTTCAAGTTTTTCTTGGATAAAGCCCTAAAGCTTGGCGCGGATTTCGTGGCGACCGGGCATTACGCGCGTATCACGAAACGCGTATCACGAAACGCGTATCACTTGCTCAAAGGCGTGGACCCGGCCAAGGACCAGAGTTATTTTTTGTATACCCTCAGGCAGAAACAGCTGGCAAAAATTTTATTTCCGATCGGGGGCTATAAAAAAAGCGAAATCCGCCGATTGGCCCGAAAATTCAAACTGCCAACTGCGGATAAAAAAGATTCCCAAGGCATTTGTTTTATCGGCAAAATCAATGTGGGTGAGTTTCTGCGCGCTCATATCCGGGCCAAGGCCGGCGATGTTGTGACCGCAACCGGCGAAAAAATCGGCCGCCACTCTGGATTGCCGTTTTACACGATCGGTCAGCGCGGCGGCATCGGAATCGGCGGGGGCGGCCCGTTTTATGTCGTGGGCAAGGATCTCAAAAAGAATCAACTGGTCGTGACCAATAAGCCGGCGGATAAAAATTTATGGCGGCGGGAATTTTCGGTTTCAGACATCAGTTGGACCGGTCAGACCCCGAAATTGCCGCTGCGCGCCGGTGTCACGATCCGGTATCATCATCCGGAGCAGAAAGCCCTGATAGGGAGAATCCCGCCAAGAGGGCGGGCAGGCAAGAATCCCGCCAAAGGGGCGGCAAGAATCAAATTCGCAAAATCACAAAGGGCGATTACGCCTGGCCAAGCCGCGGTTTTTTATAAAAAAAATGAGTTACTCGGAGGGGGAATAATTGTTCATGTTTTTTAGATGTAACAACCACCAACCTATCGCTTGGTGGTTGTTACAGAGAGAAAAAGTGAAAGGCCGGCGGATGGAATGTCCGTCGGCCGATCAATCGTTGGCGGGAGAAACCCGGATCTAGCAGAGGATCATCCCCGACCATTCGGTGGATTGGACGACCACTTGGTCCTGGTTCACGATCTCGGCCGCAATCTTGACCTTGCGTTTGCCGAGCCGTCGGTAGACCTTCTGCTCCTTGAGCATGAGACGCAGCGCAATGCTGTCCCCGGGGTAGACGGGAGCCAGGAAGTCACACAGCATCTGCGTGAAGAATGAGCCGTCGGTGAGGCCCAGCTCGTAAGCTATACCCATGAGCTGCGCAATGCACAGGACGCCGGGCGCGACGCGGTTGCGAAAGTCTTGCGCGCGGGCGTACTCGTCGCTGGTGTGCATTCTGTTTCGATCGCCATGCTCGGCGACGAAACGATCAATTTTGGCCTCGTCAATCGTGACAAAATGGCTTTCGATCACATCGCCGACCTCGTCGAGGCCGCTGACACGCTGAATCTCCGTGGTGCTCGGTGTCCGCATAAAGCCCTCCTTAATAAGGCTGGCGAGATTGGTAAACGGAAAAACAAAAATCCAATGGCATAAGTATAAATTAAAAGCCCCTCTGGTTCAAGAGGGGCTTTTAATGTTGCGTTTGTTACACCAAGAAACTGACTATTAACAAGGCAACAATGTTGATAATCTTGATCATGGGGTTGATGGCCGGGCCGGCAGTGTCTTTGTATGGGTCGCCGACCGTATCGCCGGTTATCGCGGCCTGATGGGCTAAGGATTTTTTGCCGCCGTAATTGCCTTCTTCAATGAATTTTTTGGCATTGTCCCAAGCGGCGCCGCCTGAAGTCATGGAGATGGCGACAAACAAACCGGTAATGATGGAACCGACCAAAACTCCGCCCAGAGCCTTAACGCCCAAGAAGGGAATGAAGCCGACGGCAATCGGGACCATAACCGGCAAGAGGGCCGGAATGATCATTTCTTTGATCGCGGCTTTGGTCACAATGTCGACGGCTCGGCCGTAATCCGGTTTGGCCGTGCCTTCCATGATTCCGGGAATTTCGCGAAACTGGCGGCGGACTTCTTCGACCACGGCATGGCCGGCGCGGCCCACGGCCTGCATGGCCATGGAGCCGAATAGGTAGGGGAGCAAAGCGCCAATCATTAATCCGGCCAAGACTTTGATATCTGAAAGGTCAAATGCCATTGGGTGCCCTAGGCCCTTGAGTTCTTCCGTATAAGAGGCAAACAAGACGACGGCGGCCAATCCAGCCGAAGCGATGGCATAACCCTTGGTTACGGCTTTGGTCGTATTGCCGACTGCGTCGAGTGCATCGGTGTGCTCACGAACTTCTTGCGGCAGCCCGGACATTTCGGCAATGCCGCCGGCGTTGTCCGTAATCGGGCCGAACGCATCAATGGCCACGATTATGCCGGCCATCGAAAGCATGGAGACCACGGCAATGGCCGAGCCGTAAAGGCCCATGTAGTGATAAGAAACCATAATGCCGCCGATGATAACCAGAACCGGCAGGGCGGTGGATTGCATGGAGACAGCCAGCCCGGTGATGATGTTGGTGCCATGGCCGGTGGTTGAAGCCTCGGCGATTGATTGCACGGGCCGGTATTGTTTGGAAGTGTAGTATTCCGTGATCACCACCATGGCAGCGGTCACCACCAAGCCCACGAAGGAAGCGTAAAGCAAGCCGGTGCCGAAGAAGGGAATAAACAAGCTTTTGGTTACCCAGTAAAATCCAACCGCGGCCAGCAGGCCGGAAACGATCAGACCTTTATAGAGAGCGGCCATGATTCCCTTATTGACCAAGCGGACGAAGAAGGTGCCGATGATCGAAGCGAAGATCGAAATGGCGCCCAAAGCGAGTGGGTAAAGAACGAAGGTCGTGTTGCCCTGGAATAAAATATTGCCCAGGAGCATGGCGGCAATGGTCGTGACGGCATAAGTTTCAAACAGATCCGCCGCCATGCCGGCGCAGTCACCAACATTATCACCAACGTTATCGGCGATAACCGCTGGGTTTCTTGGATCATCCTCGGGAATGCCGGCTTCAATTTTGCCGACCAAATCTGCGCCGACATCGGCGCCCTTGGTAAAAATGCCGCCGCCGAGGCGAGCAAATACCGAAATCAAGCTGCCGCCGAAACCGAGGCCAATCAGCGCCTTGATGTCACCGGTAAAATGGTAAAAGAGTGAGACGGACAGTAGGCCCAAACCGACCACAAACATGCCAGTTACTGCACCGCCCCGAAAGGCCATGTCGAAAGCGGCGGTCAGGCCCTGTTTCGCGCCTTCAGCAGTGCGAACATTGGCCCGCACAGCCACAAACATTCCGATAAAGCCGGCTAAGGCCGAGGCCACGGCCCCGACAATAAACCCTTCGGCCGTATGGGCGCCGAGGAATTTCCAGATGACAATGGCCAAAATTACAGCCACCACGCCCACGGTTTTGTATTGGCGGGCCAGATAGGCGGTAGCGCCTTCTTGGATGGCTTTGGCGATTTCCTGCATCTTTTCGTTGCCAGCCCCTTTCTGCATCACGAGCCAGGTTAGGATAAACCCATAAACAATCGCGGCCAATCCCGCGATTACGGCAAACCCGATGATATTGGATTCGGATAACATAAGTTAAAAATTTCTAAATTCTAATGACTAATTGACCTGAGCATTATAGCCCAAAGTGTCGGCTTTTTCAAGCTTAGATTGAGCCCTTGATTTTTTAGTAGATTCATATATAGTAACCCTAATTACGGTTGGGGATGGACTTATCGTAAACGTGCAAAGCAATAGGAGGCATCGTGAGAGCAAAGACTCATACGGAAGCAAGGCCGATCGAAGACACGAGCACCAACAAATCGGTCGAGGAACTTCTCGCCGAAGCCGTGCCGCCGACGAAGCACAGGATCCCGTGGATCCTCATCACCTTCATCCTGATCGCCGCGGGCATCGCGCTCGGTATTTTCAAGGGTGTGCTCTCGTAGCCGGCCGTGCGGCCGGCGCCCTTTAGAGGGTCGGGTGGACACATGTGCCGCCCGACCCTGTTTTGTTTATATGTTAAAATTAGTCCATATACCCCGTTAGAAGTAAAAAAATAGTAACTGCTCTCTCGGAGGTGAATAATTTTTTATATCTTAATTCGATTATATTTTAATGTCTTCAGAAACTTCTAACGGGGTGAAATACCAAAAAGTCAGCATTGTCATTCCCGTTTACAACGAACGAGCAACGATTGAGCAGGTCTTGGCTCAGGTTCGGGCGGCGTCGACTCTTGGTTTGGAAAAAGAAATCATTCTGGTGGATGATTGTTCCACCGACGGCACGAGAGAATTTTTGGCAACTTTAATCGATGAAAATTTTAAAGTTTTTTTGCAGGATAAGAACACGGGCAAGGGCGGGGCGCTCCATTATGGATTTGAACAAGCCAGCGGGGATATCGTGATCATCCAGGATGCGGATTTGGAGTATGATCCGGCCGATATCCAGAAAATTTTAGAGCCGTTTATGAAAAATGGCGCCGAGGTCGTCTACGGATCCCGCTACCTTCAGCCGAGCGTCGGATTAAAATTTTGGCACAGTTTTTTTAATAAACTCTTTACTCAAGTTAGTAACCTTTTGATCGGCCAGAAAATTACCGACATTATGACTTGTTACAAAGCTTTTAGCCGTAAGGCGATTGGCAGTTTCGTCCAAAAGCTGCAATCGCAGCGATTTGGGTTTGAGCCGGAAGTGACGGCGCGGGTCAGCCAGGCCGGTTTTAGAATTGTCGAAGTTCCGGTCTCATACCGCCCGCGGTCGCACACCGAAGGTAAGCATATGAATTTAAAAGGCCAGCTAGAATCGCTGGCCGCCTTGATCAAATACAGTTTATTTGGTTAGGAAATTTTACGATAGCGATAAACGGCCAGCGGCACAAACACAATCAGGAGCGCCGCGGCCCAAATTAGGGAATACCAGACATTGTCGCCCACCGGGGTGCCCAACGATAAAGCCCGGACAGTATTGGTCGTATAACTGATCGGATTGTGTTCGGCGAACCATTTGACTGGGCCGGATAAGGTATTGGTGGGCACGAAAATCGAACTGGCGAAAACGAGCGGGAAGACCCAAATAAATCCGGCGGTTTGGGCGATTTCGACGTTTTTGACAGCCAGTCCGATGGTCGCAGAAACCCAGGAAAAGGCAAAGCCGAACAAGAGCGTCAAAAGGATGGCCAGGAAATATTTGAAGAATCCATGCTCAATGCGAAATCCGATGGCGTAACCCACCAAAGTCATAACGATGATGACGAAAAAATTGCGAATCGTTTCAGAAATTGTTCGGCCGGCCAGGACCGCGGAGCGGGCCATAGGCAGGGAGCGGAACCGGTCAATCATGCCTTTGGACAAGTCATCAGCCAAGCCCACGCCAGTCATCATGGCGCCGAAGATCACGGTCTGCACGATAATTCCCGGAATCAAGTAATTGATGTATTTCGTATCCGTGTGAATCGCGCCGCCAAAGACGTAGGCAAAGAGTAGGACAAACATTACAGGTTGGATGAAAGAAAACACGATTAACTGCGGCATGCGGCGGTAGCGCAGGAGGTTGCGTTTGACCATAATCAAAATGTCAGTGAGAGTTCTATTCATTGGATTGGGTGCCATGACCGGTTAATTTCATAAACACATCGTCGAGACTGGGCCTGCGCAGAATAATATCAGAGAGTTTCAGTTGCGCGCTATCGAGGCGGCGAACTACTTCCACCAGGATTGATGGGCCTTGGCTAGTGGGCATGATCACAATGCCATTACTAGAATTGGCCTGCGGCTCACCATCTCCGAATTCTTTTATCAGCTCCGCGGCTTGACTGACGTCGTCGTGATTGGTCATGTGCAACTCCAATACATCTCCGCCGACTTGTTTTTTGAGTTCATTGGCAGTGCCTTGAGCGATGATGTGTCCGTGATCAATGACGAAGATATGATTGGCAAGCTGATCGGCCTCTTCCATGTATTGGGTGGTCAGCAGCACCGTGGTGCCTTCCTCCACCAATTCCCGGATAACATTCCAGAGCGTAAAGCGGGAGCGGGGATCCAGGCCGGTGGTCGGTTCATCCAAGAATAAAATTTTAGGGTGGTTAACCAGGCTTGCAGCCAAATCCAACCGGCGGCGCATCCCACCAGAATAAGTTTTGACCGGCCGGTCAGCGGCGTCTTCTAAATCAAATTGTTTGAGCAATTCGGCGGCCCGCGCTTTGGCTGTGGCTGGATTCAGGTGATAAAGTTGGCCGACCATGTCCAAATTTTCCCGGCCGCTCAAGACTTCATCCACGGCCGCGTATTGGCCGGCCAGACCGATAGCAGAGCGCAGTTTCTGGGGTTGCGTCACGACATTTAACCCATTGACCGTGGCTTCGCCGGAAGTGGGCAATAGCAGTGTGGCGAGAATTCGAACCAAGGTCGTTTTGCCAGCGCCATTGGGCCCGAGCAGGGCTGTGACAGCACCACGCTTAACTTCCAGACTGATATTATCGAGTGCTTTGGTTTTGTCGTATTGCTTGCTGATACCGCGCACGGAAATAATTGCATCGGCTGATGCGCCAGCGGGGCGAGGCGGTTCCAAAACAAATTCCAAGATTTCATGAGCTTGCCAGCCAGCATCGGTGAGAGCTTTCATGATCTGTTCATTCGTGAGCCCGTGGTGACGAGCTTCTTTGATATATTGTGTAACTTGATGAGACATAGGGTATAATTGTATCCGGTTAGCGAGAGATTCGCAAGATCTTTAAAAAGGTGACCAGATATGTTAAAATAAATTGCTTTTGGGGAGTAGCCAAGCGGTAAGGCAACGGACTCTGAATCCGTCATCGTAGGTTCGATCCCTACCTCCCCAGCCAAATAATCTTTTTATTGTGGGCGACCGAGGATCGTTAAGAGCAACTTATTTATTTGGATTAAATCAAAATATTATATGGACATCGCTTTCATTAGTAGGACCAGTGGAGAAAAAATAAGTGACGATTTAAATGAACGCTTGGATGAAATTGAGAAAGTAACCGGTCATAAAATTGCGGTGTATATTTTGTCTGGGTTTGATTTTGATGATGAGATTAATAAATCAAAGAAATTATCTATTGAGATAATTAAAGTAGACGATCCGATAAGTCCTGTATCAATAAATTCTGTGCTAGAGTATATGAATAAGACAAGGAATGATCCCGAGGCGTTGTTTATCTTTTCGCAAGAAACTGTATTTACTACAGAGAACATACAAGCGCTCATTACAGAACTGCAAAATAAAGAAACATTATTAGTCGCTGGATACAAATTTGAGATTGTTGAGGATCGTGGCAAAATCAATCAAAAATTGAACGATGAGCTTAAAAGCTATTATGCAAACGAAGATTTAATTGCATATCGTGTACCTTGGAACACATGTGCGATATGGAACTATGACTTGTTTAAACAATATATTGGTAAGTTTGATGAAATAACAATGGGGAGATATCCTTTCTTTCAATTTCCAGTCACTATAGATGGGGTCTCCAGTTTAACAGATCATAAGGGTATGGAGGACGGCTTGGCTATTGCAAAAGCTGCTTCACAATCGAGAAATATTCATTTTAAATTGCTCCCAACGGCATTGCCTTGGAAAGTAACTGAAGATAAAATAAATAACCATCGTAAAAAACTGGCCAGGAAAGATTATGTCATGAGGAACTTCATGGCCATGAGAAATTATTCAATAGAGGCTTTAGAAGCCGCCGAAGTAAAATAGATTGTAATAAATGGATATAAACGAAGAATCATTACAGCTGCACGAAAAGCATCGCGGCAAGTTGGAAATCAAAAGCAAAATTCCGCTTGAGGACAAACATGACTTGGCTGTGGCTTATACGCCGGGCGTGGCCGCGGTGAGCCTCGCGATTGGCAAAGACAAAAGTTTGGCCCGCGAATACACGATCAAGCACAACACAGTTGCGATAGTCTCGGACGGCTCCGCCATCCTGGGTCTCGGAAACTTGGGACCGGAAGCGGCATTGCCGGTCATGGAAGGCAAGGCGATTTTATTTAAGCAGTTCGGCAATATTGATGCTTTCCCCATTTGCCTTGATACGCAAGACACCGAGGAGATTATAAAGACGGTCAAACACCTGGCACCGGTGTTTGGTGGCATCAATCTGGAAGATATTTCGGCGCCGCGCTGCTTTGAAATCGAGCGGCGGCTGCGTGCGGAATTGGACATTCCAGTTATGCATGATGACCAACACGGCACGGCTGTGGTGGTCCTGGCCGCGCTGATCAATTCACTCAAGCTTCGCGGCCTGACAAAAGAGCAAGTCAAAATTGTCATTAACGGCGCGGGCGCGGCCGGATTGGCCGTAACGCAATTATTGCTCGAATACGGATTTAAAAATATAGTAGTTGGTGATACCAAAGGCGCGATTTTTGAAGGCCGGGCTGGACTCAATGACGAGAAAGTTTTAATAGCCAAATCCACGAATCGGGAAAAAATAAAAGGGGATCTGGCTCTGATAATTAAAGCCACGGACATTTTTGTCGGCCTGAGTAAACCGAATTTGCTGTTGCCGGAGATGATTCGGAGCATGAATGAAAAACCAATTATCCTGGCTTTGGCCAATCCGGTGCCGGAGATCATGCCGGATCAGGCCCACTCTGCCGGCGCGTTCATTGTGGCCACCGGGCGGTCGGATTTCCCCAATCAGATCAACAATGTCCTGGCTTTTCCTGGGATTTTTCGCGGCGCTTTGGACAACGGAGTTGTCCAATTTTCCTCGACAATGTTCATCAACGCCGCCAATGCCCTGGCCGGTTTTGTGCAAAATCCCGCTCCGGATAAGATTTTGCCATCCGTATTTGATCCGGGCGTGGCCGCAGCCGTGGCTAAAGCCATTATTAAATAACAACCTTGGAAAAGAAAGTTCTGCTTAAAAAAATCGTCGGCGTGACTCTGATCATATTGGGGGCCATTTCGGTGTTGACGCCTTTTACGCCGTTTGGCTGGCTGATTTTTGTGGGGCTTGGTTTTTTGGGTGTTAGGATCGGCTTTTGGGCTCGAATTAAAAGTTATTTTAACCGATGGCGGACGAATGGCGGACGAATGGCGGACGAAATAATCATCAAGTTAAAGCCGGGCGACTCTTTGCATACCGTTCACAGCGCATTGATTCCAATCTTGACGCGAGCCAAAACTGGGACGAGACTGGGTTATTGCGCCGGCCTGGTCAGTTCGGAAGGGTCGGAGCATGTGACCAAAAATTTTGAGCGCCTGGTCAGATTTGCTCGCCATTTGGAGCAGTTGCATGGCTTTGCCGTTTTTTCCAGCGGCGATATTTTTCGGCCCGAAGTGTTGGAAATCGTCAAACACTCGCCCGAACATGATTTTTATCAATTTTGGCGCAACGTCCTGAGCAGCGGTCTGGTTACCGATGTGTTCATGACCCCGAGGTGGGAGCGATCGAGAGGGGCAATGGACGAGCACGAAACAGCCAAGAAGCTCGGAATAGCGATTTATTATTTGGATTTTGAAATCTAAAACTAAAAATCCCGTTATCGGGATTTTTAGTCAGTATGCGTGGTGTCCATGTTTGGCTTGTCGAACTTATTTATATAGAAGGCATAACCGCCTTAAGGGTTGGACCGCAAATCATGGACTGGCGCATACGCGTTTCATCCTTTGTTGCATCCATTTCTCCTTTCCATAAGCATCGTAAAAAGTTATAATTATTTCGTCAACTTTGACATTTAAGCGCTCGTGTTTTGTAATCCAGAAATAGCTGCCGTTTAAAACTGAAAATTTACTGGTCTTTTGACAAGCCACTGCTTACAGGAGTAAAATTAAAGATAGGGAATTTACCTGTGGACAGCGGCATTGGCGCCGCTTTATTTTTTTAATGGAGAGGGGAGTTCTAAGCAAAAGAAACTCAAAGCAAATGGAACCGTTAGCATCAAAGATTCGACCCAAAAACCTGGAAGAATTTATCGGGCAAGCGCATTTGGTCGGCCTTGATAGGCCGTTAAGAATCGCCATCGAGAACAAGCATTTGTTTTCCTTCATTTTTTGGGGACCGCCGGGCGTGGGCAAGACGACCCTGGCCAAAATTTATGCCAAAGCTCTGAATGCCGACCTGTTTGAATTGTCCGCAGTTTCATCTGGTAAAGATGATGTCCGGCAGATTGTGAACCCCGTTAGAAGTAAGACGCCTGGGACGTCTGCCGATATGTTTACATACCGGACTTCTAACGGGGTGAATGCCAACACGGCCAAACCGAAAGTCTTGTTTCTGGACGAAATCCATCGGTTCAACAAAGCCCAGCAGGATTACTTGCTGCCGTTTGTCGAAAAAGGAGAAATCACTCTGATCGGCGCAACTACGGAAAATCCCAGCTTCGAGATTATCCCGGCGTTGCTGTCTCGCTGCCGGGTGTTTGTCCTGCATGAATTTTCGGCCGAAGAAATGTCAAAAATCATTGACCGCACCGGAGTCAAGCTCGATAAAAAATCCAAAGAATGGCTGGTCAATATGGCCAACGGCGATGCGCGGCAGGCAATCACTATGTTGGAGAATACGGTTAATTTTTACGGCAAAGCTACAGTTGAGAACCTGAAGAACACGCTGCAGAGCAAATTCCTGCGGTTCGATAAGAAGGGCGAAGAGCATCACAACACGATTAGCGCGTTTATCAAATCCATGCGGGCCAGCCAGCCGGATGCAGCGCTGTATTATTTGGCCCGGATGATTGAATCAGGCGAGGATCCGAAATTTATTGCCCGGCGCATGGTCGTGTTCGCATCCGAAGACATTGGATTGGCGCAACCCACGGCTTTGGTCGTCGCCAATGATGTGTTCCGCGCCGTTGAAACTATAGGCTTGCCGGAGGCGGCGGTCAATCTGGCGCACGGCGTGGCGTATCTGGCTTTGGCCCCTAAGAATCGCGATTCTTACAATGCTTATTATGAAGCGCTCGATGACGTCAAAGAGCTGGGCAATCTGCCGATCCCGATGATGATCCGCAATGCCCCGACCAAGCTTATGAAGGATTTGGGCTACCACCAAGGTTATGAATTGTATCCAAAGGAAGATCTTTTGCCGGAGCAGCTGAAAGGCAAAAAATATCTGAAGCGAAAAAAATGATTTCTATGGCTTTTTTTGATTTCAAGGGTTCATGAAAAAAATTACGAGGGCTGCAAAAACCGCGACCAGCCCGACATAAAACGTTTTCATCCTCATATACACGTTACGAAACATCTTTATGTAAAATATCAATAAACTTTCATGGATATAAGGGTTGCTGTCAGTGTTGGCCTCGAATAAGAAATATTGTTTTTTGCTAAACGGCCAAAGCCACATAATTCCAATTTCAATCGAATCCACGACCATGTGGCTGGTAAACGAGGCCAAAAACACCAAGGCAAAATACTGCGCATAAAGAGAGTCGGAAAGAAAATATATACTGAGTCCGATCACCAATCCGAATATTGGCGTGTGGGTCAGAAAACGCCGGTGGCTGACATTGTTTCGTATCCGGACGGACCGGAGCATTATGAAGGAGATAATCATATCCCAATCCACCGCCACAGCCCAAAATAAACTCCATAGCAGTAATGAATTTACTTGATCCAAAGAAAGGGCCGGGTGCAAAATTTTAAGCAAAACAAAAGCAAATAAATAACCGGTGGCGGCATGATCGTAAGGCATCATATAAGGAAAGAGTAGCAAAAATAAAACCGCCCAGGTAGGGCGGCTTTGGTTTAGTAAGAGCTGCGGTCGTCGCGATAGCGGATGCGGTTCGCATCAAACCCTTGATCCTGCGGTCGGCTGGGATCGCGGCGGGGAAACTGGTCGCGCGATTTATAGCGGCCGGGTTTTCTAAACCCAGGGCGGGCAGGGCGATCAGAGGAGCGGTTGCCCTGTTCGCGCACATAATCATGACGCGGCTGGCCCGGGCGGCTGGGCATTGGACGGGCTTCGCGTCTGAATTCAGCTCGGCCCGTGGTGGGAATCGATTGCAACCCTTCAGCTTGCTTGACCGGAAGGGTAATTCTGATTAGGCGTTCAATACTGCGAACATCGTAGCGCTGGTCCGGCGTGGCGAAGGAAATCGCTTTGCCAGCCAGGCCCGCCCGGCCAGTACGGCCGATGCGATGGACGTAATCTTCCGGGTTTTCCGGCAGATCGTAGTTGATCACGAGCTCAATGCCGCTAACGTCGATGCCGCGGGCCGCAATATCGGTGGCGATCAACACGCGGTAACGGCCGATTTTGAACCCTTCCAGAGCTTCTTTGCGCTGGCCCAGGGAGCGGTTGGAATGGATTTCAGAAGAGGTGTGGCCCATATTGCGGACGGCATGGGCGATTTTTTTGGCGCCAAATTTCGTCCGGGTAAAAACCAGGATGCTGCCTTTATGTTCGGTTAAAATCTTGGTCAGCAGAGAAACTTTCTGGTCGCGGGCGACGAAGAAAACTTCCTGGGCCACGTCGCGCGCGGCGGTGCCGGATGGCGCCACTTCGATTCGGATCGGGATGGTCATGTATGAGGTGGCGATCTGAACGATGGAGTTCGGCATGGTGGCCGAGAACAGCATGGTCTGTCTGGCTTTGGGCACTTTGGCCAGGATGCGGCGGATCTGGGGCTCAAAGCCCATGTCGAGCATGCGGTCGGCTTCGTCCAAAACCAAAATCGTGACCGAAGACAGATCGATTGTTTTTTGTTCCAGATGATCGTTGATGCGACCGGGGGTGCCGATGATAATATGTGGATTTTGGCGCAGGCTGCGGATCTGTCTGTTGATTGGTTCGCCGCCGATTAAGACGGAAGTTTTGAGTCCGACTTGGCGGCCGATTTTTTGCAGAGCCTCGTCGACTTGCAACGCAAGTTCGCGGGTCGGTAAAATGATCAGGCCGCGGCCTTTGTTTTGAGCCAGGCGCTGAATCATCGGAATGCCAAAAGCCATGGTCTTGCCAGTTCCGGTTTGCGCAATGCCCATGACATCTTTGCCTTCAATCGCAATCGGAATCGATTGGAACTGAATCGGGGTCGGTATAGTGAACCTAAGTTGTTGGAGGATTTCAAACAGCTTGGGAGCTATTCCTAACCCTTCGAAAGAAGTGTTGGTCGGATTGACCATAAAAAATGAGTTTCTTCCGCCGTCGCTAAAGCTATGGCGGATCCGCCGAAGCTTTACGCGTAGGCGGAGACCCGAACGTCCAAGGGCCAGAAATACAGCGCAATTTGGTATCGAGTCGATTATTTATCCCGTTTAGAAATTTTTCTAAAAAGGGGATTGATTAAGATTAACCGTTGTCGTAATTAGCGATAATTGTATGCTAATCACTTATTTCTAACGGGATTTAACTAACAACTAATTATACTCCTTTTTGGCGATTTTGTCAACCCTCACAACAAATCCTCGCTAAAAGCGATAAATTGGTGCTAAAATATTAATCATGAACAAACATTCAAAGCTGATTGTCGTGACCATGTTTATAATGATTTTCGCCACGTGGTTTTCGCACAATGTCAAATCAGATTTGCCGTTGATCTTCCAAAAAGACCTGCGCGCGCATGATGAATCCTCCAATTCGACCGTCGCGGCCAATATCACCCGGCAATTTTTCCCACCCATGATCCGGGTCAACCCGCTGGATGATAAACAGGGGAACTGGATGGAGGGCCCGTTTTGGCAACATATCCCCCCGCTGTTTGCTTACGTGCCTTATGCGTTTTTCGAGCTCGACGGACATGTCAGCATAGAAGTTAAGCGGCTCTCTTATGCCTTTGTGACGCTGTTGACCGGGATCTTGTTCATTGCGATTGTCTTTTGGTTTTCCAGGAATTTACTCGCGGCGTTCGCCGCGCTCTTGGCCAGCTTATTTTGGATCAATACGCCGTTTACCCACGAGTTGATAACCGGTTATGCGTTCGGCGTCTCGGATATTGTTCTGGCGTTTACGGCCGTTTTGGCCTTTGGCGGGATTTTATTTTATCTTGAAAAAGACCGAGCAGAGCGTTTAAATTATTCCTGGAAGCGCTTAGCTGTCATCGCTTTGCTCGTGGCCCTGCCGGTCATGGCCAAAAATCTGCTCGGCGCGCTGCCGGCGGCTGGATTTGTGCTCCTTTTGTTTTGGGACCAGAAAAAATTCAATCGGAACTTTTGGACCTCTCTCTCTTGGCTGGCCGGCTGGCTGATTGCGTATTATTCGCCCCTGCTGATTGCCTCGCCAGGCACGTTCAAAAATGAAATCCTGGTATCTTTTTTTCATGCCGTCAACTACGAAGGGTGGGGGCGGCCCTGGCATTTTTATATTACGGACTATTTGCCGCACCGGTATTTGTTCGGTTGGACGGTTTGGTATTGGCTGGGAATAATTGGCGCTCTGCTGACTCTTGGTATTCGAATTACGAATTACGAATTACGAATTACGGTTGAAGCAAAAATGCTGGGGCTCTGCTTGGGCTGGTTTGCGGCCAACCTCTTGGCGATATCTCTAATCATCTCTAAAATTCCGAATTTCATTTATCAGAGTTATTTGTTCAGTCTGTTTGCCATCTTTTTAAGCCTGTTTTGGTGGTTCGACAAGTGGCGAATTGAGCAGCTGGACCAAAAGTATCTGAAGTGGGGGCTTGGCATAGCGCTCGTGATCGCCTTGTTGGTTACCGGGCGCAGCGTTTGGCGGTTTGAGGTTTTGTTCGAGGCGCATCGGGCGGCGGCGTATAATTACAATTCGGAGCGTGAAAAATTCTATCAGGTGGGGGAGTGGCTGCAGAATTTCGGCCTTGGCCCATCCGATCTCGTAATTGCGCGCGTCTCGGACAATGATTGTTGGCTGCGCTACGATGTTTTGTTTTTGACCGGTGCGGAAGCCAAAACGCTGACGGAACTCTCTTTCCATCTGCCAGCCGGGGAACTGGTAAGGCAAAAGTACGGTCGGATCTTTTTTATCGTCAACAAAGCCGAAAGTGTGCCGGCCGGGATTGCCGCCTACCAGCGGGTGGAACTGGACAATTATTCGGTCGTCGCGTTTGATCTGAAAAATTTAGACAACGAGGCAACACAGCGGATAATCGCCGCGTTTGCGCGTTCTCATGAAAAGGACATTGCGCAGGATGTGGCGCGGATCAAGGCTGACAAAACCTCCTGCCAGTGGCTGGTGCCGGACGAAATTTTAAACGCCGACTAATTGCCTAAAAAAAGCCCAAGCTATATAATATATACATGCTCGAACAAAGTTTGATCAATTACATCAAAAGCGCTCTGGCTGAAGGCCGCAATGGCTCAGAAATCCGCCAAGCGCTGCTTGGTCATGGCTGGCAGGCCGGAGATGTCGATCAGGCCCTTTCCTTGCTCGTTTCCCACGGGCAATCCAGCGCGCCGAGCGCGCCGGCACCGGCTCTAGCGCCCGTAACTTTCGGTGAAATCAGTTCAGCCATTCCGATTGCCCGGACTAATTTTATCTCCCCTTACAGCTATCTGTTGGAGCTGGTTTTGTTTTTTGCCCTCCTGATTTTGGGCAACAAGGCCATCAGCGACATTCATACGCATTTCCCCACCGATATTAACGGCCGCTTGATTTTTGACGCCCTGGTAGTAATTCCGTTTTTGTTGGCGGCGACGACTCTGCATATGTCGTTTCTGCACAGCAAAGAGCGGTTCCGGGTCCTCTCCGAGCCTTATTATTTGGTCGCCGGTTGGTTGATTGTTCGGCTGCTGTGGAACGCGAGCAAATACATTCTCGACAAGAACGCGGTTTACGGCGTCTATATTGTCCTGCTGCTCGTGGTCGCGGTTCTGACCGGAATCGTCTTTTTTATCCAGAAATATATTAAGAAAGATTAAACCCATGGATGATTTGACCAAACAAGACTCACTTTGGCATTACAAGATGACTCCGGGCACCGGATTTGTGATCACCCTTCTGGTTTTGGCCTTGGTTGCTTTGGGTGAGCGGGTGCTTTATGATCTTGGCCGCCTTTATGCGCCATTGCCGCTTGATTATTTCCAAAATTTAAGCGTAATCGTGGTTCATTCGTTTTTCATCATTCCGCTGCTGATCGTTTCGATCATCGTTAACGCTCTGGTCGGCCACAAGAAAGAAAAATACGCGATCGTCCTGATCCCGTATTTCGTGCTGAGCATTGTGTTGGCCCTGCAGTTGATCTTGCAGATCGCGATTTATTTTGGTTTCCACCATACCAGTTTTCAGTTTTATGTCGTGATGACCGTTCTGGTTGCCGTTTGCACGATCGCCATCTTTTACATTCAGGACAAATATAACCCCAAGAAAACTTAAAGTCGGCGTTCCACCTGATCGATCAATTGTTTGATCGAATCATCATTCGGATAAAGTTCTTCCAAAAGCCTGAGGTATTCGAGGGCTTTTTTGCTGTCATGGTCGTCGAGATAGATTTGAATCAGGGCGTTGTAAGAGTAAGTGAACTTCGGGTCCTTTTCGATCGCCAACTTAAAATTTTCGATCGCGAGATCTTTGCGATCAAGGGCTTTGTAAGCATTGCCTAAATTGTGGTAGGCGACTTGAATGTCAGAATTAAGCGCAATGGCCCGTTGGTAGGTTTCGATTGCTTTTTCGTGCTGGTTGTCATCGTCATAGGCCATGCCGAGGTTATTGATTACGCGGTAACTGGTTGGCGCATAGCGCAGGGTCTGGTTATAAAAAATGATCGGATCACGCCATTCGGCGTTGCGGGAGATGGTTGTTTTGGCCAAAAAGACCAGGTAAATGAGCAATAATATTGAGATGGCTTGGGCGACCCTCACCCGCCCCTTCG
>Ga0209343_10004699_pt1 | contig 16819 bp, 16 predicted proteins | sample RifCSPlowO2_02_FD_184026 | JGI IMG/M metagenome (GOLD analysis project Ga0209343, IMG submission 184026) | Groundwater microbial communities from Rifle, Colorado - Rifle CSP2_plank lowO2_0.2 (SPAdes) (version 2) | ecosystem: Environmental > Aquatic > Deep subsurface > Groundwater | place... | reverse complement strand
GAAATAAACTCTATAGTCTTACCTAAATTCGTCCATTACTCAGCACTGCAACAGTCACACAGATGAAATGTTGCGATCTGCCACTATAAGGTGCCGATCGGGTCGCCTCACCCCGGCTCAATGCCTTGGTACCGGGCGCGTGGTCTGAGCCGCTTGAATGCTTGCCGCGCCGGCGCTACGCTGCAACAGACGCATCCAGCCGAAGACATAGTCAACGCGTTACCGGGCAGCCAGCCTGGCCCATGACAATACCCTGGTGGCTGATCAATCCAGCGCTGCAGGCCGGCATCATGGGCAGCTGGCTGAACGGCTCAACAGATTGCTCGGGCAGTTTCGCGTATGAGGACTAAATGAGCAGCATGGAACATCAGGAAGTCGACCTTAACCGCCCGCAGAACCAGGATCTGGTCTGGGATCTGGATAGCATCGCCCGCCGCGAACTGGCCGAGCGATTTATCAAGCTATTCGAAAACCGTCTGTGTGTTTTCTCCGAATCGGTGCACCAGCTCTACACCAACTACAACCTGCATTTCCCTAGCGATCAGGGCCGCAAGATGGTGGTGCTGCCCAATCCTTATGCCTTCCACGATACGCTGCATGGCATCGAGTCCCAGGCGGTGCGCAAGACCGGGCTCTGCGTGCTCCCGGGCGTGGTGCTGGGCAAACCCGGCCTGTTGTTGACCACCATGTTCAAGGAAGGCGGCCCGGCCCCCAAGACCATGCCGTTCAAACAGGCCTTGGCGCAGATCATCAGCAGCCAGAAAAAGGCCGGCGACGTGTTCCTGCCGATCATGATGAAGGGCGATTTGCGTGAATTTAATCAGCAAATGCCTTACATCCACCTGCACCGGCTGCAAGTCAACCGACTCACTCGGCTGTCCAGCTTCGAGCGTGATGACATTCAGCAAACCATCACCCGCAAACTGCTCACCCTCTATCGCCAGGCGGATAGTCTTAGCTGCCACGACACTTGATGCCGCTCGGCTGAATCAGGCCCATAGACTCAAACGCATAAAAAAGCTGGCCACAGTGATCTGTTGCCAGCTTTTTTATTGGGGAGTGGAATCTCTTGAGCTGAGCGCTCAACCGCCCAAGCCCTGCTTACTGCTGACTGACCCAGAATACCGCCGTGGCGACGATGATCAGAATCAGGACGAAAATAGCTTTGGCATCTACAGCGCTGTCGCGGCTGTCAGGTTCGGAGTGCTCGGAATGTTCGGTCATGGACTACCCCCTCATTGTTGTGTTTATGGGTGAACCGTTCTGCAGTTAAGACCAGCCAGGCGGCTTACTCAAGCCTCGAGGTTATGTTCTGCAACGCAATTATTCCTTTAAGTTCTTTCCATATACTCAAACATCACTTTTGCGCATAACCCTGAGCTGGTATCTTCCTCCAGCTCCGCCAGGAGAGCGCGGCCGTGCGCGCTGATTTGCTGTAAAAAGCCTGATAACAGGACACTCCATGTACGTATACGACCAGTACGACCAACAAATCGTCGAGGACCGCGTCAAGCAGTTCCGCGATCAAACCCGCCGTTATCTGGCTGGCGAGCTGAGCGGTGAAGAATTCCGCCCGCTGCGCCTGCAGAATGGCCTGTATATCCAGCGCTACGCGCCCATGCTGCGTGTGGCCGTGCCTTATGGCCTGATGTCATCCGCGCAGGTGCGCATGATGGCCAAGATCGCCCGCGATTACGACAAGGGCTACGCCCATATCAGTACCCGGCAGAACGTGCAGTTCAACTGGCCGGATCTGGAAGATGTTCCCGCTATTCTCGCCGAATTGGCCACAGTGCAGATGCACGCGATCCAGACCAGCGGCGCCTGCATCCGCAACACCACCACCGACCAGTTCGCTGGCGTGGCCAAGGACGAAATAGTCGATCCGCGCCTGTGGTGCGAAATCATCCGCCAGTGGTCGACCTTCCACCCCGAGTTCACTCATCTGCCGCGCAAATTCAAGATAGCGGTCAATGGCGCGGTGAGCGATCGTGCGGCCATCGAGGTGCACGATATCGGTCTGGAGGCGGTGAAGAATGCCGCGGGCGAACTGGGCTTTCGTGTTTCCGTCGGCGGTGGCCTCGGTCGTACGCCGGTGGTGGGCAGCTTTATCAATGAATTCCTGCCCTGGCAGCACCTGATCAGCTACCTCGACGCCATCCTGCGCGTGTACAACCGCTATGGCCGTCGCGACAACAAGTACAAGGCGCGGATCAAGATCTTGGTCAAGGCCCTGACTCCGGAAGTCTTTGCCCAGCGTGTCGAAGCCGAGTGGGCTCATCTGAAAGACGGCCCAACCACATTGACCTCCGCCGAAGTGGCGCGCGTTGCCGCCCACTTTATCGACCCAAGCTACAAGGCCCTCGACAACCAGGATGCCGCTCTTGTTACGCTGGATGCCGAGCACCCGGGTTTCGCTCGTTGGCGCCAGCGCAACTGCTTCGCCCACAAGAAGCCGGGTTATGTAGCCGTGACCCTGTCGCTCAAGCCCACCGGCACCGCGCCGGGCGACGTCACCGACAAGCAGCTGGACGTTATCGCCGATCTGGCCGACCGCTACAGCTTCGGCGAGGTGCGCAACAGCCATAACCAGAACATCATCCTCGCCGACGTCGAGCAGGCGCAGCTGTTCACCCTCTGGGGCGAGCTGCGTGAAAACGGCTTCGCCACGCCGAACGTGGGCCTGCTGACCGATATCATCTGCTGCCCGGGCGGCGACTTCTGCTCCCTGGCCAATGCCAAGTCGATTCCGGTGGCAGAAGCCATTCAGCGCCGTTTCGACGATCTGGACTATCTGTTTGACATCGGCGATATCGAGCTGAACATCTCTGGCTGCATGAACGCCTGCGGTCACCACCATGTCGGCCATATCGGCATCCTCGGCGTGGACAAGAAGGGTCAGGAGTTCTACCAGGTGTCTCTCGGCGGCAGCTCTGGTCGCGATGCCAGCCTGGCGCAGATTCTCGGTCCCTCCTTCGCCGAAGCGGACATGGCCGACGTGATCGACAAGATCATCAAGGTGTATATCGAGCAGCGTACCGATGAAGAAAGTTTCCTCGATACCTTCCGCCGTATCGGTGTCGACCCGTTCAAGGAGCGCGTATATGCAGCGAATCATTAAGAATGGTCAGTTGCTCGATGAGAGCTGGCACCTGCTGCCCAAGGACGCCACCCTCGACAGCCTGTCCAACTGTGACGACCTGATAGTGCCGCTGGCTCTCTGGGTCGAGCACTCCACCGCCCTCAAGGTCCGCGATGGCGGCCTGGGCGTGTGGCTGGAGGCCGGCGAGGAAATCGAGGAAATCGCCGATCAACTGGATAACTTCCAGGTGATAGCGCTGAATTTCCCCGCCTTCACCGACGGCCGCCATTGCTCCACGGCCTACCTGTTGCGCACCCGCTACGGTTACAAGGGTGAAGTACGCGCCATAGGTGACGTGCTGCGCGACCAGCTGTTCGCCCTCAAGCGTTGCGGCTTCGATGCCTTCGCCTTGCGCGAAGACAAGGACCCGCTGGACGCCCTGAAAGCCTTCGAGGAATTCAGCGAGGTGTATCAGGCCTCCAGCGACCAGCCACTGCCGCTGTTCCGCCGCCGCGCCTGATTGGCCTAGGCAATCAAAAAGCCCCGCTTATCTTGAGATAGGCGGGGTTTTTTATGGCCTGCCAGCCCTGGCGGCCACCCTGCGGGCCGTCGCTGCGCGACGTTAAAAATGGCTCCCGGCCATTTTTTGGTTTACGGAGTCGCACCGCGGCTAGGCCCTGACACTGTCCCAGGCGATTTGCGCGAACAGCTCGCGGCAATCCGCCAGGTCGCTGCGTGCCCTGCCGGCCAGCCAGTTGCGGGAAAAATCATGGGTGGGACCGATGATCACCGAGGCGAAACAGTCGACCGGCATGCTCTTGAAGCAGCCCTGCTCACGGTAGCCCGCCAGCGCCTGGTAGATACGCGCGTAGTGCTGCTGATTGGCCTCGCGCAGCTGCTCGCCCATCTCGCTGGCCTCGACGCGGCCACGGCTGTGCAGAACGAAACGCGCCCAGTCCGGGTTGGCCACCACCCAGTCGATATAGCTGGTGACCAGCAGTTTGACGCAGGCTTCGGCGCTGTCAGCCTTGGCAAAGCCCTGCTCCAGCAGTTCGGCATATTGCTCCGTGCCCGCCAGGTAGAGCGCGGCGATGATGCGCTCCTTATTGCCGAAATGGTGGTAGAGGCTACCGATACTGGCACCCGCGCGGTCGCGGATCATCTCGATGGTGGTGGCATCCACCCCCACCTCGCTCACGCAAGCCAGCGCGGCCTGGAGAATCTCATCTTTACGGGTGCTGCGAGCCATAACGCTCCTTGGCGGTAAAAACGCGCTTGAACGGGATGCTTAATCGAGCCTGACCAGCACGCGGCCGACCTGCTTGCCCGCCAGTATCTGGGCTATGGCCTGGGGCAGTTGCGGCAGCGTCACCTCGGTGACCAGGGCGTCCAGATTGAGCTTCCATTGCAGCGACAGCCTGTCCCACATGGAGGCCTTGACCACCAGCGGCAACTCAACCGAATCGACCCCCAGCAAGTTCACGCCGCGCAGGATAAACGGCAGCACACTGCCCTGGAAGCCGACGCCTGCGGTCAAGCCGCAGCAGGCCGCACTGCCGCCATAGCGCAACGCCTTGAGTACGTTGCACAGAATATCGCCGCCCACCGTATCCACCGCGCCGCCCCACTGCTCCTTGAGCATCGGTCGCTCGCTGCCTTCCTGCAACTGGCTGCGCGAGACTATTTCTTGCGCCCCCAGGCTCTTGAGAAACTCCGCCTGTTCGGCCTTGCCCGTTGCCGCGGCGACGCGATAGCCCAAGGTGCTCAGCAGCACCACGGCAATGCTGCCCACGCCGCCCGTGGCTCCGGTTACCAGAATAGGCCCGGCATCTGGCGTGACGCCCGCCTGTTCGAGTTTGTCGACACACAGGGCGGCGGTAAGGCCAGCAGTGCCGAGCACCATGGCTTCGCGCAACGACAAGCCTTTGGGGCGCTTTAGCGCCCAGCTGGCGGGAATGCGGATGTACTGGGCGAAGCCACCGGCGGTGTTCATGCCCAGATCGTAGCCGGTGACTATCACCTCATCGCCCACCGCGAACTCGGCGACGCTGGAGGCCTCCACCACCCCCGCCGCATCGATGCCCGGGGTATGCGGAAAGCTCTTGGTCACGCCGCGGTTGCCGCTGGCCGATAGCGCATCCTTGTAATTGAGCGAGGAATACTTGACCCGCACCAGCAACTCGCCGGCCGGCAGTTCGTCGGTATCACGCTGAACAATAACCTGCTCGAATTGACCCGCGGCGTTCTCGCGGACCTGCAGTGCGCTGAACCTGCTCATCTTCTTTCCCCTGTAACGAATGCGTATTACCAGAAGCGCTGCTGCTGCAGACGGCTCAGCCAAGTCAAGGCGAAGCGATCGAGCGCCACGCTGGCCGCCAGGCCCACACGCTCCTGCAAGGATTTCTTTTCGGCATAGTGCAGATGGTACAAATCGGCCTGTTTGGCGCGCTCGGCGAGGTATTCGTCGCTGGTCTTGAGTTCATCGACCAGCTGTTTTTCCAATGCACTGAGGCCCAACCAGACTTCGCCCGTGGCGATCTGCTCGATCGCCAACTGCGGGCGATAGCGGGCGACAAAGTTCTTGAACAGCTCATGGGTGGTTTCCAGGTCTTCCTGGAACTTCTCCCGGCCCTTCTCGGTGTTTTCGCCGAACACCGTCAGGGTGCGCTTGTATTCGCCGGCGGTCAGCACTTCGAAGTCGATATCATGCTTTTTCAACAAACGATGCACATTGGGCAATTGCGCCACCACGCCGATCGAACCGAGGATGGCGAACGGCGCGGAAATGATCTTCTCGCCGATGCAGGCCATCATATAACCGCCACTGGCCGCGACCTTGTCGATACACACGGTCAGCGGCACGCCGGCCTGGCGAATGCGCGCCAGTTGCGAGGAGGCCAAGCCATAGCTGTGAACCATGCCGCCGCCGCTTTCCAAACGCAGTACCACCTCATCTTGCGCCGTCGCCATACTCAGTAAAGCAGTGATCTCATGGCGCAGTCTGTCGGTGGCCGAGGCCTTGATATCGCCGTCGAAATCCAACACATAGACCCGCGGTTTATGGCTGCCGGCTTTCTTCTCCAGCTTGGCTGCCTTGGCTTCGGCCTTGTGCGCGGCTTTCAGCTGATCCTTGTCCAGCACCGACTGCTCCAGGCGCTGGTGCAGTTCTTTATAGAAGTCATTGAGCTTGTCCACCTGCAGCTGACCGACATGCCGTCGCCCCTTGCCACGCAATAGCGCAATCGACACCAGCACCACCACGATAGCCACCACCAGGGTCACTGTCTTGGCCAGAAAGCCCATGTACTCTGCAAGAAACTCCACGCATTCCCCCTTGTCCCGATGACGGCGCCGGCTGTTCGGCGGCGCTGATGTAGCCCAAGCATACCGAGGCAGCCGATTGGCGACCAGCGAGCAACGACCTGACATTGATGCCAATGATGCAATTCAAACAAGCGTATGTTTTTACGTTGACAGCTTCCCAGCTTCCCCATAACCTCGCGAAAACTTCAACGTACCGGGATCTTAGCGGACGTGGGCAGCATCTACCTGATTCGACATGGCCAAGCCTCATTCGGCGCCGACGACTACGATGTGCTTTCGCCCATCGGCATTCGCCAGGCCGAAGTGGTGGGTGCGCACCTCGCCCAACTCGGCACGCGACTCGATCGCAGCCTGAGTGGCGACCTGCGCCGCCAGCAACACACCGCCAATACCGCCCTGGAGCAACTGCGGGCTGCCGCCATCGATGCGCCAACATTGGAGATCGACTCGGCCTTCAATGAGTTCGATGCCGACGCGGTGATCCGCGCCCTGCTCCCGGGCCTGCTTCCAGAAGAACCCGAAGCCCTGCATATATTGCGCAATGCGGCGCAGAACCGCGCCGAATTCCAGCGCCTGTTCGCCTTGCTGATTGGCCGCTGGATCTCCGGCGAGCATGACCAGCCCGGCCTGCAAAGCTGGCAAGCCTTTGTCGAGCAGGTACGCGGCGGCCTCAACCGGCTGCTCGAGCAAGCCGACAGCAAGCAGAACATCGCCGTGTTCACCTCCGGCGGCACCATCACCGCCCTGCTCCACCTGATCACCGGCATACCGCCGGCCCAGGCTTTCGAGCTGAACTGGCAAATTGTTAATACCTCACTGAGCTGCCTGAAGTTTCGCGGCAAGCAGGTGAGCCTGGCTTCCTTCAACAGCCATGTGCATTTACAGCTGTTGAAGACGCCGGAACTCATCACCTACCGTTGAGTGCCGGCCCACTGCTCCCATACGGGCGCTAGAAAAACCTGAGAAAAGGAAGAAATCATGAGCGTTGCAGACATCGTCCAAACCATGCAGTCCAAATTCAATGCCGGCGCCGCTGCAGGCCTGGACCTGGTATTCCAATTCAACATCGAAGACGGCGAGAACTACGCCCTGATCGTCAAAGACGGCACCTGCGCCGTTGAGCAAGGCGACAACTCGAACGCCAACGTGACCCTGATCATGGACAGCGAAACCCTGAAAGGCATCACCACCGGCGAGACCGATGGCATGCAGGCGTTCATGTCCGGCAAGCTGCGCGCCGAAGGCGACATGATGCTGGCGATGAAACTGGGCGAACTGTTCCCGGTTTAAGCGGCAAGGCAAGGCTGAACACCAAGAAAACCGGAGTCCTGTACTCCGGTTTTTTTTATGGCCGGCCATCCATGGCGGCCACCCTACGGGCCGTCGCTACGCGACGTTAAAAATTGCTCCCGGCAATTTTTTGCGCCCGCAAACTGGACCACAAAGCCCAATCAGGCAGCCTGATTGTGTGGCAACACGCCAGCCTATAACGACGCGTATTGCTTGTGAGCGACAGGCCGCAGCATTAGATTAGCCAATAATCTTGGGCACCCATCATAAGCAGAAGGGATAAACATGGCGCTTACTGACCAGTCCACCCGTATCCGCGAAGGCGAAGAACTCGACGCCACTGTCATCGACCAGTACCTCAAGGCGCATATTCCCGGCCTGACTGGCGAACCGCGTATCAGCCAGTTCCCCGGTGGCGCCTCAAATCTGACCTACCTGCTCGAATACCCCAATAAAGAGTTGGTGCTACGTCGCCCACCCTTTGGCCACAAAGCCAAATCGGCCCACGACATGGGGCGCGAGTACCGCATTCTCAACCAGCTGAACGACGGCTTTCCTTACTGCCCGAAAGCCCATGTGCACTGCACCGACGAGTCGGTGATAGGCGCCGAGTTCTATGTGATGGACCGGGTCAACGGCATCATCCTGCGTTCGGATATGCCCGCCGAGCTGAACTTCAGCCCGGAGCAGACCCGCGAGCTGTGCAAGAGCTTTATCGACAAGCTGGTCGACCTGCACCAGGTCGACTACCAGGCCTGCGGCCTGGGCGACCTGGGCAAACCGGAAGGCTATGTAAAACGTCAGATCGGCGGCTGGAGCGATCGCTACGAGAAAGCCCTGACCCCCGACGCACCGCTGTGGGAACCGGTCAAGGCCTGGCTCAAGGACAAGATGCCCGCCGACCATCACAAGCCCGGCATAGTGCATAACGACTACCGCTTCGACAACGTGATCCTCAACCCGCAGAACCCGATGCAGATCATCGGCGTGCTGGACTGGGAACTGACCACCATCGGCGACCCGCTGATGGACCTGGGCAACACCCTCGCCTACTGGATCGAGGCCGCCGACCCGGCGCCGGTGCAGCTGATGCGCCGCCAGCCGAGCAATGCCCCCGGCATGCTGACCCGCCAGGAGTTCGCCGACTATTACGCCGAACGCTCCGGCATCGAGATCAAGAGCATCGACTTCTACTACTGCTACGGCCTGTTCCGCCTGGCCGGCATAGTGCAGCAGATCTACTACCGCTATTACCACGGCCAAACCCAGGACAAACGCTTCGCCCAGTTTGTGCAGATGAACAAACTGCTGGAGCAGATGAGCCTGCAGGTCATCAACAAGTCGCAGCTGTAATCCGGCCTAACGCCTTCAGACAAGGGGAACCGCATGTCCAAGACCCAACTGTTCGACCTCGACGGCAAGATCGCCTTCGTGTCCGGCGCCAGCCGTGGCATAGGCGAAGCCATCGCCAAATTGCTGGCCCAGCAAGGCGCCCACGTGATCGTCTCCAGCCGCAAGATCGAAGGCTGCCAGGGCGTGGCCGACGCCATCATCGCCGCAGGCGGCAAAGCCACGGCGATTGCCTGCCATATCGGCGAGATGGAGCAGATTACCAATGTCTTCGCGCAGATCCGCGAGCAGTTCGGCCGCCTGGACATCCTGGTCAACAATGCCGCCACCAACCCGCAGTTCGGCAACGTGCTGGAGACCGACCTGATGGCCTTCCAGAAGACCGTCGATGTGAATATCCGCGGCTACTACTTCATGTCCATCGAAGGCGGCAAGCTGATGAAGCAGAACGGTGGCGGCAGCATCGTCAACGTCGCCTCGATCAACGGCGTCAGCCCGGGCGAGATGCAGGGCATCTACTCGGTGACCAAGGCCGCGGTGATCAGCATGACCAAGGTCTTCGCCAAGGAATGCGCGCAGTTCGGCATCCGCTGCAACGCCCTGCTGCCGGGCCTGACCGACACCAAGTTCGCCTCGGCGCTGACCAAGAACGACGCCATTCTCAATCTCGCCCTGCAGCGCATCCCGCTCAAGCGCGTGGCCGATCCGAGCGAGATGGCCGGCGCCGTGCTCTATCTGGCCAGCGCAGCATCCAGCTACACCACAGGCGTGGCGTTGAATGTCGATGGCGGCTTCCTGTCCTAAACAGCCGCAGCCAAGCGAAAGGGACCCGCGGGTCCCTTTTTATGGCCTGCCATCCCTGGCGGCCACCCTACGGGCCGTCGCTACGCGACGTTAAAAATTGCTCCAGGCAATTTTTTGTGCCTGAGATTTATTGCCAGTCTTGCAGGGCCTGCTTGGCCGCCTGGTTCATCGGCTGGGCGAGCAGGCCGGCGGGGGTCAGGCTGATGCTGTAGACCGCGTCGTCGGCGACCGGCAGATAGGTCACCCGGCGCGCCAGGGGATCGAAGATAAACAGATCGTGCTGCCCCAGCCGCAGCCAGCGCCACAGATCGATGCCATAGGGGCTGCGGGCCAGGGCGACGCGGGTGTGTTGGGCGAGGGATTGCTGTTCGATGGCGAGGAAACGCCCCGAGAGTTTTTCCAGGCGATAACCAGGCTGCAAACCGATCAAGGCGGCCAAACCCTTCCATTGCAGAAAGCGCGCATCCAGCTGCCAGAGGTCGCCCTCCATGGTCACAGTGCGCTCCTGGCCGCCCTCCAAGAGGTTGACCCTGTAGTAGGGACCCTCGGCCTTGAAGCTCAGGGTGGCCAGCGGCTTGCCTTCGGGGATGGACCGGTAGCTGCTGAGGTCATAGGTCAACACACCGATCAGCGCGGCCAAGCCGAGAAACGCCAGCCCGCAGGTGCCACGCAACCAGCCGAGAAACCACTGCCGGTTAAACAGGATTCGCGCCGCCACCAATGCCGCCAGCACTGCCAACAATGCCGTCGCCCACGCCAGTCCGCCGTATTGCATCGAGGTGCATTCCTTATGCTGGGAAATGCCGGCATTATGCGCAGCTACCTGGCTCGCGACCAGCAAGATAGCCCCAGTATTCGACACAGGACGTGTTTTTAATGCCACTGCCCTTTGCATTCAGCCTTGACCCGGCGACCCTGGCCATTCTTGCCCTGGTCGCCTTTATTGCCGGTTTTATCGACGCCATCGCCGGTGGCGGCGGCTTGCTGACCATTCCCGCCCTGCTGACCGCCGGCCTCCCCCCGCACCTGGCCATGGGCACCAATAAACTCTGCGCCACCTTTGGCTCAGCCACCGCCAGCTACACCTTCTACCGGCGCAAGCTGTTCGCCCCCAGGCAATGGCGCAATGCGCTGATCGGTACTGCTGTCGGGGCTTTGCTGGGGGCGGCGCTGGCCCATTGGTTGCCCTCGGCCTGGCTCAACCAGATGTTGCCGGCGGTGGTATTCGCCTGCGGCCTGTACCTGCTGTTTGGCCAAACACCGGCGGCGCCCCTGGTCGCCGATGCGCCTATTGGCCAAGGTCGGCAATGGCCCCAGGGTCTGGGTTTGGGTTTCTACGACGGGGTTGCCGGGCCTGGCACCGGGGCATTCTGGACGGTCAGCAGCTTGTTGCTCTACCCGCTGGACCTGGTGCGCGCCAGTGGTGTGGCCCGCAGCATGAACTTCGTCAGCAATGCCTGCGCGCTCAGCGTGTTTATCATCAGCGGGCAGGTAGCCTGGCTACTGGGCATCAGCATGGGGCTGGCGCTGATGGTCGGCGCCTTTCTCGGCGCGCGCACGGCGATCAAGGGCGGTTCGAAGTTTATCCGCCCGGTATTTATCCTGGTGGTGTTGGCCTTGACCGCACGCCTAGCCTGGCAGCACTGGTTCGGGCTGGCGTAGGGCGGGCGGCGCCGTATCCATCCACGGAGAGCGACTACCCCGGCAGCGACGGTTCCGGCAGTCCTAGCCGCCGCGCCACATAGACATCGATCAGATAACGGGCGATGGAACGCGAAGCGGGAAGCGGCGGCAGGTCATGTACGCTGAACCACTGCGCATCTTCGATTTCATCGACCTGCATGTGAATATCGCCAGAGGCGTATTCGGCATGGAATCCCAGCATCAAGGAATGCGGAAACGGCCAGCCCTGACTGCCGAGGTACTGCAGATTCTTGACCTCGATCCCGACCTCCTCGCGCACTTCCCGCGCCACGCACTGCTCCACCGACTCGCCGGCCTCGACGAAGCCGGCCAGGGTGCTGTAGACCCCGGAAACGAAGCGTGGCGAACGGGCCAACAGGATTTCATCGCCACGGGTCACCAGCACTATCATGCTCGGCGACAGCCGTGGGTAATGCTGCAGCTCGCAGCGCGGGCAGTGCATGGCACGCTCACCGGCGATGTGCTGCATGGCGCCGCCACAACTGCCGCAGAAGCGATGCTGGCTGGCCCAGGTGCCAATCTGCGTGGCGAAGCTGAGCAGCTTGAAGGTGTCGTCGTCGCCCTGCAGCATAAATTGGCGCAGGCTCTGCCAGGCGCAACCAGGCATCTCGGCCGGCTGCTGCAATTCCAGCAGGTACACGGCATCGCCATCGAAATAGCCCAGGCCATGTTCGGCCAGGATCGGCAGGTCCTGTTTCTTCAGCCATTCGCGGGGAAACAGCACACCGTTGCTGTCAGCCAGGAACTGTTGTTTGCAATGGGCCAGCACCCAACCACCGGATTGCTGGCTGTCGAGTAAGCCGGGCTGCCAACGCTGGGTCATTCAAGCCACCATCGGCATGCCGAGGGCGCGCACACTTTCAGCCGCCAGGTCGAGCACGCTCGGTTTGGTTTCCGGACGCATCACCGCGCCGGCTTCGAGGTAGTACTCCAGGCTGCTCAAGGCGTCGGCGAGGGTTTCCAGCATCTGCTCGGACGGCATCTGCGCCGCCTCGTACATCTGCCGCTGAATGTAATCGGCGCAGGCCCCCACCAATAGAGCCGCGCGCTCCTGACCGAGAAACCAGAGCCCGCCACGCACGGCTTGCAGGCTGAACGGCACATTGGACAGGTGCATGCGATCGCCCCCCGACTCCAGGTAGGCGGTGATGGCGCGCTTGGCCAGCGCCAGGCCGGCCTGGGCCTCATCGACCACCACTATGCGCGCCTCGTTGAGCTGGTGCAGGGCAAAGGACTCCGCCTCGGTTCCTGGTTGCGCCGGAACCGGCTTGATCTCGCGGCGCTCGCCGCGCTCCAGGCTGGCCACCATGCCTTCGACGTAGAGCACGGCATCCGCCAGCTTGTTCAGCTCCGCAGGCTCCGGCGCACGCTCTTCGCTCCAGCTGGCGACGGTTTGCAACTGCGCGTTCAGGGAATTACCCGCCGAACTCAGGCCGACCATGCCCAGGGTCTTGCTCAGCTTGCCGAGCAAGGCGTGCAGGTTAGTCAGGCTGTCGCTCTGCAAGGTGCCACGCTCGATCAGATCGAGGGTGTCCTTGACGCTGGTCAATTCCTCACGGATCGCCGAGCTCAGCGAACGCATGACGGCCTGGCCAGGGCCCGCCAGGCGCTGGTATTCCGCCTCCAGCAGATGATCGGTAAAGGGCAAGGGCGTCAGGCCGAAGACTTCACTCAAGGCCGCCGCCTGCGGGCCGCGACTGTCAGCCAGGGCGACCAGATAGAGGAGTTCCTTGAGCAGGCTGCGCGGCGCTTCGTACTGCTCGTTGGCGAGCATCTGCTTGAGTTCGCGGTCGATGCGCGAGAACAGTTGCTTGCGCGATTTACGCGCCAGCAGCTGGCCATCGACCTGCGCCTCCACGGCGGCAGCCCCTACCCAGCACAGACGCCCGCGGGGCTCGTTGGCAAACAGGCTGTCCAGGCGAGTCAGCGCCCGGCCCATCAGTTTCAGGCTGGCCTGGGCATTCTGCTCACGGATAAAGCCGAGCAAGCCCACTTGATACATATGGCGCAGGCGCCGCCCTTCAGTTTCCTTGGCCGCGGCATCCAGCACGGCAGCCGCGCTATGAGGGCGCGCCTGATCCAGGCGCACACTGAAGAAGAAGCTTTCCGGCAACGCCGGCTGACGCCCGGCCTGGCGCAGGTCGTTGATCGCCGGCAACAGCAACTCCGGCATCTCCTGACGATTGGCTTCGAGGTTTTCCAGATAGCGGCGCAGCACATGCAGGGCATTGCTCAGGGCCGAGAGCTGGACATCGCGTTCCTCGCCTGCACCTGCGGGAATATCGGTGGCCTGGTCCAGCACTTCCTGGGCCAGCATTTCGGCGCCGGCCAGCTCGATCAGGTTGAGGGTGCCGCGCACTTGATGCAGGTTTTCTACGGCTTGTTGCAGCAGGCTGCCGTTATGCCGATCGGCGATAAATTGCTCGAGGCTCGACTCCGCCTCCTCCATGGTGGTGAACAGTTCATCGCGCACCAAATTAAGCGACGTGGCTCCAGTAACCATGGGTTATTGCGCCTCCCGCGTGGCGGGTGAAAACAGATCGAAGGACGGCATCAGTCGGCGAACTCCGGCTTCTGCTTGCTCATATGCGCCGCCATGGCCACACGCAGGTCAACCGACTGCAGCATGGCGGCGTTCCAGGTGGCGATGTACTCGAGGCCATCGTCGACCCGGTGGTCGCGCATATAGCGAATCATTTCCTTGGTGCCGCGTATCGCCACAGGCGACTTGCTGGCGATCTCCCGGGCGATGCCCATGACGCCATCGAGCAGGGCGTCGGCATCGGCGAAGGTGCGGTTGACCAGGCCGATGCTGCGCGCCGCTTCACCGTCGATGGTGCGCCCGGTAAAGGCTAGTTCACGCATCATGCCGTCGCCAATGATGCGCGGCAGGCGCTGCAAGGTGCCCACATCGGCGGCCATGCCGATGTCGATTTCCTTGATTGAGAACTGCGCATCGACAGTCGAATAACGCATATCGCAGGCCGAGATCAGATCGATCGCGCCGCCCAGACAATAACCCTGGATGGCCGCCAAGACCGGCTTGCGGCAGTTGTCCACGGCATTGAAGGAGGCTTGCAGTTCGAGAATCTTACGCCGTAACTTTTCCGCATTACGGCCAACATCGGTGCCCAGTTGACTGCCGACCGAGGCCAGCAGCATCAGGTCGATACCCGAAGAGAAGTGCTTGCCGGCACCGGAGAGCACCACCACACGCACTTCGTCGGTGGCGTCGACCCAGCGGAAGATGTCGATGATTTCGCTCCAGAAGTCAGCGTTCATCGCGTTGACTTTTTCCGGGCGATTGATCAACACATGGGCGACCTTATCCGCCAACACGACATTAAAGGCTTTGTAGTCGGACACGGCAGTCTCCTCAGCTGGGGCGCAGGCGCGCATGGAAATCTTCTTATGCTAAAAATCGAGCAACTATAACAATCACGGCATAAATGTCGATGCTGGCCACTGTGATACAGGCCACGTCATTCAAGTTAAGCTCAATTTTCAGTTATCGACGATAACCGCTTGATCTGCTGAGGTTCAACCAGGTTGAGCCCGGCCGACAGGCATAGCCTGGGGCCGGGCCATTGTCAGGTCTTGATGCAGTCGACCGTGTAGATCCCGTCCTCGCGCTGCAGGCCATGCACATCGGCATCGAAGCCGGGGAAGCTGCGGTCGAAAGTGCGGGCGAACTGCAGGTAATCGATGATCGAGCGGGTCTGCGCGGTAAAACGCTCGCCCGGCATGATCAGCGGGATACCCGGCGGATAAGGCACCAGCATCACCGCGGCGATGCGCCCCTCCAACTGTTCGATCGGCACCGCCTCGACTTCACCGCGCACCAGCTGGTTGTAGGCATCGGCCGGCTTGATCGCCACCTCCGGCAGCACCGTGTACATGCGCTTGAGCGCTTTGGCCGTGGCGTTTTCCCGGTAGCAGCCATGCAGGGCGTCGCACAGGTCGCGCAGACCCATGCCCTGATAGAAGGCGCCGCCGGCCCGGGCAATCGAGGGCAGCACATCGATCAGCGGCAAGTTGGCGTCATAGCTGCGCTTGAACTCCAGCAACTCGGTCAACAGGGTGCTCCACTTACCCTTGGTGATACCCATGGAGAACAGCACCAGGAAGGAATACAAGCCCGTCTTCTCCACCACCAGACCGCGTTCCCAGAGGAACTTGCTGACCACGGCCGCGGGGATGCCCTGCTGGTCCAGGGTGCCGCCGGCGGTCAGGCCCGGGGTGACCAGGGTGACCTTGATCGGGTCGAGCAGCACATAGTCGGCGGCCACCTCGCCGAAGCCATGCCAGTCGGCTTGCGGTTGCAGCACCCAGTCCGCGGTGGCCACGTCATCGCCACCGCCGGCCATGGGCGGCTGCCAGATGCTGAACCACCAGTCGTCGATGCTCAGGTTCTGCCGCAGGTTGGCCAGGGCCCGGCGGAAACTCAGGGCCTCGTCGAAGGTTTCCTGGATCAGCGAGCGGCCAGCCGGGCCTTCCATCATGGCCGAGGCCACATCCAGGGACGCGATGATGCCGTACTGCGGCGAGGTGGAGATGTGCATCATAAAGGCTTCGTTGAAACGGTCGCGATCCAACTGGCGCGCGCCACCATCCTGCACATGGATCATCGAAGCCTGGCTGAAGGCCGCCAGCAGCTTGTGCGTCGAGTGGGTGGTAAACACCAGCGGGCCATCGGCCGTGCGCGCGGTGCCCATGCCGTAACGTCCGGCGTAGAACTCATGGAAAGCCGCATAGGCGTACCAGGCCTCGTCGAAATGCAACACCTCGACGCTGTTGCCCAGGGTCTGCTTGATCAGTTCGGCGTTGTAGCACAGGCCGTCGTAGGTGGAGTTGGTCACCACCACCAGCTTGACCATGGCGCCACTGCTGCTGGGCACGCGGCCACGCGCCAGGGGGCTGGCGTCGATCTTGGCCTGGATCGACTCGCGGCTGAATTCGGACAGCGGAATCGGCCCGATAATGCCCAGCTCGTTACGCTCCGGACACAGGTAGAGCGGTATGGCGCCGGTCATGATGATCGAATGCAGGATCGACTTGTGGCAGTTGCGGTCGACCAGCACCAGATCGTCACGGCCGACCATGGAGTGCCAGACGATCTTGTTCGCCGTCGAGGTGCCGTTGATCACGAAGTAGGTGTGGTCCGCGCCGAAGTTGCGCGCGGCGCGGGCCTCGGCCTCGGCCAGGGGGCCGGTGTGATCGAGCAGCGAGCCCAGTTCCGGCACCGACACGGACAGGTCGGAAAGC
>Ga0209343_10004698_pt1 | contig 16819 bp, 16 predicted proteins | sample RifCSPlowO2_02_FD_184026 | JGI IMG/M metagenome (GOLD analysis project Ga0209343, IMG submission 184026) | Groundwater microbial communities from Rifle, Colorado - Rifle CSP2_plank lowO2_0.2 (SPAdes) (version 2) | ecosystem: Environmental > Aquatic > Deep subsurface > Groundwater | place... | reverse complement strand
CGAGCCCCAATGCAATTTTTTCATCGGTACGGTGCATCAACTGCTGTTGAACGAAACGGCTTCGCGGATCATCCGCCGATGCGGTGCTCATATTGGTTTTCCCTTTCGGTATCGTTGCCATACTCAGACGTTTGAGCCACAGGTGTTTATAGATTGGATTCGCCGAATGATACCGTCCGATAGTCTCAAGATTATATCCTCCTTTGCGTATATGTGAACTTAGGAGCAACGCGGCGACATAGATGTTAACTTCAGGATCGTGCAGGAGGGATTCAGTCACTCCGATTTTTGAGAGACGTTTGAGATGAATCGTGTTGATCTGCATCAAACCGATATCGACCGTACCGTTTTTATTACGATTGATAGCATTAGGGTTGAGAGAGCTTTCGATCGTTGCGATCCGTTTAAGGAGCGAGGGTTCGATACCGAAATCACGCCCCGCTTTTTCGAAGATTGGGTCAAACGCATTTGCGTGTACATACACTGCCCATACCATAAGTAATCCTAATGTTTTCAACCCCATTGTATTTTACTATATCCCTTTTTTACGGATAACAGTCAATGCCGTCATCCAAACGATTTTAAGTTCCAAAGCCATGCTCCAGTATTTGATATAATACAAATCATACATCAGTTTTTGGCGGGCATCCTCAGCATTAGCACCATAGGGATACATCACCTGCGCCCATCCTGTCACTCCCGGTCGAACAAAATGCCGTTTAGAATAATGTGGGATGATTTTCTCAAACTCTTCGATCCAAATCTTTCGTTCCGGTCTCGGACCAATCAAATGCATTTCCGACTTAAGAATATTAAGCATTTGAGGCAGCTCATCAAATCTAGTTTTACGCATGATTTCACCCCATCTAAAGGTACGAGGGTCATTTTCACTGGCAAACTTTGCTCCGTCAGCTTCCGCATCCAGCCGCATCGAACGGAATTTAATGCATTTAAACTCTCGATTACCCAACCCTATTCGATGCTGTTTAAACATAGAGGTTCCCATGGACTCTTTTTTAATCCTTTGTCGACAATAGAGTAAAACGGGCCAACTAAAAAAGAAGAGCCAAAACACTCCAAAATAATCGATTAAACGTTTTTGAAAATACTGCCATTTTGTAAACGGTTTGATATCTTTTAAAATATCTGCCTCACTATAATTTTCCGGAATATAGCATTTTTGGAGATATTTTTCCAAAAATTGCTCAACTCTCATCACCTGGGGGGGGTCCGATAAATCTCTACATTTTAATCGAGTCTGCAACCGATTTATATGTTCAACATCGGTGCAATGAATATTATAGACGATAAGACGGTGAAAAGATGTGCTTAAATACGGTTCCAACCTATCTGACATCTCATCTAACGATTCCTCCATATACGGTTCCCTAACCACATGAGAAAACCTTTTTTCAAGTAACCTCATTTCAAAATCTGAAAAGGTATATTTTTCACCTAAAATTATCATCTTAACATAATCCTAAAATAGAGATGATCTCCATATAATAATATAATTAAACTTAATCGAATTAAATCCTAATGTTTTGACATATCTCTCAATCGTTTATAAATCGTTTTTAACAAACGGTTCGGAACCACTCGCGCGGGGATACGGAGCATAACGTTTCTCACCCATTCATATCCGGATAGAAATCCAGAAGTCCGAAGCGTTCGAAGAAACGCATATTCATGGCGCGCATATTCTCTTCCACTGCGACGTTCAAGCTGTCCATATCCGGCTCGCATATGCACAAGCGGTTCTTGAATATTTACAAAACGTCCACCATGCATCAGTATTCGCACCCACAAATAATAATCTTCAAAGCCTGCCATATCCCGATAATTACCAGCTAGTTCGACAACACTTTTCCGATACATGACAGAGGGATGATTCAGCGGATTACGATATTTAGCAAATCGGGCAATCTCATTATGATGGGCCGGAACCTTGCGTATCGATACCGTCACTGCCTCATCCGTATCAAATTCACTAATCCAACTACCGCAAATATCGATCTCTTCAGACTCGAACATCTGCCGCTGAAGAGCGAAACGATGCGGCATCGCAATATCGTCTGTATCCATTCGCGCAACAACATCGTATCGGCAGTGCGCCAATCCGATGTTCAAAGCCTCCCCCAACCCGACATTTTTTTCCAACGGTACGATTGTCAATACTTCGTTGAGCTTAGTTTTCCACATATCAATAGCATGATCAAGTATTTCGTTTAGCGGTCCATCCAGCACCAAAACGATTTCATCGGGTTTATGCATCTGCTCATCCCAGATACTTTGCATCGCTCTGTGAAAATATTCCGGTCGTTCTTTATGATAGATAGAGATTAAAACTGAGAAATTCATTCAATATCCAAATAGGTGAATTGACGACAATAGGGCGCCGTAAGATGCGATGATTCCAAAAACCATTGTTTAGGTGCAAAAGTCATACCATCGGCACGCAGCATCCGAGCCGTCATCGAAAACGTACTGTTTGGGATAATCGCCGCATCCGCCCGATAAATCAACGAAAAATCACCCCATTCATCTCCCTGATATTCAATAAAGCGAAATCCCGAATTCATCTCTAACGGAGCCAAAAGTGATTTGGCATACTCACGATCATTGGTCACAATATAGACGTTAAGCGTCTCTTTACCCAAGCGTTTCCGACACAGTTCCAACGCCCGCACATAATAATCCGCCGTACATATCGCATAAATGTTACTCGCGCTTTGGGTAAAATAATCTCCGCCGCGAATATGAACGGCGATGTCGATTTTTTCTCCGATCATCGGATCGAGCATAATCTGTCCCGTCAAATGTGACGCAAGACTCTCCGGAATCAGCTCAGTAATGTCACCGTATTGAAAATAGCCGTCATGAACTCCGCCGATCCGTATATCCGTCGCCCGTCCGCGCACAAACGATACACCTTTGCGAATCAAACCAAACAGATAATGTACCGCTGCATTATGGGTATACAGGATATCGGATAAATCTTTCAACTGCGAACGCAACCGTACGGCATAAGTGTTTATAACCGGAGAGGAGGATTGTCGTAGCATATAGGCGATTTGGATTATCTGATTACCCAGCCCTCCACGCAATGTCAGCATCATTGTCTCCCCCTTTTTAGATTCAAAATCAGCGACCGAACTCCGTAATCGAGCCATATTACCCCTTTGGCCGCTAGAGCGATTACGGTATTTGATAAAATAATTACAGCAGCAGTCAAAAATGCGTCATGCCGATAACGCAACATTTTTGCACTTCCGGCACCATACTGTAAACCGGTGGAATAACCGATCTCATGATGAACCCGTAATGAAGGATCAATATAACCGTACATTCCCAGTTTTTTTACCCTAGCGGCAAAAAGCCACTCTTCAAAATATAAAAAAGTATCCCTCGGGAATCCTCCTATACGATCAAAGACATTAGCTTTTACAATAAAAAAAGCTCCCGATGGGATATAGATATTTGTTGTATTCTTACTCAATTCTTTCGCATGAAGAACATAATATTCCAATGAGGTAAAAATCTTTTTGATAAACGTATACAATAAAACCACTCTCGCATCACTAGTTGCCCGGATTCCGAGAATACTCTCCTCACCTCGATTATCGAGAATGAGCGGTTGAAAATATGCCGCATTATGATCACGTCCAAACGCTTCCAGTGCCTCAGCTATTTTCGAAAAATCTATCTCAGTAATATCGGGATTCACAAATAAAAAATTCTCGTATTCGCTATGACGCTTTGCTTCTTCAATACCGATATGGCATCCTGTGCCGAATCCAACGTTATCGCTATTCGTAACGACTATGCCATGTATATTTTTAAGTGCTTCGGATTCATCCGCATTGCATGAGTTATCAACAATAATAAGATCAAATCCATATTTTTCAGCCAATGCCGTAATATTGCCCAATAATTCGGACGCAAAATAATTGACAGTGATAATACAGGACTTAGGTTTATTGATTTTTTGTTCCAAAGAGTAACCCACCAAAAAAATTATATTGTTTCAAAATTAGTATTAAAAATTGTATTATTTTATCATATTTTGAGCACAGTTTAACTGTACCACTCAATTTATTGATTATGGATCATTAAACCTGAACAAAAAGAAATTACACTTTCTTAGAATCATAACTAGTTTCATTTTTATCTTGATAAGCAACGAGTAAGATACCCGCAAAATAAGTAGTTAATACAGAGCCAAACAAACTACCATAAAAGGTATCAGCAAATATCACACCAGCGAATAATAATGCCAAATATTTATAAATATTATTTGTTTTTGAACAAAAATACCTTTTATAATTACTATGTAATAATCTAAATATTATATAAAAGTGTAAAATCATGGCAGGGATTCCATAATCAAGTGCATATTGTAAATATGCTGATTCAGCAATGCCATGTTCCTCTATCACATCCATACTCATATCGTCCAATGGTGCTGTTGAAAATGTATGTGTTCCCATCCAAGGATTTTGCAAAATATGATCAATAGCATTAATCCAAGCAAATACCCGTAATGTATTACCACCATATTCATCACCACCTGCTGAATAGATTGTAAGTATAAAAACAGTTGCAGCGAATAAAATAGAACCTATGATAAGATACTTTAATTTCATTTTCATTTTTATTGCATAAATGAAAATAAAAAGAAGAATTACAGTAAGTAGACTTCTAAAAGTACCGTTCATTAAAAAATTTGTCAATCCTATAAAAGCTATATATCTATTTTTAAGAATAAAACCACAAAAAATACCTATTAAAGCAATATTTACAGAATAAAAAGGATGACCAAATACCCCGCCAACCCTTGGAATAATATCTCCTGGTCTTAAAGCTCCACCTCTACCAAAAAAATCTGCCCCAAAAATATATATAGATAAATTGAAAACAAAATCTATCAACAACAATAAAACAAGAGGCTTTGAAAAGTTCTTTAAAAAGTCCTCATTAATTTTCATGAAAAGCATACTTAACAACATCAAATCTACAACTAATGTTTGGGCGAGCAGAAAGACTGAACTAGATTTAAAGAATACCCAAATAAAAACAATCCAAAAAATTTTAATCACTAAAGCAATAGTAATATCTATCAAAGTAAAATTTACAGTAAAATAGCGATAATAATAAAAAAGTGTTCCAAAGAGAAGAAGTAACATTCCAAAGGTTAAATTAACCTGAGCAATTAACAACAAAAATCCAAATATGAACCCAGTAAAAGAGTCGCGCTTTATATTTGTCATCAACTTTTCCTTATCCAAACTTCATCGGAAATAATCGCGAAAGGATTTTTTTAATTTGTTGTTTTTTTCTTTGAGAAAGAAAACGTGAAAGTGGTTTTGGATAAACGACTTCCGGAGAAGTAGAGATAAAATAATTATTCTTATAATACTCTATTGTTCGGTTGTATGTTACCCGCATCTCATCATACGTTCCCAAACGTCCTTCATAATCTTGCCATAACCAATCTTGATACAAATTGGCTGGAGAAGCCCAACGCTGATAAGCATTATTAAATCGTGCCCAATACCGAGGAGCAATCACATAAGGTTTATTCGGATTCGTTTTTGTAGGGAAATATCCAAAACTCGAATTTGACAATACAATTGCCTTGGCGTTATAAAGTGCGGCATAACATTCTCCGACTCCTCCTTGCAAAATATCATACTCAGGAAAAAGTGCCTTAGCGTATGCGACATCGTCAGTCACGATTAAGAATCGGTTAACCGCAGTGTTTTCCCGAATATTACGGATGGCATGATTCCAATATTCCAACGGTAGAATAAGATTTTTATGCCGTTTATATTCTCCTCCGCGAATGTTGAGAATACAGGTATCATCCGGAATATTTACACTCGTTTTCCATTGATCCGTTAAACGAAAGTATCGGTTCAGTCGATCCATATCACCAAAAAAATAGCGCTCGCTTTGAAAGAATCCTTCCAACTCAACACTGCTTGTCAGATGCGTTACACGCTCATCAAAATCAGATGAAACAACTTTCAAGTCCGGATCATAATAGCGAGTTTCATGAAATACGGGAAGTTCAGACAACTCATCAAACGATACTTGTTCATTTTCCGAGAAGAGAACAACTTCATCGATTTCCAAAAAATCCTTACCTTTGAATTTATCCATATTTAGTTGTACAAAAGGTACTTCCAAGTACTCAGCAATACTTCGTCCAACGGCATGTACCCAAAGCTGATTTCCTAGCCCTTGCCCTTCATAAAACCGCGCTGCTATGATCATTGTCGGTTTACTCCCGCAAAATTAAGATTTTCTCTATGTAATTTATATTTCTGCACATGAAAAAACAAATACCCTAGCATAAACAATTCCGTTACAAATAAAACGATCGCCGCCCCTAATGCACCATAAGCTGAAATGATCGGCATCACCAAAATAGCATTGAGGGCCAACGTCATAAACATTGCATAATTATAACTGTTGGAACGTCCTGCCGGAATCAAGATCTGATGTGTCATAAATGCAGATGCAGTCGTAAAAAACGTCGTAAAAGCCATCCATTGCAAAACGTGCTCGCCTTCGATGAACTCATCTCCACCTAACAATCTCAAAACATCTGCCGCAAAAACGAATAAAACAATACTAACAATCCCCGATAATCCCAATAAAATCATAGCTGATCGCTTCAATAAGCGGTGCGCACTTTTATGATCATGCTGAAACAAATAACACATGCGAGGAAATAAAGCTTGTGAAATCGGCTGCAACACCGTAATCGCCGCGCTTTTTGCACGTTCAGCCAGATTATAGTATCCTAAAGCCGCAGGGCCACCTACAATTCCTAATATCGTCGGGATAAGCGAACCGTTCAAATTTGCCCACAATGCTCCTAAAAAAAGTCTATAATCAACCTTGATCACTCGCAAAACCTTTACAAAAGACAACGGTTTCCAATTCAAGTGTCCTTGTCGATACAATTGATACATCACAAATGAACCGACCGCTATCGAGCATAAAGTGTTAATTAACAAATATGTCAAGCTGTCAGTTTTTTCATGCACAAAAATAAAGATCAATGGAATAGCCAGCAGTTTTGCCGACAATTGGATCATGGCAGCTTCTCTAATCTTTTCCAGACCGTTAAGATACCAAATCGGGGTCAATGCGTTGCCTATCAACAAACCGGAAGCTACAATATACATCAGTTTTTGACTCATCGGGATATCTAGTATAAAAAGAATGGCTCCCATGAAAAAAAATACGACCAAAGTCAACAACCACTGTGCCACCAAAGTATTAAAGAGTAACCCCGCCAGAACTTTTTCATTATTCCGACGAGCAGAAACCCGTCTCGTCACCCCAAGGTAAAATCCCCAGTTAGTAACCCATAAAAGATAATTTATAACCAGTTGTACAAATACGATACTTCCCCACCCTGCTACTCCTAGAACCCGTGCCAGATAAGGCAGGATAAGCAAAGTCACCGCAAAGTTTATCATTTGCAAAGCGGATAAACTCGCAATGTTTTTACGCAGATTTTTATGGTCTGAAGATAGGTTATGACTCATTTTTAAACCGGTAACTTTCGTTTTAAATATTCTATTCCGTTATACCGACCCCAGTGAATCGTACTTGCTATTCTTTGTAAAGCATTATAAAAAGGGATAAAAAGTTTTTTAAATAAAAATCGCTTTTTTGTGATTTTCAAAAGATATAATCTCTCCTCGCGATTATTCTTTTGTACTTTATAGGAAATGGTACAATCTGTTGCAGAAGCTTCCAGTTTACGCATATAAACATAAGGAAGCGTTAAAATATCCGAAACGAAACACACACCAGCGATATGAAGATATTTTTTTATAATAACCCCAAGTATATCACTCTCTTGTTTAAGATGATAGCCCTCATAAATTATTAAATCAAATCCAATTTTCAATTCATCTATCTTTCGTTCCAAATCTGATATCGGCCCATACAAATAAGACAAAGAATCGAGTTTATAACCATACAACGGTAAAATACCCGCTCCAACTATCTCGGCATTTGGATAACGTTCTTGCCATACATTCAATTCATCCCATTCGTGAACCCCAATAATCAAAACACTATTAGGAATTTTCGCACAATCAAAAGAGCGCAAAATCTTAGCCCCTATCTTACGATTACGACAATGTAGACGTAATGCCCTATCAAAAGCTTCTTCGCTGTTCATATACTCTTGTACTTCATACGTTGAACTATAGATCAGATGACACAGCCTTTCAATTTGGTGGGCTTCTGAGGGGAATGGGTTTACCGGAACCGTATAACACATGATTTTGTAAAGATTTTTATAAAATTCCGCTGAATAGTTCTGAATTTGTTGCTTAGAGATAATATAGCATGCTCCCGGTGCAAAAAGATTGTAACGGGGAAGTACAGGGTCTTTATAAAAAAATTGGAGTAATTCATTAAAACTTTGGAAATACCAATGAGGGTAATCTTTGACGTACCACGAGTTGTTAATTTCAAGGTATTGATTTTCAGAAAATAAAAAATGACTGTACGATTGACTGTTCCGACAATGCTTGTCTTCAAATAAAAATGTATAAGTTTTTTTTGTATACACTCTCTCAAAAAAAGCTTGAGATAAATGCCTAGGAAAGATATTACCTTTTATTAAAATCATCGTTTCAGGTAAATTATCATAATGATGAATAAAAAATGTAAAATAGTCGGAAATATTATGCCCCGTATGTCGTGCGTTGACAAACTTCGTCCCGACGAGCATCTCTTTATACTCAGCCTGCTGCGACTGGTCATAAATAAGATAGTCACTACAATAATCCAATAAATGACGAGGATCCAAGTTATGATTTGAAATAATAAAAAAACTATCCGTTTTTTGCATCACTTATTTACTTGCCGACAATATGATACGAAGTTTATATCTGACTTTATGCCACTTAATGATCAAGCGCTGCCAAAAACCGTTCGTAGGCTGTGCATCAACCCGATGTGTTGCAATCAACTCTGGATAACGGATCATTAAATCGATCATTGCGGAGTCATAATATCTCATATCATCAATTTCTATCTTTTCAAGTGTCGCCCCAATATCACGAAAAAAGATATCTTGCCCTGACATAACATTTTTCTCGATATTTTTGATTACCGTACTATTGTTTAATTCCTGATGTCCCCAACTTTCGATTTTTTTCCGAACTGCCTCAATACCACCGCAACTTGTAAAATGATAACCGCATTCAGCAAGCGCTTCCGGATGCACAATGTCACGTACTTGCTTAGAATCTATTCTCAACATATTCAAAGAGTGTTTTCCCATCACTTTTTGTTTCCCTGCAATGGTACCAAGCCATGCCGAATCTTTGAAGAAATTAAGAAAATAGCGAAATTCGTGCTGACAACATACATAAGGACGGTCACTTACTTTTAGTATGTTCTGGTTACTAAAAAGTGTTAGCGAGGGGATTTCATCCAAATCCGACAAAATTACGATATCCTCCTTGTCGGCAATCCGATCTAATGCTAAATGGATACATTCGCGATGGTAGGAGTCCAGAACCCAGTTGAGCTCTTTCTTATTATAATGATGATGGTTTTCAAGGATATCACGTACTTTAAGATGGCTTGGAGTACCTTCTTTGGAAAGAAACTCTATAACAGAATTATAATCACTATGAAAATCGGCGATTTGAATATATGTAATTTTGTCAAGATATTTTTCAAACCGTTTTAAATTTGCTTCAAAAACAAATTCTTTTGGCTTACCACTGAATGTTTGACATGCCTCAACGATAACAAAACGGTCAATATAGGGATTCAAATATGCCAAACGCAATTCCAACAGATCCAATTCCTGAAAAAATAAAAACGTATCGATAATCTTACTCATGCTAATACACTCCTGATTTTTCGAATGACTTTTTTAACGGTATGACGTATCGAACTCTTTGAACTAAAGCGAGGATAAGACCTATTTTCCCCTTCCCATTTGTGAAATGCGAATGGAACAATTCCTCTGTTTTCGGCAATAGGCTTTTCTCTTGAGAAACGGCACGCCACCTCTAGTGGAGGGTATTTAATACCTTGCTGCTGAAAAATATGACGATTTTGTACACACAAAAATCCATCTTCATGAAAAAAACCATGATCGGCACTTTTCCAATCCAATCCTAACTGATCGGGAAGCTTTAATATATTCAAACTTCTTAAGGAGACACTATTTCCAACACGAATAATATTTCCAAAGTAATCGCGATACGAAAAACTGTCTTTCGGCAACGGCCAAGGTGCCCCAATATAGTCATATTGCAAAAATACATCATCCCATTGCTCGGGATTAACGATAAAACCATCCGCATGAACTAAAATAATATACTCTGTCGTAATAAATTTATATAAATCAAAAACGACAAATTTACCCCATTCACCCACACTTTGGAAAGGCTCAATTTTAATATGCTCATAAATCGTGTTATCCGCTAAAGGATTATAATGTGAAAAAAGCAGCACCTTCTCGAACGACATTTTTTTAGTACTGTATTCTAATGCTTTCGCCGTTGCTTCGACTTCAGTCGTAGCAACGGCAACCAAGGTTACGTTATTAAGATGCTTTAACATTTACAAACTTTCGAATTGTTTCAATCATATAGCTAATTGCATCATCACCCATCCCCGGATAAAGTCCGATCCAGAAGCTGTCGTTCATGATTTTATCGGTATTGGTTAGCTCACCGACCACACGATAATCGGTTCCATTGACCATACTGTCAAACATCGGATGGCGAAGCATATTACCGGCGAAGAGATTACGGGTTTGGATGTTCGCGTTTTCGAGGTGTTCAACGAGCTCATTTCGGGTAAATTGTACACTGTCTTTGAGTGTGATCATAAATCCAAACCAGCTAGGATCGCTGTTAGGTGTGGCAGAATTCAGAACCAATTCATCGATTCCCTTTAGCCCTTCGTAAAGTTTGGCAAAGTTCTCTTTTCGTTTTTCGACAAACGTCGGAAATTTTTCAAGTTGTGCTACGCCGACTGCGGCTTGCATATCTGAGACTTTGAGGTTAAATCCGAAATGGCTGTAGACATATTTATGATCATAGCCTTTTGGTAAGGTTCCAAAACTCTGGGAGAAACGGCATCCACAAGTGTTATCAATACCGCTTTCGCACCAACAGTCTCGTCCCCAGTCACGCATTGAGAGCATGATTTTTTTCAGCAGTGGGTTGTCCGTATAGGTCGCTCCCCCTTCTCCCATCGTCATATGATGAGGCGGGTAAAAACTCGATGTTCCGATGTCTCCCCATGTCCCTGTCGGTTTCCCCTCATAAGTTGAACCCAGTGCATCACAGTTGTCTTCGATAAGCCAAAGGTTATGTTTGTCACAAAACTCTTTGACGGCTCGGAGGTTAAAAGGATTTCCGAGGGTATGGGCGATCATAATCGCTTTGGTTTTTGGGCTCAGTGCCGCTTCGAGCTGCGTTACATCGATATTAAAATGAGTCAGCTCCATATCGACGAAAACAGGAACGGCACCGTATTGGACGATAGGAGCAACCGTCGTTGGGAAACCTGCCGCAACGGTGATCACTTCATCTCCCCGTTTTACCTGTCGATCACCCAATAGCGGAGAAGTTAGTGTGTAGAATGCCAGCAGGTTGGCGCTTGATCCGCTGTTCACCAAAAATGTCCAACGTACTCCGAGGTAGTCGGCAAGTTTTTTCTCAAATTGTTTGGAATAATCACCATAAGTGAGCCAAAAATCGAGCGAACTATCGACAAGGTTGACCATTTCACGTTCATCGAATACCCGTCCCGCATAGTTTACACGGCTTTTACCGGATACAAACTCTTTTGTTTGAGCCGGTTTATGTACTAATTCATAATATTCTTTGGTTTTTAAAAGTATTTCATTTTTGAGTTGTTCGGCTTTAGTCATTATATTGCTCCATTACTGTTTTTTGTATTGCTTGTGTCAAGGTGTATTTAGGTTGCCATCCCGGAACGCACTCCCCGCGAGCCCACGGAAGCATGACCTCCCGTTCTCTATAAGGTCTCTTGCCCCAATAGATGGGTAATGTACAGCCGGTTGCTTTTTCATACAGTTTCGATAGTTTCCGTAATGACATCCGTTCAGGTGAACTTACGGCAAACGATCGATTGTTAAACTTGGAACTTTGAGATGAGGATAAATGCTCAATCATCAGTTCATACGCATGGATGACATCCTCGATATAGCTGATGTCTATAACTTGTTCACCGCCGGACATTTCGAGAGGTTCTTGGGAGAGGGCAATTTTTTGCCACAGATTAAAAATCTTGTTTCGGGTATCGTTTGGGCCGAAAGTATCATTGAGTTTAATGGTTGTAAAAATCAGGTTGGATGTTTGGGTATAGTATTGGGCAATGGTTTCGAAAGCTTCTTTGGATGCAGCGTATAGATTGACGGGATTATAAGAATCTGACTCATAATGTTGCCAGAATGTTCCGGTGTTTAAAAACCATGAAATTTGAGCATATTTGCATGCTTCTAAAAGCTCTGTGCCTAATTGGATATTGGATTGAATGAGATTTTTGATATCGTTAGGTTGATGTGAAGCCAAAAATAACGATGCTAGATGGATAATGCCGTCAAATCGTTCTTGTGCGCAATAATCAAGTAATTTCTGTGGGTCATCATCCGTATGACGAAAAATTTTGATATGCTTATTCAACGAAGAATTATTGGATTCTTCTCTAATCAGAACATGAAGATCGTATTGCTTTTGAAGCAGTGAATGAATCAGATGTTTTCCTATAAACCCGGTAGCGCCAGTAATTAAAATCTTCATAGATTACCTCCCATCCGAAAAGGAGATTTGAACTGATTAAACGGTACGAACCCCAGATCTCTTTCGGAAAGTTTGGGTTGAGGTACGTTCCAATCAAATCCGAAAGAATCGTATTGGATACCTCCGTCATGATCGGGTGCGTATTCGGTTGTTTGCATGTAGGTAACATTAGTGTGATCTTCGCGAGAAACGAATCCGTGTGCCATCCCTTTGGGAATGATTAATACCCACCCGTTATCGGAAGAGAGTTCTGTCGTAAAGTATTGCCCGAATGTAGGGGAGCTTGTGCGTAGATCAAGGACAACATCCTGGATTTTTCCAAACGGTACATAGACTAATTTGATATGATCATGGGGAGGGAGCTGAAAATGCATTCCTCGAACGACATTTTTTTGTGAGATGGAATGATACGTCTCTTTGATACTGATATCTAACCCATGTTCCTGAAAAAAAGTGTCATTGAATGTTTTGATAAATTTTCCACGGTTATCTTCAAAAATACGGGGTTTGAAAATCATTAATCCGGGAAAAGAGGTAGAAACTATTTCCATTAAGATACCGCCCACTCTATATTTTTACTTTTCGCATCAGCCACATAATTTTCTAAATCTTGTGAAGTTAATATTTTTTTGTTTTCTTCATAAAAATTTTTATACCACAATACTGTTTTCTCAAATGTCGTCTCACTCTCCCATACATCTTTCCATTTTAGACGAATATGGGCTTTTGAACAATCGAGCTTTAAGAGATTGGCTTCATGAAGCTGATTGGGGTCTCGGGTAATTTCGTAATCGATTGTATCCCAATGCTTTTTGACATGGTTTACGACCTCTTCGACGGTGATGCTTCCCTCATCGCTGGGGCCAAAATTCCAAGCTTCTGCAAATTCAACCCGTTCTTCGAGCAGTTTTTGTCCGATAGCGAGATATCCGCTGAGCGGTTCGAGAACGTGCTGCCAAGGGCGGGTGGCATTCGGATTTCGGATACTGACTTTTTCCCCTTGGGAAACGGAGAGCATAATGTCGGTCATAAGACGGTCTTTCGCCCAATCTCCGCCACCGATCACATTCCCAGCACGGCAGGACGCCAAAAGAGTGTTATGCGATTTTTTATACTCTTCGGGATTAAAATAGGAGCTTCTATATGAGGCTGCAAGAATATCGGCACACCCTTTGGAAGAGCTGTAGGGATCATATCCCCCCATTGGATCGTTTTCACGGTATCCCCATACCCATTCTCGGTTCTCATACGCTTTGTCACTTGTAATATTGACAATGGCTCTTACACCATTGGCTCGACAGGCTTCAAACACTTTAAGGGTCCCCATAACATTGGTCTCATAGGTTTCGATCGGGTTTTCATAGGAAAGGCGTACCAGCGGTTGGGCGGCTAGATGAAAAACGATCTCCGGTTTATAGGTTGCAAATGTTTTATTTAAGAGCTCTAAATCTCGGATATCTCCGATAACAGAAATGATATTAAGCGCTAAAAGGTCTAAATGATTTGGCTCTGTCGGAGCCTCTAGGGAATAACCAATGACATTGGCACCCATTTCGTTAAGCCACAATGCTAGCCATGACCCTTTGAATCCTGTATGTCCTGTTATAAGAACAGTTTTTCCTTTATATTGACCGCCGAACAGATTTTGCATTACCAGACTTTCCACGGAGCTTTTTTGCTTTCCCAAAGTTTTTGAAGTTCTTGTTTATCTCTGAGAGTATCCATAGGTTTCCAAAAACCATCGTGTTTATAGGTGAAAATCTCTCCGTCTCGCGCAAGGTTTTGTAACGGCGCTTGTTCGAATACTGTAGAATCCCCTTCGGTGATGTAGTCGAAGACTTTGGGTTCACAAACAAAGAATCCGGCATTTATCCAGCCACCATCTCCTTTTGGCTTTTCGAGGAAATGGGTTACTTGATTATTGTCTTCGATGTTTAATGCACCGAAACGACCGTCTGGCTGTGCGGAGGTCATTGTCATCGCTTTACCGTGAGATTTATGAAATACCACCAAATCTGAAATGTTAATATTACTGACACCATCTCCATATGTTAGCATAAATGGTTCATCACCGACAAAATCCTGTGCCCGCTTAACACGTCCACCGGTCATACTGTCTAATCCGGTATCCAAAAGTGTGATTTTCCAAGGTTCACTGGAGTTATTTAGCACTTCCATTTTACCGGTTTGGATATCGAGCGTTACGTCACTTTGGTGGAGAAAATAGTTGGCAAAATACTCTTTGATATAATATCCTTTGTATCCAAGCAATAAGACAAACTCATTAAACCCATAATGGCTATAAAGTTTCATAATATGCCAAAGGATCGGTTTTCCACCTATATCAACCATAGGTTTTGGACGAATATCGGTCTCTTCGCTTAATCGTGTTCCAAATCCACCCGCAAGTAATAAAACTTTCATTATGACTCCTTAATAATCCCATCTTTACAATAAAATGCATTTTCCGCACGATGTTTTTCCATAATTGCTTTATTCACATCCCCTTCAACTGCACTAAAGCGTTTCGGATGATAGAGATGGAGGATATTGGCATTGTTTCGGCATGATTTTAGTTCTATCCCCATCCCCCGAAAGCGCCAGCTCGGATCGACATCTTCTCCTTCGGCGGGGAGACGGTACGTTTCGTCAAAACCGTTGATTTTCAGAAAATCCTCTTTGTAGCATGACCAGTTGCATCCGATGATATGACGAACATAGCGTTTATGAATCTGACGGCTGATGAAAGAGTGCGATTTAAAGGTTAAACCATCTTCGGGATGACGTGCATCATCGGCAATCATGAATGGCAGATACCAAAAGAATTTTTTTTCGATATCACGGACGGTAAGCTCATGGCGTTTGACCCGTTCGGTAAATTTAGGTCCGAGTTCGAACCGTTTGCCGCAGAGGACGATCCCTTTTTGGGCATTTTCGGCATGCGCTTGGATGAAGGTACTGTAGGGGACACAGTCTCCGTCGATGAAAATCAGGTATTCGTTCGATGAGGCTTGGATTGCATTGTTCATCGCTTTGTTTTTCCACCAGCCATCATCTGGCTGGGTGAGATGGAGGAGATGGGGGAAACGGTCTTTTTGTGTAGCGATAAATTCACTCATTTCGGACGAATCACCATCTTCAGAAACGATAATCTCATCGGCAGGCAGCGTTTGATTAGCTAAGCTATCCAATATAAAACCAAGCGCCTCTGTATCTTTGTAAACGGAGATGATAATCGTTGTTTTCGGGAGTTCCATTGAATACCTGATAAATGAAGTGTTTTATTGTACTACAGAGTTCCTAAAATCATCAGAAGGTCGTTTGAGAGTGATTCCCATGATGAGAACGAGTAAGATTGTTAAATAGGATGCAGGAAGATTACCTATCATCATGTAAAGAGCCAATAATCCTAACATGATGGCTCCGATGGAACGGTATTTGGGCTCACTAGTTAATGAAGTGGCTAACGACCATAAGAGCAACAACCAAAGGAGGAGTGCGAGTATGCCTCCATTGACCGTAATATGAAGATAAGTATTGTGAAAATCGGTAAATCCGGTCATGAAAGAGGGATAAGCTGAAAAATTGTTTGTAATAACAGATTTATATACATCTGTATGATCCCCCAACCCGATACCAATCCAGGGGTTATCTTTAACGATGCTTATACCTACTTCCCAAATCATGACACGTTGCCCGGTACTGTCATCGCTCAGGGGAGTTCCATTTACTGTCATATAGGCAATAGAGTTAATTGTTTCGAGACTTCGTTGATGAAAATTGGGACTTATTTGATAAGCAAGAAAAAAAACCGTTGCTATGATCGGAGTAAGGATGGAGAATGTTTTTAAAAGATTAAATTTAAAATAAGTAAGAAGATAAATGATGGAACCACCTACAACCGCTATTTGTCCGGTTCGTCCCGCATTCATAAAAAGATTGGAAAGCATAGTGATAATAAATAAGAGATAGATGGCAGTACGTAA
>Ga0209343_10004696_pt1 | contig 16822 bp, 16 predicted proteins | sample RifCSPlowO2_02_FD_184026 | JGI IMG/M metagenome (GOLD analysis project Ga0209343, IMG submission 184026) | Groundwater microbial communities from Rifle, Colorado - Rifle CSP2_plank lowO2_0.2 (SPAdes) (version 2) | ecosystem: Environmental > Aquatic > Deep subsurface > Groundwater | place... | reverse complement strand
AACGCCACCACCTACACGGTGTCTGAGCGGCTGAAGAGGCGATTGACGCCACTGCGCCATGCTACAGGCTGAGCGCCAATCAGGTTGTTCGCCACGGCAGTCAGCCGCTGCAAAACCCCGTCCATGCTCATCTATGCAGCATACGCCCCGCCCAAGGTTTGAGCCGACGCGCCACGACGGCGAAAAGCGGTGGGGCGGGCAGGTGGCTGGGGCAATCTGAGGCATGGTGACGAGAAGGTTTGCGTTGCAAATGGGTTCGGTTGAAAGAAAACCTGAATATTCGGCTAGATCAAAATCAGCTCACAGATTCAGGTAGCTGACTTCTGCGGGAACTGAATTGGGATGGGTTCGTGCCGCCGCGACTGCATTGAATGGAGTTGTCATTCATAGGCACGACAACTTTCTGTTCTGCTGCGTATTCCCGATGGAATTCAGAATGTAGATATGAGAAAACCCCTTTGAGACCGACAGCTCGCAGAGTGCCTTGTCGTCGAGCTCACCGATTCTAAGCACCTCCTGGTGTTTGCCGAAACCATACCTCACACAACCTTCGTGCCCACATCGGACTTGACCAGTATCGCGACAAAGCGTTCGAAGGCCGGCAGACCTATGAGGTCGCGAAAACCGCTTAGAACACCTTCCTCCGTTGCTTCACCCACGTTACACGCTCTCCAGAACTCGAGGAATGCTCGCCGTAACGCCATCGCCTCACTATCGCCGTAGAGGTTATGCATGTAATAGAAAACCAGCGCTTGACGTTGCATTTCCGGCTTCGAAACTGGAAGCATACACGGGGACTGCAGTAAGGCGCGATACTCTTCCACCGTCGTTGCAGTGCGACAAAAATCAAAAGCATGGTGCGGATGTTGAGCGCAGCCAATGCTTGGAACACCAAGATACGCCAGCTCGTGAGCCACCGTGCCATAGACAGTCACACCGCAAACCATGCCGGCTTCGGACAACTGCCTGTTGGTGATACCGGAGGGCAACCAGTTCAGCCCCGGAAATTTTTCCCTCAGCTTGGCTAGCGCCTCGTCGCTCAGCGCGATTTGATTGGGGTGAGGCTTCAGGTAAAACGTAATGCCGCTTTTCTGAAGCACCTCAATGGTGAAACATATCCAACGCCAGAAATCACAAAAAACCAGCCCAGGGTAGACGTGCGGGCTGTCGTAGAAGTCATGAAGAAAGATGACAACGGCACCGTTGACGCCCTCCGGCACCAGGCAATCCGTGGCGGCATACGCCGAGTTGCGCATGTAGCTGGTTGCGATATCGATACCGCCCGCCAACCGGCGCTCCAACTGCACGCGCGCTTCGCCGAGGCGCTCGTCTTGTCCTGCCAGCTGTTCGAAGTCGCTTCGGTATTGGGAGCAGTTTGGCGTGTGATAGGCGTCCCGGGCGTCGAGGCGCTTGCCAAACCGTCCCAGGCTTCCGAACGACCAGACGGGAACATCGTGCTGCAAAGCGACGCGGGTCGAAATGCCATGTTCAATATACGTCGTGTAGGACGTGAGATAAAGACGGGGCTTTGCCGTGCCGAAGTACTTCTTCGCCTGCCGTATGTCGCGCAGGGCCTGCCAGACCAAGCGCCTGACAAAAGGATCCTCGACATCAAAAACAGGAGCCGGCCTGAAGCGGAGATACGAGTCGACGACGAGATCCCCAACCTCTATGCCATCTATGTGGAGAGAGAAGTTTTCATCGCCCTTCTGCAATGTTTCCCACAGTGCTTTTGACTTGAACCAGTCCTGTAGATCAGCCCATGGGTGCGAGGCGGCACTGCGATAGGCCATACCGCGCATCATGGAGCCGTATGCGCGCGCCCATGGGGCGGACCACAGCCAAGCAATCACGGAGGAACGCTTGAGTTCAGCCCGGCAGCCAGTGCCCACGGCTCCACTCACCGACCTGACCACCAGCAGTTCGGCCGGCCCATTCAAGTACTTTCGCAGTTGCTGCCGGATAGCGCCAAACAAAAGAAAATAAAATTTGTCCGGGACGCCCTGAACAACGACCGTCCCCACAACCGGCGCCTCTGTATCCCGGGCCCCCAAAGACGGGGGAAATGAGTCAGGACGAACCCCTACGTCCTTCGGGAAACGGGTGAACAGACTGCCAAGCTTGCGCAAGGCGCCAAGGATTTGATCCCTCACCTCAGGAGTCCAAGCGCGGCAGATTCTCTTCGCAGAAGAGATAGTCTTGCTCTGACAGTTTTTCGGCAAAACGATAACCTTTTTGCTTCAGATAGGCTTCCATTTTCGGAAAATCCCGGCACTCGACCAGGATGAACTTGAAGCGATAAGCCTGATGGTCAACGCCCTTGAGGACTTCCAGTTCTGCGCCTTCCACATCCAGCGAAAGGAAGTCGATCAACTTGGGCGCAGCGGCCTCGTCGAGAAGGGAACCAAGCGTGCGGGCTAAGGCGCCATACTCAAAGATGACCTCGTCTCCCCTGAGAAACTGATTGCCCAATTGCGCGTGCGCGCGCGGATCCACAATATCCGACTCCAGACTTATGGGGGTTGACATCAGGTTGGAGTAGGCGATGCGAACGAACTCTTTGTCGTACCCAAAAGATACGCACGCCGCGCAGTAGATGCTATTTGTCGAAGACCTGTTTTGCCGGCACTTGAGAAAGTTGTGCGGGGAAGGCTCTATCAGAAGCCCTTTCCATTTCCTGTGCTTCTCGAAATAAAGGCTATTGGACTGGGTTACGCCATCATTGGCGCCCAGTTCTACATAGTAGCCGCCATCGTAATTGACGAATTTCTCCAACTTCCGGTCGAGCTGGTTCAGGCTGTAGTATTTACCCCGCAGCATTCTATTTACAAGCCTCTTGATCATCACCAATTTCCCTAAAAACGTCGTATTGTTTTATTGATCACGACTGTCAACAATAATCCCACAAGACAGGCGTAGCACGCTTGACGTCACGAGAAGCCGCTTTTCCGATAAATGCATCCAGATGCTTTGGCGCAACACCACTTCCCGGACGTATTGACCGCACGTTGTCGCAGGTTAACACCTCCCCCGCCTGAATGTCCTGAACGACATTCAGGGAGCGCCGAAAAATGACGTGCCCGATCTCACTCGATTTGCGGCCATAGTCCACTCGCCCCATGGCCCCCAAGGCAGTGCGCGCGCCATGGCACAGCGCGGCCAGCTCGCCTGGTTCTAGCGAAAAACTTTCCTCGGGCCCGCCACGGCTACGATCCAGCGTAAAGTGCTTCTCGATGATGGAAGCCCCCAAGATCACGCTGCTGATCGCCGTTGTGTTGTCCAACATATGATCGGAGAGCCCTGTTACCAAGCCGAAGCGCTCAATCATGTCCGGAACGGCACTCAGATTGTAGTCTTCGGAGGGTGCCGAGTCGCCGCTGACGCAACGTAGTGTGACCAAGTTTCTGAAACAGCAGATTCGCTTTCGTAGTTCATCACCGCAAAGTCTTCATCACCATAAAAGCCTCTGCGGCATCCACACCTACGGAATACCCACGGTGGTGCGCAAGTGCAGTCAAATGCTCCATGCTACGAGAATGTGGCGCTGGTCGCATTTCTAGTGCATAGGCCTCCAAAGCCTTTACCTTCATGTGCAAGTAATCAGAAATATCAATAAACATAGTAGGCAAAAACGGCAGCGAATTTGCGCTGCTCCATTCCGTGCTAGACATTACCTCATATGCATAGATTTCTTTGACAGAGCATTCCGGCGTCGGACGGCAAGCAGTCATAACGGCCTGATGTGCAATGCGGTGATCGATGTTCAAGTCGCCAGAATGGTGGGTGTAAATGATCTGCGGGTTAAGCTGTCGTATTACTTCTTCCAAAGGCTGAATGACATCGATGAGCGGCAAGCCGTCTAAGCGGTTGTCCTGCAATCCCAAGAAAATAGTTGTTGCAATACCCAGGACTTGGCGCGCTTGTTCAGTGGCGGCAAGCCGCCGCTCTAGCTCATGCGTATTTGAACCCTGCCGCGAACTTACACCATCGGTCAGAAATACAGCATGCGCGATGTCGCCCTCCGCAACGTGGCGTGCAATCGTTCCCCCGCAACCAAGCACCTCATCATCGGCGTGGGCAGCTACGACCAAAACGGTTTTACGCATGAAACTGATCCCAACTTGTAGCTGTGCCACGTGCAACATTAACTTTCAAACGCTTCCCAACAAGCGTGTCGAAGTGTTTGGGTGCCAGCCCCATGCCCGGTCGAATACGCCGAATGTCTTGCGCCGTGACAACCGCACCTGCTGCCAAGTCACGTACAAAGTAGATCGAACGGCGGAACAACTTGCTACCAGTTTCGGCCTGCTGCCGCTCATAGCCGACTTTGCCAATTGCAGACCACACATCACGCGATGCTTGGCAAAGCTGCGCGAATTCAGCGGGTTCAATGGAAAATTCGCTATCGGGGCCTTTGTCAGCCCTACTCAAGGTGAAGTGTTTTTCAATGACACACGCACCCAACGCAACAGCACCCACAGATGCAGTCGTGCCCAACGTGTGATCTGACAAGCCTGGAATAGTGCCAAAGCGCCGCGCCAACTCTGCCATTTGACGCAAATTTGCTTGATCCATGGGTGCGGGGTAGCTACTGATGCAATGCAAAAGTACAAGATTTTCACAACCGGCTTCACGCGCTGTGGTAACGGCTTCTTCAATTTCTAATTCGTTTGCCATGCCGGTTGACATGATCATCGGCTTGCCGGTCTTTGCGACGTAGCGGATCAGAGGCAAATCGGTAACCTCAAAAGAAGCCACCTTGTAAGCCGGCGTATTCAGGCTTTCAAGCAGGTCAACCGCCGTTTCATCGAATGGGGTTGAAAACACCGTGATGCCACGCTTGCGGGCATGCTCAAACATCGCCTGATGCCATTCAAAAGGTGTTTCGGCCCATTTATACAAGTCATAGAGCTTGTAGCCGTCCCAAAGCCCCCCTTTGATAAGAAATTCCGGGCGGTCGCAGTCGATCGTCATCGTATCTGCGGTGTAGGTCTGCAACTTGATGGCATCTGCGCCGGCGCGCGCGGCTTCATCAATCGTCTCTAGCGCACGAGCCAACACGCCATTGTGGTTAGCCGAAAGCTCGGCAATGATGTAGGGTGGGTGTGCTGGGCCGATTGCCCGGCCATTGATTTTGTAAGTCATCAATTAATCTTCCGCTGACGGTGGTTTGATTTTGCCAATTTTGACATCGGCCGTTACGTTGTCGTCCTTGAAAACTGCATTGGAAAACTCAAGCCGAAATTCACCGTGCTCGATAAAAGCCAATGGATAGCTTGGCGCATCAAGCATGCGTATATGGTCATACACCGTTTCAAGGTCGCCTTGGGCTGGCAATATACTTTGCGCCGGTTTACGCCGCTTGAATGTAATCCCCTCACCTTGCTGGGGTACCGGTGTTGGTTCGTTTGCAACAAACCAGCGAATGAGGTCAAAACTGAGTTCGCCTGCACGCCTGTAGATCGATTCGGCACGGCCCTCTAGCGATAAAGGTCTTTTTTTATAAACCGGCCCGGCGTCCATCTCTTCCACCATACGCAACGCTGAGAGCTTCGTTTCCTTGTGACCAACAACAATTAGATTTTGTAGCGGGCTCCCTCCCCGGCCATAAGGCACATCTGTCATATGAAAACAGACGCATTCATGGTTTTTCCAAATATCGTCAGCAACGAACCAGTTCCAATGCAAAAAGAAAATATAGCGCGGGTTGCAGGTATGAAGGGCTTGCAATAGTTGTTCTTGCGTGCTGACCCAGTGCCAATCTGCCTCAATCTCAGATTTCAACAAGTTGAAATTGGACTCATTCCAAGGCTTGCAACTGGCCACGATGTAACATTTTTGCACCCCTCTTGAATTCGGTTCAGTAGCATTGACTGGTTGTACCAACGGATTCGCCTCGGCGATTTGATCCTGGATCTCTTCTCGTTTGAACGCCCACTCTGAGGCCAAGATACCAAGCCGTACGACATCGACGTAGTTTTGACCGTTGAAGTGATGGTCACGGAATTGACCTTCTTCTTTAAACCCCAACTTTTTTTGAAATCGCAGACTTGCCTCGTTACTCGTAATGGCCTCCGCATTCAACTTGTGAAGCCCCAACACTGCAAAAGCAGTGTCGAGCGCATCCAACCCCAGCCGTGTGCCTGTTCCCTGCAAAGCACCTGGTGCAGCATAGAACCCCCAAAAAGCACTCCCGCTTGAAGACTGAAGATGGGTAAAGTAAACAACACCATCCGGCTGACCCACAGCATCCTCATGGATAAACCAGCGCGATGTGGCATCGTCTTTCAATCGCGCAAACCAGGCCTGGTGCTCGGCCGCAGAGATTTCATGCGTGGTGTACATGTTGCGTCGCACTTCGGGTGCATTACGCCAGGCTCGCACAAGCGACAGGTCTTCTTCTGTGAGTGGTCTAAGTGGCATATTGAACCCCGCCACCTTGCAGCAGTTGCTGGCAAATCATTTGCGCGCCATCGCCCGCTACTAATTTTTGACAAAGACGGCTTTGCGCCTTGAGCGCTGCGGGACTTTCCAGACACCGAGTAATAGCCTTCGCAATGTCTGGGCTGCTTACTTCGTTCTTATCGCCTAAAAAAACAATATAGCCGGCATTCGCCAAAGCGAGGTTGGGGGGGGTTTGATTCGCGGCAACACTGATGACAATGGCAGGCAACCCCAGACACATGCGCTCCCAAGTGGTCGAGCCGCCAGCGCTGATCATCAGGTCTGCGCGCACCATCAAGGGCGCAAGTGTAGGCAAGTCCTGATACAAGGTGGTTCCCGGTCTGGTGGCAGCTTGTGCAGCGACGCATTCGATATCCGGGTGGTTTTGACCAATCACAACATCCACTTGCAGGTGTGCAAAGCTGGGCTCCATCAATGCCTCTAGCACTTTGCTCGTTTGATTGGTCGCATCGCTGCCCCCAAGGAACACCAACATCCGGCGCACCGTGCCATCACGCGGAGGCATCGATTCCCGCAATTGCGCATATTCAAGTTTGAGTAGCGCGTATTCGGGCCCTAGCTGGCACTTGCAATATGATGGCACCAGATTCCGATAGCGCTCGGGAGTGTCCTCGCCAAACCAGTTTTGGTCCAGCAGCATGTCGCAGCGATGTGATCGGTCTGCCAGATCGTCAATGACGAACAGCTTGTGCGCATGAGCAGCAAGAGCATCTTCCCAAGGAAGGTCGAGGGCATAATGATCTACGATCAGCCAACCGGGCTTGATCTCCTGTACAATCTCAAGCGTCTGCCATGCATCAGTCTGCCAATCACACCCAAGCCATTGGGAATGTGCCGGCAGCGGAACCCGTCCATCCGATTTCGGCTTAAAGTCTGCAGCACCCGCTGAAAATTCGGTCACAGCAAAGCCGTGCTGGCGAATCGTTGCAATCAAGTTGCCCGGATGCGCACGACATATGAAATGGCACTGTGCCCCCTGGGTTCGCAAAGCCTCGGCCAGAGTCAGGCAACGCATGGCATGGCCCGTACCCATCACCAAAGATGCATCAACTCGAATAGCGATGACGGGCGCCGGCCTCATGCCAATACAGCTACCAGCACGTCCACCCGCCGTCAACCACAATATTCGCCCCATTCACAAAGGAGGACGCAGAGGATGCCAAAAAGAGTAAGGGGCCGGAGATCTCGTCTGAATGACCAATACGCGCCATTGGCACCTTACTGGCCAGCGTGCGAATGAATTCCGACTGTTTTTCCTGAACTGACTCCGAGGGGAACGGGCCAGGTGAAATGGCGTTGACTCGTATACCTTCTGCTCCAAATTCACAAGCAGCGTAACGCGTCCACTGGAGCAAGGCCGCCTTTGCTGCGCCATAGAACGGTGGATTCATGGCGCCCGATGAGTCGTAGGTAGAGCGGTTCGGGCTGACCATCGCATACATGGAGGCCAGGTTAATAATCGACGCATCGCCGTCATTTCGAATGGCCTGACGCAAGCAGGGCAAGGCGGCTTTAACCAGATTATGTGCAGCCGTGACGGTAATGTTGTAGCTATCCGCATAGGACCCTGCATCCGACAACTCTATGCTTCCCGCTCCGCCCAGATAAGCGTTGTTTATCAAGATGTGCATCGGCCGGTGCAGACGTGTGGCAAAAAACTGGGCAATAGCTGATTGATCAGTCACGTCGAAAACAGCCGGTTCGGCGGACCCCCCCGAGTCAATGAGCTGTTGAGTCAGACTGCCAGTCCGCTCTGATGAACGAGAGTTAATCAGCACATGCGCCCCAGCCTCAGACAAGGCACGAGCCATGGTGGCGCCCAGGTGGCCGGTCGCACCGGTCACCAATGCTGTTTTCCCACGCAATGAGAAGATTTCAATGCCCTGGGCCATGATTCATTTTCTCCAGAGTGCTGGATTAAGGGCAGCCTCAGACAGGTGGGGCCGTGTCCTCTGTATATCCGCCATTTGATTCACTGTTAATCCAGGAAGATTGAAAAGCTTGATATTGTCGATCAACTGCGCCTTGTTCTCCATGCCAATCGTAACGCCGTCCACCCATGCAAGGCCATTGACGTAGCTCAGACACAAATCAGTAACGCTCGCTCTGCTACAAACTTTAACTTGGTTCTGCAACCAGTCGATGATTGGTACACAGTGCTCAATATTTGCCCGTTGCCAAAGTTTTTCGTCGGCGCTCGGCAACAACCCTTGCAAGAGCGCACCGCGAACATGCACGGTCAGCCTGCGCGAAGCTTTGACAGCCAGAATTTCCAGTATGGCTGCGTCCCACCGCCAATCCAGCAGATTGAAGGGCAACTGAATGTGGTGAATCTGAGGGGTATTCAACGCCTGCGACAGTTCCTCGGGACTCTGAACCGAAACACCCAACTCACTGACAAGGCCGGCCACCTGCAGTGCCAGAAGTCTTTGCCACGCAGCGCCATTCCACCCAACCAGGTGCGAAGCTCGGTGTAGCATCACGACATCGAGTCTCTCTAGCTCCAGGGCTACGCAAGACTGGAAGACACTGGCGTCCACAAAAGCGCCAACAACTGCCGCCGAAGCATCGTTCGGGCAATCCTGCAACGGAGAGAGCTTGGTGATGATCTTGGCTCGCCCCTCCCACCCGTTTCTCAAAGACTGGCCAATCATCGCCTCGCTATCGCCATAAGCGCGGGCGGTATCGAGATGAGTGACGCCATTCGCAATCGCCGTTTTGATCAGTTCCTGACACATCCTTTTGTCAGGTTGCCCCGTACGGTTGGCAATCCCGTATTGCCCGCCTAATTGGGCTGTACCAAACACCAACCGGGGCGTCGGCGAGTCAGCGAACGGCTGGAATAGAACCTTTTCCAGCCGGCGAACCAACTCCAGGGAAGGCTCCTCGATTGGCGCAAGCACATCAGCAAAAACATGCTGTATCGCAAGATAGTCATCAAGGCAATCAATCGTGCAGCGATAGTGCCCCTTTTTCAAATGCTTGTACTTTTCGAAAAATCTTCGGCCGAACTTCCGGATCACATAAGGGGTCACATGCTCCTGATCATGCGCATCCCCGCACGCGCGTGCCGCTTCACGCAAATGGGCAAGACGGGTGACTTCCACACTCATGCCGTATGGCAGACCCGAAGGTTCACCGTTGCAGCACAGGTAGTCAAGGCCCTTCTCCACGAATTCGGTCTCCAGTTCGTCCAGCAGAACGCCATCCGGAAACACATTGTCAGCCGTCAATCGGAAGACGATGGTCTCATCGTCATATTCGGCCAGCGCACCCACCACTCGATCGAGCACATTTTCAAGGCTGCCGCGAAAACAGCGCAAACCATGACTTTGAATATGCGAGGCCAACCCATCATCACTCCATTCGAGTGAAGTCGCAACAACGACCTGTCGCCCCGTATTCGCGGCTCGCTTTGCCGCCAGTACCGCCAGCGGCATGCCATTGATCGGAAGCAAGGCTTTGCCGGGCAATCTTGAAGAATTTGTTCGCGCCTGGAGAACGGCAACGCTGCTCAAGAGAACTCCTCGCTCGACAGAACTACCGCACAATTCCAAAGGCTAAAGATGATGATTTTTTTCATTGGACAAGGTATCAACGCCTGATCACCGCACCAAACTGTCCCATGACACGGGCAACCTTCTCGATATCAGCCACTTGATGCCCCCCTGATATCGGCAGACTGAGTTCCGTGCCGCACAACTCGTCCGCAAGCGGATATTCACCAGAAAGAATACCTTTCATCGCCTCTTGTCGATGCGGTGCAATTGGATAATGCACTTCTGTTTTCACACCATGATCCAGAAGATGCTGGCGCAACGCATCGCGTTGTGGATGGCGGATTCCGTAGATGTGAAACACGTCGTATTCATCGGAACTGCGGGTCGGCTTGATCACCCAATCAGGCAGGCTGGCAAAGTAAGCCTCTGCCAGGGCACGCTTATGAGCGGTCATCGTATCCAACTGGCGCAACTTCACACGTAACAGCGCGGCCTGGATCTCATCCAGCCTCGAATTCACACCTACATAGCGGTTGACATATTTCTGCTTGGACCCATAGTTACGCGTATGGCGCAAGCGGTCTGCCAACGCATCGTCATTGGTGACCACTGCGCCCGCGTCGCCCACAGCACCCAGGTTTTTTGTGGGGTAAAAGCTGAAACAACCCGCATCGCCAAAAGTGCCCGTCATCTGCCCCCCGAAACGGGCGCCATGCGACTGGGCACAATCTTCCACGAGCTTGAGCCCATGCTCGCCTGCAAACGCGCTGATTGCGTTCATACGGCAAGCCTTGCCAAAGAGGTGAGTTACGCAGATGGCGCGGGTAGCCGGCGTGAGGGCCTGCACAAGCAACTCCGGATCCAGATTGAAGGTGGCCGCGTCTGGCTCTACGAGTATCGGCCGATGTCCGGCACGCACGATGGCAAGAATCGTCGCGATGTATGTATTGGAAGCCACCAGAATATCGCTGCCTTTGGGAAGGTCCAATGCCTCGATGGAAAGAATCAACGCATCAAGCCCATTCGCGACGCCTATGCAATGTTTGGCACCAATGTACTGCGCAAACTCTGCCTCAAAAGCACTGACCTCCTGGCCGAGCACATACCAACCGCTGCGTATGACACGCGCCGCTGCAGCCTCCAGTTCAGACATGAACTGCTCGTTTGATTTGGCCAAGCTTTCGTATTCAATCATCCGCGTTTACTCATAAGGGGTGTCAATATATTCACTTCTGTCATAAGCATGGGACGACATCACCAGTAACACCGCGTCCGGGCCGAACGTCATGGTGTGCCAATCTTTGGGCTCGACCAGCAAGCTCTGACCGGGATGGTCAAGAACGACGGTATCACTGGCAACTCCGTCATTCATATAGATGCTGACAACGCCGCGAATTGCCACCAACGCCTGCCGGGTGTAGCGGTGGCGGTGCCCCCCCCTGGTCTGCCCATCGGCATCGTAAATCCAATAAGTGCGAACAACGGGAAATGGCAAGGCCGCCTCAAGTACCGTGAGCGAACCACGCGAATCTTTGAACGTTGGGAGGTTCAGAATCGGAAAATGAGTCATGCGTCGCACCATAAGCCTTGACGACCAATGCCTTCGTAATGGAATCCCGCCTCCCGAACATCGGCAGGCTCAAAGATATTGCGCCCATCGAAAATAACCGGCTGGCGCAAGGCAGCCTTGACGGAGGCGAAATCCGGGCTGCGGTAGACCTTCCATTCAGTCGCGACCACAAGGGCGTCAGCGCCCTGAAGCGCCTTCATGGGCTGATCATGAAAAGACACCATATCCATATGCGCCGGCGAAAGATCCAGCGCCAGGCATCGCCTTGCCTCCTCCATGGCGATCGGATCGTTGGCCCGGATACACGCGCCACGCTTGACCAGTTCGGCGATGATGACACGGCTGGGTGCCGCACGCATGTCATCTGTATTTGGCTTGAATGCAAGCCCCCAGAGTGCAAATATCTTGCCCTTGAGATTTTCACCGTATCGAGCAACGATCTTGTCAACCAACACACTTTTCTGCTGCTGGTTTACAGCCTCGACAGCCCGGAGCATTTGCAGGTCCTGGCCAAATTGGCTGGCCGTGCGGACGAGCGCCTGCACGTCCTTGGGGAAACAACTGCCGCCATAACCAGTGCCGGCATACAAAAAGCCATAGCCTATCCGGGGGTCGGAGCCGATCCCCTTTCGCACATGCTCAATATCCACGCCCACCTTGTCTGCCAGATTGGCCAGTTCGTTCATGAAACTGATTCGGGTGGCCAGCATCGCGTTGGCCGCGTATTTGGTGAATTCGGCGCTCTTGACATCCATATGGAGAATGCGGTCGTGATTCCGGGTAAAGGGTCCATACAGGCGCGACATGAGTTCGCTGGCACGCAAGCCTTCCGGCGTGGTATCGGCGCCAATCACGATGCGATCCGGTCGCATGAAGTCTTCAACGGCCGCCCCCTCCTTGAGGAACTCCGGATTGGACACTACTGAAAACGCAGGCGTGGACCCAGGCGCGAGCGAGCGCGCAGAAATCTCCTCCGAAAGTGCCGCACTCACTTTTTCGGCCGTTCCAACTGGCACCGTAGACTTGTCCACTACAACCGTGAACCCGGTCATGTACCGCCCAATGCTGCGGGCGGCGGCCAGCACATACTGAAGATCAGCACTCCCGTCCTCATCCGATGGGGTGCCCACGGCAATGAACTGGACACTCCCATGCCGCACACTTTCTTCAACATCCGTTGAAAAAATCAGCCGCCCGGCCGCGCGATTGCGGTCCACCAGCTCCTTGAGCCCCGGTTCATAGATAGGGATGCCGCCGCCGTTGAGCATGGCCACCTTGGCCGGATCAATATCCAGGCAGAAAACGGTATTGCCTAGTTCGGCCAGGCAAGCGCCGGTGACCAACCCCACATAGCCAGTACCTACAACGGTAATCTTCATTGTTCAATCCACTGATTCATAAGGGCCTCGCGCAAGCCAGGCGCATCAGAAGATCGTCTGGTGTCCGATGGGAGTCATCAGACGCTGGACAACCTCAAGCTGCTGCTCTTCCGTCAAGCCGGGATACATGGGCAAGGTAATGGCCTCGGCATAGTAGCGCTCAGCCTGCGGAAACTCCGCCGGGCTGAACCCGAGGCGCGCATAGTAGGGCTGCCTGTAAATCGGTATGTAGTGCAGGTTCGCACCGATCCCACCCACTCGCAGGCGTTCAAACACTTCCCGGTGGGTCGCCTTGATGGCATCCGGCTGCACCCGCACGACGTAAAGATGCAGGCCTGAATAGCTATCGGGGTGTTGCCATGGGGCCGTCACCGGCAGCTGCTTGAACAGCTGGTCGTATTTTTTTGCAATCGCATGCCGCTGGGTGACAAACTCATCCAGGCGACGCATCTGGCTCAAGCCCAAGGCAGCCTGGATATCGGTCATCCGGTAGTTAAAGCCCAGTTCAATCTGCTGGTAATACCAGGGACCGTCCGGGACATGCGTCATTTCAGAGGCGTTGCGGGTAATGCCGTGACTGCGCAAGCGCGCCATGCGAATCGCCAACGACGCATCATTGGTAACCGCCATCCCTCCCTCGCCCGTGGTAATTATTTTTACCGGATGAAAACTGAAGACGGTGATGTCGCTGTATCGGCAGTTGCCAACTTTTTCATCCTTGTATCGCCCGCCGATGGCATGGGATGCATCTTCGATGATACGAAAACCGTACTTTTTGGAAAGCGCATGAATGGCATCCATCTCACATGACTGTCCGCACAGGTGGACGGGGATGACGACCTTTGGCAGCTTTCCGTTTTTCTCAGCCTGGGCCAATTTCGCCGCGAGCGCCTCAACACTCATGTTGTAGGTGCATGGGTCGATGTCGACGAAATCCACATCGGCCCCGCAATACCGCGCGCAGTTGGCGCTGGCGACAAAGGATACGGGAGTGGTCCATACCGAATCACCTACACCCACTCCGAGCGCGGCGCAGGCAATGTGAAGCGCGCTTGTCGCACTGTTCACAGCCACAGCATGCCCCCCTCCGCAATAGTCGGCGACCGCCTTCTCGAAAGCAGGCACCACAGGGCCCTGCGTCAGAAATTCCGAGCGCAAAACATCCACTACCGCCTTGATGTCATCTTCGGAAATATTCTGCCTCCCGTAAGGAATCATGCCCATCAAAATACCTCTCTGAATAGTTACACTTCGCTAGAATTAAAAGAGAGAGAGAGACCACGCCAAACCTCACTCGCCTGATTCCGGGTCAGACCGCATTAACCTTGATCCACTTCCCGTCGCAAGGCCTCGATCTCTTTCTGGAGAGCATCAAATTCAGCGAGCTTGCGTTGTAAAAAGGCTTTCGCTAGACGACTCTTTTCCCCCAGGCCGGCAGGCGTCAGCACATAGGCGTAGGCCAGCCTGTTGTCGCTTCGCCGGAAGTTGTTCGCCTTCACAAGCCCCTTGTCGACCAGGGCGCGCAGGCAATAATTCACTTTACCCAGGCTTACCCCATAACGCTCAGCCAGGCCACGCTGGCTTGCGGCCGGCTCATGCGTGAGCTGACACAAAAGGTAATAAGGCAAGTCTTGAGGGAGCATGGGCCAAGCTGAATCTGTTCAACAATTGAACAGATGTATTGTACGTGGACTATCAGTGACACAAAACGTCTTATTCAAATAATTCAGCCTCTTTCAACGACAGGCCCGCCAGGTCTTTTTCCGAAAGCCGTGGCTCAGCCGCCAGAGGCCATTCGATGCCAATGGCGGCATCGTTCCACGCAATGCAGCGCTCGAACTCCGGGGCGTAATAGTCCGTGGTCTTGTACAAAAAATCCGCTGTCTCGCTCATGACCAGAAACCCGTGGGCAAAGCCGGGGGGCACCCACTTCAGCTTGTGATTGTGCTCGGTCAAATCAACACCGACCCATTGGCCAAAATACGGAGACTGCCGGCGTATATCCACCGTCACGTCAAATACCGCACCGCGTACCACGCGCATCAGCTTGCCCTGCGGCTGGTGGATCTGGTAGTGCAGTCCCCGCAACACGCCCTTTACGGAATGACTGTGGTTGTCTTGAACAAACTGCACATCCAGTCCTGTGGCCTGATTAAAAGCCCGTTGATTGAAGCTTTCAAAAAAGAAACCGCGGGAGTCGACCGCCACCATGGGTTCGATGACGAGCACATCGGGAATGGATGCAAGGGTCACTTTCATAGCCGCCTAGCTCAAACGGGTTGTCGCTCAGTCAACAAACGCAACAAATATTGACCATAGCCACTTTTCACAAGCTGGCGCGCCAGTTCACCCAATTTCTCCCCAGTAATAAACCCTTTACGCCAAGCGATTTCTTCCGGACACGCGATCTTCAAACCTTGACGCCGTTCCAGGGTGGCGATGAATTGTCCAGCTTCCAGCAAGCTGTCGTGCGTTCCCGTATCCAACCAAGCATAGCCCCGATACATGACTTGGACGTCCAGCAAGTCACGGTCCATGTAGGCCCTTATGACTTCCGTAATTTCCAGCTCTCCGCGGGCGCTGGGCTTGACCTCCTTGGCAATACCTACCACCCGATTATCGAAGAAATAGAGTCCCGTTACGGCGTAGTTGCTCTGAGGCTGAGGTGGCTTTTCTTCAATACTGACTGCTTTGCCTTGCGCGTTGAGGGATACCACGCCGTAGCGTTCGGGGTCATTTACATGGTACGCAAATACCGTGGCACCAGATAGTTTACTGTCCGCTTCGGCCATCAGCAGGGCAAAGTCATGCCCATAAAAAATGTTGTCCCCTAATACCAGCGCACACGGCGAATCCCCCAAAAAGTCTTCCGCAATGATGAAAGCCTGCGCCAAGCCATCGGGGCTGGGCTGCACCGCATACTGAAGGTTCAGACCCCATTGCGAACCATCACCAAGAAGTTGTTGAAATCGGGGCGTATCCTGAGGTGTGCTGATAATCAAAATTTCCCGCATACCCGCCAACATCAAAGTAGTGAGCGGGTAATAGATCATCGGCTTGTCATAGACCGGCAGGAGTTGCTTGCTCATGGCCAGGGTAGCCGGGTGCAGCCGCGTTCCGGAGCCGCCGGCGAGAATAATGCCTTTGCGTTGTGTCATGGATAGGTCGTCAGATGATTTCTGCCAGCATACGGGCAACACCTTGCTGCCACGCGGGAAGCTGCAGGCCAAAGCTGGCCTGAAGTTTAGCGGTGTTCAGGCGGGAGTTGTGCGGCCGCATGGCCGGCGTGGGGAACGCCATCGTTGGAACCGGAGCCACCGTGGCGGGAGATGCCTTGAGGTCCAGGCCGGATTTTGACGCGAAATCGACGACAAAACGCGCATAACCGTGCCATGAGGTCTCGCCAGCAGCAGCAGCGTGGTATATCCCCGCGAGGTCGCCAGCGCTTCCCGACAGCACGCTGCGCACCATGTGGGCCGTGAGGTCGGCGAGCAGGTCGGCCCCGGTCGGCGCGCCGAACTGGTCGTCGATGAAGCTCAAGCGGTCGCGCTCCCTGGCCAGCCTGAGCATTGTTTTGGCAAAATTTCCACCACGCGCTGCATAGACCCAGCTGGTGCGCAAAATGAGGTGCTGCGCGCACTGGGCCGCGATGCGCTGCTCGCCTTCGAGCTTGGTCCGGCCATACACGTTGAGCGGGCCGGTCGGGTCATTTTCTTTCCAGGGTTGGCTACCGCTGCCGTCGAACACATAATCGGTCGAATAGTGGACCAGCCACGCACCGACGGCACTGGCCGCCTCGGCGATCGCTCCAGGGGCTTGCGCATTCACCAGATGTGCCAGCGCCGCATCGCTTTCGGCTTTGTCAACCGCGGTATAGGCAGCGGCATTGACGATGACATCGGGCCGCA
>Ga0209343_10004692_pt1 | contig 16833 bp, 15 predicted proteins | sample RifCSPlowO2_02_FD_184026 | JGI IMG/M metagenome (GOLD analysis project Ga0209343, IMG submission 184026) | Groundwater microbial communities from Rifle, Colorado - Rifle CSP2_plank lowO2_0.2 (SPAdes) (version 2) | ecosystem: Environmental > Aquatic > Deep subsurface > Groundwater | place... | reverse complement strand
ACCACGGCTTGCTGATCCATCTCCGACGCCGTGGCGTTCTGACGGGCGGCACAAAGCGCCGCCCGATCGCGGCGATGCTGCTGGCAACTGCTTCTGTGGATTCACTATTGGCGAACATCACGTGTACGGTGCGTTGACGTTCCGGGGCTTTGAGCATGCGAGACGAGCGAAATGGCTCAGGACAACCTACGCGGTTGCTAGGTTGTCTCCCTCTCGGAGCTCTGCTCAACCCTGCCGGGCATCCCAACGAGCGGCGTGAGCTGCAAGTACTGGCGCGGGAGTTCGGCGAATTCGACGCGCCCCCACCCGCGTTGGAGCTGGTCTCGGAGGGTCGGGCTCTGCATCGCCCAGAGGGCTTGAACGTCGCGCTGTTGCCACATGCGATACAGCGCCTCGAACCGCGCCGTGCCGAACTTTCGAGCGGCCGTCGGGAGGTCGAGATCCGGGTCTCGTGCCGGGCACACGACCTCGCCCCGACGCGCCCGAAAGTACCAGTCGAGCTCTTCGGTGTCGCGTGGGGTCAACGGCATCAGGAACGCGTCCCGAACGGCGTACCGATAGAGCGCCGCGGCCTTGCGGACTCGGCGTGGCAGGAGGACACGAATGGTCCATTCGTCGACCGACTTGAGCAGGTCCGCGTGCCGCAGGAGAAACACCCGAAAATCGGCGGGCACCTCGCGGGTCGCGAGGTAGAGAAACACGTGCCGCCGGTCGCCCTTGAGCGGCACGCCAACCGGCAGCTTGTCGGGAAAGAATCGCGTCGTTTTCTCCGCGCCGGTGCCGAATGTGAGATGCGGATACCAGTCGTCCCGCAGGTCGCTCTCCAGGGCCTCACGAAAGTACGTCCGCTTGTCCTGCTCGGTGCCCAGCCAGCCGTAGTGACGGTCCGCGAGCACAGCATCCAACAGCATCAATCGCTCGACGAAGCGGCCCAGCGAGGCCGCCTTCCGATGGCGATTATTCGGCTCGCCGATGGCCTCGTAGAGCGGTTTGTACTGGACGTGGTACAGCCGGCCGCGGTGCAGCGCGCCAGGCGTGATCGGCGTGGCGTAGCCGGCCGTGACGAGCTTGGCGAGAAAGTCGTGGGTCTTCTGGCCGTGCGCCAGACCGGTGAACGTGCGGTACTGCCGTTCGAGGAACACCCCGGAAAAGACGAGCACATGGACTAGAAATCGCGCCTGGCGCTCGGTAAACCCGAACCGCATGAGGGTGCCAATCCGGGCGGGACTGACGCTGTGGCAGAGGCGCGTCGAGACCGGTTTCATCATATGAATTCTTCGGCCACTCTCGGGTCGTAGCCACGTCCACCACTCCGACCACCCCCACCGCCACGGCCGTAGCACCGGAACCCCGCCCGCGCGACACTCGCGGCATGGGCGCCGCGATAGTGCTCGGTGACCACCTCGACATCCTCATGACGGTCGCGTCCCTGCAGTTCGTATTCGACGCGGAAGTCGGGAAAGTGGACGCGGTCGTCAAAGTACGGCAGGTCGTGTTCGTGCGCCCAGCGTTCGATTTCGCGCGGGTCGCGATCGGGTCGTCCATCGCTGTCTGGTCGGCCGCGATTGCGCTCCTGGAGCCACTCCTGATACTCGCGCTTGAGCTCGTGTTCGAGCACGACGCGCCGAATCTCCGCGCCCTGGTCGCGGAGCCGTTCCTCTTCTCGCAGGAATGCGCGATAGAGCTGGACGTCGTGCGACAACTCACGAGGCCGGCTCACGCCGGCGTAGAAGGCCTGCTCCCGCGTATCGTCGCGGTCGAGGCGGTGGGCTTCCAGGAGGTGGTGGCCGCGTCCGGTCAGCGTCAGGGCGCGATCGCGGCCGTCCAGCGCCACGAACCGCATCAACCCTTCGTCTCGCAGGTGACGGAGGCCAGGCTCGCGCGTATCACCAGACTCGTCGCGCGGATCGCGCAGATCGCGTTCGGCCACCACCCGAAACGCCCCGACGGCTGAGAGCGACCGGCTATCGTCAACGTTCAGTTCGTACCGGTAGTCGGCGTCCATCACGATCTCCCGTTCGAGTCCGCGCGGCAGCTCGAGCCCGTCGAGGAACACGTCGCGCGGGTCGAGGTCTCGTTCGCGAGGATCGCGATCGCGGTCACGAACATCTTCGTCCCGGTCGCGACAATCGTCTTGTTCGCGATCCAATCCAGGCGCACGACCCAATTCAATCCACGACATCTCAACGTCGCGGCGGTCATCGTCGCGGTCACGGGGATCGAACTCGAACATGGCTTCTCTCGTCGATGGCGCACACGATCGCGTCTATCGAGACGACGAGAGTGATTATGCGAGGACGTGAAATCGGCGGCAATTCGCGATCGGATGGCGTCGGGCCGTGTGAGGTGGAGTGTGTTCTTGGCGAACGGCCATCACGCAGAAGAGCATGGCGCCGTGCTCGGCACCGTCAATGCTCGTCGCTGCGCTCCGACCGTTTACGCGGCCTTCGGGCATTGACGGCGCCTCCGCGCGGCGCGCACGTCGCGGTTGCCTGATGGCCCTTACTCAGCGCGTCACGAATTGGCATCGATGAATCCTCGGTCCTGGGCAACAATCTCATCGCCGTGCCACGTCCGGCGACTCAACCGGGGCGGGCGCAGTGTGCGGAGTTCCCTCGATCAACTCGCGTCGCCGGTCTGATCCGTTGAACCAGATAGGCCGCGAGCGGCCCAGCCCGTCGCATGGCCATCAAGATCGGCCTATTTCCAAGCGGTTTCGCGCCGATTTACAGCAAGCTCCGTCATCACCGCATTTGCAACAGATTGATCAAGCCCAGCCTTGGCGCTAGACTGCGACGTCCGCACGCGTATCGGACTATCGAGTTCGGCCGACTGCTGGTTAGGCAGAGGAGATGGTTCCCTTTGGCGAAGCAACAAGGATGAGTTTTGCTACACGGATGCGCGACCTCGAGCAAGAGTTCGCCGCTGCTGCGGCGGTTGACGGCGATGTCTATCTTCCCAACTTCACACCCTCTGGACCCGTCGATGCCGTTCTGATTGGAATGGAGCCATCCCTAGGATGGTGGGCTCGTACGCCCGCTGAAGCCGCCCCGAAGATTGCCGCTGGGTTCCGAAACTTCATGTGGTCGCCGGAGGATTTCATCCTCCATTACGCGGCTCGACGTTCCCTGTGTTCAGCCGGCGGGACCTACCACGTTACTGACATCTCGAAGGGCGCCATGACTGTGGAGAAAGCGCACATCGATCGGCGTGCTCGTTACGCGCGATGGGCGGTCCTGCTGGATAAGGAGGTCCGGCTCATCGCGAAGCCAGGTGCTCATATCATTGCGATCGGCCGGAATGTTTGCAGCTTCCTGGAGCGAAATGGTGTTGATCGTGACATCAAGAGCATCATCCACTACTCCGCACAGGCCAGCGCTGCCAGAGACGCGGCGGTGATAGGGCGGGAGGCCGAATTCCGCGCCTTCTCCGAGATGTTGTCGATGCAGGAACTTGTCGACGTTGCTAGCGAGATCATGCAAGAGAACTCCATCTCTGTCGCGATGTCTGCGGAAACCATCGCACGCCTGCGCAAGGCCAATTTGTCCGAGTCACGCAAGAAGCTGGCGTTTATCTACTCGACTGCTTTCGCGAAACTGAGAGCTGCCTAACCTCAGCTTGCAGCCGACGGCGCGGGTATCATCTTGTGAGAGATCTGATGAACGAGCGCGCCGCGGCTGAAGCTGGGCGTTAGATGGCTCACAACCTTGAGAGGCAACGTGAAGAATTCGATCATCATCGAGAAGTCTGGCACTGGGCAGGAACGGGCCTTTGTGAGGCTTGAGATGGACTTTTACTACAAAGAGTTCCTCCAGTCGATTCCGAACGATGCCGATAGCTTAGAGGAGGCATTTAAGGCCGGCGTTCAATGCGTCGTGTGGGGTGCGTTCTATTTGGAGTCGACGATCAACAAAACCGCTCAAATGGTACTTGAGGACAGCACGCATGGAATAATTCGCAGTTCCGCCCCACTGTGGTCGTTGATTGAGCGGGCTCCAAGTGAGCGGACACTTGCCCTGATTCTCGAAGTGCTGATGAAATCTGAGACTAAGCGGAAGGAGTTCACGGTTCAGGTCAAAAGCCTTTTCGATCTGAGAAATCGCCTCGCTCACTACAAGGAGGCCCCAAAGGAAGTCGAGGCTTGGGAGCCTCTAGAAGCTTCATCTGAAGCTATTGATCCAAACCTGCGAGCACAACTAGAACGGGCGCGATCCGTTGCTCCCAAGATTGTCCAGGACGTCCTGAATCCACCAGTCTGTGAGCGAAAGGTGGCGATCCTTGAAATCGGGAATTGGATAGAAAAGTCAGTCTTCGAATACTACAAAGGCCAAGACGGCGCGCAAGACGCCATCTAACAAGCGTTCGCAGCCGTCGGCGCGCGATGGCACAGTGTCCGCGCCGCGGCTGAAGCGCGGCCGTTGCCATCCCGTAGCGAAGTCAAGCGTTCACGCTGGACGGAAGTGGGTCAGTTTGAATTTCCGGTAGTGGGTCAGTTCGTCTGCCACGCGTTGGCGTTGGCATGACAAATGTGTGCCACTGCTTGTTCTGTTTATTTCGAGCGTAAGCTCGGTGGCATGGAACTCCGTCAATGGATTATCGCGGGGGCTGGCGTGGTAGGCACGACAACTCTCGGCATCGTACTCGACCGGGCTGGTATTCCGACGTGGGCACTGGTGATCGTCGTCATTGTATGCCTCTCGATTGTCGTGTTGTTCACGGCCAGAAGCGCATCCCACGACTGGGCCAAGGTCGATTCGCGATTCAAGGGACTCGCGAAACGTGATGAAGCCTTTCGAGGTCAAAGCGCTGGCGAACTGCGCGCTGAGCACGGAAGGCGCGCGAACGGCTCATGGTGCTGGTGCGTGGACGGCGGCAATGCCGATTTTCGGCGAGAGGCTGAACGCATCTGTGCGCTGGCCGGACAATGCCTCACGCGGTCGCGCAAGGTCGCGCTCTCGCCGCGCACTCAACGTGTGCCGGACGATCTCAGCCGGTGGCTCTACTTCCTCATCGACATCGACGAGGGAAAGAACGATAAGGACATCCGGATCGATTCTGCCGGTACCAATTCCTCGCCATCCGGTGATGTCGTAACAATTTATCCCTACAGCATTCCGAATCTGGTGCAGGCGTCCCGCAACGGGTGCTTGGAGTGTCTGAGGCTGGAACGAGGGGGCGTTAATCACAATGCGCGAGCCAGCCACGGCTCAAGCTGACGAGAGTCGTATCTTCCCATTTACTGGCACTGGGTGGCCGACGTTCACCCTATGTCGACCCGACCGTTGACACAGCCGACGGGACAACTCCGCTCCAATAGTGCTGCACCGTAGCTGACAACGAGGTGCACTAATGCAGATTTATTGCGAAAAGTGTGGGAATCGACAGGACGCGAACGAGCGACACTGCTCGAAATGCGGAGCCCCGTTTGGAGGCGAACTTTGGGTTCTGATCATGGGTGTGCTGTTGGCCGTTTTCCTGCCCGCGGTCATAGCCATGTCGGGGGATGCGAGCGCAATCCTCGACGCGAGGCTCTTCTTCTGGTATGAGCTACCCGTGTTGGTTGGGACGGCCTTTCTCTATGACCATAATCCCAAGCGGCGCAGCCTGTATTTCTGGGGAGGTTCGCTGGTAATCGTCGGCAGCCTGTTCATGCTGGTGTCGTGACCCGTGAGACTGTGGCCCGCGACCGTCTGTCACCGCACCAGGTTTCAAGCGTACGTCTTTCGCCAACATGGCGGACGGATGGCTAACATCGCGCTGGAGCCGGCGGCGCGAGGACGTGTCGCTGGCTCGCGCCGCGGCTCAGCGCAAGCCGTTAGCGAGACAAGGACACCGGGTGTGGATCCCTGGATGAGATTCGCGATTCATTGCGGTCAATGCGGCAGAATTGTGCCGATTACCCCTGCTCTGGAGGCACAATTCCGTACTCGCACGGGCCTGTCAGACGTCGACTCTTTCCATCTGTTGAGCGAGGTCATACCAAAGCTTCGCTGTTCGGCATGCGGCGCCCAGAGCGCGGCTCTTACACCTCAGAGTGCGCCGTCGCCTCCAGCCAAGAGAGATGTAATCGACGAGCGAGACTTTCGGGAAAGGCAGGTCGTTCAGCCAACCAGATCGCAGCAGTCGGCAGCGACTCAAGGAGGCTATTCTCTTGCCATTGGTCGACTCGTCGCTGCGGTTGTACTCGTAGGAGCCCTTGCCCCCAATGCCTACGGCTACTACACACTCCTTCGCTGGGTTGTGTGTGGCGTTGCCGTCTGGACGGCATTGGCCTTCTCGGTCACCGACAAACAGGGTTGGGTTTGGACTTTCGGCATCATGGCGGTCGTTTTCAATCCGATCGTACCTCTTGGTCTCGACCGAGGCACTTGGGCGCCTGTCGACATCGCAGCGGCCGTGTTGATGCTCGTGTCAATTGCAGTCCTCCCCAAGGTTCCGTTGACTTCAGGGTAGTATCCCAGACAACAACGACAAAGATCGTGAATCGGCAATGCCAGGTTCCCATTAATCGAGCGGTAGTTGCTCGACGAGTCGTTCGATTTGCTCTGACCTCGGAGCAATTTGCGGCGTTCAGCGCATGCGGTTTCTGAAGCGTCGCCGCTGATGCGCTGGTGTTAATCCGTGTGGCCCTTTTTGTGGCCCCTCGTGCGCGAAACGCATCGAAACGACCCGAAACAACACGAAGGGCGCATGCCAGAAGCCTAATCAAACCAACGGCTTCCAACATGCGCCCATCGAACCAACGCGCGTGTGAAGCACGCGCTCTAACCAACTGAGCTAAGCGCCCTTCGAGACCGTAACTGCGTGCAGCACTGAGGCTCTTGTGTTGGGCCACCGATTCTAACCCAGGTCGACCTGTTTGTACCCCTTTTGGCGCGAGCCCGCCGGGGGTATCCTGAGGTCTGCTATGAGGCCCCGTCCTGACCTTCCTGCCGCCGTCCTTGCGGTCGGCTGCGTCTGCCTCGCCCTGGCGGCGGCGGCCGCCGCCCAGACGCCGCAACCACGCTCGCTGTACGACCGCTACACCGAGCCGATGCGGATCTTCAACACTGGTCTCGGCACCTTTACCAAGCCGATATCCTCGGCCAGCAAGGAGGCGCAGTCCTTCTTCGACCAGGGCTTTCAGATGATGTACGCCTTCGCCAAGCCGGAGGCCGTGCGATCGTTCCGCGAAGCGTGGAAACGCGATCCCGATTGCGCGATCTGTTACTGGGGCGAGGCGTGGGCGTGGGGATCGTACCTCAACGTGCCGATGAGCGCCGAGGAAGCGCCGCACGCGTATGCCGCGGCGCGGAAAGCACTGTCGCTGAAGAGCCGAGCCCCGGCGAAGGAGCGTGCGCTCATCGACGCGATGGCGGCGCGCTACGTCGAGAAGTTCGACCCGGCCAGGCGGGTCGAGCAGGATCGCGCCTATGCGGACGCCATGCAGAAGGTGTCGGCACAGTATCCCGACGATCTCGAGATCGCCACGCTCTATGCCGACGCCCTCTTCCTGCTCGAGCCACGCCGCGGCACACGCGACGTGAACGACCCGAACGTCCGTCGGCTGCATCAGGTACTGGAGAGCATCCTGGCACGAGACGTTCACCATCCCGGCGCCTGCCACCTCTACGTGCACGCCACCGAGTCCACCACCGTGCCGGGCCGTGCCGAAGCCTGCGCCGAGTTCCTGGGTCAGTCGATTCCCGGCGCCAGCCACATCAACCACATGCCGTCGCATACCTGGAACGAAGTGGGCCGCTGGGGCGACTCGGTGCGCGCCAACCTCGCAGCGTGGCATTCGGATCAGAAGGCAGCGGTGGGCCAGGGCTTCGCCATCTATCCCGAGCACAATCTGCACATGCTGCTGTATGCGGCGTCGTACGACGGTCAAGGCGCGGTCGCGATGCGCGCCGGCAAGGACTACACCAAGCTGACCGGTGAGTCGTTTTACGAGGCGCTGACGCTGATGCGCTTCGGCCGCTTCGACGAGGTGCTCGAAGTGACGAACCGGTCGAAGCTCGACATCCAGGGCGGGCTTTGGGACTTCGCGCAGGGTTACGCGCATCTCAAACAGGGCCACGTCGACTTCGCCAGGCTCTATCTGGCGCGCGTCACGCGGGCCGCCGGGACGTCGACAACCGTATTCCGCGTCCATACGGCGAAGGACCTGCTGAGTATCGCGGCAGGCATCCTGGAGGGAGAGGTTCAGCGGATGGCCGGCGATTTCAGCGGCGCCATTGCTTCGTTCCGGCGTGCCGCTGAGGTTCAAGCGGCGCTGGTCTACGACGAGCCCGAGCCGCTTCCCTTCTCGGCGTTTCACTGGCTCGGCGCCGCGCTTCTTGAAGGCCGTCGCTTCGACGAGGCGGAGAAGGCGTATCGCGCCGACCTGCAGGATCACCCGCACAACGGCTGGTCGCTGCTCGGTCTGCAGCAGGCGCTCGAGGGCGCGGGCCGCGGATCGCCCGCGGTGACCGCCGACCTCGCGGCGAGCTGGTCGCGCTCGGACACCTGGATCCAATCGTCGCGTTTCTGATCGATTCCCTGCGCCGCGCCACGCCCCGCCGTGACCCGGACGTGATGGTCCTCCTCGGCGAGGGGCATGGGCGACGTCAATCGGGCGCGCGGCCGTGGGAAGGCCACACGCTGTGACACGTGGGCCCGATCCCGGTAGGGCTGTACGCAGGAGGTCGGAGATGAAAACCATCGCCTTCGCGATTCTCTTGGCTGCATTGACCACACCGCTCGCGGCGCAGTGGTTGAAGCATCCCACGGCCGGCATCCCGCGCACCGCCGACGGCAAGCCGAATCTCGCCGCCCCCGCACCGCGCACACCCGACGGCAAACCCGACTTGTCGGGCTTGTGGCAAAGGCTGTCCACCTACGACCGAAACATCGCCGCGGACCTCAAACCCGGGGAGATCCAGCCTTGGGCCGAAGCGCTGGTCCAGCGCCGCTTGGAGGATCTGGGCACAGGCCACATGTCTCACGAGTGCCTGCCCTGGGGGCCGAACTACAGCACCAGCCAGCGCCGGGCCAAGATCGTTCAGACTCCCGGTCTCATCGTCATCTTGGACGAAGATCTCACGTATCGTCAGATCTTCCTCGACGGCCGCAAATTGGAGACCAACCCCAACCCGAGTTGGATGGGGTATTCCGTCGGGCGCTGGGAGGGAGACACGCTGGTGGTCGAGAGCTTCGGATTCAATGACCGGACCTGGTTGGATGGGAGCGGCCATCCCCACACGGAGGCGCTGCGCACCACCGAACGCTACCGCCGCCGCGACTTCGGCCGCCTGGACATAGAAGTGACGCTGGACGACCCGGCGGTCTACGCCCGGCCGTGGACGGTCGCGCTCAGGGCGGAGTTGACCGCGGACACCGAATTACTCGAGGCCGTTTGTAACGAGAGCCCCTCCCAGCGCGAGCACTGGGTCGGCAAGGCCTCAGACGATCAGAAGTCCGCGGTACGGGTCGCCCCAGACGTTCTGGCGAAATATGTCGGTACCTACCGGGAGCTGGACTTCTGGGGACCCGGACCCCACCCCAGAACGATCAGCGTCACCGTGTCTGACGGCGCGCTGTTCGCCGAACTACGCGGACGAGGAAAAGCACAGCTCGTGGCGCAGTCCGACACCAGGTTTTCCGGCTTTTTTGGGCTGGGAATCAGTTTCGTCGTGGACAGCCAAGGCGTGCCGACGCATCTTCTCGAAATGCACGTGTCAGGCAATTACAGGTTCGCACGCACGAAGTAGCGTCGCCTCGTAGGCGAGATGTCAGGTGCGACGCGGCGGAGGCGCGGCGCGAGACAGCAGCGCCAGAATCTCTTCCCCGTACGTTTCCCGCCGCCAGGGGCCGAAGTCTGTGATGTGCGCCAGTTCGCCGTGGGTGTGCGGCGGGCGGCGGGCGAGATCCCAGAGCGCTGTGCGCGGAAGGATGACATCCGACTCGACGCCGCGCGCCCTCGCTCTGTCCTTGCGCCATGTGTGCAGGCGGTTGTACCGATCGCGCACCTCGTCGGACTCGCGATCGGTCTGAGGCGCGCGCTGGGCTGGGGCGTGGAGTCCCGCCTGGATGGCGTGCAGCACGCCGTGCCCGTGACGGCGGACTTGCTCTGGCGTCATCCCGGCCAGGCGCTGCAGGTCTTCGGCGTGGCTCGGGGCGCGGCGGGCGAGCTCGATCAGCGTCGCCTCTCCCATTACTTTGAAGGGGGGCCGGTCCATGCGCTCGGCCTGCTCTTCGCGGTACGCGAAGAGGGCCTGGAGGACAGCGGCCTGTGCGGGCGTGAGATCGCGTGCGCCGTTGACGCGCCAGAATGCCACTGGGTCTGGGCTCGCGGCGTCCGAGTCGCCACCCAGGCGCGCCAGGCGGGCAAATTCCTCGTGCGCCTCCGGCCAGTGGCCGGACTCAGTCAACGCCTTGAGCTGTTGGTCGCGCAACGCCAGGAGATAGTGCGTGTCGAGCCGCGCGTAATCCAACTGTTCCGGCGTCAAGGGACGGCGTTTCCAATCCGCACGCTGATACTTCTTGTTCAGGCTCACGCCGAAGGTGGCGTCGAGAATGGCGGCGAGGCCGACGTGCGGCCAACCGAGAGTGCGCGCGGCGCTCATCGTGTCGAAGATGTTCGCACACTCGAAGTCGTAGTCGCGCCTGAGGCAGATGAGGTCGTATTCGGCGGCGTGGAAGACCTTCTGCTGGCCCGGATTGGCGAAGAAGGGCGCGAGCGCGTTCAGGCCCGGCAGCCTGATCGGATCGACGATGTAGTCGGCGGCGGGCGTGGAGACCTGGATGAGGCACACGCGCTCGCGATAAGCGTGGAGGCTGTTGGATTCAGTATCGATGGCGACGATCGGATAAGGGGCGAGCGCACGGACAAGCCGACCGAGGCTGTCTTCGTCGGCGACCAGAATCGGAGGTGGCAGCGGGGACGCGCGCATATGCCACGTATTATCGGTGCTCCCGTCCCTTTGTCGCCAAGGCCGATGACCACGGCATGATCGAGCCCGAAGGAGCGGGCTGCTACACGAAGTGGCGCTCCAGGGCGTCGATGACGGCCTGCGGGGCCTCCTCCGCAAGGTAGTGCCCGGTATCGAGGGGGCCTCCGGTCACGTTGCTCGCGGCTTCGCGCCAGATCGACAGCAGATCGCCGCCGTAGAATCGTCCCGTGTGGCTGCGGCGCCCCCACATGACCAGCGTCGGCGCGGCGATTTTTCGGCCGGCCCGGTGATCCGCCTCGTCCTGCTCGAGATCGATCCCCGCGCCGGCGCGATAGTCCTCGCAGGAGCCGTGAATCGTCTTCGGCGTAAAGCAGCGAACGTATTCGGCGAGCGCCCGATCGTCGAAGAACGCGGCCTTGCCGGTCCGGCCAAGATGGCGCAACACGAATTCCCTGGCCGGAATCGCGGCGATCATGCGCTCGAACATCTCGTCGGGTTGCGCCATGAAGGACCAGTGCCAGGAGTTGAGCGCCCACTCGCGCGAGGTGTGGTCCCAGACGTGTCGCGTGGGCAGGATGTCCAGCAGCGCCACCTTGCGCACGCGGTCTGGATGGTCGAGCATCAATCGATGCGCAGTGCGCGCGCCGCGGTCGTGACCGGCCAGGAAGAAGCGGTCATGGCCAAGCGCGGCCATCATGTCCACTTGATCTTGAGCCATGGTGCGGAACGAGTAGTTGACGTGTGCCTCGCCGCCATCGGTCGGGCCCACGCTGTCCCCATAGCCGCGGAGGTCGGCCGCGACAACGTGGAATCGCCTGGCCAGCGGCTCGGCGATCTTGTGCCAGCAGGCGAGCGTTTGCGGGTTGCCGTGCAGCAGCAAGAGTGGCGGACCCTTGCCGCCGTGTCGCAGGAAGATATCCGCGCCCTTGGTGCGAACCCACTTGGCCTCGAAGCCCCTGAACAGGCCGCTGTCGGGCGGGAAGGGGCGCGTCGCGGACAGCGGCGCCGTCGTCGCCGACTGCGCGAGGGCGTCTCCGGCCGCCGAAACGAGCGGCGCGCCGAACCCCGCCGCCGCCGCGGACATGAACTGTCGGCGATCGATCATCATCGTCATCCCCCTTGATCGCCCAACGCCGTCAGTCGGCGCACGCTTCCGCTATGCGCGCGGAACCCGCTTGCCGCCGAGCACGGTCCCGCTCGGGAAGAGTCTTTGGCGGCCGGTCCGCTTGTTCTCGTAGTTATCGACGAACTCGAACGTGCCGTCCCGCAGTTCGAGCACCGCCACGTCGGCCGGCGCGCCGACATTGAGCGTGCCGCGGTCGTTGAACAGCGGGAACACGCGCGAGGCATTGACGGTCGCGCGCGCGACCACCTGGTCGAGCGTCATGCCGAAACTGAGGAACTTCGACATGACGTTGGGGAAATCGATGACCCCCGTGGTGCGGCTCGTCGCGTTTCCGTCTGTGGAAAACGTATCGGGCCAAAAGCCCGCCTGCATGATGCGGTCGACCATGTCCCACCTCAGATGGCCGGTCCGTCCATTGGCGACGTCGAACCAGACGCCGCGGCGGCGGGCGGCAAGCACCGCCGGCAGGATGCGGCCGTTGTCGTCGATGATGCTGTTCGGCGGCGGCGCGAACATATGGGTGACGATGTCGCCGCGCTTGAGCAGATCGAGAAGTCTGGGCAGCGGCGAGACGGTCTGGCCCATGTGGATCATCACCGGCAGATTGAACGACGAGGCCACTTCCTGCGCGCGCCTCAGCACCTCGAAATCGTTGGCGCCGGCGACATTGCTCGACAGCCGCGCCTTGACGCCGACGATGAAATCGCGATTGCGCGCAATAGCGGCCTTCGCCGCGTCGACATCCGCGCGGCTGATGTCCATCGTGTCGCCTCCGGGCAGGATGCCGGCGCGCCCGATGTTGATGAGCACGCGGCCCTGTTGCGGCGCCGACCTCGCAACGGCAATCGGGTCGGCGATGTGTTCCGCTCCCTGCGATCCCGCGTCGACCCACCCCGTCACGCCGTCGGCCAGGCACACCGTTGGACCTTCGCGGTCGCGGGCGGCGTGGGTATGGATGTCGAGCAATCCCGGGACGACGAGTCTGCCACGCGCATCGATCACGTCCGTGGCATCGCCCGCGATGTTGGCCTCGACCGCCGCGATGCGGCCTCCCGCGATCGCGACGTCGCGGATCGCGTTGATCCGCAGCGAGGGATCGATCACGCGCCCTCCCTTGATGATCACATCGTACGTCGCCGCGAGCACGCTCGAGGCGCGGGCATACACCGCAGCGCTTGCGGCGGCTGCGTAGACAAACTGGCGCCGGTTCATCATCATCTCGGGCCTCCCACTTGTTGAGGAGATGTTGTGCGTTTCACACCGGCATGTCAACAACCGCCTTGGCTCCGGCACGCCGCCCTCTGGTATTGCCGGACACCAAACCTGTCGGCCGCCGGCCCTGCCTCGGGAGCACGATTCCGCCGGCTCGTCGCGCGTCAGAGGTATACTCGGCGGCATGCCACCAGCCCCGAAGCTTTCCAAGTCCGAGCGCGCCGCCGCACGCCTGAAAAAGAAAAAGAGTGGTCCGAGCGCGGTGAAGCGCGCCGCGGCGAGGCAGGCGCTGCAATCCAAGCAGCCCTCTTGATGCCGGCGACTGTCACCCGTGGTACTGCAGTACGTTCAAACCGGCATTCCAGTCACTGACGTACATGAGTCCATCGGGGGCGACGTAGATATCGGCTGACTTTGCAGCCAGCGCCACGTTCGGCCGCGGATCGATCAACCGCTTCGGCGCTGGCGGTACCCAGTAGGCGATTTCCTTTGGCGCGAAAGCGTCGCTGATGTCGAACACACGCACGCCGGCATTGTTGTAAGTCGCGAAGATGGTCTGCTCGCTGCGAAAGCTGCCTGGCCGGTTCTCGTGCAGGTTGTGCGGACCGAACGTGCCCAGCGCGCAAAAGTCCCTTTCCTTTGGGGTGGGCAGCGTCGAGATCGGCACCGGGTTCTGGGGCGCGCGCACGTCCACGACGAAGGTATGAAACGTTCCCTTGGCGCATTGTTCGGCGTTCGCCTCATCTGCAACCACGGCCAGGCCGCGGCCCGGCAAGGGCAGCGCCGTGTGCGTGCCGCCCGGAAAAGGCGGAGACCAGTTGACGTGCGAGAGCAGCGCCGGTCTGGCCGGGTCGCTGATATCGTGGATGGTGAGGCCCCCATCGCGCCAGGCGGCATAGCCGCGGTCGCCTGCAGTGAGCATGTGATGCAGCGCGGCCCGGCGCCCCTGGGGCAGCAGCGGCTTCTCGCCGGCCGCCCGGTTCATGCCGGGCAGCCACCAGCGCGACACCACCTCGGGCTTCGTGATGTCCTTCAGGTCGACAATGCACAGGATGTGGTCGGTGAACCCATCGAAATGCGCCGCGACGAAGGCGTAGCGTCCCCCCGGCCACCACAGGCGGTTGATGCCGAACCCCTGCATTTCGAGAAAGGCGATCTCCTTCATTTCACCGGGCCTGGAAATATCGTGAATGCTCAGGCCAGAACGAAATGCCTTGCGGTTGGTGATGCTGTCGGCAAGCGCGTTCTCAAAATAGCCGCGCATGTTGTCGTAGGACTGCATCGCCACGATGTTTGCCCCGTTGGCGAGCAGCAGCAGATCGTCCGCCACCTGCAGGTGATGCGTACGGGTGAAACCTCCCCCTGTGAAAAAGCCGACCGGCTTCAACCGCCGCGGATCCGCGGCGTCGAGGATCGTCACGCCGTTGCTGAACATGTGGCCGACGTAGATATGCCGCCGGTTGACCATGATCTGGACGCTGTCAGGACGGCCGCCAATATCGGAATACGACAGATGCCGGATGCGGCGTCCGACGCCCTGTGCCGGAATCTGCGCGTCTTGTCCGGACACGGTCTCCAGCGGAAGGCACGAAGACGCCGCCACGCCGAGCAGACCCCGCACACAGTCGCGCCGAGTCATCGTGGCCATGTTGCCTCCCGCTACTTCCGCGTCTCCGGCAGCCTGCGCACCTGCGAGCCGTCGTAGTCGTGGTCCTTCGGATCAATCTGCCGCATCGGCGTCTGGCGGGTTCGCTCCTCGTGCGCGTGCGCGATCAGGCCCGGCAGGCGCGAGATCAAGAAGATGGCGTTTCCCAGCTCGTACGCAAAGCCGAGGTCGGCGCAGATCGCGGCGATGGCGCCGTCGACGTTGACCGGCACGTGATGTCCAATCCTGTCCTGCCGCGCATCGAGGGCCAGTTCGGTGGCCCGGATCATCCGCACGTGTTCGCCTTCGAGCTCGAGCTCCAGCGCCATCTGAAACAGCCGGGCCGCCCGCGGATCGCGCGTGTGAAACCGGTGTCCGAAGCCCGGGGGTATCTGACCGCCCCCCACACACTCGTCGACGATGGTGTCCGCCGCCTGATGGAGCGACCGGCCCGATCGGACGAGCGTCAGGCCGGCGTCCAGGAACCGCATGCACGATTCGATATCCCCGCCGTGGTGCGGTCCGAAGGCGAGGATGCCCGCCGCGACGCAGTCCTTGAGCGGCGCGCCCGATGTCGCCACGTTGCGGGCCGCCAGCGTCGACGGCGGTGTCACGCCGTGGTCCAGCGACGACACGAGCACCGCGTTCAGCATCCGGCCGATCGCGGGCGACGGCAGCTCGCCCATGAGCAGGAGATAGACGGCGTCGGCAAACGACAGCCGGCCCATCATCTCGTCGACCGGATAGCCGCGGATGAGAATCGTGTTCGGCGCAATCGAAGTCAGGGCCGTCTTCCAGCGTTCGGCCCTGTCGCGAGCCTGCGCGCGACGATCGTTGTCGGAAGTCATCACGCCACGTCCTTCACGCTTCTATGGTGCCGTACAGACGGTCGCCGAAATCGCCCACGCCCGGAACGATGTATCTGCGCTCGTCGAGACCGCGATCCACGACCGACGTGTAGATGGACACGTCGGGGTGATGGCGTTCGACGGCGGCGATGCCTTCGGGGGCCGCGACAATGGAGACCACGCGCACGAGCGGCGCGCCGGCCTGCCTGAGCAGATCCAGGGCCGCGACGACGCTGCCGCCGGTCGCGAGCATCGGGTCGATCATCAACACGAAGCTGGAGCTGAGTCGGGCCGGGAACTTCGCGTAGTACTGCGAGGCCACGGCCGTCATCTCGTCGCGCTGCAGGCCGATGTGTCCCACGCGGGCACGCGGCACGAGGCCCAGCACGGCGTCGAGCATCCCCAGCCCGGCCCGCAGGATCGGCACGACGACGATGTCGGGGGTGATCGTCCGGCCCGGCGCCGGCCCGAGGGGTGTCTCGACGGTGACGCGCGAAGTGGCCACTTCGCGCAGCGCTTCGGCTGCGAGCAGCACGCTGATCCGGGTGGCGGCACGCCGGAAATGTTCGGCCGTCGTGCGCTTGTCGCGAAGCTCGACGAGCGCGTCCTGTACCAGCGGGTGATCGACCAGGCGGACCGGCACGTCAGTGACTATACAACGAGCTCACGTCTCACGGCTCGGCGACGGAGATATGCGGCAGATGTCGATACCGTTCCGCGTAGTCGAGCCCGTAGCCCACCACGAACCGATCATCGATGGCGAAGCCGACATAGTCGACCTTCACGTCGACCTGCCGCCGCGACGGCTTGCTGAGCAGGCACGCCGTGCGCAGCGTCTTCGGGCCGCGCGCACGCAGGAGGCCCTGCAGGTGGGCCAGCGTGAGGCCGGTGTCGACGATGTCTTCGACGACGACGACGTCTCTGCCGGCGAGAGTCGTGTCGAGGTCCTTCTGAATGCGAACCTCGCCTGAACTGGCCGTGCCGCTGGCATAGCTCGACACGGCGATGAAATCGCAGGTGACCGTGCCGCCGATGGCCCGCATGAGATCGGCGAGAAACATGAACGCGCCCTTCAGCACGGCCACC
>Ga0209343_10004690_pt1 | contig 16836 bp, 13 predicted proteins | sample RifCSPlowO2_02_FD_184026 | JGI IMG/M metagenome (GOLD analysis project Ga0209343, IMG submission 184026) | Groundwater microbial communities from Rifle, Colorado - Rifle CSP2_plank lowO2_0.2 (SPAdes) (version 2) | ecosystem: Environmental > Aquatic > Deep subsurface > Groundwater | place... | reverse complement strand
AGGCAGCGGCCGCCGAAGGCTCGTTCAGTCGCATCGACAGCCGTGCAATCTCGGTCGCCCGCGCGGCAAACGTCTCGTCGTTGCCGACGAGATTCCCGTGCGCGATCAACGCCGTCCGGGCGGCCGCGAGATGGTGCTGCTGCTCGGCCACGTCGGCATAGGCCAGAAACGCCTCCGGATCCACCGGGTAGCGGGTTGTCGCCTGCTGCAGCGCCCGCTCGGCCGCTTCCGGCTGTTCCGCCTTGAGCAGCGCGCGGCCGTACAAGGTCATCACCTCGCTGGTCGCAGCCGCGGTCGATGCCACGCGTTCGAGCGCCTCGAGAGCCTTGCTCAACGCATCGCTGCGGACCGCCGCCATATCGAGCCAGACCCTGCCCAACGCGGCGTAGACCTGCGGCTGATCGGGCGTTCGCTCGAGGGCGTTGCCCAGAGTCAGTACGGCCAGCTCGCCCTGCCCGGCCCTGGCGTGCGCGAGTCCGACGGCGACCTGGCGCTCGGCGTTGGCCCGGTCGAGCAGGGCGATGTACTGGAGTTGCTCGATCTCGTCGGCGCGCCGTCCCAACGCGCGGTATCCCTCGGCGAGCTCTTCCCGGGCGGGAATCATGCCGGGCGCCAGCGCCACGGCGGTTTCAAAGGCTTTGACGGCGTCGGGGAGCTGCTTTCTCTCGCGCAGACACAGGCCGATGAGGTAATGCGCGTCGGGCAGGCGATCGCTCAGGCGGGTGGCGTGAGTGAGCGCCGCGAGCGCGGCGTCGATATCGCCGTCGCGGTAGCGCGCGAGCGCGAGCCTGTAGGCCACCTGCTCGGAGCGATCATCCAGGTCGAGGCGGCTCCGGTAGGCTTCGGCGGCGGCCTGGAATCGCTGGCGCTGGTACAGGACATCGCCGAGGGCTTCGAGCGGACGCGTCGCCGAGGGGTCGAGCGCCGCCGCCCTTCGGAAGTCGCGTGCGGCGGCGTCCAGATCGCCACGTTGGCGGTAGGTCTCGCCGCGTTTCAAGTGCGCGAGCATCGAGTCGGGACGAAGCGCGATCGCGCCGCTGAATGCCTCGATCGCGCCAAAGGTCTGGCCGTCGCCGAGCGCGAGGTCGCCGCGCGACAGGAGCAGCCGGTACTGGTGTTCCCGGGCCGCCGCCTGGTAGGCGATGGCGCCGCCGACGGCGGTCAGGGCGAGCACCAGCACCAGGCCCAGCACGCGTTTCACAGGGTCTATCCTACCAGCGGAGAGGACCCTTGGGCCCGCGCCGGGGTCCAACAAGGGATATAGTGGACGGAGTAGCCCGCAACGTGCCGGCGTTTGGGGATGTGCCAGTGAAGCAGGCGCGCGTCGCAAGCTGGTCGGAGATAGACGGGCGCGAGGCGTCGCTGGTGCACCGCTGCGCGGCAGGCGACGAGGCGGCGTGCACCGACCTGGTCACCGAGCACCAGCGCATGGTCGTGCAGCTCGCGATCAACCTTCTCGGCGACCGCGACGAGGCGCTGGACCTTTCGCAGGAGGTGTTTCTCAGCGTCTTCCGCACGATCCATCGATTCCGCGGACAGTCGACGCTCCGCACGTGGATCTACCGCATCGCGGTGAACCAGGCGCGAAACCGTCACCGGTTCTGGCGGCGGCGTCACCGCGCGTACCAGGTGTCGCTGGACGCCCACGTCGCCGCTCATGGCGAATTGCCGGGCAGCGAGGCCGGGCCCGATCGGGTGTTCGCGCAAAAAGAGCTGGCGAGCCGGCTGCAGCGCGCCCTCGATCACCTGCCGTTCGACCAGCGGACCGCCATCGTGCTGCGCGAGGTCGACGGGCTCAGCTACGACGAGATCGGGTATTCGCTCGGCGTGGCCATCGGCACGGTGAAATCGCGGCTCACCCGCGCGCGCCGCGCGCTGCGGCTCGAGCTCGGCGAGGCCAGGGCGCAATGAAAATGCTCACCTGTCCGGCGACCCGGCGGCTGCTGGCCGCCTTTCACGACGAGGAACTGCCGATCCGCGACCAGATTGCGGTCGACGCGCACCTCGAGTGGTGCGACGCCTGCGCGTCGGAGTTTGCGGACTTGGGCGTCCTGCGGGGGGTTCTCCGTGCGCTGACGCCCGGCCGCGCGGCGCTGTCATCCGACGAGGAGATCAGCCTGCAGGCGACCGTGGTCAGCCGCGTAAAGGCGGAGTGGGCCATGTCGTGGACCGTACAGGCGCGCGAGATGTTCGAGGACCTGCACCTCGTGTATGCCGGCGCCGGCGCTGCCGTGGCCGCAGTCCTCTGCGTGGCGATCATGCTCGGCCTGATGGAGTTCGTCCCCGCCCCCGGCTCGAACCAGAACCCGGTGAAGGTCGACGCTCGCGTGCGGATGCCGCGGGCGCTCAACGAGCCGTTTGCGGTCCCGCCGACCGGCGCCGGCGACACCGCGTTCATGCTGGCGGCGGTCGTGACGCGAGAGGGGACCATCGAGAACCTCGAACTGCTCACGCCGATCAGCGGGCTGGCTGCGGCCCCCGGCACCGACGAGGCGAAGGCCGTGGAGCATCTCCTCGGCGTCTTCGCGCGCGCCCGCTTCGAGCCCGCCAGCGTTGCCGGGTTGCCGGTCGCCGTGAACATGGTGTGGCTCGTCGCGCAGACCACGGTGCGCGCGTCGCGGCCGGCCCTGAAGCTGGGCGCCACCTCGACGGTGAGGAAGCGAACCGCCTCCCTCAGCGCGGCGCTGCCACAATTCATCGCGGCCTGACGGCCGAGTGACCTGGAGATTTCCGGCGTGCCCGCCGGTGTTGGCGGTGGCCGCCGTGTCAACGGCTCCGGGGCGCGTCGATCTGGGTGGTGGCGACGTTGTTCATCGCGTCGGTGGCCCGGATGCTGAGGCCCAGCGGACCAAGCGGGCCGTCCAGGAGCATCTCGTAGTGCTCGGTCCTGGAATCCGCGATGCCGTCCGAGGGAAAGACCGGCCGCCACCGCTGGCCATCCTGCGAGCCTTCGACCCGCTGAATGGGCGAGTGATCGTCCAGCACGTCGAACGTCACGATTGTCCTGCCGCCCTCGACCCGCGTGCTCCGGACGGCGATCGAGGGAGCCGTGTTGTCGATTTCGAAGGCCGTACTGTCTAGCTCGCCGGAAAGAGCTGTGCCGGGCGCGTTCGACGACGAGTCCGAGGCGACGACCTTCGCGAAGTAGGTGCCGTTCGGCACCGTGGTCGTGTCCCACACCAGGATCGATTCCGGCACATCGCGCCGAAGCGCCTTCCAGGTCGTCTCCCCCTCGCGACGATAGCGGATCTCGTACGCGAGGTCGTCGTCGTTCTCGTCGTCGGCCCGCCAGATGAGTGTCTGCAAGCCTTTCTGGTAGGTCCGGCGCCCGAGCGTCGGGGAGCTCGAGGCGCCCTGCTGGGCGTTCATCGCCGCGTTGGAGAGCGCGCGATCCGGGGTGGTCTGATTGCCGAAGCCGGCCAGATCGGGTTCGCCCGTGCTGAAGGGCTTCTGAAACACGATGCCCGGCGGGTGCACGGTCAAGGAGCGGACTTGGGGCCGAAGATTCCGCTGCAGATACGCGGCCGTGATCGAGGTCAGCACGGGGGTCTCGCCCGTGCCGGAGAGGACCGCACGCCACTGGAGAAATCGCGCCTTCGGACTGGCAATCGGGGACCCTTCAGCCACAGGGGACGCCGACGACCACGGGCTCCAGGTGTCGTCGGGCGTCTCGGTGTTGCCCGATCGCGTGAAAACTTCGATGCGTCCGCCGGCGGGCACGGTTCCCCGCCAGTTCAGCGCTCCCCAGGTGGCGACCGTGCGCGCGTCGCGCGGCTCGGATTCGTAGGTGCCGCGGGTCGCGCGATCGGAATCGAGCCGGAAGAGTTTGCCGGGATTGGCGGTCGCGAAATAGAGGCGCCCTTTCGGGTCCTTGTGCAGCGCCGTGACCTGTTGCGCGTCGGCGGCGGCGAGGAGCGTCGGCTGCAGCGGGTCGCCTTCGAGGCGGTAAATCTTTCCTTTGTTGCCCGTGCCGATGATCACGCGCCCTTCGGCGTCGAAGGCGAGGTCGTACGGGGAGTCGTCGCGCGACTCCCAGAGCCGGTCCCACACGCCGTCCGGCGTGATCCGGTAGATGGCCCCTCTTGGCGCGCGACGATCCTCGCGCGGCGAAGCAGACGCACCGGCGCCGCTCGACACGTCGACGATGGCGATGGAGGTGACCTCTGCCGTCACCGTCGGAGTCGGGGCGCGCGCCGCCTCGTTCCCGGACGACTCGCCGCTGCGATCGTCGACTCGAGGCGGCGGGGGGGCCGCACCGCCTTCGCGGCCGCTTACGGCGGCGACGTACAGCAGGCCCTTGCCGTCGAAGCGAAGCGATCGTATCTCCTGAAACGGCGAGTCGAGCAGCACGAAGGCTTTGCCCTGCGGATCGATCCGCAGCACCCGGCCGGGCGATTCGGTGCCAACGAGCAAATTTCCCGCCTTGTCGAGCGCGAGCGCGGTGGCGTGCACGGCCTTTGCCTGATAGAAGCGCGCCCCCTTTCCCTCGGGTGAGATCTTGTAGATCACGCCCTGCTCGCCGGTCGCCGCATACAGGTTTCCCTTGGGGTCGAGGGTCAGCGCCCAGATGTACTTCTCGTCTGGATCGAAAAATGTCTTCGCGCCGCCGTTGCGGTCCACCTTGTAGATCGTTCCGTCGGGCGAACTGCCGACGAACAGGGTGCCGTCGGGCGCGACGGCGAGCGCGTGCGCTTCGAGTTCAGCGGCGTCGAAGAAGGCCGCGCCCCGGCCCTGGGCGTCGACCTTGAAGACCCGCCCCTCATTCCCCGTGCCGACAAACAGCGAGCCGTCGGGGCCCGGGACCATCGACCACAGGAACGGCGCCGCCGTCTCGTAGACCAACTCGGTCGCCGGACCCAGCGTCAGCTGGCCCCGGGTGTCCACCGAGAGGTTCTGGACGTCGCCTCGAAGAAACTCCCCCTGCGTCGCGGCCTGAAAGAACTTCGGCGACGATGCGTGCAGCGACACGGCGGCCGCCGCGAGGGCGGCAAGAGTGCAGGCCGCGAGGCCCGCCCAGAATGGACGCTTCCCGATAGGCATAGCTGATCTGAGCGTGAAAGAAACGAGGCGCGTCAGTTTGGCGAGACGGTGACCGTCAGCGTCCGCACGCCGCTGACGGCGTGGCTGGTGGGGATCTCCCACTCGCCGAGCGTCGCGCTGTGCAGCGGGTTGAAGCTGCCGCCGCTCCGGTCGGCCTCGAGGACGGCGAGCACCGACGGCGGCAGCGCCGAAAGGCGCTCGCCGTTGACCACAGCCCCTGCCTCCGCGCCCAGCAGCTTGACATACACCGTGCTATTCCGTCGCCCCTTATTGAGCGTTCGCACCAGCTGCGGCACACTGCGCGGGCCGCTCGGGCGCGTCTCGCGCAGCTCGGCCTGCGACAGCCGGGATCCGTCGGAGACGAGAATCGAAAGGCTGCCGCGCGCGTTGGCTGGAATCTCGATTGGCACCGTGCGCAGCACGTCCTCGCCGCGATAGGTCCGGAGCAGCACCTTGAGGGGCACCGTCCGGCCCGCGCGTGGCCGCTGATCGTCGATCCACACGCGTTCGAGTGTCGCCGTCCGCGGCTGTTCGGTCGAGTTGATCGTGAGCTCGAGTCCTTCGATTTCGACATCCGCGTAGTCGTTGCTCATCAGGGCGGCCACTGGCGTGACGATGTACTGGGCGGCGCCGAGCGCGGGCGAGTCGCCTGAGAAGAGATTATCGAACGCGATCGCATCGTATTGCTTGAGCAGGGCCCGGCCCCGGACACCGTAGGTGGCCGTGCCGAACTGACGCTCGTACGAGGAGAGCGTATTCAGGAGAGCCGCGTAGGTCATCAACGGCGTGAACAGCTGATCCTTGACGACGTTGAAGTGGAACGTCCGCTTCGAGCCGCGCTCCGATTCGAGGTTCAGCGTGATCGGCATCAGCTTCGGCCCTGGTCCGAGGCGGCCGGAGATGGCCGTCGCGCGATCCTGCAGCAGGGTGCCGATCACCTCGCCGGTGGCCGACAGCTTGGTCGAGGAGAACAGGCTGGGCAGGACCGTGTACACGTATGCACGGGTCATCGGAAACTCGGTGGGCCCGAGGTTGTACATCGGATGACCGAACGCGTACACCTGGTCGCCGTCGATGTGGGTGACGGTGCCCGTGCCGCCGAGCAGGAGATCGCCGCTGACGAATGTGACGCCGATCGCGTCGCCCGGCTTGAGCGACCCCTCGAACGGCATTTCGCCGGGTCGGGCGCCGGCGACCGCGCCGCCCGTCGGAACGAAGCCTTCCTGGCGGAACGCGGCGCCCAGCAGTTCGGCCAGGTCGGGCTCGAAGCCCGACATCACCAGCGGCGTCGCGATTGGACGCAGCAGCGTGCCGACTTCGCGTCCGCCAAGTCCGGGCACGCTGTTGACGCCGACCATCTGAGCATCCTGAGGCCGATCGGCAAACGGGCGGTTCCAGTTCAGCGCTCTGCGAAATGCCGCAAGGAGCGTCTCAGCCGTCAGCGGGAGCTCGACGCGCAGGCGCGCGGCGGCCGGGCGTGCGGCGAGGCCGGGCGCGGCCTCGCGGGTCATCTCCTCGATCGGCGTAATGCCGGCGATCGGCTCCTTGGAAAAACTCCCCAGGGCATAGGAAACGGCCCCGATCAAGCGGCCGTCGATGTAGACCGGGCTGCCGCTCATCCCCGCGATCACGCCCGTCTGGGCCAGCGGGCCGCCTTCGAGTCTGGCGAGAATCAAGTTCCGCTGCGGCCCCATCACGTTCTCGATGACGCCGAGCACCTGAACCGTGAATTCCTCGACGCGCGTCCCGTCGAACACCGTCCTCCCGACGCCGACCATCCCGGGACGGATCTCGGAGACGGGCATCTGGGGCGTGGCCGCGCCCAGCCCCGTCAGCGTGACAAGCGTCAATACGAAGGCGACGGCGATGAACTGTCGCGGCATGGAATCCACTTCCCTTATAGAGGCAATGCGCTGGCCGGTCAAGGAGAAATCGCCAATCGTTTGACACGAGACGGGCCCTTTGATATCGTCCGGAGATTCCTGTGGTGGGGCACGTCTTCTTCACGTCGTCGACCAGTTCCGCCTGCGGCGCGTCGGCGCCGGCCTGGTGGTATTGGGGCGCATCTGAAGAGGCATCCGCCTTGGCCTGACCTGCCACCGCGCGACGATAGTTCGAGCCTCTTCAGCCCTCCGCGGTTGAAGAGGCTTTTTTTTTGATCTGTGATGCTGACGTGACGAGGCCTCGTCTCTGCGTAACCGTGACGGCCGCGACGACGGCGGACCTCCGCCGCCAGCGGGACCTGGTGGCTGACGCCGATCTGATCGAGCTGCGTCTCGATTCGGTCAAGGATCCGAGCGTCGCCGGCGCGCTCGCGGGCCGCCGCCGGCCGGTCATCGTCACCTGCCGTCCTGCGTGGGAAGGCGGTGAGTTCAGGGGACCTGAGGAAGAGCGCCGGCGGCTGCTTGGCGAGGCGCTGACCCTCGGCGCCGAGTACGTGGACATCGAATGGCACGCGCATTTCGACGATTTGATCTCGCGGGTCGGCGGGCGTCGGATCGTGCTGTCGATGCACGACTACCGCTCGATGCCGGGCGACCTCCGCGAGACCGCGCGCACGATGCGGGCCACGGGGGCGGAGGTCATCAAGATCGCCGCGACGGCACACTGCCTCCGCGATTGCCTGCCCCTGCTCGATCTGGGCGCGGCGCAGGGCAAGCAGGGAGAGATGGTGCTCATCGCGATGGGTGAACCGGGGCTGGCCTCGCGTGTGCTCGCCGGACGGTTCGAATCGAGCTGGACTTATGCCGGCTCCGTCTCGCGCGTCGGCCAGCTGAGCGTCGCGGAAATGCTCGAGGAGTATCGATTCCGCTCGGTGACCGAATCGACCGACGTGTACGGAGTCGTCGGCTCGCCGGTGGCGCACTCGGTGTCGCCGGCGATGCACAACGCGGCGTTTCGGGCCGCCCGGCTCGACGCCGTCTACCTGCCGCTGCAGGCGTCCGACGCCGACGACTTCATGGCGTTTGCGCACGCGATCGGCCTGAAGGGCGCGAGCGTGACGATTCCGTTCAAGGTCGCGCTGTTCGAGCGCGTCGACGAGGCGTATGCCGTGGCGCGACGTATCGGCGCGATCAACACCATCAGAATCGTCAACGGCCGCTCGCTCGGTGGGAACACGGACGCCAGCGGGTTTCTCCGACCGCTGCAGGCACGGAGCCTGCTCGTGCCCGGCTTGCGCGTGGCGATTCTGGGCGCCGGCGGGGCGGCACGGGCCGTCGCGATTGCCCTCGCGTCGAGCGGCGCCGAGATCCGCGTGCACGCGCGCGATCGCGGGCGCGCCGAGCAGGTGGCGATGATCGTCTCGGCGCAGGCGGGCCCGTGGCCGCCCGAGCCCGGCAGCTGGGATCTGCTGGTGAACTGCACGCCGATGGGCATGCATCCCCACACGGAGGAGACGCCGGTCGCCGCCGACGCGTTGAGCGGCCGGCTGGTGTACGACCTCATCTACAACCCGAGGACGACGCGCCTGCTGCGCGAGGCGGCCGCGGCCGGCTGCCAGACGATCGGCGGCCTCGACATGCTCGTTGCGCAGGCCCACGAGCAGTTCCAGTGGTGGACCGACGCGCGGCCGCCTGACGGCGTCATGCGGGCGGCGGCCGTGCGGCGCCTGGCGGAGAGTTCGACCGATGAAAATCACGTCGTTTGAAGAGTTCAAGGAGCTGGCGCAGCGCGGCACGTTCGTGCCGGTCTGCAAGGAGGTGGTCGCCGACCTGCTGACCCCGGTCTCGGCGTTCCTCAAGATCGCCGAAGACGCCGACTACGCGTTTCTTCTCGAAAGCGTCGAAGGCGGCGAGCACGTCGGCCGCTATTCGTTCCTCGGGAAGGATCCGTTCCTGATCCTGCGCGCCCGCGGCGGCCGCACGACCATCGAGCGCGGCGGCTCCCTCAGCGACTGCGATGGGCCGTTCATCGAGACGCTGCGCGGCCTGATGGCCGACTTCCGATCGCCGTTCGTCCCGGATCTGCCGCGCTTCACGGGCGGGGCGGTCGGCTATCTCGGGTATGGCGCCGCGTCGTGGTTCGAACCCGTGCTGGGCGATCTCGGCGATGGGGCCGACGGCGCCGATCAGGCCGGTTTCATGGTGTTCGATACCGTGCTCGCCTTCGACCACGTCCAGCACCGGATCCGCATCATCTCGAACGCGCGCATCACCGGCGACGACGATCTCGAGTCGCTGTATCAGTTTGCCTGCGCGAAAATCCAGTTCCTCGAGCGCGAACTCGAGCGCAATCTGTCGGTCGTCGGTCGCCAGCCCGCGGCGCCGCTCGACGTGCGTTCGAACCACACGCGCGAGCGGTTCGAGGAGCAGGTCCGCGCGGCGAAGGAATTCATCGCCGCCGGCGACATCTACCAGGTGGTGCTCTCGCAGCGCTTCGAAACGACCGTCGCCGCCGATCCCTTCACCGTCTACCGCGCGCTCCGCCACGTGAATCCGTCGCCATACATGTATTTCATCCGGATGGGCGGCACCTCGCTGGTGGGGTCGTCGCCCGAGATGCTCGTGCGCGTCGAGGGGTCGCACGTCGAGACGCATCCGATCGCGGGCACGCGCCCGCGCGGGCGAAGCGCCGAGGAAGATCTCCGGCTGGCCGAGGAGCTCAAACGCAACGAGAAGGAGCGCGCAGAGCACGTGATGCTGGTCGATCTCGGCAGGAACGACATCGGGCGCGTGTGCGCCTACGGCTCGGTGCGCGTCCCTCAGTTCATGGGGCTCGAACGCTTCTCTCACGTCATGCACCTGACGTCGATCGTCGAGGGCAAGCTGGCCGAGGATCGCGATCGTCTCGATGCGCTCGTGTCGTGCTTTCCGGCCGGCACGGTGTCGGGCGCCCCGAAAGTGCGGGCGATGCAGATCATCAGGGAGCTCGAGCCGGCCGGTCGCGGCGTGTACGCCGGAGCGGTCGGCTACCTGGATTTTGCCGGCAACCTGGACTTCTGTATCGCCATCCGAACGGTGATCATGTCGGGCCACACCGCCTTCGTTCAGGCCGGCGCCGGCATCGTGATCGACTCGAATCCGTCGGCGGAGTACGAGGAGACCCGGGACAAGGCGCGGGCGCTGCTGCACGCCCTCGAGCTCGCGCAGGAGGGCTTGTGAGGGTTGTCGTCGTCGATAACTACGATTCGTTCACCTACAACCTCGTGCAGTATCTCGGCGAACTGGGCGCAGAGGTGCGCGTCATGCGCAACGACGCCGTGACCACCGAGGCCATCGATGCGACCGAGCCCGATCAGATCGTCATCTCGCCGGGCCCAGGACGACCCGAGGACGCCGGGGTGACGATGGATGTGATCCGGGAGCTCGGGAAGAGAACGCCGATCCTTGGCGTCTGCCTCGGGCATCAGGCCATCGGGGCCGTGTTCGGCGGCTCCGTCGTGCGCGCGGCCGTGCCCATGCACGGGAAGACGTCAACCATCGAGCACGACGGCCGCGGGATCTTCACGGGCCTGTCGGAGCCGTTCCTCGCCTCGCGGTATCACTCGCTGATCGTGTCCGACGAGGGGCTGCCGCCCGAGCTGGAGGTCACCGCGCGGGCGAAGGAGGACCGATCGATCATGGGGCTGCGGCACCGATCGTGGCCGGTGTACGGCGTCCAGTTTCACCCCGAATCGATTCTGACCGGCGAAGGGCGCCGGATCCTTCGCAATTTTCTCGACGGGCGGCTGGATTAACCACATGTTTCCCGCCCTGATCGACAAGCTGACGCGGCGCGAGGATCTGACCACCGAGGAAGCCGCGGCCGCCATGGGAGAGGTGATGGCGGGGCGCGTGCCAGAGGCCCAGATCGCGGGGTTCCTGATGGGGCTGGCGATGAAAGGCGAAAGGCCCACCGAGATTGTGGGGCTCGCGCGCGCCATGCGTGCGCACGCGGTCCAGATCCCGCGACACGCCGAGGGCGTCTTCGACACCTGCGGCACCGGCGGGGACCGATCCGGCACGTTCAACGTCTCGTCGTCGGTCGCGCTGGTCGTGGCGGCGTGCGGCATTCGCGTGGCCAAGCATGGCAACCGATCGGTGTCCAGCCTCTGCGGGAGTGCGGACGTATTCGAGGCGCTCGGGGTCAACGTCGCGGCGTCGCCCGCCACGGTCGCGCGATGCCTCGATGAAGCCGGCATCGGGTTCTTGTTCGCGCCGACGTTTCATCCCTCGATGCGGCACGCGGCGCCGGCCCGGCGCGCCCTGGGCGTCCGAACGGCCTTCAATCTTCTCGGTCCGCTGACGAACCCCGCCGGCCCGAGGCGTCAGCTCGTCGGTGTGCCACGGCCGGAGTTCACCGAGCTGCTCGCCCGATCGCTGCAGCGGCTCGGCTCGGAGCGCGCGTGGGTCGTCCACGGCGCGGACGGCGTCGACGAGATCTCGACGACTGGATACACCAAGATCTCCGAGTGCCGGGATGGCTCGGTGAACACGTTCTATCTGCATCCCGCCGATGTCGGCATCCCCAAGGCGAGCGCGGCGGCGCTCCGCGGGGGCGATGCGGGCGAGAACGCACGGATCATCACCCGGGTGCTCGAGGGTGAGCGCGGGCCCGCCCGGGACATCGTGCTGCTGAACGCCGGTGCGGCGCTGTTCATCGCCGGGCAGGCGACATCGATCGGGACGGGCATCCAGCAGGCGTCGCAGGCCATCGATCGCCATGACGCGAAGCGGAAGCTCGCAGAGCTCGCGGCCATCTCGAACGCCGGGGAGCCTGCGGCCGGAGCGAGCGCGTGACGCACGGTCAGACGACCTTGCCCGCCGATTTGCTGGAGACGATCCTGGCGGCCACCCGCCGCATCGTCGAGGTGCGCGCGGGCCGTGAACCGCTGGACGCGCTCGGGCGTCGCGCGGAGGCGCGGCCGGCGCGGCCGGGCTGTTTCCGTGCGGCGCTCGTGCGCGCCGACGGGGTCAACATCATCGCGGAGTGCAAGCGCCGCTCGCCGTCGCGTGGCGTGCTGAAGGCGGATTACGATCCGGTGGCGGTCGCCCGAAGCTACGCCCGCGCGGGCGCCGCGGCCATCTCGGTGCTGACCGAGCCGACCTTCTTCGACGGGGCACTCGCCCATCTGGAGGCTGTCCGCGCCGCGGTGGACACTCCGGTGCTGCGGAAGGACTTCGTCGTGACCGAGTACCAGGTGCTCGAGGCCCGGGCCGCCGGCGCGGACGCCGTGCTGCTGATCGTCGCCGCGTTGCGGCCCCGCGAGCTGCGGGCGCTGGCGCAACATGCCGCCTCGCTCGGGCTGGATGTGCTCGTGGAAGTGCACGATGTGCGTGAGCTCGAGTCCGCGATCGACGCCGGGGCGGGCATCGTCGGCGTCAACAACCGCAATCTGCGAACGCTGGCCGTGGACGTTCGCGCGTCGGAGGACGTGATCGCGAGCATGCCGGCCGGCGTTGTGGCGGTGAGCGAGAGCGGCCTGCAAACGGCGGCCGACCTCCGGCATCTGCGCGCGCTGGGCTACAGCGCGTTTCTGATCGGCGAGCGCTTCATGCTGGAGCCGGATCCGGGAGTGGGGGTGCGCCAATTGGTGGCGGGAGCGGCCGACGCGGGGTCGGCCCTGCGCACGTGATGTTCGTCAAGATCTGCGGCATCACGCGCCATGAGGATGCGACAGCCGCCGTTTCGGAGGGCGCAAACGCCCTTGGGTTTGTCTTCTGGCCCGGCAGCCCGCGGTTCATCGAGCCCTCACGCGCGCGCGAGATCGTCGAGACGCTGCCCCCGTTTGTGGCGGCCGTCGGCGTGTTCGTGAATCAGCCCGCCGGCCACGTGATCCGCGTGGCGGGCCTGGCGCGGCTGTCGGTCGTACAGCTGCACGGCGACGAGGACGAGGCGATGGCGGCCGGGATCCCGCTGCCCGTGATCAAGGCTGTGTCGGCCAGGGGCGGCATCGTCGCCGACCGGCAGTGGCCGGAGCGCGTAATGCTGCTCGTCGATGCCGATGATCCCATCCGGCGCGGCGGCACGGGAATGACCGTCGACTGGTCGGTCGCGGCGGCCCTGGCGAGAACGCGGCGCGTGCTGTTGGCGGGAGGCCTGGGCCCCGACAATGTCGCCGAAGCTATCGAACGCGTCCGGCCGTTCGGCGTCGACGTTTCGTCGGGCATCGAGGCGTCGCCGGGGGTGAAGGATCGGACTCGGCTCACGGCGTTGTTCGAGGCCATTCGTGCGACCGAGGGCAGGCCCGAGCCACGAACGCGCGACCACACGACACGATAGCCACGAACACGCGAAAATACGAGACTGGCGACATGGTCCCGACTCCTCACACACGGCGGCGCGACCCGGATGCGCGTGGCTACTTCGGCGAGTTCGGCGGGCGGTTCGTCCCCGAGACCCTGGTCGAGCCCGTCGAGGAGCTCGCGCGCGCGTACTTCATCGCGCGCGAGGACCCCGGTTTCCACGCCGAGCTCGATCGGCTGCTGAAGCACTATGTCGGGCGTCCGACGCCGGTACATGAAGCCAGACGGCTGTCCGCTGCCAGCGGCGGGGCGCGCATCTTTCTGAAGCGGGAGGACCTGACGCACACCGGCGCCCACAAGATCAACAACGCGCTCGGCCAGGCGCTGCTGGCGGTCCGGATGGGCAAGCGTCGGATCGTCGCCGAGACGGGCGCGGGGCAGCACGGCGTCGCCGCGGCGACGGCCTGCGCGCTGCTGGGGCTGGACTGTCACGTCTATATGGGCGTCGAGGACATGGAGCGGCAGGCGCTCAATGTGTTTCGGATGCGGCTGCTCGGGGCCGAGGTGCGGGGAGTCGACGCCGGCAGCCGCACGCTCAAGGATGCCATCAACGAGGCGATGCGCGACTGGGTGACCAATGTCGGCGATACGTACTATCTGCTCGGATCGGTGCTCGGTCCGCACCCGTATCCGCTGATGGTCCGGGAGTTCCAGTCCGTGATCGGCCGCGAAGCGCGTCCGCAGATCCTCGAAATGGCCGGTCGCCTTCCCGACGCGATCGTGGCCTGCGTGGGCGGGGGCAGCAACGCCATCGGCATCTTCGACGCCTTCATCGAGGATCGCGAGGTCCGCCTGGTCGGCGTCGAAGCCGGAGGCCAGGCGATCGAGCGGGGGCGGCACGCCGCGCGGTTTGCCGGCGGAGCCGCGGGTGTGCTGCAGGGTACGCGCACCTTCGTGCTGCAGGACGATGACGGCAACGTCGAGCTCACGCATTCGATTTCCGCGGGGCTCGATTACGCAGCCGTTGGCCCCGAGCACGCGTGGCTGCGCGCGCTCGGCCGCGCCGAGTACGCGCACGTCGGCGATCGCGAGGCGCTCGCGGCGTTTCAATCGCTGGCCCGTCTCGAGGGCATCTTGCCGGCGCTGGAGTCGGCGCACGCGATTGCCCACGCGCAGCTGCTGGCGCAGGAGCTGGGGCCTTCAGGCGTCCTGCTCGTCAATCTGTCGGGACGCGGCGACAAGGACGTGAATACAGTCGAGACGGCGTTGAAGTTGGAGACGTGAGCAGCCGCGCGTGCGGCCATGCGAGCCGGAGGCCAGGTGACGCCGCGGGCGACCCTTCGGCAGGCTCAGGGTCGGCCTGAGCGGAGTCGAAGGTCGAGCATCGGCGTCAGGTCGCGCTGGGGGTGCCCGCCTTCGCGGCTTTGCCGCTACGGCGCGCCCGCCGAAGCTCGTGGGCTTCGCAGGCGAGCGAAGGTGGGGGGGGCCAGTGCCAGTGAGGAAAATGTCCCGTATCGTTGATGCGTTCGCGCGGTTGCGACGCGAAGGCCGGCCCGGCCTGGTCACCTACACGACCGCCGGCGATCCGGATCTGCCGCGGTCCGCCGCCATTCTGAAGGCGCTCGACCGCGGGGGCGTCGACGTCCTGGAGGTCGGCGTGCCGTTTTCGGACCCGCTGGCCGACGGCCCGGTCATTCAGCGAGCCACCGAGCGCGCGCTGGCGGCTGGCAGCAGCCTTCGGGCGGCGCTCTCGCTCATCGAGGAGGTGCGCGCGGACGTGTCGGCGGCGATCGTGGTCTTCAGCTATGCCAACCCGCTGCTGCGGATGGGCATTCCGGCCTTCGCGGCGCGCGCCGCGTCGGTCGGCGTGGACGGCGTGCTCGCATTGGACTTGCCGATCGAGGAAGCAGGAGAATTCCGGGAGGTGCTGGCGTCGGCCGGTCTCGATACGATATTTCTGTTGAGCCCGACGACGACCGACGCGCGCATCCGGAAGGCGGCGGAGCTCGGCCGGGGCTTTCTGTACGCTATTTCGCGCCATGGCGTCACCGGGGCGCGCGATCAGGTGGCGTCGGGCGCGGAGGCGCTGGTCCGCCGGATCCGCGCTCAGACGACGATGCCCGTGGCGCTGGGCTTTGGGATCTCGCGCCCCGAGCACGTGGCCGAGGTGGGCGCGTACGCCGATGCCGCGGTCGTCGGCAGCGCGCTGGTGTCGCTTATCGCCGGGGCCAGCGGGTCGCCCCGGCTCGTCGGCGACGTGGAAGCCTACGCGCGCTCGCTGAAGAGCGCGTGCGTGGCCTCGCGCACATGAGAATTCACAAGGAGCCATGACTATCACGCTCGACGATCTGCGCCGTGACATCGACCGCGTGGACGAAGTGCTCGTACGGCTGCTCAACGAGCGTGCGCGGTGCGTGTGTGAAATCGGCCGGCTCAAGAAGGCGCAGGGGATCGAGATTTACCAGCCGGACCGCGAGAAGGAAGTGCTCCGGCACGTGCTGGACGTCGCGTGCGAGGGACCGCTCGGCCCGGAGGCCATCGGGCGGCTGTTCGAGCGGATCATCGACGAGGCGCGGCGTCTGGAGCGGCGGGTCGTTCACGAGGCAGTCGACGGGGATCTGAAGATCTGAGGGAGAGACGTTATGGTTGTCGTGATGGAAGAACGGGCCAGCGAGGAACAGATCGAGCTGGTCGTGGCGCGGCTGGTGGAAATGGGGATGGACGTGCACCGTTCAACCGGGGTCACCCGGACGGTGCTGGGTGCCGTGGGACAGGGACATCCCGACCGGGGATTGATCGAGATGCTGGATGGCGTGCACGAAGTGTTGCGGATTTCCGAGCCGTACAAGCTGGCGAGCCGGACGTACAAGCCTGAAGGCACCGTCGTCACCGTCGGCGACATCCGCATCGGCGGCGACGAGGTGATCGTGATGGCCGGGCCGTGTTCGGCGGAGACCGAGACCCAGGTGCGGACGACGGCGGCCGCCGTCCGCCGGGCGGGGGCGAAGATCTTCCGCGGGGGCGCGTTCAAGCCGCGCAGCTCGCCGTACAGCTTCCAGGGGCTGGGCGAGGAAGGGCTGCGGCTCCTGCGCGAGGCGTCGACCGCCGAGAGCCTCGCGCTCGTGTCCGAGGTGATGGACGTCAGCCAGATCGAGGTCGTCGAGAAGTACTGCGACATCTTCCAGGTGGGCGCGCGCAACATGCAGAACTACACCCTGCTGCGCGAGCTCGGCCACCGGCGCAAGCCGGTCCTGCTCAAGCGGGGCCTCTCGGCCACGCTGGACGAGTTCCTGATGGCCGCCGAATACATCCTGGCCGAGGGCAACTACAACGTCATCCTCTGCGAGCGTGGCGTGCGCACCTTTGCCGACCACACCCGCAACACGCTCGACTTGAGCGTCATCCCCGCCGTGAAGCGCTTGAGCCACCTGCCCATTCTCGTCGACCCGAGCCACGGCACGGGGCGTCGCGAAAAAGTTCTGCCGCTCTCGCGCGCCGCCATCGCCGTCGGCGCCGACGGCCTGCTCGTCGAAGTCCACCACCAGCCCGACCAGGCCCTCTCCGACGGCTACCAGTCCATCCTGCCGGCGCACTTCGAACAGTTGATGGACGAGGTCCGCCAGATCGCCGC
>Ga0209343_10004689_pt1 | contig 16839 bp, 24 predicted proteins | sample RifCSPlowO2_02_FD_184026 | JGI IMG/M metagenome (GOLD analysis project Ga0209343, IMG submission 184026) | Groundwater microbial communities from Rifle, Colorado - Rifle CSP2_plank lowO2_0.2 (SPAdes) (version 2) | ecosystem: Environmental > Aquatic > Deep subsurface > Groundwater | place... | reverse complement strand
CGCTACACTTGTTGCGCCACGGCAAGCAAAAACAGTGCAAGAATTAAGACAGTTCGGCAGATTTGAGGAGTCGCATAAACCAAATATAGCACTAGCCGTTTGAACGTTTCCAGTAAAAAAAACAGTTGCAAAAACTAAAAATAAAAGAACAAAAATTAATGCTTTTTTGTTTTTGAAAAGTGAAGCTATAAATTCTTTAAATTTGTTAAGTTTTGAGTGAAGACTTGACATAGGTTTATAATTTGCTATACTTAAAATCGTTACTCCACCCCGACTTATTTGTCGGGGTTTATTTTTTTATAAAATCCTGTATATCTTCAAAAAATATATGGTGGATTCGCCTAAATTCCCATGGCGCCCTTTTTTCAAAACACATTATTAAAAAAGATTTTTTCCTTTCTAAACAAAAACTTTTGGCTTCCAAAAAGTCGCTATCTCCGCTCATTACAATCACAATATCTATTATATCAATATTCCTTGCAATATCAAAAACTATTTCAACATCACAGTTACACTTGTTTTTAAATTCCTCTTTTCTGTCGTCTAAATAAATTTTTTTAAGCGGCTTTGTTATTACCTTAAACCTATTTGTTCTAACCCTTTTTTAATTTTTTCGTTGTTAAAACGGCTTTCTCCCGAAAAAGGCATTCCCATATAATAACGAATAAAAATTATATTAAAATATTTTTTAAGATAGTTTTTTACTTTTAGCCAATCAATTTTCCAGCCGATTTTTTTTTGAATATAAAACAAATTAGCGTCGTCTATAAAAGCGCCCACTGTTTTACCCCTTAGTTTCTCTAAAATTTCTAAATGTTTTTGATCGTAATTTGGCATTATTTATAAATTATACGGTGCCGCAAAATTAAAGTTTTTTGTTTTTGCAGCCTCCTATAAATTTTTTATATGAAGGGTGCGAGCAAATTGAGGGGAAAAAGTTCATATTATTATTTAATTCTACACCCTTAAACGATTTTACAAAAGCAGATTACTCGCTTCGGCTGTTTTTATGACAATAAAATTTTATGATATAATAAAAATGCCGTGGGGGTAGCTTGGTGTGGATTCAGGATTATCAACCATGGGTCCGGGGGTTCAATTCCCCCTACCTCCACGGTTTAAGGTTAAAATATCCCAAGGGTCTTGACAAGGACTTTTATTCTGCTATACTTAATTTAGTTGATAATCCTGAGATTAAGCACCTTGCTGGAATTCCTCAAATATCCGCTTCGGCGGATTTTTGGTTGCTCAAATTTTTGAATCTGCTACTGCCGCATTTTTTGCGGATTTTTTGGTTTTGAAAATTGAGGAAGTAAATTCGTTAAATTTGTTATGTCTTGACAGGATTATAATTTGCTATACTTAAATTAGATCCTCGGCCAGGAGTTTATACACTCCACATTGGTGGGGGATTTTTTTTACATCGGCGGAAAACAAGACATAAAATACTTTTTTCCGCTTTTCCTATCCTCTTTAATTTGAATGTAAAATATTTCTTTATTTTTTGTTAATCCAAAAAACCGGTGAAGGATTTCGCTGTTTCTATTTGGATTTTGTTTTGAAATTGGTGCATTTCTTGAATTTTTTATAACATCATTTGCCGCCTCAAAAAATTTTAATCTCGTGTATCTTTCCTTCGCGCGTTTTTGATTTAAGTGGCGCCAAAAATAATCAAAGAATATTTTTTGTTTGTTAAAATATGCTGACCTAATATACGGATTTCTTTTTGTTTTTGATTTTATTTATTTAAAAATCACTTCGGCATTTTTTCTAACTTCGGCATAATTGCTTCCATGCAATTTGCCGAAGTTAGATTGATAGGGAATTATATTTTTGTCAGAAGATGTCTTTCTTTCCGATTTCATATTCCTCCGCATTTTTTTATTATACCATTATACCATAAAATAAAACGCAAAAACTATTATTTTTTTTGGTTTTGAAAATTGACAGGAAGTTTAGCATAATTTTTAGCTGGTTAAAAAAATAAACTTTTTTAAATTTGTTTTTGTATTTCTGTTTTGATTTCTGCTTCAATTTTTTTCGCTTCTTCTTTAAAAAGTGTTTTTAAATCCAGCATATATTTTTTTGCAAGTTTTTTGCTTGCCCTGAGCCGTGTTGATGGGTTTTTGCCGGAGCCGGTGAGCTCTTTCACGCTTTGTTTAATTTTTTCGTCAAAATCCAAATAAGCTCTTTTCAAAACCCTGCCCAAAATTAAATCAAAAATCCTTGAATTTGAATCAGTTTGCGCCTGTGTTAAATTTTCTGGAAAATTTTTATTCATTATTATTTCTTTTCTTTTTTATCTCCGAACGAAAGCATTTCTTCTCCAATCTTGTATCCTTCGCTAAATCCAACGTCCCCTTTTTTTTGGATAGCCTTTTTAGTAAACTCATAAACTCCGCGAAGCACCTTATAGCTCAAAAAAAAACCAATTCCAACTGAAACGCCCGCCGTGATGCCCGCTGTTTTCCCAATTTTTTTACCTATTTTTTTTGCAGATTCAATTGAAATTCCGCCCTCCTCGTCTTTCCAAAAATTCTTAACTGACCCTACCCAACTAGAAGAAATAACGGAATCAGCCGCATCTTTATTCTCAACTGCTTTTACAGCGTTGCTCACAACTTGCTCTGGATTTTTTTCTTCTTCAAACCGTAATTCATTTTCGATCATATTTTTTTGTTTTTGAAAATTGACGAGAATATATTTTTCATAATTAAAAGATAAATTCTTTTATTATACATTCTTTGAAGTTTTTAAAATAGTCAAGTTATCCACAACCGCGCAGGCAACAGTTTTTACTTTACTTGTAAAATGTCCGATCGGACATTTTACAAGTAGCTATAAATTAAAATATTGAACAAGGTCTTTGTCTTCTTCAATTTTGTCTATTTTTAAAAACCTTATATCGCCCTTAAAATCAGTTTTCCATAATTTAAGCAACGCAAATAATTCTTCTTCTATGTTGTAAGGGCAAACCCAGAGGCTCTTTTGAAGTTCTTTTAATTTTATTGTTTTAAGTTCGTTTCTTAGAAACCGTCTTTCGCGCCTGTTCGCTTCAGGTATATCAAAAGTTATAGCCCTCCACTTTCTGTCCCATTTAAAACCGTCATATTTTTCTTTAATAATACTTTTTATAATTTTTATTCTGCCCTTTTTAGTAAGATAAATTTTATTTTTCCTGAATTTGAACGATGAGTTGGTTTCTAAACTATTAACCCATTTGTTGATAGATGAAGAAAAGGAAGGATATTTTACATAAAAACCGGCATTTTTTATTAATTTGTCGGGATTAAAGATTATAGTAACGCTTAAATCAAGTAAATCTTTTGACGTTTCTTTTAAGTAATTTAAAATAATATCAGTTGGAAAGTTCGATTTTTTATTTCTCTTGATTTTTGTCTTTCCCATATAGGACTATTTGCTTGTAAAATGTCCGATCGGACATTTTACAAGTTTTAAACTATTTTGTCGTAAATAGATAAAGTTTTGGCCAGCTAATTCGGGCTGATTTTATTTTTTAAAAGCCGTTCAGTTGCTTTGTATTTATCTAATTTTACACCATTCAGGGATTTTTTGGTAGTTTATAGCGAGTAGTAAATTATTTAATTCTACAACATTTTTAAATTTTAAGGTAGTCAAAGGTTATCCACAGAAAAAAAGCCCGCGATTGTTAAAAATACGGGTTCCAGAAATCTATTTCATTTTTTCTTCCAAGTATTTAAAATGCTTAAGAATTTCCGGCAATTTTTGATATAAAGACTCCGCTAATTTTTCTTTATAAGTATGAACTGCCGCGTTTCTTTCCTTTGTAATTTGCAGCCAAAATTCGCTATAATCAATTATTTTTTGTCGATATGCTTCTCTAAAGCATTCGTTGGGAGATGCGCAAATAATCCCCTTGTTTTCTTCTAAGTATTCTTTTATAAGTTTCCATGCCACATCAAAACACAATTCAAATCTTTTGATGGCCGAGTCGCGCCTTTCGTCGGTTTTCTCTTTCCCCAATGTCTCCTCCAAATTTTTAACTGTTTTAAAATATTGCTCTTTAATGCTTTCAGTTTTTGTCATGTTTTTATTTTTAATTAATGTATTCTTTATGTTGCGATGCCACTTCTATAAAATTTTTTTCTGCGCCCGTAAAATCAATCACATCAATTTTATAAAGTATAGGTAATCTTTCCATATCTTCTTTTATGTCAAATGTTACTTCATAGGGAACTTCTTTCGGCCCCTCAATGCCAATATCAATGTCAGATCTGTCGCTGCCCCTGCCGCTTACCCTCGAGCCAAAAATAAAAACCTTATATTTTTTTAAATCAAGATATTTCCCCACAATTTCCAAAATTTCTTTTTTTAGTTTTTTTTCCGGATAATGTTCTAATCTCATAGCTAAATTATATACTATTTGTCAAATTTTTCCAGTCTTCAATGGATAAGGTTTCTGCTCTTTGTTTTGGGTCAATTTTGTTTTTTAAGAGCCATTCAGGTGTTTTTTCTTTTGGCATTTTAAACTGTTTTGATAGGTTGCTGGCGAGTTGTTTTCTGGGGTGGGAAAAACCGGCTTTTACCACTTTAAAAAATAAATTGTAGGACTCCCGATGTCCTACAATTTTATGTGGGGTGATTTTTATGATTGCAGAATCAATTTTTGGCGAGGGCCAAAAGCAATTTTTTGAAACATAACTTATAATTTTTGGTTCAGCATAAAATTGAACAGACACCGCCAACAAAGACATATTTGGCGGTTTGGCGCAAATTCTTTGGGCTACCTCTTTTTGTACCATCAAAACCATAAAGTCCGGTTTGTTTTCGGATTCCAAAAATTTTCTTATTACCGGAGAGGTTATATAATAGGGAATATTTGCGACAATTTTATAATTTTTAATTTTCAATTTACAATTTTCAATCAAATCCCAATTCTCAATTTTCAAAACATCATTATTTATGATTTTTATATTATTAAAATCTTTTAGAATTTCGGATAAAATTTTTACCATTGTTTTGTCTTTTTCTATGGCAATAACTTTTTTGCAGTTTTTTGCCAATTTCTGCGTTAATGTTCCTATTCCTGGACCGATTTCCAAAACAACGTCTGTCGGTTTCAAAGCGGCCGCTTCAATGATTTTACTCAAAACGTTTTTGTCTATTAAAAAATTTTGGCCCAAACCCTTTGACGGCTTTGAGTCGTATTTATTTAATAACGATTTAATATCTGTTGGAGAAAGCAGGTTCATTGTGTAATAATAGCATACTTTTTAAGGCTGTGGATAAAGCCTTGACTGGTTGTCTTTTAAATGATAAAAATAATACATATAATAGATTTCACGATTATTCAAAAAATAATTGAGAAAATCAGAATAAGGACAGCAAGACTGAAAAGATTCCTGCAAAACTCAAAAAAAACAGCAAATTTAAAGGGATTATTCAGAAACCCCTTTTTTTACTTTGGCCTCGCGGCTTTTGTTTTATTCGGAGCAATATATTTTAGTTCTAGCAGTTTCGCAAGTTTTAATGGTTTAAACAACAGTCAGGCCGCGTTTTTAAACTCGTTTCTTAAAATAGATAATTCAGCCAAAGACACTCCGTTTTTTGCTCAAGGAGAATCCTTGGCGCTGGAAACTCCGGATTTGAAAATTGTGCAAGGCAACAGTATTGGGGGCGTTTCCACTACGCAAGTTTTTTCGCCAAAAGTTTTGGGGGATATGTTAGGATATTCTTCTCAGAATAGAAAAGATGTGACTGAATACAATGTGCAACCCGGAGATACATTGCAATCAATAGCTCAAAATTATGGCATTTCTGTAAATACTTTGCTTTGGGCAAACAGTTTGACAAGTTCTTCAACAATTAAGGTCGGGCAAACACTGGTTGTTTTGCCGGTGGACGGCATTATTTATGTTGTAAAATCCGGCGACACAATATCTGACCTTGGTAAAAAATATAAGTCAAAAGTAGACGACGTAGTTGCCTTTAACGGCCTTTCAGACGAGGGCGATATTTATATTGGAGACGTTTTGGTTCTTCCTGGCGGAGCCATGCCTCCAAAAGCAACGGGTCCCGTACACGTTGAAGTTCCATTGGCTGATAACTTTTTTATCTTCCCGACACAAGGCCGCATCAGCCAAGGGCTCCATTATTATAATGCGGTTGATACTTCAAACAAATGCGGAACGCCCGTGTATGCCGCGGCTTCCGGCATTATCCAAAGGGTAAAATACGGCTACAATTTTGGCGGAGGGAATTATGTAACAATTTTACATACAGAAAATATAGCAACCTATTATGGCCACTTGATGACAAGTTTTGTTAAACCCGGAGATAGGGTTAATGTTGGAGACAGAATAGCTCTAATGGGCGGAGCAACCGGCACTGTCGGCGACGGTCTTTCAACCGGATGCCATTTGCACTTCCAAGTTATGGGCGCGAGAAATCCATTGGTAAAATATCCTATTGGAACTGCAATAAATTTGAAATAATTGGTAGTTTATTTGTTGCACTTCATATGGAATCTCGCCTCGGGAACCGCTTTCAATCTGTCTTGTTCTACTTCTTTTCCGCATTTTTCACAAATTCCATATCTTGCGCTGAGTGTCGTTGAAGCGCTGCCATTTCCCATTTTTTCTAAAGCCAAATTTACATCTTTCAATTTCAATTCAAGGTTATGTTCAAGTGAAACAAGATTGTCATATTCTTGAACTTCGTCTGCTTCTTCCTCCATATTCCCGTTTTCTCTGTTTGGATATTTTGCATCCCAATTATGTTTTAAATTTTTGTCTTCAGTAGCAAAATTTTTCAGTTCTTTTTTTAAGGAAGCTTTTTCAGCTTCCAACTTTATTTTTAACTCGTCGATTAGTTTTTTATTCATGTTTTTATTTGTTCGTCAATAGTTTGTATAAACTTTTTTCTCTGTTCCTCTTCGCTTTCAGCAGATTTTTCTAATCTTTCTTTAAACCCGTCCGGGGCTTTTTTTAAAAATGTTCTGTTTTTTACGGGAGCAGGAATGCCCGACCATTGCTCTCTTTGGACACTTTCATTCATTTTAGCATGCGCTTTTGCTGTTTCCTCCGCAGATATTTTTTGCGCAGATTGTTGCCCCCTTCTTTTTTCTTCCTCCGCAGACATTACTGTAGAATATATCGCCCTTAGCGAACCGTCAATCCCCTTTATTTTTTCGTGAAGGCCGTTTTTTTCCGTTGATACGGCCTCAAAACTTTGGTCTATGTTTTTAACCATGGCTGTCAATTCGGCCAAATCTTTTTCTATCTGCCATCTCTTTTTTTCTACTTCTTGCCTTTGGTTTTCTATCTCCGACCTTCTTTCCTCCAGGCTCTTTTTTTCCGATGGAATGTTGCTTGATCCCTCTTTTTCTTCAATATAATTTTGTTCGTCCTCAAATTTTTTTTCTGTCTCAACGATATTTTTAAGTTTTATTTTCTGAACAGTTATTTCGGAAAGAATTTTGTTTTTTTGCAGGATGAGCTGCGGCTCTTTTTCGCTCTCAACTAATTTAACTTGGTTCTCAAGGTCAATGCGCTGAGCTTCTAAAAGAAAAATTTGCTGTTTTTCCGATTCGTTCGCATACTTTTTTAAGTCTTTTTCCGCTTCTCTTTCTTTTTCGGTGTTTTTGCTCAGTATCCCCTCTCTTTTTTGTTTTTCTATGTCTTGCTGGATTTTTTGTTTTGCTTCTGCGTCTTTTTTTGCGGCGTCTATCTGTTGTTCTTCTATTGTTTTAACGTTGGCTATTTTATCTCGTTCTTTTAAGGCATCAAACTCCCTTAGCTTTTGAAGGTCTTTTTTCATTGTTCTAACCTCGGCTCTTTTCAAAAACTCTTTTACTTGTTGCTCGTCAGTTTCAGTTGTCATTATTTAACGTTTAATCAGACTATTAAATACTATCTCAATCTTTAGGTTCTTCCCTTGGGTTTGAAGCCCGCCTCTACGGCAGATAAATTTATTCTGCCTAATTCGTCTATTGAAGTCACTTTTACAGGAATTACATCTCCTATTTTTACAACATCTTCCACACTTCTAATATTGTAGGGAACTAACTGTGAAATATGCACCAACCCGGATTGTCCGCCTAAAATATCAACAAATGCGCCAAAGTCCATAATTTTTCTGACAGTTCCCTGAAAAATTTCGCCAACCGCAATTTCTTTAACAATTCCCTTTATCCAGTTTGCGGCTTTATCCACATTCTCCTGTTCTTGGCCCGTAATGCAGACCAACCCCGAGTCTTCAATATCAATACTTACTCCGCCGCACTCCTCAATTATTTTGTTTATCACGGTTCCTTTTGGCCCCACAACTTCGCCAATTTTTGAGGGGTTTATCATCATCGAAAATATTTTTGGAGCATAGGGCGATAACTCTCTTCTCGGTTCCGGTATTTCTTTTTTTATTATATCAAGTATTTTAAATCTTGCATCTTTTGCCCTATTTAAAGATTCTTCCATAATATTTTTATCAATGCCGTCAATCTTAACATCCATTTGAATTGCTGTGATTCCATTTTTAGTTCCTGCCACCTTAAAGTCCATATCTCCGTAATGATCTTCTGGCCCCTGAATGTCTGTTAAAATTTTATACTTTCCAGATTCCTCGTCTTTTGCCAGTCCGATTGAAATTCCCGCCACGGGCTCTTTTATCGGCACGCCTGCATCCATTAACGCAATGCAAGCCGCGCAGGTTGAAGCCATTGAAGTAGAGCCGTTAGAAGACACAACTTCAGAAACAATTCTTATTGTGTAAGGAAACTTTTCGACATCTGGAAGCACCGGCGTTAATGCTTTTTCTGCTAAAGCTCCGTGCCCAATTTCTCTTCTTTTCGGGCCTCTCATGGGAGCTGTTTCTCCGGAAGAAAATGGAGGAAAATTATAATGGTGTAAAAATCTTTTTTTACCGCTGATCTCCATTCCTTCCAATATCTGCTGGTCGCCTGGCCCCCCTAAAGTTAAAACCGAAAGCACTCTCGTAAGTCCCCTAAAAAAAATTCCGGACCCATGGACTCTCGGCAAAACGCCAACCTCGCAAGATAAAGGCCTTATGTCGGTTGATTTTCTGCCGTCCGGCCTATGGTCTTTTTCAATTATATTTTTGATAATTATCCTTTCAATCTCTTTTTCAAAAAAAGCCAAAACTTGTTTCTCTTTTTTTTGTTCAAGATATTTTTCCTGAAGATATTTTACCAATTCTTGTTTTAGAATTTCTGCTGCTCCCAGATTTTTTTCTCCAGCCGGGGCATTTGTAACCGCTTTTTCCAATTTGTCGCCTATCCATTCTTTAATTTCGTTTTCAATATCCAATTCTACTGCTGGTAAAAATTCGTCTTTTGTTTTCCCAATTTTTTTTATTGCCTTGAGCTGAATATCTATAATTTTTTTTATTTCAGGTTCGGCTATTTTGGTTGCCTCCAAAACATCTTTTTCTGAAACTTCTTTAGCTCCCATTTCAATCATATTAACTAAAATTTCTCCATTTTTTTCAATCGCCGACAAAGTTAAATCCATCTCACTTTCTTTTTTCTGAATGTATGTTGGATTAAACACCCACTCTCCTTTAATTTTGCTGACCCTTATGGCTCCCAAAGGCCCGTTCCATGGAATGTTTGACACCGACAGAGCAAAAGACGCTCCAATCATAGCTAAAATATCGGGGTCGTTTTCTGTGTCCCATGAAAGACAGGTAACTGTTATCTGCACTTCTTTTTTAAAATCTTTTGGAAATAATGGTCTTATCGCCCTATCAGTCATTCTGGCATTTAGCGCAGCTTCTTCTGTCGGTCTGCTTTCTCTTTTCATAAAACGCGAGCCGTAAATTTTCCCTGCGGCATAAAATCTTTCTTCGTATTCAACTGTCAGAGGAAAATAATCTATGTCTGGCCTGGAAAATGGAGACAAAACAGCGGTTACCAAAACCTCTGTGTCTCCGCACTGAACCAAACAAGAACCCGATGCTTGCTCTGTCCAGTTTGTTGTTTTAATTATTATGGGTTTTGCTTGCCCTGAGCCCGCTGAAGGGACTTGCCCTGAGCCCGCCGAAGGGTCGCCAACCTTTATCTCAAACGTATCTTTTACTGCCATATATTTTTGGCGGTACCGATATACGAATGCATGCTAATGGCACAAATTATTTTGAACAATTAGTATGAATTAGTACACCAGCTCCGCAATTAATTATTTATTTTCTAACTTTTATTAATAGAAATTTTGATATTATATTAAGGTTTTTGGCATAAATTCTAGGACTTCGGAATTTCTGATAAGAATTGTGCGATTTGTCGTAAACGTTAATCCCTTGTTTGGCATGTTCTCGAAACCGAGATAAATTCTTTCTATTCCTTTATTTTTTAATTCCATTATAGCGGGTTGCAGGTCAGAATCTGAACTGCAAATGATTGCTGTTTTTAAGTCGTCTTTTTCGGCAAAAGTAATCATGTCAACCGCAATCCTAACATCTCACCCTTTTCTCTAAATGATAAGAATTTATGACCGGCGGGACAACTTTATTCAAACCCCCTTACTCGCCTGCCATAAACCACTTTAAACCCTTGTTTTTCTAAATTGTTTTTTAATCCTCTTTGTTTTTGTATTAGTTTTTCAGACTTTTCGGCCGTTTCTTTGTGCATTATAATTTTTCCAATATAAAATATTTTTTTATCAATTTTTATGTCAGACAGCGCCCTATCAAAAAGCCCTGAAAAATTATATGTGGAAAAATCAATTTCTTTTTTAGAATTAAAAATAGAATTAATTTTGCTGATAAAATTTCTGCCGTCTATAAAAAGAATTATTTTCATATCTTATTTTATCATAGCAGTTATTTTTGAAATTAAAACCCCAGCGGACCTTTCGGCTGGCTGGGGCGCTTATACTGTAATGTTAGCATGTTATACGCCCCTGTCAATAGTAAGATTATTTACTTGGCTAACATCCGTAAAATTACAACCGCGCGATTATTATTTAAATTTATTTTTTTTGAGGTTGCGTCATTTCCACAAAATCTTTTGTGATGGTATTTGTTCTACCCTGTGTCAGTTCCTCTAAATTACCACGCCTAGTTTGTTCGTCGACAAGTACAATTTCTGACACTTCGCTAGTGTTTAGTCCATCCCCATACATAAAAGGTTCTCCAACTCTTAAATATCTATTTTTTAAATCTTCCTCAGTCAGAAAATCCCCGTTTATTTTTTTTCCCCGTTCCCACCCCGCATTTTCTTTACCATTTATAACAAACCAATCTATATCTCCACTTGCAGTCCCTTTCTCGTCGGGTGCCATCTCCTGAATTAGATATATATTTCCTGATGCAGTTCTAAAATATGTTTTTTTAAACCCTTTATAAAAATGCGAATTTATTTTTTCTAAAAGGAGTTCGTCTGTTTCTATTCCTAAATGTTTTTCGTCAACTGCAACTCGGCGCTCAAAATGTTCTTGCTCTCTTTTTTCTGGTGATCTCATGGTATTTTATTATTTTTTCAATAAAAATCTTGATAGGTTATTTTTTAATTTTACAACCATGTTTGTTGAAATTATCAAGACAATCATTCAAATTTTTTAAATCATCAACAATTCGGTGTGATTGGCAAACCATACATCCAAAGTTAAAATCTTTACATTTTTTTCCGAAATGTTTGATAACTTCTTTTTTAAATTCTTTTGCCAGATTTTTATATTTATTCATTTTAAAATTTTATTCTGTAAATCCAATCGTGCGGCCCTATGGCTATAAAAACTACTTTATTTTTTCCTAAAACTCTAAAGATAACTCGATAATTTTTATCTACACGAAAACTCCATACCGCTCGTGATTTAGGATGTAATTTTTCGGTATGGAGCGAGGGATAAAATGGATTATCCTTAAAAATTTGTTCCTGCCTTTTCGCCTTTTTCTGAATTTGTTTGGGTAAAACAGAATAATCCTTTTCAAAATCCTCCGTAGTAAAAACTTCCATTTATTATTTGTCTAAATCTCTCAAAGATTTGATTTTTCTTATCCTCCCGGCTTTAATATCTTTCTCTGCTTTGTTTAATCTCTTTATAAAATCCGGGTTAAACATACCTAATGCAGTAGCGAGCCTTTCAAATTGCCCAATATCAAACTCTACCATTTTTTTCTGGCTTTTTTTGTCTTGTTTGATTGTTATATTTAATGAAACCATAATTTTTTCTATATTATTTAATACGATTTAATCTTACCAAAAATTGCCTTAAAAATCAATTATTATTTCTTCAATAAAAATTTTGGTAGGCCGTCGTCAAGGTCAATAAATTCGTCTGCAACCTCTTTTAATTTTGCAGAAGTTGTTTTTCCAAAAGCCATAACCTCAACCCGTTTTCCCTGATTTTTTAAATATTCAACTAAAGCAATAAAGTCGCCGTCTCCAGAGCATAAAACAATTACATCAAGCCCCGAAGCGGTTCTAATTGCGTCAATTACAATGCCAACATCCCAGTCAGCTTTTTTTGCTCCGCCGTAAAATTCCTGCAAGTCTCTTACTCTTGTTTCAATGCCCAATTTTGTCAAAGCATCAAAAAATGGCGCTTCTTCGCCAGTTTTTGTGCGCACAACATAACCAAAAGCCCTAATGAACTTTCTGCCCGCAACTGCTTGTTTTAAAATTTCCTGATAATTAACTTTTGCGCGGTAAAGGTTTTTTGCCGAGTGATACAAATTTTGAATATCAATTAAAACCTCCACTCTTTGTTCTTTTGGTTTTGGCTGCATAAAATTACTAATTTACGAATTTTTACCAATATACGAATACGCATTTGTATATTCGTAGCAATTAGTAAATTCGTAGTTTATCTACTTCTTCAATCCTATCTGTTTGATGATGGCACTGTATCTTTTTTCATCTTCTTTTTTTAAATATGCCAAAAGTTTTTTTCTTTTTATAACCATTCCTATTAAGCCCCTTTTAGAGTGCATGTCTTTTTGGTGCTTTTTTAAGTGTAAAGCAAGCTTATCAATTTCTTTGGTTAACAAAGCAATCTGGACATCCGAAGACCCAGTATCTTTTTCGTTGATTCCTATCTCTTTTATTATTTTTGCTTTCTCTTTGGTAGTTAAAGCCATATCAATAATTTTTAATTCTTAATTTTTAATAATAATGTATTATATTATGTTTTTCCTGTTTTGGCAAGTGCCCCCACTCAGAATCGGACTGAGATAGGCTGCTTAAGAGGCAGCTACTTTACCATTAAGTTATGGGGGCGTAAATTTTTATTAAAGTACACTCCAGTTGCCGGTGTATCCAAGGGCTCCTAAAATAAAGTTGATAATTACCCAAGAGCCAAAAGCCAAGGCTATGCCGATAATTGCCGCATAAAGTGTTTTTTTGCCCAAACCCGCCAAATTAGGATTTCCGGCCGAAATAAGAATTAATACCCCGCCGATTATAAGCATTAATGTTGCCAACGGAGCCACTATCATTGTTATCGCAAAATTGAAAATTTTGCCCAGCATTATAAAAAAATCATTTATTGTGCAAGCATTTTCGCCCGGGTTACCGCAAGGAACAAGCCCTGCCGCATTTGAAAAAATTGGAAACAAAAACAATGAGAGTAAAGCAGTAAATAAAATTATTTTTTTCATACAATATTATTAAAAATTAAAAAAATTAAAAATTGAAAAATTCGCGGTGTGCCCTCGGCAGGATTCGGACCTGCAGACTTTTGGTTCGAAGCCAAATGTGATATCCAGTTTCACCACGAGGGCTAATTTTTATATTTTATCTAAAAAATTGAAAAAAAGCAAATTATAAGATAGAATAAAGTCAGGAGAGACCCCGACCTCCTTAAAAGTTTAACGAAGTTTTCGGGGAGGTCGGGTCTCTTTTAAACTTTATGTTAATTCCAAAAGAAGTTAAAAATGTTATGGACAGCCTGAAAAGGGCGGGCTATGAGGCATATATTGTGGGCGGATGCGCGCGTGATTTTTTGTTTGAAAAAGAGCCGAACGACTGGGACGTAACTACAAATGCCAAACCAGAAGAAATAACAAAGGTTTTTCCAGATAGTTTTTATGAAAATAAATTTTTGACCGTGACCGTAAGAACCGGCAGTAAAAATGAAAAATTGGCAGAAATAGAAATAACCACTTACAGGCATGAGGCAGAATATTCCGACAAAAGGCATCCCGATAGTATACAATATGCGAATAATTTACAGGATGATTTAGAACGTAGAGACTTCACTATAAATGCGATGGCTATTGGCGAAAAATCCGAAATCCGACTTAATTCCGCAGAATTACAGCGAGCAAAGTTGAGTGGTTATAATCCGAAATTCGAAACAAATTCTAAAAAACCCTACGGGGAATCCGCCTACTGGCGTCAAATCAAAATTCAAAATTCAAAATTCGTTCTTGTAGATTTGTTTGATGGCCAAAAAGATCTGAAAAACAAAATTATCCGAACAGTCGGCAAAGCAGAAGAACGTTTTAATGAAGATGCCTTGCGAATGTTGAGAGCAGTAAGGTTTGCAACCACGCTCAACTTTAGCATAGAAGAAAAAACAGCCAACGCAATCAAAAAAAACAGCATTTGGTTAGAGGCCATTTCTAAAGAAAGAATTAGGGACGAGTTTGTAAAAATAATTATGGCAGATAACGCGGCTGGCGGAATTGAGTTGCTTCGCGAGTTAAATTTATTAAAATATATTGTGCCGGAATTATTGGAAAATTATGGCATTCAGCAAAATAAACATCACATTTACGACTGTTATCAGCACGCAGTAAAATCTTTGGAATATACCGCAAAGAAAAAATTTAATATGCATGTACGGTTGGCGGCTTTATTGCACGATATTGCAAAGCCAAAGGTAAAAAACGGCGAGGGTGAGAACGCAACATTTTATAATCACGAAATTGTGGGAGCAAAAATGACATTTCAAATTTTAAACCGATTAAAGTTTCCAAACAAAGACGTTGAAAAGATTACAAAATTAGTGAGGTTTCATTTGTTTTATTACAATGTTGACGAAGTGGGGGAATCTTCTGTGAGAAGGTTGGTAAAAAATGTAGGTCCTGAAAATATGGAGGAATTATTGCAGGTGCGCCAAGCAGACAGAATTGGTTCTGGCGTGCCAAAAGCCGAACCATATAAATTGAGGCATTTGAAATATTTAATTGAAAAGGTTTCCAAAGACCCGATTTCGACTAAAATGCTGAAGGTTGATGGAAATGATATAATAAAAGTTTTAAATATAAAGCCAGGCCCAAAAATTGGCCAGATTTTGGATGCTTTGCTGGGTTATGTTTTAGACGATCCCAAAAAAAATAACAAAGAATTTCTGGAAAAGGAAGTTGCAAAATTAGGGAAATTAAGCGATAAAGAACTGCAAAACCTAGCAGAAAAATCCAAAAATGAAAAACAGGAAGTTGAAACCAAAAATGACCAAATGACCAAAAGCAAATACTGGGTCACATAAAAATTATGTCAGAATTTTCAAAAAGGGAAAAAGAAGAAAATTTGCTATGGGAAATGAATGAGACTATTGGTTTGGATGATCGCGAAACTCCGGAAGAAGGATATCTTTATTCTGTAGATAAAAGTATTGAGGTAAGACTTCCTGACGAACATTTCAGTTGGGTGGCCGTAGAGGAGGAAATAAGGAATTTTATTAATCAAAATTTAGAAATACTGAAACAGCCGGGATATTTTGTAGGCGTTTGGCATCATGATAATTCGCATTATATCGAAGCCGTTAGAGTTACAGAATCCGAAGCGGAAGCATTAATTGAAGCGAAGAAAAATGGGCAACAGGCAGTATACGATTTAAAAAATAAAAAAATTATTTATTTATAAAAATAAACAACGGGAGATGGTTTAGTGGCAGAATCTACGGTTCGGGACCGTAGGGCGGCAGTTCGATTCTGCCTCTCCCGAATTTTTTGAAAATTAAAAACTGAAAATTGAAAATTTTACTTTTGCAAAAGTAAAATGTGGCTGGGGCCTGTAGTAAAGTGGCATTACGCGTCATTCGCATTGACGAGGCGGCGGTCCGATTCCGCCCAGGTCCACATTTCTAAATGTTATAGATTTATAATAAGATATAATTATATGGTTGACATTCCTCAAAATATTTTAAATAAATTTATAGTCAGACAGGATTATTTAGAGTGTATTAACAATGAGGTCGCAATAAATGTTTATTTAGATTTAAATAATATGTTTCATTGGCAAGATATGTTGGGTTGGAAATTCCGTATTGAGGATTTAATATTTCAATGAATTGGTCGATGGCCTTCAAAAAGCAGGGGTTGTTATTGAAGAGCCAAAGTGTAATTTTGATGTTGAAATTGATATGGATATGATAGATGATGCTGATAAAATAACTGCATCAATGCTTTTTTCTGAAGATTCTGATATGATAGAGCCGTTAGAACGTTTGAAAGTAAAGGGGAAAAAGATATTTGTCGTGGGCGCGCGAGATATGGTGGCTGAAGAATTGCACAAAATTAAGGATAAATACATTGATTTTGGTAAATTTTATAATGGGAAAAGAAGATATGACGAGAAAATAAAAAGCGAAAATCCCGCTTTTGGCGGGACCGCGTGATTAGTAGATTTTCATCTACATTTTAAGTATATCAAATAGGCTGGGTGCGTGTCAATGGGTTTGATTGAAGCCGATAAAAACCAGAATCCAACGCTTGATACTCTCAAGAAAATTTCCGAAGCTCTTGAGGTAAGCGTTGATGAGTTAATGAAATAGATTTTATGGATTATTTAAACAAATTATTTTTTAAAGACGCAAGAAAAATGACAGAATTGCCAGACAATTCTGTCCAATTGGTCGTTACTAGTCCGCCATATTTCAATATAAAAGATTATTC
>Ga0209343_10004687_pt1 | contig 16843 bp, 21 predicted proteins | sample RifCSPlowO2_02_FD_184026 | JGI IMG/M metagenome (GOLD analysis project Ga0209343, IMG submission 184026) | Groundwater microbial communities from Rifle, Colorado - Rifle CSP2_plank lowO2_0.2 (SPAdes) (version 2) | ecosystem: Environmental > Aquatic > Deep subsurface > Groundwater | place... | reverse complement strand
AAGCACGATGCGCAGCACGCGCTCACGCGCGGCGTGATGGACCGCCTGTTCGAGCGCTGCTGGGACTACCGGCGCCGCGGCCTGGCGAAGGAAATCGTCACCGGCAACAACGACGCCGACGGCGCGCACCTGCTGCAATGGGTCGCGAGGCGCTTCCCGGAGAGGGTGGCGCACATCCGTGCCAAGCTCGAGGAGTGGGGCGGCAACGCCTCGGGCGTGAACGTCGCCAACATCGACAACCTGGGCAACGTGCACCCCGACACGATGTGGTGGGACTACCCGCTCGGCAACGTGCGCGAGCGCCCGTTTTCCGAAATCTGGACCGACACGCGCGACCCGGTGATGGCGGGGCTGAAGCAGCATCCACGGCCGGTGAAGGGCCGCTGCGCCGGATGCCGCTTTCTCGCCGTCTGCAACGGCAACACGCGCGTGCGCGCGCGCAAGGTCTCGGGCGACGCCTGGGCCGAGGACCCGGGCTGCTACCTGACCGACGAGGAGATCGGCGCGAACGCGCCCGCCCATGCCTGACGCCGAGCAGACGAGGCACGCGCGCAAGCAGCGCCCGCAGATCCGGGTCCAGGCGTTCCTCGCCAACCTGCCGATGTTCAGCGAGATGAGCGCCGAGGAGCTCGACCGCATCGCCGCCGGGACGCTGCCGGTGTACGCCGACAAGGGCGAGCACGTCTGCCGCACCGGCGACCCGTGCACCGGCTTTCACGTCGTCGTCTACGGGCAGGTGAAGCTCGGCTTCACCTCGCCGCAGGGCATCGAGAAGGTGGTCGAGATCATCCGCCCGGGGCAGAGCTTCGGCGAAGCGCTGATGTTCATCGACAAGCCCTACATCGTGTTCGCGCAGGCGCTCGCCGACACGATGCTGCTGCACGTCGCCAAGCACGCGGTGGTCGAGGAGCTCGGGCGCGACCCGGGGTTCGCGCGGCGGATGCTGGCGGGCCTCTCGCGGCGCCTGCACGGCCTGGTGCGCGACGTCGAGGCCTACACGCTGCGCTCGGGATCGGAGCGCGTGATCGGGTACCTGCTGCGCGACGTGCCCGACGGCGCCGGCGCGGACGGCCAGCCCATCGAGGTGAATCTCTCGCCGGGCAAGAGCGTCATCGCCTCGCGCCTCAACATGACGCCCGAGCACTTCTCGCGCATCCTGCACGATCTCGCCGCCGGCGGCCTGATCGAGGTCGACGGCCGCACCATCGGCATTCCCGACCTCGCGCGGCTGCGCGGTGACGGGGGTTAAGGCAGGCCGCGCACAATCTCGCTCTGAGGGTTGAACGCGAGCCAGGCGAAGGCGAAGTGGACGCCGCTTTCGACCGGAGCGAGCCTCTTGCCCTTGAGCGGGCCGGAAATGGATTCGCCGAGGATGTTCCACTCCGATTCCGTCGCTTTGTCGAAATAGCGCCCGCCGCGAAGGACGAACTCGAGCACGCGGCCGTCGATGCGGCGCTCGAACGCGGTCGCCGCGGGTATCGGACGTCCGTCTTCAATCGTCGCGCCGTCCAGGGGCGAAGCCATCCCGGCTTTGGCGAAAACGACGTACTGCACACCGTTCAGCTCCCGGTTGGCGACCGGGTGCTTCTCGAGCAGCGAGAGCGGGTACAGCCGGTGCTTCCCGGACGCCGAAACCGAGAGCACGCGCTCCATCGGCGGAAGCCGCCCGTCCGGCTTGCCGCCGAAGAGGAACGGGCTCTGGTCGATGCGGTCGTATCCCACGTAGGGATTGCGCCCGTAGGGGCGCGCGTGCCCGGTCTCGCGCGACAGCACAAGTCCCGCGCGGTGCGCGGCCTCGAAGTCCTCGAAAGCGACGATTTCGGAGGGCACGCGGGCGAGCTCGGTCCCCGCGTAGCGCCCGACGATCCCCTTGCCGGTGAACTGCTGCCACCACGACTCGCTCTGGCGGTCGTACATCACGAGATCGCTGTAGCGCAGCCTGCCTGTGGTGCCGAAATCGAGCGCGCGCCCGCCGACGCGCCGGTCGAATACCATGGAGGCGTTGCAGAGCGGACAAAAAGTGACCGCGACAGGCACGCCCGCCAGAGTGTCGTTGACGATCTCGTGAAACATCAGGATCTGGATCGGGTAGGCGCGCGCTTCGCTCCCGATCCGCAGCACGATCACCGGTTCCTTCGGCTTGAGCCAGGCGCGCGCGGTGCGCGTCGAGAGGAACCGCGGCCGGTCGATCGCCGGAATGCCGTCCTTCGGTGGCCCGCCCGATTCGATCTCGGCCAGCTCCACCGTTCGCTTCGAGAAGTCCGTCCTCGGCCATTCGCTCCGGTCATGCGCGGACTGCGCTCCGGCTGCGCCGGGCCAGGAAAGGAGAGCGGCCAGCAGCCACGCGGCGAGGTTCACGATGCCGGTTCCAGCTCGGCGGCCCAGGCGAGGGCGTGGTGGTCGAATCCCGCCTCGAGAGCCGGCTTGACGATGCGGAAATACGGCGAAACATCGAAATCGCGCGGCACGAACAGGCTGTAGTGCCGGATATGCGCGATCTCGTCATAGCAGATGTTGCATTCGGCCGGGCCCGACGGCCGCCGCTCGATGCGCGGCAGAATCGGGTAGCGCACCGACTGGAAAACGCGCGCGAGAAACGTCGAGCAGATCGCCCGGGTCGGCTCGCCGCTGCCGAGCGCGAGCATCCGGCGCCGCCAGCGCGACGGCACCGGCGGGACCGGAAGGAGGTAGCGTGCGAGGTCGAACACGTTCTTGTGGTCGTAGCGGTCGCCAAGGCGGGCGAGCGCCGCGTCGCGGATCCTGCGCTCTTCCTGCGCTGAGAGGCCGACAGGGCGGCAGATACGGGTATGCATGTGCGCATACTCGCGCAGAGTCACGAGCCGGATGCCCTCGATCAGGTCGGCCTCGATCAGCACCTGCTCTCCCGCGAGCCGGCCCGCGAACGGCCCGGTCCCAAGATAGAGCGCGGCATGCGACCACGTGGATTGCGTCAGATACTTGATCGCCGTGCTGATGCGCGTGTTGCCCTCCACGAGCAGCACGTCGCAGGGACGCAAGGCCGCGGCGACGCGTTCCGGCGGAGAAGTCGCAAGCGGCTCGTAGCGCGGATCCGGGCGGCTGAGGAAGCGTGCGAGCAGCCGGCCGGCGAAAGCGGCGACGCCGACCGTCATCGCGCCACCCTCAGCGCGGCGTGCGTCTGCAGGAAGCGCCGCTCGAACTCGGCCGCCGGTTCGGGCCGCGCGTACAGGTATCCCTGGATTTCGTCGCAGCCGTGCGAGCGCAGGAACGCGAGCTGCATTTCTGTCTCCACGCCCTCGGCGACCACGTGGCGCCCGAGCGCGCGCGCCATGCCGAGGATCGCCGCGCAGATCGCCTCGGCGTTCGGGTCCTTGCCGATGTCGTCTACGAACGACTTGTCGATCTTGATGGTGTCGAGCGCGAATCGCCGCAGGTAATTGAGCGACGAGTAGCCGGTGCCGAAATCGTCGATCGCGAGGCAGACTCCTAGCTCGTGCAGCTCGTGCAGCCTCGATGCGGCGCGCTCGGCGTCGCGCATCGCCGCACTCTCGGTCACCTCGAGCTCGAGCAATGCCGGCGGGATGCCCGTTTCGCGCAGCACGCCCGCGACCAGGCCGACCAGGCCCGGGGCGACGAACTGGTGGGCCGAGAGATTCACCGCCACGCGCGGCGATCGGCCGTGGCGCTCGAGCCAGTCGCGCACCTGCGCGCAGGCGCGCCTCAGGACCTTCTCGCCCAGAGGCAGGATCAGACCCGTCGCCTCGGCAAGTGCAATGAATACGTCCGGCCGCACGAGGCCCCGCTCCGGATGGCGCCAACGCAGCAGCGCTTCGGCGCCCGAGAACGCCATCCCGTCTCCGGACAGCGACGCCTTCGCTTGGTACGCGAGAAACAGCTCGTCGTCGCGCCCAATCGCGCGCTCGAGCGCGCGCGAAAGCGAGCGCCGCTCGTGCGCCGCCTCCGCCATCGCGTTTTCGAAGAACGCGTAGCCGCCCGAATCCTCCGCGCCGGCGCGCTCGAGCGCGAGCTCGGCCTGGTTCAGCAGCTCCTCCGGCGAGCACGCCGCGCACGGCGCATGCGAGATACCGACGCGCAGGTCCGCCGCGACCGAATCGCCGCCGATCGAATATTCGCCGGCGGCATCGCGCAGGATGCGCTCCGCGAAACCGGCCGCGTCGAACGCGGGATCGCCGGACCGCCGGGCCACTGCGAAGCGGCCCGCGCCGAGATGGGCGACGAAACTGCCCGCCCCGGCTGCCTGCGAAACCCGGACGCCCACCTCCCAGAGAAGCCGGTCGCCGGTCTGCTGCCCCATCGCGGCGTTGACGCGGCGCAGTTGCACAACGTTCACGATGCACACGGTAATCACGCCCGGCGCCGCGCCGTCGCCCGCGCGCCGCCCGGAAAGGTGCTCGAGGAACGAGCGGCGATTGGGCAGCCCGGTCAGACCGTCGTGATGCGACAGGATCCGGGCGCGCGCCTCGGCGACCTCGCGGTCGCGCCGGATGCTTTCCACTATTCGTGAAAGCATCGAATTGTGCGCCACGATCATCTCGCCGAGCTCGTCGCTGCGTCGGCTTGGAACGGAATACTCGCTCGCCCGCTCCGGAGCCTGCGCGGCGAGGCGCATGCTCTCCCGGAGCCGCATGAGCGGCTTCAACAGCAGCACGTGCAGCACGAGCATGGTGCCGGCCGTGACAACGAGCACGATCAGCGCTACGAGCCCGGCGATGCGCAGCACATACGCGCGGAGTGCGCCCCGCACGTGCGAGGCGTCGAGGCGCGCCGCGAATCCGGCCGCCCCCAGTGCATCGTTTCGCCAGGAGACCTCGACGCGCGATCCGTCCTCCGAACGCAGCAGAATTGCGGGTGACGGATCCACTGCGCCGCCGAGGGATCGCGCTGCGGTCTGCAGGAGCTCGCCCACGGCCGCCGCCACGCTGCCGTCGGCCCGCAGCGCCGCCAGGCCTCGGATGTGGAGCCGTCCCACCAGCGGCTCGAGCGCCGGCCGCAGGTCCGGCGCTCCGCGGGCCACCGCGAGCGGAGCGAGCACGGCGTCCACGGCGCCTTGCGCTTCGACGGCCAGCAGGCGCAGCGCCTCGCTCTCGAAGCGGCGCGCCGAAGGCACGAGGATGAGGCTTTCGATGATCAGAATCATCGCGAACACCGCGCCGGTGATCGTCCAGCACAGACGGCATCCGAGTGCTGCCCGAGTGATCATCGCGGCGCGAAGCGTCTGAGAAGCGCAAGTCCGATCCAGCACCCGGGAAGCGCGGCCGCGATCCACAGCCAGCCGTGCAGGCTGGTGCTCGCGACGCCGGGCTGCGGCGCGAACTGCGCGCTAGCCGCCTGCGGCATCCTTCACGATCTTGTCGAAGACGGGGTCGAGCTCGCGCGCGAGGAGGTCGAGCTCGGTGCTGCGATAGGGTGCGAATACCGCGCTCGGCTTCCGGTAGGTCACCGTGGTGGTTCCGTCGGAGTTGCCGGTAAGGTAGATCCGCAGCGGCGCCTCGATGCCTGCCGGCACGCTTGCGGAGAGCATGCGCACGGCGTAGTCGTTGCGGAAAACCATCAGCACCGCGTTGCCGGGAATCGTCACGCCGCGCGCCGCGGCGCCGCGGCTTGCGCTTGCCTGCGCGACGAGGCCCATCTTGTTGTTCGCGATCGCTTTCTCCAGGCGCGCGACCGACGCGTCGAAGTCGTGCCGCATCTTCAGCGAAACCGTTCCGGGAAACGGGGAAACCTGGGCGAGGGCAGGGGCTCCTCCGGCAGCGAACAGGAGCGCCGGAACGACGAGCTGCAGCAGGATTTTCATGGGAACAGGCCTCGGCGGGCTCATTTCACGACCAGCTTGTAGTCCGGCGTCGGATTGAGCGGGCACGAGTAGACATAGCTCCCGGCCTTGAGCTCGATCGCGTAATCCTGCGTCTTTCCGGTCGTCAGCCCCCCGCCCGAGACGCTCGGCAGCCGCGCGCGGTCGACGCGCGACTCTCCGCGCAGCCAGAAACCGAGCTCGTAGGGCACGTTTTTGTTCGTGACCTTGAACAGGTACTTGCCGGGTTTCAATTCGATCGTCTTCGACTCGGCGACGCGCTGCTTGCCGTTCTTCGCGTTGATCGCTTCGCAGTCGGCGGCCTTCGCCGATTTGAAGCCGCGGTCCTTGCCGCCTTCGCTTTCGAGGAACTGGCAGGGTACCTGCGTAAGCTCGATCACTTTCGGCTGTGCCGCGGCGCTCACGGCGTTCGCGGTCAGCCCCAGAGCAGCCAGTCCGATCAGGGCCAGTCTCATGATACGCTCCTCAGTGCAGACGCCGCTCCAGCGCGGCGCCGACTTCCGCGACCGTCCGCTCCACCGAGATCGGCATGTACGAGAGAAGTTCGATCTCGCGGCGCTCCCACACGTCCTCGCGCGGCAACGCCTCGCGCCAGGCGCCGATCGCGCGGTCGCGTTCGAGCAGCAGCAGCTCGATGTGCGACCGGAACAGCACGAACATCGCCCCGATCCAGCGGTTCACCGGCCAGGACGGGAACGCGTGATCGATCCGGAAGCGCTCGAGCATCGCGATCAGCTCGTCCGCCGGGTACCAGGTGTCCGCGGTCACCCAGCGGTTGGGCGCGAACAGGCCGACCGGAAAGCCGTAGGCGTCCATCGAGATCGCGATCAGGTGCGCGATCGCCTGCTCGCCCTCGGGCCAGGGTTCGGAATGCACCGCCAGCAGGGGCATCGCCCCTTGGGGCATGCCGGGCGCGCGCAAGAAGGCGTGGAAGTGCCCGTGCTCGCCCGCGAGCCCGCGGTGCGCATGGTAGTAGTACTGCGCGTGCGAGTCGGGGTCGAACACGTCCTCGTGCGGGTAGTGGTCGTATTCGCGGAACTCGCCCTGCCCGCGCAGCACTTCGCCGACCACATTGAGCCCGCCTTTGCGCAGCACCCGGTGGCAATCTTCGATTTCGCGCCCCGCGGCGCGCATCGCCTCGAGCCGTGCACGCGACAAGTCCGCGAGCTGCGGCGCCGGAAGCGGGAGCGGCCACGGATCTGGCGCTCGTGGCGCCACCGCCCCGGCAACCCGGACTACTTCTTCTTCGCCGCGCACGGGTTCTTCGCCGCGCATGGGTTCTTCGCGGCGCACGGATTTTTCGCCGCGCAGGGGTTGGCGCCTTTGGCCTTGCAGGGATTCTTGGCTGCGGTTTTCATGAAGCCTTTCTGCACGTCGGCCGTGTAGGCGGTCAGCGCCGCGAGCTCCTTCGAATCCCAGGCAAGCGGCTTGGCGGCCATCGGCACCACCATGCAGAACTGCACCATCTGCTCCATCGTGATGGACCTCATCTTGGACTGCTGCTTGGCCATCGCCACCTGGTGCGGATAGGGCTTGCGGAACGTGTCGGCGAATGCGGCGTTGTCCTTATGGCAGGTCATGCAGGCCGCGCCGTTGGTGCTGAGCTTGGTGTCGGCCCAGAGCTGCTCGCCCGCCTTCACCAGCTCCGCCCGCCCGCCCGCGTAACGCTTGGTGCCTTTGGGCCGCGTGACGAGCTTCGGATCGACCCCTGCGGCGCCGCACGGGTTCTTCGCGGCGCACGGGTTCTTTGCCGCGCATGGGTTCTTCGCGGCGCACGGATTCATGCCCTTGGCGGCGCAGGGATTCTTCTGCGCGATCAGCAGCGTTCCGCGGGCGGCTTGCGCGCCGGGGTCGTCCGCATCGGCTTGCACGAGCGGGGCACCGAGAATGAGCCCAGAGGCCAGCATCGAAGCGACGACCGGTCGTAGAGTCAGGTTCATCAGACTTCCTCCTTTTGGATGGGTGAGACGGACATCGGACGAGGCGGTCGGGGCCTCAACCGGATTTCAGCAGCGTTTCTGCGCGCGCAATACTGCGCGGGGTGCTGGCGATGATCGCGACGCTGCCGACCGCGGCCGGAACGACGGCGGCCTCAAACCCGTGGGCGGAGGCAACTGCGCGCGAGGCGAGCGGCCGCGACGGGATCAGGAGCAGCGTCACCTTGCCGAGCGGCGTCTTGACGAGAACGTGGTGCGCAGTCAAGCCGTCGAAGGGACAGGTGCCGACGTAGCGGATCTCCCCGAGCTGCGCCGGCAGGGATACGCCCATCTCGCGCACCACGCGGGCCAGCACCTTAACGTCGGCGGGTTTCGCGTCGGCGATGGCCTGCGCCTCCTCGAAGACGACAAAGTCGATGCCGGCGAGTGCGAGCGGGTCGTTACGTTTCCAAAGCAGCGCCACGCCCGCGGCCGTCGCAAGCGCAAGGCCCGCGGCGAGCGCATGGCGCCGCGTAAATCGCGGCGATTCGAGCGCGTTCCGGACGACGCGAGCCTCCAGGCCGTGCGGCACCGGCGTGCGCAGTGCGTGCTCGATCTGCGCTTCGAGCTCGAGCGCCTGCGCGAGGAAGTCGCGGCACGCGTCGCAACGCTCGACATGCGCCAGCGCCTCCGTGTCCAGCCGGCGTGGATCGAGCATCGCCGCCCTTCTCAGGTCGAGGCAGTTCATGCCTGCCGCACTCCTGGTTCGTTTTCCGCCGGTCCGAGCCGGCGCCGCAGCGCCTGGCGCGCGCGCGTGAGCCGCGTCATGACCGCGCCCTCGCTCGCGCCGAGCATGCCCGCGATCTCGGCGCACGAAAATCCGCCCAATACCTGCAGCAGCAATGCGTTCTGCGAGTCTTCCGGCAGCTCGCGCAGCGCGGCCTCGAGCTCCATCGTGCGGGCCGGATCCGGATCGAACGCCGGCTCGGGGACGTTCTCGTCCGCCCGCGCGCGAGGCGCACTTGACGCGGAACGCAGGTGCTCGCGGTGCACGATGGTGAAAAGCCAGGACTTGATCGCGCGCTCTTCGCGCAGCCCGGGCCAGGCGCGCCAGGCGCGCGTGAGCGATTCCTGCACCACGTCCTCGGCCTGCCAGCGGTTGCGGCAGAGCCAGTAGGCGTAGCGATACAGGTCGCCGAAATATCTGCCGACCGCCTGCTCGAACGCCGTCTGGCGACCCGGGAACAGCACGGCGCGTCATCCTCCATCTGTGATGCGCCGCAGCAAGGCGCATGGTTGGTCTTGATGGATTGGACCGGGGAGGGGTTCATGACCTTACATCGCGTTTCGCCCGTCCCAGCTGCTCAGCATCGACCACGGCAGGCCCATTCGCGCGAGGTCTCGCGACTCATGCCTGCCGGGGACGCGCCGTCGCCGCCCGGACTGCCCGCGCTATTTCTTCTTTGCCGCGCAGGGGTTTTGCGCTGCCACGGGGCCGGCGAGGCCCAGGGCCAGCGCACCGGCGAGCGCGATTTGCATCGATCTGCTGAGGGTGTTCATGGCGGAGCCTCCAAGGTGAATGATCGTGAATGAGCGCGACGCGACGCATCGCGCCCGAGCATGAGACCGGGATGCCTGCGTTTTTCTTACACGGCGGCGCTCAGGGGCTGGCGATGTCCGTGACTTCGATGGATCGCGCGACGATCGCGCCCTTCTCCGTCACGTGAACCACCGAAACGGCGCTACCCGGCAGCGTCGCGAGAAGGACGTAGTCGTCTTCATGCCGGATGGGCACGCCCATGCGAACCTGGACCATCACCTGCTGCCGCCTGCCGAGGCGGTTGAGCTCGAGCACCAGGTAGCCGGCGCAACCGCGCGGCTTCATTTGGCACAGCGTCACCGTCACCCGCAGCACCCGGCCATCGATCCTGCGTTCCACGCCCGCCGGTTCGGCCGCCGCCGGGAGCGCGACCAGAGCCGCGACGAGGAAGGATATGCGAATCAGGAAGCCCACGGCACTTGCGGTCTCTCCGCACATGAGACCGGCCGCAAGCGACGATGCTTACATCGTTACTCGCTCACGATCCCGGGCAACGCGGCGAGCGTTTCGATCTGGCCGTCCGGATCCTGGGGGATCCTTTCGGGCGCCTGAGCGAAGCGGTTGCACCAGATCACTCGATAGCCGAACGCCTTGGCGGCGTGCGCGTCCCATCCGTTGGAGGAGACGAAGCACATGTTCTGCGGCCCGAGTCCGAACCGGTCCGCCGGCAACCGGTAGACCGAAGGATGAGGCTTGAAGACCTGCACCTCCTCGACCGAAAGCACCGCATCGAGCAGGTCCGCGATGCCCGAGTTCCGGGCGGCTGCGGCGAGCATCTTCGGCTCGCCGTTGGACAGAATGGCGAGCTTCATGCCGTTTGCCTTCAGCCGCGCGAGCGTGTCCTTCACCTCGGGATACGCCTGCAGCTCGAGATACAGCGCCATCAACCGCTCGCGCAGCGGCTGATCCTCGAGATCGAGGCTCGCGAGCGCGAAATCGAGCGCATCGCGCGTCACCTGCCAGAAATCGGCGTGCCGCCCCATGAGGCCGCGCAACCATGTGTACTGCAGTTGCTTCGCCCGCCACAGCTCGGCGAGCGGCTGCCACTTCGCTCCAAGCGCATCCTTCTCCCGCGCGGCGGCGCTCGCCACATCGAACAACGTGCCGTAGGCGTCGAACACGCACGCCTTGATTCCCGGCAGTCGAAGCGCTGCCATGGGCTACAGAGCCGGAGCGGGCGGAAAGTCCACCTCGGTCTGGTTGACGCGGTTGAACAAGGTGGTGAAGACTGTCTGCGCGAGCACCATGAGGATCTCGGTGATCTGGCCGTCGTCGAATCCGGCCGACCGGATCGCGGCCAGGTCATCGTCCGAGATGCGTCCCGCGGGGTGAACTGCCTTGCCGACGAATTGCGCTAGCGCCGAGAGCCGTGGCTGCACGATCGCGCCTCGCCGGATGGCAAGGGTGTCCTCTACGGACAGGCCCGCCTTCCGGCCAACCAGGGTATGGGCCGCAAGGCAGTAGTTGCAGCCGTAGGTCTGCGCCACGACCAGCTTGATCGCCTCGGTCTCGGCCCCGTTCAACCCGCCCTCTCTCAGCTTGGCGCCCATGCCGAGCAGCACGTCCAGCGCCGCAGGGCTGTTCGCGACGCCCTGATAGATGTTCGGCACGGCTCCGATGGCCTTCCTGAGCCCGTCATAGAGTTCGCGCACGCGTCCGTTCGCTTGTTCGGTGGTGACTGCATTCAGCCTGGGCATCCGATTTCTCTCCGTAACGGTTTATGGCGCCGCGCATTTCGCGCGCGATTGAATTCCCAGCAGATCATCAAGCAAACCGGCGCGCTCCAGCGCCGCCAGATCGTCGAATCCCCCCACGTGGGTGTTGCCGACAAAGATCTGCGGAACGCTGCTGCGGCCGGCGCGCGCGATCATGCGCTGCCGTTCGCCGGGATCCGCGTCGACCGCGATCTTCACCAGGTCGAGCACGCCCTTGGTGCGGAGCAGCCGCTCGGCCCGCAGGCAGAACGGGCATTCCTGGGTACCGTATATCGTGACCATTCTTGTCATCGCGGTGCCTTTCGCGGTAGGGACAGGTGCCGCGCCGGAAAAGGATAGTCCTTATATGCTAGACGATAATTGCTGTATAGTCCACGTTATCTGTTCAATAGTCCTATATTATGCCTGTAGATGTACTTAGCGACATATTGCGGTCACTTCACCTGAAGGGTGGCGTGTATTTCCGGTGCGACTTCCGCGCGCCTTGGGGAATGACGATCGAGCCGGCGCCGGTGGCCGAGTTTCATCTGATCACGCGCGGGCAGTGCTGGCTCCGCCTCGCATCGCGAAAGCAGCCCATCGCGCTGAATGCGGGCGATATCGTGGTATTTCCGCACGGGGACGGTCATACCTTGCTCGACGCGCCGGACGGCCGGGCAGTCGCCGCCGAGCAGATTCTCGCCGGCCAGAATCTGGATCACTACGGTCCGGTGGTCTACGGCGGCGATGGACTTCCCGCGGGGATACTCTGCGGCTACTTCGAGTTCGACCGCGAGCCGCGCCATTCGCTCGTCGCCGCGCTTCCGCCGCTGATTCACATCCGCGGCACCGACGCGCAGGAGTTCGCCTGGCTGCAATCGGTGATCGGCCTGGTCACGCATGAAACCCGCAGACCGCGGCCGGGCGCCGACGCGGTGGTGAACCGGCTCGCCGAGGTCCTGTTCATCCAGATCCTGCGTGCCTATGTCGAGGGAGCGGACGCGCATCCGGGCATTCTCGCGGCCATCGCGGACCGGCAGATCGGCGCCGCGCTCGCCCATCTGCACAACGCGCCGGAGAAGCCGTGGTCGGTCGCATCGCTCGGCAGGCAGGTCGCCATGTCGCGCTCGGCGTTCTCGGCCCGGTTCGCGCGGCTGGTCGGGCAGACGCCCATGCAATACCTGGCCCTGCGGCGCATGGAGAAAGCCCGCGAGCTGCTCAGTGACCGCGCAACGAGCGCCGCCGCAGTCGCCGCGAAGGTCGGATACCGTTCGGAAGCCGCGTTCAGCAAGGCGTTCAAGCGGGCCGTCGGCACCGGTCCGGGTGCCTTCCGGCGCAAGTCCGCCCACCGGCCCTAGTTGCTTGCCCGCGCGCCCGCGATCCCGGCCGGTGCGTAGACGGTAGTCGGCGCGCTCCGACCGCGAACCATCACCTCGCCCATGCGCTCGAACGAAAACGCGTCGCCGGCGGCGAGAACCGTGCTTTCGCTGGCCAGCACGTAGGTCCCGTAGCTCTTGTTGAGCTGTTCGAGCCGCGCTGCGATGTTCACTTCGTCGCCGTGCACGGTGTAGAGAAGCCTGTCCTTCGCGCCGACCGCGCCCGAGACGATCTTGCCGGTGTTGATGCCGCAGCGGGTTCGCATCGGGACGCCGTTTCCGTAGGTGCGGCGGAGTGTCAGTTCCTGGATCCCGAGCGCGGTACGCACCGCGTTCGCTGCATGGCTCTGGTCGGCGCGAATGGTATTGAACGCGATCAGCATGGCGTCTCCGTGGAACTGGGTGATCACGCCACCGTGCCGGTCGATGACCTCCGCCAGCGCGGCGAAGTACTCGTTCAGCAGCCCGGTCAGCGCCTCCGGGCGCAGCTTCTCCGAGATCGTCGAAAAGCCTTCTATATCGGTGAATATCACGGACGCCATGCGCACCTCTCCGTCGCCCGGCCGCAGCTCGCGGTCCGACGTGGTGATCCGTTCGGCGACTTCGGGCGCGACGAAGCGCTGCAGATCGTGGGCGAGCACGCTGTCGGCGACCGCGCGGTACAGGATGCGCCGGGCGCGCACGAGCCCGAGCGCCAGCACGCCCGTCACCATGAGAATGGAGATCACCTTGTCGATCTCGGCCCCGACGAGAACCGAGTTCGACGTCATGTAGCGAACGAAATCGCGGGTGACCACCATCTCCCCGGAGAGCGCCGCGTACGCGAGCAGCGCGAGCCAGCCGGTGGCGGCCGCGACGCCCGTGGCGATCACATAGAGCGGCTCGAACCGCAACGCCCGCAACGCGATGAAGATGAAGACGTAGAGCATGGTGGGCGCCTTGAGATAGAACGGCGCCGGCTGCTCGTACTGCAGGTGAAAGCTCCAGATCAGCCCCATCAGCATCGTCATGTCGATGCCGACGCCCGCGAGCAGCAGCACCGGCCCCAGCATGCGCCGGTGCGCAAAAATCAGGCGCCCGCAGGTGGCGATGAGAAACGCGGCGAGCACCCACGGCACCGGCAGGAACCGGGTGTCCGCCGAGGTCTTGGGCGCGAGGACGTAGAGCACGACGAAGAACGCGATCAGCGCGAACTGGACCCAGCCGATCAGGATCTCGCTCTGGACCTGCTGCGCGTCGATCAGCGCGCGCACCCGCTCGGGCGGCGAGGCGCGCGGCGGCTCGCCGATTGCAAACGCCAGGATCCGGCGCCACATCTCGGAATTCCGTTGAGGGAAGTTGGCTGTTAGACCGGCGAGGCGGGCCGCAACTTACAAAAGCAAGTACGCGGCTCTTGGGCGTTTCACTTCGCGTTCGGACGGGATAGCGGCCTTCGTTCCTCGAAGAACGTGAAATGCGTTCGCTGCGAGCGCTCGAGTGCGGCACGGATCAGCGGCCTCCCGCGCGCTGACCCGTCGGTCGCGAGCAGCGACCTGTAGAACCCGGCATAAAACGCGTCGGGTTCCACGCGCACCCGGTACACCAGCGATTGCGCCCCGGGCTGCAGGCGTATCCGGTATTGCAGGGTCGCCTCTTCGTCGGGCGCCAGCCGCGTGTCGGCGATCTCGCGCGACAGGTCCAGCTCCACGAGGCGCGCGATCACGTGCTGTTGCAGCGATCCGCGCAGGATCGCGCCGTCGGCGCGCGCCTGGTAGATCTCGACGATCACTTTCGGCGTGACATAGGTCGGAAAGCGGTGGCCGGTGCCAGTATTGCGGATGGCGAGCGCAGCTTCGATCAAATCTCCGGTCCTTGCGGGAGCCGTCGTGCGGATGCTGACGGCGGTCCTCATCATCTGTTCGTCGTGCACGCCGCGCCACAGGTGGCGCCGGTCCGGCATGTGGCAGGACTGGCACGACTTTCCCTCGCGGGCGTGGCGGCTCGCCTTCCACTCTTCGTAGGTGTTCTCGAGCAGCTTGCCGTTGAGGGCGAAGTCGCCTTCCCCGAACTGATGGCAGGCGGCGCAGAAGCGCGCATCCTCGAAAGCGGCGCTTGCCTTCCAGCCGCCGTGCGGCAGCGGCGCGCCGCCGCTTGCCGGCGCGGATCCGTCGCGCCGCGGCGGGCCGAAACGCGCATGCCCGCGCACGTGGCAGGCGGCGCACGTCAGGCCCTGCTCGTGCAGGGCCGCCTGGCCGCCGCGGGGGAGCGCGCGCGCAATGGCCGCGGAAAGGCTGGCGGCCTGCTCAGCGAGCGGCGCGTGACAGCGGATGCAGCCCTGGTGCTCATCGAGCGCGTCGGGCGCCAAATCGAGCAGCTGGCCGAGAACGCCCGGCCCCATCGCTCCGGCGTGCAGCGTCGTTCTCCAGTCGGCCAGTTGCTGCGCGTGGCAGCCGCCGCAGGAATCCGGGTCGAGCGCCGCTTCGACCGGGGCGAACCCGTCGGGCGCGCGCCCCTGCGGCGCGAGCGGGCGCGCCCAGTGGTGCGCGAGGAATTCCTCGATCGCGTCCTCCTGCTGGCCGCACGCGGCGAGCAAGGCGCAGAATAAAACTGGGGAAAACCGCAGGCTCATCCCGAACGCTGGCGTTGTTTTCGAAGACAATATCGCATCTGCGCCAGCCATTGGACGCCCCGGAATCGGAATCCTTACTCGTGAGCGACGACGACGAGCTTTCGAACGCCATTGCAGCGCAGCGCGGCTACCTCGTCCGCTACGCGATGTTCCATCTGCGCGACGCGGCGCAGGCCGAAGACGTCGTGCAGGATACGCTCATGGCGGCGCTCGCCCATCGGGGCCAGTTCGCCGGCCGCTCGCAGTTGCGCACCTGGCTGACCGGGATCCTCAAGCACAAGATCGTCGATCACGTGCGGCGTCGCGAGCGCGAGCGCCCGGCCGGCCTGGACGGAGGCGGGGACGAGGAGGGTCCTGCGGACGCGGCCGGACCGTTCACCGCCGCCGGCCGCTGGACCGAGATGCCCGGCACCTGGGGGCGGCCGGAGGAGGCGCTGGAGTCGGCGCAGTTCTGGCGGGTCTACGACGAGTGCTGCCGGATCATGCCGGCGCGGCTGGCGCTCGTATTCTCGATGCGCGAAGTCATGCAGATGGACTCTGAAGAAATCTGCAAGGAACTCGGAATTTCGGCGTCTAACCTGCATGTCATGCTTTTCCGGGCGCGAATCCGGCTGCGTGCCTGCATGACCAGAAACTGGTTCGAGGCGCGCCATGGTTAGATTGATGTATTCCTGCCGCGAGGCGTCAGAGCGTGCCTCGCGAGCGATGGAAGAGCCGTTGCCGCGGATGCAGCGCGCGCAGCTCTGGCTGCACCTGGCGATGTGCCGCGGTTGCCACAACTTCTCGCGGCAGATCGAATTCCTGCGCCTGGCCTCGCGCAAGTCGCCGAAGATGTTCGATCGGGACGAGGGGTGAGGCGCGGAGATCGCGCACCCAGGCCCGGTGCTCGGGGAGAACCCCATGTCTTACCTGAAAGGCCTTCCGGACGATGCGGTGCTGCTGCAGGTCTTCAAGGCGTTTCCGGCGACGTCGAAACCGCTCCTCGCCTATCACGAGGCACTCCTGCGCGGACCGTCGCCGCTCAGCGTCGCGGAGCGCGAGCTGATCGCCGGATTCGTCTCGGGACTCAACGCCTGCCGGTACTGCCACGGCGTTCACGAGGCGACGGCCCGCGAATTCGGGATCTCTGCCGACGTAATGGCTCATCTGCTCGCCGACGTTGACCGCGCCCCTGTCGACGAAAAGTTAAGGCCGCTCCTGCGCTACGTGAAAAAGCTCACGCTGAGCCCGGCACGGATGACGCAAGCGGATGCGGATGCAGTGTTCGCGGCAGGATGGGGCGATCAGGCGCTGCACGACGCCGTGTCGGTGTGCGCGCTGTTCAATTTCATGAACCGTCTGGTCGAGGGGCTGGGAATCCGCGCCGGCGAGGACTACTTTCAGGCCGCCTCGAAACGCCTGCACGAAGGCGGGTACGCCGGCCTGCTGAAGCTCCTGGGGTAGCTGCCGGTCAGGGAAGGGCGCTGTCGATCACCACCGCGACGCCGGTGGCGCCGAGCTTGACAGGCCGTGACAGTCCCTGCAGATCGCCGCTTTGCGGCGTCGCGTTGCCCGCGCGCGAGACGCGCGCGCCGACGATCACTTCGGAGGCGCCGGAGAGCTTCGCGCCCGCCGCCAGCGCCATCGAGTCGTCGAGCGAGAACTCTGCCGGAAGGTCCTTGACCTGCTTCCTGAGCACCGCGAGCGGCATCGGGGATCCACCTGCCGCGCGGGCGAAGACGAACACCGTGTCGGTCGGGGCCGCTTTCGCGGCAACGGATCGCGCGAGGCTCACCCGCCCGGACACCCTGGCTGCCGCAGCCGCGATTGCCGGCTGCCCGATGCGCTCGCGCGCCGC
>Ga0209343_10004686_pt1 | contig 16843 bp, 12 predicted proteins | sample RifCSPlowO2_02_FD_184026 | JGI IMG/M metagenome (GOLD analysis project Ga0209343, IMG submission 184026) | Groundwater microbial communities from Rifle, Colorado - Rifle CSP2_plank lowO2_0.2 (SPAdes) (version 2) | ecosystem: Environmental > Aquatic > Deep subsurface > Groundwater | place... | reverse complement strand
GTGCCCGCGAGCTGGAGCGGCTGGCGCGGATGCGGCGCGTGCTGCCGCCGCTGTTGCGCCGGGCCATCGAGACGGCGGCCGCACCGGACGCTGACCGGCCCGCGCGGGACGCGAGCGTCGAAGACAGCGCATCGCCGGCCGAATCGTCGCTGGCTGCACGTCTCGTCCACCTCGTCTTCGATGAGAGCAGCGACCGTGACGCATTGCAGCGGCTCCTGGGACGGCTGCGGGAGGAGCTCGGCGCGACGCGGATCGACCTGGTTTCCTCCGATGCGGGGCCTGCGAGCGCCATCATGACGAACGGCGCGGGGCTGGCTCCCGGGCTTGGCCGGCGGGTGCTCGAAGCCGGCATCGCCATCGACGCAGCCGACAGCGGCCGTGAGATGGGTGTTCCGGTCCGCTTCGGCGCCCGACTGACTGCGGCGCTGGTCTGCCGCTGGGCGCTCGACCGCCAGGCTCCGGCGGCGGCGCAGTCGGTTCTGGCGCTCGGGGCCGCGATTGCCGCTCCGCGCGTTGACGCGCTGCTGGCCGAGGCGCGGACGGCGGCGCGCGCGTCAACCGCGGTGCCGGAGCTCATCGGCGACAGCGCGGCGATGGCCGACGTCCGCCGTGCCATCGAGCGTGCCGCGCGGGCGCCGTTTGCCGTCCTGATCGAGGGCGACAGCGGCGTCGGGAAGGAGCTGGCCGCCCGCGCGATCCACCAGCTCGGCCCGCGCCGCGAGCGCCGGTTCTGCGACGTGAACTGCGCCGCGCTGCCGGACGAGCTGCTCGAGTCGGAGCTGTTTGGCCACGCGCGCGGAGCGTTCACCGGCGCCGTGGTCGACAAGCCGGGCCTCTTCGAGGAGGCCGACGGCGGGACGCTCTTTCTCGACGAGGTCCCGGACCTCTCACCCCGCGGCCAGGCGAAGCTGCTGCGGGTCATCCAGCAGCAGGAGGTCCGGCGCGTGGGCGAGACGTTTGCCCGCAAGGTCGACGTGCGGCTGGTGACGGCCGCCAATCGTGACATGCGCGCCCAGGTGGCGGCGGATCGGTTTCGGGCCGATCTGCTGTACCGCCTCGATGTGATCCGCATCAGGATTCCGCCGCTGCGTGAGCGGCCGGAGGACATTGCCGCGCTGGTACAGCACTTCTGGCGCCAGGCGGCGGCGCGGATTGGATCGAGCGCCACGCTCTCGGTGGGCGCCCTGACGCAGCTCGCGCGGTACCCCTGGCCGGGCAACGTCCGCGAGCTGCAGAACGTGATGGCCGCGCTGGCTGTGGCGGGCCCGCCCCGCGGGCGGGTGGGCGCATCGCTGCTTCCCGACGCGATCGCCGGCAGCCGGGCGGTCGGATGCGTGAGGCTGGCCGACGCCCGGGCGCAGTTCGAGCGGCGATTCGTCGAAGGGGCGCTGGCGCGGGCGGGCGGCAGCCGGACGCAGGCCGCCGTCGATCTCGGGCTGTCGCGTCAGGGCCTGCAGAAGACGATGGTGAGGCTGGGGATTGAGACGCCGCCGGAACCGCTAGCGGACCTCGCGCCAGCCGGCGATGGTGAAGAGCGTGTTGCCGACGTCGCCGGTGTAGGTGATGGTCGCGCCCTGAATGCTGCTGGAGGTCACGAGTGACGAGACGTCATCAGCGTCCTCGATCACGAGCTGGCCCTGGATCAGGACCGCGCTGGAATTGATGTTGGCCTGTTCGTGGACGAGAATCTGTCCCTCGGCGAGCGGCATGTTGAGGTTGCCGGAGATATTGAGGTCCTGATCGGTGACGAAGAGGATCTCCGTGCTGTCCGGTGTGAGGTACGGCCCGCCGCTGACGTCGATGGACCCCTCGGCAAAGATCGTCACGTTCAGCGGATCGAGCGCGCTTCCCGGGCTGCCCGAGATGTCCGCCCGGCCTTCCACGTAGTACGACCCGTCGCCATCGCTGGGGCTGTTCAGGTTCAGGTTCCACGACTGGTCGCCGTCGTTGTACACCCACCCGAGGCTGGGCCTGCACTGGTTGTGCGGGTTGCTCGACGCATCGCAGACCGTGGCGTTGTAGGCAAACGCCACTCCGTCCACGTTGCACCCGCCAGCCGCGTTGCACGTGGCCTGCCCCGTCGATTCCAGGACGTAGTCGGCCCACGAGCGATAGAAGCTTGCGCGGACTTTCGGGAGCGTCTTTTCGCCGTACCCGCCGCCCTCGTTGCCCGTGACCACCGTGGAGACCGAGTCGGTGTAGGTGCCGCTGGCCGTGGCGGTGCCGTTGTCGACGTCGGGAAGGCCGGTATCCGGGTCGATGCCGGTAATGAGCCCCGAGCCGGTGATCGTCAGGTCGCCGTTGGCGTGCACCCCGCCGTTATCGCCCGCAATGATCGTGACGCTCCCCGATAGCGTGAGGTCGCCGTCGCTGATGATCGCGGGCAGTTTCAGCGGGGCAACGATCGCCTCCAGCACGGCGGAGGAATTGTCCTGCGCGCGGCCGACCACGCGGAGCACGACGCTGCGATTGTTGTCGTTGTCGGGGTTGCCGTCCTCGTCGTTGGTGGCGTCGGCGTCGTCGTCCAACAGTGTCACGAAGCCGCGTAAGGAATTGTCTTCGTCCCATAGGAAGACGGTGTATTCGACCCCGTCGGCGGCCCCGGCGATCGGAGTGGCCACTTCGAAGTCGAGTCCGAGCGTGCCGTCCGGATTAGCGAGCATGGCGTTGACCGCCTGATTGGCCGATGCGTAGAGGGCCGGCCATCCTGCAAGCCAGGCGATTGCGGCCTGGGACGCGTGGTTGAGCCCCGCTTCTGCCGCAACGCGCGCCTGCGCCGCCGTCTGATGATTACGGGCGATGAGCGTCTCGGTCCGACCGCTGACAGCCAGCGCGGCCGCGAGCCCCGACATCATCATCAGAAGGAGCAGTACGCCGATAAGGGCGCTGCCATGCTCGGCCTGAGCACGGGATCGGGTCAGCCGGGGGGTAGTCATGGTCGGCAATGGACTCTTGTGTTCACCTGCGTTCGTTCCCGCCCGCTGGTGCCTTCTATTTCACTGCCAGAACCGGCCGCCGTCAATGCCATGGCAACTGGGTGTACCATCTGCCCGCATACCATGCTGTCACACGCGAAAATGCTCCCGTCGGTGGCCGGACTGGCCGCGGCGGCCCTCGGCCTGACGGCCGCCGGCGGACACCTTGCGGCCCAGGCCCGGACGTACGCCGCCCGGCTCTCGCCTGTGCCGATCACTGTGGCCATGCAGGACACGGTGGCCGGCCAGGGGGCCGCAACCGCCTCACTCACGGGCAGCACGCTCACAATTGAGGGAACGTTCGAGGGGCTGAAATCGGCCGCCACCGTGGCCCGCCTGCACCTGGCGCCGCGCGGCGTCAGGGGCCCGGCGATTGGGGACCTGACCGTTGCCCGCGCGACGAGCGGCGTGGTCAGGGGCGCCGTCGATCTGACGGATCGCCAGCGGCAGGCGCTCGAGAAGAGCGCCCTGTACATTCAGATTCACAGCGAAAAGGCACCGGACGGCAACCTCTGGGGCTGGCTGGTTCCGCAGGAGGTGACACGGTGACACGCCGCCGATTCTTCGTACCGCTCGCAGCCGCGATGCTGGCCGCGGCCATGGTGACGGCCCAGCAGTCTCCGGCGGGGCCGGCGTTTACCGCCGCGCAGGCGTCTGCCGGGAGCCAGATCTACGGCGCGCGGTGCGCCAGCTGCCATCAGCCGGATCTTGCGGGCAGCAACGAGGCACCGCCGCTTGCCGGCGTGAACTTCCTGAACACCTGGCGGGAGCGCCCGGCGCGCCAGCTGATTGCGTACATCGAGACGTCCATGCCGCCTGCCGGCGCAAGGCTGTCGGCCGACGACGCGGTGGCGGTGGCTGCATTCATCATGCAGTCGAACGGTCTCGCACCCTCGGCGCCGGCCGGCGTCACCACGGGCGTCCGGGGAGGCGCCGCAAACCTGCCGCCGGGCCGCGGCCTGACCTATCCCGGTGAGGTGGCGAACTTCACGCCGGTGACCGACGCGATGCTGCGGAACCCGCCTGCCGGCGACTGGCTGATGATCCGCCGCAACTATCAGGCATGGAGCCACAGCCCGCTCACGGAGATCGGCCCGGCCAACGTCGGGCGCCTCAAGCTGGCGTGGGTGTGGGCGATGAACGAGGGCGGGTCGAGCGAGCCGACGCCGATCGTGCACGACGGCACCATCTACCTCTACAACACCGGCAACGTCGTCCAGGCGCTCGACGGGCGGACGGGCGAGTTGATCTGGGAGCACAGCGTCGGGCCTGAGGCCATCATTGGGCAGGGCGCGATGCGAAGCATGGCGCTCTACGAGGACAAGCTGATCGTGGCCACGACCGACGCAAGGCTCGTGGCGCTCAACGCGCGTACGGGCGTCAAGGTCTGGGACGTCATGGTCGCCGATCGTCAGCGGGGCTTTGCGAACACGAGCGGGCCGATTGTGATCAAGGGCAAGGTGCTCCAGGGGCTCTCTGGCTGCGATCGGTTCGGTCCGGACCGCTGTTACATCAGCGCGTACGACGCCGCCACCGGGCGTCAGCTCTGGCGCTTCCACACGGTCGCGCAGAGCGGAGAGCCGGGCGGCGACACCTGGGGCAGCACCGCCGATAGGTTCCGGAAGGGGGGCGAGGCCTGGATCACCGGCAGCTACGACCCCGATCTGGATCTGACGTACTGGGGCGTGGCGCAGGCAAAGCCGTGGGTCGCCGCCAGCCGCAATATGAGGACATCGGATCGCGCCCTGTACACCAGCACGACGGTGGCGCTGCGGCCCGACACGGGCGCGCTGGCCTGGTACTACCAGCACTCGCCTGGCGAATCGCTCGATCTGGATGAGGTGTACGAGCGCGTGCTCGTCGACATCGGCAGCCGCAAGTTCGTGTTCACGATCGGCAAGCCGGGGATTCTGTGGAAGCTCGATCGCGTAAGCGGAGAGTTCGCCGCGTTCAAGGAGACGGTCTACCACAACATCTTCGACCGCATCGACCTGGAATCGGGCGTGCCGCGCTACCGTCCGGAAATCATCGGAGCCAAAGTGGGCGAGTGGGTGCAAGCCTGCCCGAGCACGGAGGGCGGGCACAACTGGCACGCCACCAGCTACCATCCCGGCGCGGGCCTGCTGATCATTCCGCTCGCCCAGTCGTGCATGGAGATCTCCGGCCGGGCCGTCGAGTTCACCGAAGGGTCGGGAGGCACGGCCGGCGATCGCCGGTTCTTCGAGATGCCCGGCTCCAACGGCAACATCGGCAAGCTGGCCGCCTTTGACGTGGCGACGATGCGGGAGGTCTGGAGCGTCGAGCAGCGATCGCCGTTCCTGACGGCCGCGTTGACGACCGGCGGGGGGCTCGTCTTCGCGGGCGATCTCGATCGCTTCTTCCGCGCCTACGACGTGCGCACGGGCAAGGTCCTGTGGCAGTCGCGTCTCGGCACCTCCGTGCAGGGGTTCCCCGTGTCGTTCAGCGCCGGAGGGAAGCAGTACATCGCCGTCACCACCGGCCTCGGCGGCGGGAGCCCGCGGCAGGTGCCGCGCACGATCGCGCCCGACGTCCGACACCCGCAGACGGGGAACGCGTTGTACGTCTTCACGCTTGAGTGAATTTACGGATTGACGAATTTACGGGTTTACGAATTTGAATGCGTCAATTCGTAGATCCGTAAATTCGTAAATTCATGCTTCGGTATCTCTTCCGTCGACTGGCTCTGACGATCCCCGTCCTATTGGGCGTGGCGACGCTCGTCTTTGCGCTCATTCACCTGATTCCCGGTGACCCGGCGCAGGCGATGCTCGGCGAGACGGCGGCCGAACAGGACGTCCAGGCGCTGCGGGAGCGGCTGGGGCTCGACCGCCCGCTGCTCGAGCAGTACGGCCGCTTTCTCCAGGGCGCGGTCCGCGGCGATCTTGGCGTATCGCTGCGCACCAGCGAGCCGGTCTCGCAGGCCATCCTGACGCGGCTGCCGGCGACACTCGAGCTCGCCGCCGCGGCCATGCTCGTCGCGATCGGCGTCGCCATTCCCCTGGGGATCGTCGCGGCCGTGGGCCGCGGCACGGCCGTCGATCACATCGCGACGACGCTCTCGCTGACCGGCATCTCGATTCCGAACTTCTGGCTCGGGCCGCTGCTGGCAATCGTGTTTGCGGTGGAGCTGGGCTGGCTGCCGGTCTCGGGCCGCGGCACGCTGGCCCATCTCGTGCTGCCGGCGATCTCACTGGGCGCGGCGCTGGCCGCCATCCTGGCGCGGATGACCCGCGCGTCGCTGCTCGAGGAGCTTCGCGAGCCCTACGTGCAGGCGGCGCGCGCCCGCGGGGCGTCGCGAACCCGCGCGGTGCTGCGGCATGCGTTCCGCAACAGCCTGATTCCGGTCGTGACGCTCATCGGGCTGCAGTTCGGGGCGGTCCTGACCGGCGCCGTGATCACGGAGACGATCTTTGCCTGGCCGGGCATCGGGCGGCTGCTGATTCAATCGATCGGCTTCAGAGATTACCCGCTCGTCCAGGGGTGCATTCTGTTCATCGCCGTCACCTACGTGGGGATGAACCTGCTGACGGATCTCATGTACGGCGTTCTCGATCCAAGGATCAGGTACGAGTAAGTGTCTCGCGTGGGCGCTGCCATCGTGCTCGCTGCGGTGCTCGCGGCGCTCGCCGGGCCGCTGCTGGCTCCGTTCGATCCCGCGTCGCAGGAGCTCGCACTTCGACTCGAGGGCCCGAACGGGGTGCACTGGTTCGGGCTCGACGAGCTGGGGCGCGATATCTTCGCGCGGGTACTCGCGGGCGCGCGCATCTCGCTTCTGGTGGGGCTGGTCGTGGTCGGTGTGTCCGCGAGCGTGGGAACTGCGCTGGGGTCGATCGCCGGGTATTTCGGGGGGCGTATCGACGAGGCGATCAGCCGTGCGATCGACATTCTGCTGGCGTTTCCGGGCCTGCTGCTCGCCATTGCGCTGGTGGCGGTGCTCGGCCCGAGCCTGACCAACGTCGTCCTGGCGCTGTCGCTCATCGGCTGGGTGGGCTACGCGCGGCTGGTGCGCGGGCAGGTGCTGCGTACGCGGGAGCTGGAGTTCGTGCAGGCGGCGCGCGCGCTCGGCGCGACGACGCCGCGGATCCTCCTGCGGCATGTCATTCCGACGACGCTTCCGGCGGTGACGGTGCAGGCGACGCTCGGAATGGGCGGGGCGATCCTGGCTGAGGCGGCGCTGAGCTTTCTCGGGCTGGGCGTGCAGCCGCCGACGCCGAGCTGGGGCACGATGCTCAATTACGGCCGCGGGCATCTTCTCGACGCGCCGCATCTGACAATCTTCCCCGGGCTGGCGATCGCGATTCTCGTCCTCGGCTTCAACTTCCTCGGCGATGGCCTGCGGGACGCGCTCGATCCCGCGACAAGAGGCAGAAAAGACTGAAGGATCCACGTTGCCACAGAGACACTGAGGCACAGAGGCCGACCTTTCCTTGGCTCTGTGTCTCTGTGACTCTGTGGCTTGCTGTCGTCAGTTCGTGGATTCGTCGCCGGTGAGGGCGGCGTAACGGAGGCGCGCGTCGCGCGCCTCCGCGCGGTGGCCGAGCCGCTCGGCGGCGTCGGCGAGGTAGCGCAGCGCGGCCGGATCGACCGGCGGGGCGGCGGTGGCCTGGAGCAGCGCGCGCTCCGCCGCCGCGGCATTGCCCGTCAGGAACATCGCGCGGCCGTAGAGCATCATCGCTTCGCTCGAGGCGTCGCCGGCGGCAATCTGCGGCTGCAGGGCCTCGAGCGCCTTGCCGAGCGCCACCCGATCGTTTCTCGCATCGACGGTCTCGAGCCAGACCCGCGCCAGCGCCGTGTACACGCCCCGGTGATCCGGATACCGCTCTGCCGCGCGCCCGAGCGTCAGGACGGCCGCCTCCGTGCGGCCCCAGCGGGCGTAGGCAAGGCCGACGGTGATGAGCCGCTCGGGCCGCGACGGCTCGATCGCGGCAATCGCTTCGAGCTGTTCGATCCCTTCCTCCTGGCGCCCCGCCCGAAGGTAGACGTCGGCCAGCTCTTCCCGCGCGGCCACGAAGGCCGGGTTGATGCCGACGGCACGCGTGAGCGCCCGCAACGCCTCGTCGTCTTCTGCGCGCGCGAGGAGGCAGAGCCCGAGCAGGTAGTGGGCTTCCGCGAACCGCTCGTCGAGCGCCACGGCCTGACGGAGGGGATCGATCGCCGCCGCGGCGTCGCCGCTGCGGAAACGGGCGAGGGCGAGCTTGTAGAGCACGCGCGGGCTGCGGTCGTCGAGCGCCGTGAACGCCTGATAGTGCCCGGCCGCCCGCTCGTATCGCCCGAGGGCGGCGTTGACGTCGCCGAGCAGCTCGACCGGCCGTGTGGCCGACGGGTCGAGCGAGGCGGCCTCGCGCAGATCGCGGAGGGCCGCCGTGAGCTCACCTCGCCGCCGGTACGTGTCGCCGCGCTTCAGATACGCCAGCATCGAGTCGCGCTTGAGCGCCAGCGCGCCGCTGAAGGCTTCAATCGCGCCGTACGTCTCATCGCGCAGCACCGCCGCATCGCCCTCCGCAATCAGGCGCTGGAACTCGCGCTCCTGCCGCACCGTATACCAGGCGAGCAGCGTGCCGACCGCCAGGGCGGCGAGCCCGACCGAGATGAGGAGGATCCGTTTCATCGGTGCGACGATCGTAGCAGAGCCAGGGTCCCGGCAGGGAACCGGCGGCCCGAAGCGGTGTCTAACCAGTGGTAGACTGGCATGCAGAGCCCCGCTACTGGAGAGTTGGTGAAGAACGCCGGCGCCATCAGCTGGTCGCATGTCGAGAGCGGCGAAGCCGCGCTGATCGCGCGATGCGCCAGCGGCGATGAAGCGGCGTACGCGGAGCTGGTCGGGGCGCACCAGCGGATGGTCTACGGCCTCGCGCTCAACCTGCTGGGCGATCCCGACGAGGCGCTCGACCTCTCCCAGGAAGTCTTTCTGCGGGTCTTCCGGACCCTCTCCCGCTTCCGTGGACAGTCGGCGCTGCGGACCTGGATCTACCGGATCGTGATCAACCAGGCGCGCAATCGCCAGCGATGGTGGCGGCGGCGCCGGCGCGGCGACCAGGTGTCGCTCGACGAGTACCTGGGCACGTTCGGCGACGTCGCGTCGCGCCAGGACGTGCTTCCCGATCGCCAGCTGGCGAGCAAGGAAACGGCGGCGCGCATCTGGCAGGCCCTCGATCGCCTCCCGTTCGACCAGCGGACCGCGCTCATCCTGCGCGAAATCGACGGTCTTCGCTACGAGGAGATTGCGTTCACGCTGGATGTGGCGATCGGGACCGTGAAGTCACGGCTGACCCGCGCCAGGCAGGCGCTCCGCGCCGAGCTGCAGGAGCTTCGCGGATGATCCCGTATCTGGGTTGCGACGGCGCCCGCGGCATGCTCGAGGCGTCCGCCGACGGCGAGCTGGGCGTGCACGATCAGGTCGTGCTCGAGGCCCATCTGCGATGGTGCGACACCTGCCGCGCGCGGTTGATGGATGTGCGCGCGCTCGGCTCGGCGCTCCGTCTGGGCGCCGCGGCGTCCGGAGCGGGGCAGGGGCGGGCCGCGTCGCTGGCGGCCATGCAGGACGAATTGCTGATGCGGATCCGGGCCGAGCGGGAGCAGTCGCTTCCGGTGCGCTGCCGTGCAGCGCTGGCCGACACGCGGTACCTCTGGCCGGCGCTCGGCGCCCCGCTCGCCGTTGTGCTGTGTCTCTGCGCCGCCACCATGGTGAACCGGAGCGTCCGGAGCGAGCGCCCGGGGTCGATGGCCGCGATCCTCTCGGTGCTCGCCAGCCCGGGATCCGATCGCAACCCGCTCTTCCTCGACTCGGCCATGCTGGCTCCGCGACCGCTGGCCGGGTCCGCTCTCGACATTCCCGCAGACGAGGCGGAGTTCGCCGTGGCGGCGGTCGTCACGCGCGAGGGCCGCGTGGTCAATTACGAGCTGCTGCAGCCGGTGCACGAGCAGACGGGGCGGCCCTCGGCGGCGGCGCAGCCGGACGATATAACGGCGCTGCTGGAGCTCGTGAGGCGCTCGCGCTTCGAGCCGGCGCTGGTGGGCGGGGATCCGGTGGCGGTGAATGTCGTGTGGCTGCTGGCGCGGACCACTGTGAAGGCGTCCGCCGTCGCCGGCAGCCGCCGGCGACGGCGACCCGGTCAGCGGCGCGCTGGAGGAGCCGGTGCTTCGCCCCGCGCGCTCGTAACGTTGTTGAGCGAGTCGGTGGCGCGGATGATCACGCCGCGCGGCGCCAGGTCGCCCTCGAGCGCGAGCTCGAACTGCTCGGCGCGCGAGTCCGGAATCCCGTCCTTCGGATAAATCGCGCGCCACTCGTCCCCGTCAAGCGAATACTCCACTTTCTGGACGGACGTGTCGGCGTCCTGGACCTCGAAGGTCAGAATCGACCGCGGGCCCTCACGGCGCAACCCCGTCACCGTGACGATCGGCGGCGTGTTGTCGACCTCGAACGTGCTGCTCTCCATCGATCCCGTCAGGGCGAGATCGGGCGAGTTCGAGGGGACGTCCGATGCCACGATCTGCACGAGATAACGGCCGTTCGGCACCGACGTCGTGTCCCACACGAAGATCGCGTCCTTGAGGCTCCGCTTCAGCGGCCGCCAGGTCGTCTCGCCTTCGCGGCGATAGAGAATGTCGAACAGCAGGTCGTCCCGATTCTCGTCCTCGGCCCGCCAGACGAACGTCAGCAGGCCCTTCTGGTACGTGCGGCGCCCGAGCGATGGACCGCCGACCGCGATCGATCCGCCGGGGGCGTTCTGTGCGGCCGCGCGCCGATCGGGTGTGTCTCCCTCGAACCCCGCGATCTCCGGTTCGCCGGTCGGGAACGGACGCTGGAACACGGTGCCGGGCGAGTGCACCGTGATCGACGTGACGCGCGGCCGCGCGTTGCGCGGGAGGTAGGCCGCCGTCACGGAGGTCAGCACCGGCGCGTCGGCCGGGGTGGCGGTCAGCACGGCGCGCCACTGAAGGTACCGCGCCCGCGGGCTGACAATCGGGCTGCCGTTGGGATTGGTGTAGGGCGCGCTCCAGTCGCTCCAGGTCTCGTCGGCCGTACGGGTATTGCCGGCTCGTGTCGCGATCTCGATGCGCGTGCCGGTCGGCACCACCGCCTGCCACTTGATCGCGCCCCAGGCGGCCACCGCCTGCGCGTCGCGGATGTCGGACGTATACGTGCCGCGCTGGGCGCGGTCGGCCGACAGGCGGAAGACCTTGCCGGGATTCGACGTGGCGAACAGCATCCGGCCCGCGCTGTCGGGACCCAGCGCCGTCACCTGCTGGACGGAGGCGCGCGTGACGAGCGTTGGCTGCAGGGGACTGCCGGCCAGGCGGTAGATCTTGCCCTTGTTGCCGGTGGCCACGAACACGGTACCGCTCGTGTCGAACCCGACATCGTACGGCACGTCCTCGCGCATCTGCCAGACAAGGTCCGAGACGCCGTCAGGCGAGATCCGGTAGATCGCGCCGCTGCCCTGTCCCGGACTCGTGCGCGGCGTCGACGGGGGCGGCGGGCTGCCCTGTGCCCCCGACACGTCGGTGGCGATCGTGATCGCCACCACCTCGGTCGAAACCGAGGCCACGGGCGTCTGAGCCGGCTCGGGTGGAGGCGTGGGCAAACGGTCCGGCGCCGGCCCGCGTCCGCTGACGGCGGCGGCGTAGATCTGGCCCTGGCGATCGACGCGCACGGCGCGAATCTCGCTGTAGGGCGAGTCGAGCAGGACGAACGGCTTGCCGGCAGCGTCGAGCTGGAAGAGGCGGCCGGGCGACTCCGTGCCCGCCAGGAGGCGCCCCTGGCGATCGACGGCCAGCGTCATGACGTTGGTCGCCCTGGTGCTGTAGAAGGGCGCGCCCCGTCCGTCCGGGGCGATCTTGTAGATGATGCCCTTGTCGCCCGTCCCCGCATAGACGGTCCCGGACGCATCGACGGCCAGACTCCAGACGTACCGATCCGGCGGATCGAAGAAGACGCTGCTCGTGCCCGCCGCATCGACCTTGTAGATCTTGCCATCGGGCGAGGTGCCGACGTACAGGCCGCCGCCGGGCACGGCGGCGATGGCGTGCACCTCGAGCTCTTCGGCGTCGAAGAACACACTGCTGCGCCCGGTGGCGTCGACGCGATACACATGGCCTTCATTGCCGCTGCCGACGTAGACCGAGTCGTCGGGACCGGGTACCAGCGTCCAGAGAAACGGCGCGCTCGACTCGTAGGTCGCCGTCGTCGCGGGGCCGAGCGTCAGGCGGCCGTAGGAGTCGATCGACAGGTTTTCGACTTCACCCTGAAGGAACTCGGCCTCGGTGGACACCTGCCAGAACGTCGGCAGCGCAGCCTGGCCGGCCGCGGCGGCCAGACAGACGACAACCACCGCAACGCACGTGCGCCTCATGGCGTGCTCACCGTTGGTGTTATTCCTCGAGAGGAAGCGTGAGGGTCCGCGATCCGATGACCGCGTGCTCGGTCGCGATCTCCCATTCGCCCATGACCGCGTTCTGGAGCGGCCGGTAGCTGCCGCCGTTCCGGTCGGACTCGAGCACCCCGATGACCGACGGGGGCAGCGACGAGAGGGACTCGCCCTTGACGACGGCCCCCTGGTCGCGGCTGAGGAGCCGGACGTAGAGGCGGTTGTTCTTGCGTACGTTGTTGAGCACCCGCAGCATCTGAGGCAGGTCGCGCGTCTGCAGCGGCTGGATCTGCAGCTCGCGGGACTCCCACTGCGAGAGCCGCGTGCCGTCGGCCACCATGATGGAGACCGAGCCGCCGGCGTTCGGCGGAATGTCGATCGGCACCGTCCGCGTGATCTCCTCGCCGCGGTACGTCCGGAGCAGCACCTTCAGGTCGACGCGCGCGCCGGCCCTCGCCCGGCTGCCGTCGATCCAGACGCGCTCGAGCGTGGCGCTGCGCGGCTGTTCGCTCGCGTCGATCTCCAGGTCCAGCCGCTCGAGCTCGACATCCTCGAAGGCGTTTCGGAGGAGCACGTTGATCGGTCCCACCACGTACGCCGCGGCGCCGACCGACGGCTGGTCGCCCGTGAAGAGATCCTCGAAGGCCACTTCGCCGTACTTCTTGAGCGACGCGGTGCCGCGGACGACGTAGCTGGCGGCGCCGTTCTGCCGCTCGTACGAGCTCAGCGTGTTGACGATCGAGAGATACGCCAGCAGCGGCGTGAACAGCTGGTCGTTGACCAGCTGCATGCTGAAGGTCTTGCGGGTGCCGCGCTCGGACGTCAGGTTGATCCGGACCGGAATCAGCGCCGGTGCCGGTCCCAGCGTGCCCGCGATCGTCGTGGCGCGGTCCTGCTGCACGGTGCCGATCACCTCGCCCGTGCTGGCAATCTTCATCGAGCTGGCCAGGCTCGGCAGCAGCGTATGCACGTAGGCGCGCGTCATGGGGAACTGCGTTGGCCCGAGCCCGTAGAAGGGGTGCCCGAAGGCATAGACGCGGTTCCCGTCCACTTCCGTGACTGTGCCGGTGGCCCCCATCTCGAGGTCGCCGCTCATCAGCGCCACGCCGACCGGATCGCCCGGGCGCAGCGGCCGCGGCGCGGCGGGGGTGCCGCCGGTCTGTGCGGGCGCGCTGCCGGAGCCGGCGAGCACCGGGACAAACCCCTGGTCGCGGAACGCGGCGGCCACCGGGTCGATCACCGCCGTCTCGAAGCCGGCGAGCGTCACGGGCGTGGCAATCGGGCGGAGCAGGGGACCGAGCCCGGGGTTCACGCCGGTGCCCCCGAGCACCTGCACGTCGTTGGGACTGTCGGCGAACGGCCGCACCCAGCTGAACGCCTGGCGCAAGGAGTCGCGCAGCCCCTCAGGAGTGATCGGCATCTGAAGCGCGACCCGGCCGGCCGGACGCCGCGGCCCCGAGAACGTCGCCGCTTCGATCATCTCGTCAATCGGCGTAATGCCCGCGATCGGTTCCTTGGAGAACTGTCCGAGCGAGTAGGACACCGCACCGACAAGCCGCCCGTCGATGTACACCGGGCTTCCGCTCATCCCCGCGATGACGCCGGTGTGGGCGAGCGGCCCGCCCTCGAGGCGCGCCAGAATGAGATTGCGGCGGGGGCCGATCACGTTGCGCAGCACGCCCAGGATGTGAACCTTGAAGTCGTCCAGCCGGTCGCCCTCGAAAACGGTCTTCCCGACGCCCACCATCCCGGGTTTCAGCTCGTCCACGGGGAAGGTGCGGGTCTGCGCCGACGGCTGCACCGCGATGAAGCCGACGAGCGCCAGGACGCCTGCGAGAATTCTTAACAGCATAGGCGGTACGACTCATCTTGAAGATACGGGTAAACCGCTGAAACTGCAAGGGCCTACGGTCCTCGTGCCTTGACATCGGTCAAACGCCTGGGGTACATTGCCTCTCTCGTTTTGATCACGATGGCGCTCCGCTTCAGCTTCTTCGTGTCCCCGAGCTACGCCAGCTGCTGGTGGTGGTATCGGACTGTGACTGAAGGGGCGGCGGTCGTCTAAGACGCACACGCAAAGGAAGTTCGACCAAGCGCCTCTTCAGCCAGCCGGTTGGAGAGGCGTTTTGTTTTTGTGACGTTGTTGCTCTTGTGACTGCCTTGCTCTGCGAAACGGTGACCGGCCGCACGACGGTCGAGCTCCTGGCGGCCCGCGACCGGGTGAGGGACGCCGACATGGCCGAGCTCCGCCTGGACGGGGTGGCCGATCCCGATGTGGCCCGGGCGCTCCAGGGGCGCCGGCTGCCCGTGATCGTCACGTGCCGCCCGACGTGGGAAGGCGGGCGTTTCGACGCGGGCGAAGACGCGCGCCGGCGCCTCCTCGAGGACGCCCTGGCGCACGGCGCCGACTACGTCGACGTGGAATGGGCCGCGCGGTTCGACGACCTCATCGAGCGTCATGCCGCCCGCGTGATCGTGTCGTGTCACGACTTCACCGGCGTGCCGGGGGATCTGGACGAGCGGACGCGGGCGATGCGGCGGAGTGGGGCTGCGTTCGTCAAGGTAGCCGTGACGGCTCGCCGGCTGTCGGACACGCTGCCGCTCCGTGAGATTGCCGCCGGCGGGCCGGCCATCGTGATCGGGATGGGCGACGCCGGGCTGCCGACGCGGCTGCTGGCCGCGCGCTTCGGGTCCCGGTGGACGTACGGCGGCGACGGCGTGGCTCCCGGCCAGATCCCGGTGGCGCGCATGGTCCACGACTACCGGTTCCGCCGGATCGGCCCCCGCACGGCGATCTACGGTGTGGTGGGCCCGGACGTCGTGCGCTCTGCGGTCCCGCGCGCGCTCAACGCCGCATTCGAGGCCGAGGGACGGGACGCCGCGGCGGTGCCGCTGCCTGGAGCGGATGAGAGGGACGTGCGGATGTTTGCCGACGCGATCGGGATCGAGCGGCTCATCGACACGACGAAGGACACGGATGCGCATCACGTCATTTGAGGAGTTCCGCGACCTGGCGCAGCGCGGCACGTTCGTGCCGGTCTGCAAGGAGATCGTCGCCGATCTGCAGACCCCCGTCTCCGCCTTCATGCGGATCGCGGAGCACGCGCAGTATTCCTTTCTGCTGGAGTCGGTCGAGGGGGGCGAACAGGTGGGACGCTACTCCTTCCTCGGCAAGGATCCATTCCTCATCCTGCGATCGCGCGGCGGCATGACGATCCTCGACCGCGCGGGCTCGACCTCGGAATCCGACCGGCCGTTCATCGAGGCGCTGCGGGAATTGATGGCGGGTTTCCATGCTCCGTTCGTGCCGGGGCTTCCGCGGTTCACGGGTGGCGCGGTCGGCTATCTCGGCTACGACGCCGCGGCCTGGTTCGAGCCGGTGACGCTGCAGCCGCCGGCCGGAGCTGACGATGAAGCCGGCTTCATGCTGTTCGACACCGTGCTGGCGTTCGACCACGTGCGGCATCGGATTCTCATCATCGCCAACGCGCGGATCACGGGAGAGGACGATCTCGAGTCGCTGTATCAGTTCGCGCGGGCCAGGATCGAGCTGGTGGAGCGGGAGCTGGAGCGCACGCTGTCGAAGCCTTCCCTGGCGGACGGGCCGCCGGTGGAGATGACGTCGAACGTGACGCGCGACGAGTTCGAGCGCATGGTCCGGACGGCGAAGGAGTACATCGCCGCCGGCGACATCTACCAGGTCGTGCTGTCGCAGCGGTTCGAAACGCCGTTCGAGACCGACCCGTTCTTGGTGTACCGCGCGCTGCGTCACGTCAATCCCTCGCCGTACATGTACTTCCTGCGCATGGGAGAGCGGTGCATCGTCGGGTCGTCGCCGGAGATGCTGGTCCGCGTCGAAGGCGATCGGATTGAGACCCACCCGATTGCCGGCACGAGGCCGCGCGGGCGCACGGACGAGGAGGACGCGCGGCTGGCGGACGAGCTGAAGCGCAGCGAGAAGGAGCGCGCCGAGCACGTGATGCTCGTGGACCTCGGGCGCAACGACGTGGGCCGCGTGTCGCGGTACGGCACGGTGAAGGTGCCGACCTACATGGCGCTCGAGCGGTATTCGCACGTCATGCATCTCGTCTCGATCGTCGAAGGGCGCCTGTCGGAAGACCGCGATCGCCTCGATGCGCTGGTCGCGTGCTTTCCGGCCGGGACCGTGTCGGGCGCGCCCAAGGTGCGCGCGATGGAGATCATTGCGGAGCTCGAGCGCCGGCGGCGCGGCGTGTACGCGGGCGCGGTGGGGTATCTCGACTTCGCCGGCAACCTCGATTTCTGCATCACGATCCGGACCGTGGTGATCGAGGGCGGCCGCGCCTGGGTGCAGGCGGGCGCCGGGATCGTGGCCGATTCGAATCCGGCGGCGGAGTACGAGGAGACGCGCGACAAGGCGCGCGCGGTGATTCAGGCGCTGGAGCTCGCGCAACAGGGCTTGTAGGGCGCGTCTCGGTCGGCAGGCGGGTCTAAAGACCC
>Ga0209343_10004685_pt1 | contig 16844 bp, 16 predicted proteins | sample RifCSPlowO2_02_FD_184026 | JGI IMG/M metagenome (GOLD analysis project Ga0209343, IMG submission 184026) | Groundwater microbial communities from Rifle, Colorado - Rifle CSP2_plank lowO2_0.2 (SPAdes) (version 2) | ecosystem: Environmental > Aquatic > Deep subsurface > Groundwater | place... | reverse complement strand
AAAGGCGGATTCTTCCCTGGTAAAAGCGGTTTACAACCCTAAGGCCTTCTTCCCGCACGCGGCGTCGCTCGATCAGGCTTTCGCCCATTGTCGAATATTCTCGGCTACTGCCTCCCGTAGGAGTACGAGCCGTGTCTCAGTCTCGTCGTTGGGGGCCGTGCTCTCACACCCCCTACCCGTCATAGCCTTGGTGAGCCATTACCTCACCAACAAGCTGATAGGACATAGGCCGCTCTTGAAGCCCCTTGCGGGTTTACTCTTGCGAGACCATCGGGAATTAGCCTGCCTTTCGGCAAGTTATGCCCGGCTTCAAGGTACGTACCAATGTGTTACTAACTCGTTCGCCACTATGCAAAGTATTGCTACTTTGCATCGTTCGACTTGCATGCCTTATCCACGCCGCCAGCGTTCATCCTGAGCTAGGATCAAACTCTCATAGTAATTCTGAAACAGTAAACCGTTTCAGAATAGTAAGTCTAGTTGACTGTAATAAATAACAACCTATTCAATTCTCAAAATGCTTTCCCTAAAGACAACCACGATTGAATCTTTAAAGATTCAATCGTGGTTGTCCACACCAATCCAAATTGTCTCTCAATTCATTTCAGACAATTCTAGCAAATAGAAAAATCGTGTCAACACCCGCAATTTAAAAATAAAAAGAGGTCAATGACCTCTAACTGACCGTCGCATCCATTATTTCTTCTATTCTATTTTTCCTGTCAGTTAATTCTTTTTCTGTTGGCAGTACCGGCACAACTTCAATATTTTTTCTGCTCCAACCCCGATACTCCAAACGCCTCTTCTTTATAGTCCGCCCAACCTCTTCAGCCAAATCTTTTAAATCGGGCAGGCCTTCAATTAACAACCAAGACTTGTCGTCAATCTTGCGCACAAACAACTTGCGCGATGACAATAACCACCACTGACAGTCATTAAATTGCGCCCTGAAAGAAGTCCCGAACCTGAACCAAAACATTTTACGGTCTCGGCTTAACGCCAAAAGAATATCAATAAGCTCTGACTCAAGTTCCAGCATAATCACCAACTCCTAAAACAAAGAACATATGCCGCAAGATTAATTTAATAATGAAAGTCAGTCAAACTGTATTAAAAAAGGGCATTGTGGGATGCCCTTAGTAAGATGTCGAAGTCTGATTACCTCTAAAGTGCTAATTGTTTGGAGGCGGAGGCGGTTGTGGCAAAGGCGGCGGAACAGGCTGTGGGGGCCTGCTACTGCTGTTGCCGTTACCGCTATTGTGTGTGTTGTTGGCGCTACCATTGCCAACATTTACAACCGGATCAGGCGATGGTTCTCTTGGTGGCGCAGCTGTTGGCGGCACAGTTGGATTACCTGCCGTACCACCGCTATTATTATTCGTAGATGCCTGATTCTGCGCCTGCCCCTGATTTTGTTGGTTACTATTATTATTGCTGTTAGTTCCTGTATTGCTGTTTTTGTTATCGTTACTGGCACTTGCGCCGCTGTTACTAGATGCACCGCTATTACTGCTTGAGCCGCTGGTTGCCGTATTAGTATTGTTAGCCGCGCTGTTTGCCGAATTACTGGCATTACTATTGCCGCCTTGCGCATTTGCATTACCGCCTTGCGCGTTAGAGTTGGCATTGCTACTTCCGCCTTGCCCGCCTTGAGCATTGGCAGTATTGCTTGCGTTTGAATTACCACCGCTCCCACCTTGCGCATTGCCTCCTTGGGCAGTACTTGAGTTTTTGTTGTCATTACTGGCGTTACCTCCTTGCCCAGTGGCTGTGTTATTCGCTGTGTTGTTACCGCCCTGCAAACTGCTGGCAACATCTATGACCGGATTGTTCTGGACATTAGCATTGTTGGTATTATTAAGAGCCGGGTTGCTCGTCAAAGTTTGGGTGAGATTAAAAACCACCCCGTCTAAATCTGTACCACCACGGCCTCGAAAAGCAGCTATACCGCTGAAAACCGAACTGGTTATGCCCGTCGTATAAAGGACAAAACGGTCAAGCTTAGTAAAGCCGTCGTTTTTCGGTCTTTGCAAATTGACAACATTTTCCAAATTCTGTTGATTTGTCTTTTGATTAAGAGACAAAAATTCCAAAAACTTTTCTTGTTGCTCAATTTGCTTCTCCTGCAACTCATGCTGTCTTCTCTGATAGATAGACATCTGATCAAAATATCGGTCAACAAAATGATCTCTGCTTTCTTTTTCTTCCTTAACTAAAACCACCATTTCTTGCTTAACATTAAATTTTTCTTCTGCTTCTTTTGTTTCTGTTTTTTTGACACCGCTGGTATCAATCACCTCGTTGCCGCACTGGGCATATTTGATGTTACCGTCTTTGTCCGCCAGTACTTTTACACCGGGCGCCAACATGCAGGGCTCGAAAATGCCTTTAACTTCCATGGCAACCAACCTTGGATTATTCAAGACTTCAATATGTAACTCCGGATGTTGCTTTGCTAAACGGTTAAAAAGTTCCGGATTGTCTTTTGGGGTGTAGACCCTGATTTTACTGACAACATCGCTAGTCTGCGCTGTGGCAAAAGGCAAAGTTGAAAAGCTGAAGATAAAAGCAAAAATCAGCGCAACAGATACGATAGAAAATTTCTTTCTCATCTTTTTCTCCTTTTTTGTTTGTTGTTTTTGTTTTTTTGTTTTTGGTTCCCGCCGAGTTGTCCGGTCAGTCTTCATTACTCTGAAATTATTTGCAAATACTCCAAAAAGTAAAATGCTAAAAACTGACATCGGCAAAAATTGCCCCAATTTCATAAAACCAGTCAGTCCCGCTTTTTTAACTTCTTTTTCCTGTTTTTCGTTCTTTTTTAAACTTACAACATGAGAGTTGCCATTTGTTTCTTTTCTTTGTTCCAAGTTTCTTAGTCTCACCTCAAAAAAATGCATTGAACTTTCGGTCCCAGAATACGCTTTTTTAATTTTTGCCAGCTCAACCGACTGCGTGGCTTCTCTTTTTTCCAGTTTTGCTATTTTCAATGATTCTTCTGCAAGCCGCTCTCTTAGAACGCTATTTTCTTTTTTAACTTCTTCAGAGTCGTTTTTGGCGACACGCAACACCTGTGTTAACGCAAATGCTCTTTCCTGATTTTGTCTTTGTTGTTCCGCCAAAGCGGAGCCCATCAGGACAATTTGCGTTTCAAGTTCTTCAATCTTTTTTTGCTTCTGCGTCAACTGGTCCGACTGGCTTGCCGCCGCTTGTTTCAAAACGGAAATTTCTTCAGCAATCAGTGAGTTGGTTTTTCTTAAGTCAACAATATTGCGGTAAAAAATTTCCTGCGCAACCTGATTGTCACAATAAATATTAAGTCCGGTTGTTTGCTGTTGCCCCCGCCTTCCCACAAAGGAAGAAGCAACATTCAAACTGCTGGACATAATAAAATTGGAAGCAATCAGATTACCGTAGCGCAAACCCATGCTGACAAAAGGAATAGAGTTAATAAGTTCTTTTTTTAACTTACTGCCTGTTTTTTCAAAAAAAGTTACCTCTGCCTTATCATAGCCTTCCTTAGTTAAAACAGTCCCTTTGTGGCCAAGCTCCGAAGAACCGGCAACCAAATATATCAACTTCTCAATTTTTTTATCTGTTTCCGAATTTTTCTTTACATATCTGACACCATTTTCTCCGTCCTTAAATACCGCTCCCTTAAGCTGAAACTTCTCCTGTCCCACATCGTTGATTTCTCTTGGTTCCCAAACCACTCTTCCGGAGTCAGGTCTCGGATAAAAAATAAAATGGCCGTCATGGCACAAAAGAAAAAATCTTTTTTCTTTATACTTTGCGAGTTTCACGACATCCTCCGACTTCGTAATCAAAGCAACCAATTTTTGCTCTCCCACAAGAACAAAAGAGTTGGCTTGCTTTGATTCTTTGTCAAAGTAATGAAGCGTTGAAGCAAGAGTTTCCAAAACTACTTTTTCTTTTCCATTGTCATCGGCGGTTACCAGCAGTCTCCATGAGTTACCTGTTTCAGCGCCGGCTTTCCTTAACTCCTTAAGCTCTTCCGGCATGGAAGAAATTACAACGGCGTATTCCGCTGACCTAGAGTCAAATTCGGACACAGTTATGTTTTTGCCTGCCTGCGCAGACAGGTCTTTTCCCTTGACTTCAAAAGGCAAACGTCTTAAAGCATCCAACTCGGAGATACGGTAACTGCTGCCGCCAAAAGCAAAAAAGTTAAAAAAACCAAAAATAAGAGAGAAGAGAAAACTTCTTTTCAGCATTCTTTCTCCTTGTTGTCAAAGATGCTTTGTGAGGAGATAGTATATTAAGTTGACAAGAGTGTCAAGTCGTCCCGATGCCGACGTTGCCTTTTTTGAAATTCACGAGCCCGACGTTGTCAGCGGTCCCTTTTGAATTATTTTCGCAAACGGTGTGAAAACTCGGCAAATTGCAATATCGGAATTAAATTGAATATTTTTACTCTTGACTCTTTCCTCTCCATTCCTTGATTTTCTTGTGGTCACCCGACAAGAGAACCTTTGGCACTTTTAGCTTCTTTTTTCCGACAACGAAAACCTCCGGACGGGTGTATTGGGCGTGATCCGCTTTTTGAGCAGACTCTTTTTTAGCAATAAAACCGGGTACCATTCTGGAAACCGACTCAATCACAGCCATAGCCGCCACCTCTCCGCCATTGAGAACATAATCGCCGACCGAGACAACTTCATCGGCAACACAATCGGCAACTCTTTCATCAACTCCCTCATAACGGCCGCAGATGAAAATCAGCTGATCCAGTTTGGCCCATTTTTTTGCCATTTCCTGATTAAAAACTTTTCCTCGTGGAGAAAACAATATTGTTCTTACTTTTTTGCTTTTAAACTTTGGCTTCAGACTTTTGACCGCTTTAAAAATTGGCTCCGTCTTAAGCACCATCCCGGGCCCTCCGCCGTATGGCCTGTCGTCCACTGTTTTATGCTTATCACTCGTCCACCTTCTTAAGTTATGCGAGTTTATTTTAATAATCTTCTTTTTTTGCCCGCGCGCCAAAAGAGACTCGCTCACAAAGCCCTTAAAAATTTCCGGAAAAATTGTAATGACATCAAATTGAATCATGTTTAAATTTGTGTTCTAATATAACACATCGCAGTTCTTTTTTAAATAAGGAACAAGTAAGGCATGCTTAAAATAGTTTTGATTTTACTCTTACCACTGCTTGGTCAAACAGCCAGTGCCGAACAGCAAAATAACCTTCCTGAAAATCAACAGCTAATTCTGATAAACCTAACCACCAGAACTTTAGAGTTCTATGGCCAAGATAAGCTAATTTTTAAGTGCAAGGTAAGAATAGGCAAAAAAAGAACTCCTACCCCGGTCGGTACGGGCTATATTTACGAAAAAAGAGAAAGACCGGTTTTTAGGTACGTTGACCCGGGACCACAGAAAGGAGAAATCATAAACTATGCCGAATGTGGCGATGGTCTAAAAAAAGTTATTCACTCCAAAATGAGAGCCTTGGGTATAAGAATTAAAAATACCGACCGTTACAGCATCCACTCCACGACCTGTAGCGAAACCATCGGCCAAGCTATTTCCAACGGCTGTATAGGCATGACTGTTCCAGATATGTTGAAACTTTACCCATTGGTTGAGAATGGAGCAACAGTTAAAGTAACAAAGTAACAAAGTAAAACAGCCAATTGGCTGTTTTTTAATAATCAAAACCCCACACCGTACGGTGTGGGGTTTTGATTTAAGCGTTCGCTCACAAATTACATGTCCAGCTCGCCCATAACGTCTTCAACGTTTTTGGTCTTACCGCCTGCAACTACAGGTCCTCTTCCACCCTCCGGCTCTTCAATGCGCAAATTAACTCTGGCATTGTTCCTCATGCCGATTATTCTGGCAAGAGTTCTGATAGCCTTGGCAGTAGAGCCTTGTCGGCCAATAAGTAAACCCATATCTTCCGGGTCAACTTTGACCGAAAGCAGGACTCCCATCTCATCAACCTGTCTGGTGACTGTAACATCATCAGGCTTATTGACGATGGCCTTGACGATAAACTCTACGAAATCTAAATCTTTATCTTTAGCCATACTGTTAATAATCTTTTTAAATATTAAACAATCTTTCGACCTGCCATCTCTTTCTTTCTGTGAGTGGCCTTAAACTTATAATATAATTCTATCACTTATTAAAACTGGTGTCAAGGTGTGGCTACCGGCTGTTCGACTGGAGTTTCAATGACCGGTATTTCCTCAATCACAGCCTCCTTGACTTCCTTTTGTTTTTCTTCCAATGCGGGCTTCGCTACCTGTTCCTCTTTTCCCTTTGCTTTCTTCTTTGCCTTCCAAGCTTGGACTTTTTTACCCTCAATGACTTTTCTGCCAACCAACAGATTATTTACTGTCGGCGAGGCTTGCGCCCCCTTTGATAACCAAAAAGACACCCTTTCTTTCTTTACGTTAACTTTGTCCTCATGAGGATTATATGTACCCAAAAGTTCCAAAAATCTACCTTTTGGTTTTTGTGTGCGCTCGGTAACAACCACACGAAAGTATGCTTGTCCCCTTTTGCCGATTCGTTGTAACCTTATCTTTAACATTTTTAAGAGATTATCATAAAAACTTTTTTTTAGCAACTTAATTAAAAAGAGGGTTCTACCCTCTACTTTTGCCTTTCTTTTTAAAATTTTCTACAAAACTCTTTATGTCGTTCAAGCCAACATACCGCCTATTCTCGTCAAAAGGAAAGAAGGTGGGCAAAGCGTTCTCAATCTCATTGTCCATAGAACTAAAACTAATCCCCGCTTCGTTAAAAACGACCATTACCTGCAAAGATTCAGGATGCTGGCTTGTTAACAAAAAGCCTACTGCTTTTTCATTTCCTGTCACAGCTTACTCCTTATTTGCAACTTATTAAGTACTCGATAAAAGGTACCACAATTTTAAACTTTTACCACCCCTTCTTCTTCAACGCTCCTTCCGCGGCCGCTTGCTGGGCTTCCTGCTTGCTTAGACCCTCGCCTTTGGCGACAAGCTCATCACCAAGAAAAACACCGACGTCAAAATGGCGCGCATGGTCCGGCCCCCACTCCTTAATGACCTCGTAAGTCGGGGTAATGCCAACTCTGTCCTGCGCCTCCTCCTGAAAGAGACTTTTTGAATCACGATATGTCTTCTGCTCAATTATTGCCGGCAACTCTACAATAATAAATTTGTTAATAAACTCCTCGGCTTTTTTGTATCCTTGGTCCAAATAAATCGCCCCGATTAAAGCCTCTATGGCATTGGCCAAAATATACTGTCTGGCTCGGCCGACATCTTTAGCCTCGCCACGAGAAAGCAGGATGTAATCATTCAAATTAAATTTCTCACAAATTTTTGCCAATATCACGGCATTTACTATCGCCGCCCGCCAGTTGGTCAGCTCGCCTTCAGGGTTGGGATAGTTGTTGTAAAGATAATCCGTCACCACCAATTCCAAAACCGCGTCCCCCAAAAATTCAAGGCGCTCGTTGTGGTCCAAATGCCACTTGGTATTTTCATTCAAATAAGAACGGTGCGTGAGAGCCTGAAGAAGTAAATCTTTATCCTTAAAATTAACACCTATTTTGTCCTCGAACTCGGATAATTTTTCTTTCAAGTTTTTCTGTTTTAGGTTTTAGGTTATAAGTTTTAAGACTTGAACTTACAACTTATAGCTTACAACTTAAAACAAATAATAAATTTTAGTTACTGTTTTCATCTTTTTCTGGTTGGCTTTCGTCAGCAACTTCATCGCCTGTTTTTTTCTTCGGCGCGTCATCTTTACCCGGTTCCCCTATTTCCCGATATATCGTTCCCAAAACTCCGTTGACGAATTTACCGGAAGCATCTCCGCCAAAAGTTTTGGCCAGTTCTATGGATTCATTAATAGCAACCTTTGGAGGAACTTCCTCTCGATTACCAAACAGCAACTCATAAATACCCAGTCTTAAAACATTACGGTCAACAATCGCAATTTGAGCCAATGGCCACTGCGGCGCCGCTTTTTCTATAATTTGGTCCAGCTCGCTGATGTGCTCCAAAACACCATTTATCAGATTGGAAATAAAAGTAGGGTCTTCAATCCCGGGACCAAACTCTTTGACATTTCGGTCAATAATTTCCGACAACATTTCTTGATGCCTGCCACGAAAATCCCATTCATATAGGGACTGCATTGCGATACTCCTTGAGAGATGTCTTGATGCCATAGGCCTATTTCTTCTTATGTTTCTCTTTCTTCTTCAGCTCTTTAGCCAAAACATTTATCTTTTCTTCACCTTTGTAAAATCCGCAAGATGGACAGACTGCGTGAGGCAGTTTCAGCTTACGGCATTGATTACAGGCAACAAGCCCTAATTTTTTTAGGGCCAAATGGCTTCTCCTTCTTCCTTTTTGTCCACGCGTAGAATGCGCTCGAGGTACTCCCACGTCCCAATCCCGATATTGCCTTTTGTTGAGATCCCACATGTTGAGCAGGTCCCTTCTTGTGACTTGGTCCCAAAAATATAAAGACAATACCTGTTTTATTTATATTTAAAGTAGATTAGCACTTTTCCCAAATTTTTGCAAAAAAATGAGGTTATCCACAAAAAAGGCTTGTTGTTGGAAAAACTGTGAATGCTAAAATGAGAGTATGAAATTCGTCCATCTCCACACCCACTCTCACTACTCTCTCTTAGATGGACTCTCAAAAATTGGAGACTTGGTAAAAAAAGGCAAAGAAACGGGAATGGACTCCATGGCAATTACCGACCACGGCAGTATGTATGGGGCAATTGAGTTTTACCAGAAAGCAAAGAAGGCCGGCATTAAGCCGATAATCGGCTGCGAGATGTATGTTACCGAAGATATGAATAGCCGTCAGCCATCAAGCGACAGAAGAGATTATTTTCATCTCGTTTTACTGGCCAAAAACAACCTCGGTTATCAAAATCTGATTAAGCTTGTAACCGCCTCTCACCTTGAAGGTTTCTATTACAAGCCTCGGATAGACAAAAAACTACTGCGCCAACATAGCGAGGGCCTGATTGCGCTTTCGGCTTGCTTAGGAGGTGAGTTGTCCCGCGCCATAATGGCCAAAAACCCTGACAAAGCAAAAAAAATAGCTTTGGAGTATTCGGAAATTTTCGGACCGGGAAATTATTATATTGAAATCCAACAGCATGAAAATACACCCGAAATAAAAATAACTACCCCAGAACTGGTAAGACTGGCCAAGGAACTTGGCCTGCCTCTGGTCGCCACCCAAGACTCCCACTACTTAAACAAGGATGATGCCCATGCCCATGACGTTCTGCTGGCGGTACAAACCGGCAACAAACTGGACGACCAGGACCGTCTGACCATGCGGCATGACGATTTTTCTCTGTGCAGTCCGGAAGAAATGGCCGAAAAATTTAAAGAGTGGCCGGAAGCAATTGAAAACACACAAAAAATCGCCGACCAGTGCAACGTTGAACTGACTCTGGGCAAATTTATTTTCCCCGACTTTGCTCTTGAACCGGGAAAAACAGCCGACCAGATGCTTGATGAATTAACCCTTAAAGGAATGCTGGAAAAAGGCTTGAATAATAGACCCGAAATTGAAGAAAGAAGACGCTATGAACTTGAAATTATCAACAATAAAAAATATGCACCCTATTTTCTTGTAGTTGCCGACCTGCTCCGCTTCGCCCATGAATCTAAAATTTATACCACGGTGCGCGGTTCGGTGGCCGGTTCTCTGGTTGCCTATCTTTCCGGCATCACCAATGTCAACCCGATTGATTTTCAGCTGCCCTTCGAAAGATTTTTGAATCCGTTCCGGCCTTCAGCGCCTGATATAGACATGGACTTTGCCGACAACCGGAGGCAAGAAGTTATTGAATATGCCAAGAAAAAATATGGAGCCGACAAAGTTGCCCAAATTGGCACATTCGGCACCATGCTGGCGCGCGGAGCAGTCCGCGATGTCGCCCGTGCCCTAGGCAAACCCTATGAAGTCGGCGATAGAATCGCCAAACTTATCCCCATGGGTTCCCAAGGCTTCCCAATGACCATCGTTCACGCTATGGAAATAGAACAGGACCTTAGAAAGATTTATGAGACAGACACCGAAGCCAGAGAGATTTTGGACATAGCCAAAAAACTAGAAGGCACTGTTCGTCATGTGTCAGTCCATGCCGCCGGTGTGGTCATAGCCCCCAGACCTCTTACTGATTATGTCCCCATTCAATTTGACCCGAAGGGTGAAGATAATCTTATCACCCAGTATGACATGTATACTGTCGGTGAAGACGGCGTCGGTCTGACCAAGCTTGATTTTTTGGGCATAAGAAACTTAGCTATTTTAGAAAACGCTGTCAGATTGGTTGAAGAACATCGCAATATTATTATTGATATTGAAAAAATCCCTCTTGACGACAAAAAAACATTCATCATGCTCGCCAAAGGCGAGACCGAAGGCCTCTTCCAACTGAACGGCGATGGTATGACCAAGCACCTTATGGACCTAAAGCCGACGACGATACATGACATCAACGCCATGGTAGCTCTTTATCGTCCCGGACCTTTAAACAACATTCCGGAATATATCGCCCGTAAACAAGGACGCAGTAAAATTAAATATTTTCACCCAAAAGCAGAAAAATTCCTTGCCAAATCATACGGCATCTTGGTTTATCAGGACGATCTTTTGTTTACCGCCCTAGAGCTGGCCGGTTACAACTGGGAGTCGGTGGATAAATTCCGAAAAGCGGTGGGAAAAAAGATTCCAGCCGAAATGGCCAAACAGCATGAAATCTTTGTAAAAGGCTGCCAGGAACATAGCGACATGACCAAAGACCAAGCCGAACAAATATGGAACTTATTTGAACCTTTTCAAGGATACGGTTTCAACAAAGCTCATGCCGCCTGTTATGGTCGTGTCGCCTACCAAACCGCTTACATGAAAGCTAACTTCCCAGCCGAATATATGTGCGCCGTTCTGACAGCCGAAGCTGGTGATACTGAAAAAATAGCCGAAGTCATTGACGAGTGTCAACGCATGAACATTCCGGTACTGCCTCCGGACATCAATGAATCTTTCAAAGATTTCACGGTTTTGAAACAAACCGACGGCGACAAAATAAGATTCGGCTTGCTGACAATAAAAAACCTCGGCGAAGGAATAGCGGAAGCTATTATTACCGAAAGAAAAACAGACGGACCGTTCAAAACCATTGACCAACTGACGCGCAGAGTAAAAAATAAGGATCTCAATAAAAAATCTCTGGAAAGCTTGATCAAATGCGGAGCGCTGGATAATTTAGGTGAAAGAAATTTATTTTTAAACAATGTTGACCAGCTTCTGACTTACGCCCGAGACAGTCAGAAACAGCATGCCAGCGGACAAACCAGTCTTTTTGGCGACCAGCTCAACGTTCCCCTGCCTCCATTGCGTCTCTCGCCCGCCAGTCCGGCCTCTTCAGCTGAAAAATTAGTTTGGGAAAAAGAACTGCTTGGACTTTTTGTTTCAGGACATCCATTGAGAAACTATCAAACACAACTAGGTCTAGAACAAGGACTCACGGCAATAAAAGACATCTCCCCCCAAAAATCTAGCATTGTAAAAATAGGCGGTATTGTAACCAAAGTTCAGAAAATCGTAACCAAAACCGGCAAACCCATGCTCTTTTCATGGCTGGAAGATCTGACATCTAAGATAGAGGTGGTGGTCTTTCCGGGCATATTAGAAAAAAATCCCGCCATTTGGCAGGAAAATTCAGTGCTGGTGGTAAAAGGCAAACTTAACGAACGCGACGGCTCACCCAAAATTTTGTGTGACGAGGTCAAATTACTGACAAACTTTGCTTAAAGAGTTGGTGAAAGAACAGCATTAACAATTTTGATAGCCTCATCCAAATCAGAAACTATAAAACCGGAAACTTCACGAACCATTGCATGCCAATGGACGTTATCTTTTTCCATAACCACAACAATCGGCTTCCTATAAGCATCCGCCCAGGCAATTTCCATAACTGAACCAATAGATACGCTTTTGGCTCCCAAAAAGTTTACCAATACCATGTCGCAACGCATTGTATCCATTCTGTCACGGCAAGTAATTCCTTTTTGGCAACTCAAGGGGTGTTCTTCGTAGGAGTCTTTCACTTTACTCTCTCCGGCAAGATATTTTTTACCGCGCATCGGAGAAACAGCTTTAATATGTACCGGCAATTTACCGGCAACATACTCCCGCCAGTCTGTACTTTCACCATAGGAAACACCACTAATCGGACCGGCGCAATACAATAAAAATTCTCTCATCTCTTTAATCCTTTTTTTGATTTTTATAAGGGCTGGTTAACTCACTATCACATTTGTAACCGAAACTCAATTTTGATATCATCTTCCTATCGTTATGGAAGACAAATTAAGCAAAATTCGTCATTCTCTTGCTCATGTCATGGCCGCCGCTGTGCAGGAAATTTATCCTGACGTTAAGTTCGGCATCGGGCCCGTAGTTGAAAACGGCTTTTTTTATGATTTTGACTTTCCTACTCAAGAAGGTAACAAAACCCAGCTGACGGCTGAAGTTTTACCTGAAATTGAAAAAAGGATGAAAGGAATAATAAAAAAAGGCCTGCCCATAGAGCAAGAATTTTTTGACATTGAAAAAGCTCTGAAAGACTCAAAAGTCGCCGGACAAGTTTACAAGAAGGAACTCTTGGAAGAAATCAAAAAAGGCGAACGCCCCGGCCCGGAATCCGATGCTGAAAAATCAAAAGACGGAAAAGTTAGTTTTTACAAAATTGGCGGCTTCGCAGATTTATGCAAAGGCCCTCACGCAAAAAACACAAAAGAACTTCCTGCTGACGGTTTCAAGTTAACTCGCATCGCCGGCGCTTACTGGAAGGGAGACTCTTCAAAACCGCAGATGCAAAGAATTTACGGCGTTGCTTTTGGTTCAAAAAAAGAGCTGGACGCCCATTTGGAGTTTTTGAAAGAAGTGGAAAAGAGAGACCACAGGAAACTTGGCGCCGAACTTGACCTTTTTACTTTTTCAGAACTGGTCGGTCCCGGCCTGCCGCTCTGGACTCCAAAAGGAACTTTAATGAGAGACCTCTTGGACAATTTTGTTTGGGAATTAAGGAAAAAATACGGATATGAGAAAGTTGACATACCGCATATCACCAAAAAAGACCTTTTCGAAAAAAGTGGCCACTGGGAAAAGTTCAAAGACGAATTGTTCAAAATAAATACGAGAGAAGGACATCTTTTTGCAATGAAACCCATGAACTGCCCGTACCATACCCAAATTTACGCGCGCAAAAATTTCAGTTATAGGGAGTTGCCCCAAAGATACGCCTCAACCACCAAAGTGTATCGCGACGAACAAACCGGAGAACTTGCCGGTCTTTCCCGTGTTCGGGCAATAACTCAAGACGACGCCCATGTCTTCTGCCGCTTCCCGCAAGTCAAAGAGGAAATGACTAAAATCTGGGAAATTGTCGCAGAATTTTATAAAGCCGCCGGATTCAAGTTAGAAATCAGGCTTTCCCTGCACGACCCAAAGCACATGGAAAAATACCTAGGAAGTGAAGAGATTTGGCAAAAAGCTGAAAACCAACTTAGAGAAATAATCAAAACAAAAAAAGCTAAAGCCACAGAAGCCAAAGGCGAGGCTGCGTTTTATGGGCCGAAAATAGATTTCATGGCAAAAGACTCAATCGGCAGAGAGTGGCAGGTTGCGACCATACAGCTTGATATGAATCTGCCGGAACGCTTTGACTTAACCTGTATAAACGAAAAGGGAGAACGCGAAAGAATTGCTATGATACACGCCGCCATAATGGGCTCTATCGAAAGATACCTCTCCGTTTTGATTGAGCACTTCGCCGGGGCTTTCCCGATCTGGCTATCCCCAGTCCAAACTGTCGTTATTCCTGTTTCAGAAAAGTTTGAACCATATGCAATTAAAGTTTCCGAGAAAATCAGAGAAGAAGGAATAAGACTTGAGTTAGACTTAAAAAATGAATCTGTCGGCAAAAAAATAAGAGAAGCAGAGCTCCAGAAAATTCCCTATATTCTGGTTGTCGGAGAAAAAGAACAAAAATCCAGATCCGTAGCAGTCCGTCAGAGAAGCAAAGGCGACTTGGGGCCGATGAAGCTTGATAAGTTTGTGGAAAATATTAAAAAAGAAATAACAGAGAAAAAATAAAGAGCTCATATGAGCTCTTTAAAACAGAGAAAAAATCAAACCCCAAAACCCGATTACATAGGCCACATGAAAAATGTTACCAATCATCAGAGTATACAGCCCCCTGCGCCAACCTGTTGAACCGCAAAAAATAACACCAATTGTCCTGCCGCCCGGCCAAGGTTCAGCACCCAGGATAAACATGGCTATGTGGCCGCCGGCCTTTATTTTTTTAAAAGTTTTACTATTCTGGTCAGTTGCTTTGTTGAAAGTCCTAAAGAAATATTCCAAAATCCGTTCTAACAGTCCTTTTTCTTCCAACTCCTTTTTCACTTCTTTCCCTAGTTTGATAGCTTCCTGAATCCTTTGGTCTCTGGCTATCTGATAAGCAATAATTTCAGGGACAGCCTTTCTTCGGAACCAGCTCCAGAACCAGAACCAGCCACAAAGCTCTCCCAAGGAAAAAAATACTGTTATCAGAAAAAGGGTTATCCCAGAAAAACCATGGCGCTGAAGGAAAGGGACAATCACAAAGTCAACATTCAATATCAGCAAGAAAAGGTAAAACAAATATTCCTTGTGCCACTTAAACACAGAACGATCCTTTTAAAAGAACGGTTTATAAAATCATAATCGTACAATCCATGCCCAAAAGCAAGACAACAAAACTAATCACCATCCTTGGCCCAACCGCTTCGGGCAAAACTGCCCTCTCTTTAAAATTGGCTAAAAAATTTTCCGCAGAAATCATTTCCGCTGACTCAAGGGCGATATACAAAGAATTAGATATCGGTTCAGCAAAACCAACCAAAGATGTTACAAGTTATAAGTTACAAGTTACAAGCAAAAAAAGAAAAGATTATTTTGTTAATGGTATCCCCCACCATCTGATTGACGTTGTCCCGCCAAATAAAACCCTAACTCTTGCCCAATACAAAAAACTCGCCCTCGCCCAAATTCACGTCATCGCAAGACGTGATAAGGTGCCGTTTTTGGTTGGCGGGACGGCTTTATATATTTATTCTATTATAGACAACTGGCTAATTCCGGAAGTGCCGCCGGACAAAAAGTTAAGAGCAAAACTGGAAAAACAGCCGTCCGAAAAACTATTTAAGATGCTCATCAAAAAAGACCCCCAAGCCAAAGAACTTGTTGACTCCAAAAACAAACGCCGCATTATCCGCGCTCTAGAAGTTATCGCCGCTACCGGCAAGCCCTTTTCACAACAAAGAACAAAAGGAGAGCCTCTTTTTGATACTTTAATTTTAGGGATTAAAAAATCGCCCGAAGAAACCAAAAAAGCCATAGCCAAACGAACAAAACAAATGTTAAAAGCCGGATTAATTGCTGAAGTTAAAAACTTATTAAAAAAAGGCTACTCACCTAAATCGCCCGCCCTCTCGGGTATCCATTACAAAGAAATTATTGATTACCTAAACAAAAAAACTTCCTTGTCAGAAACAGTTACTTTGATAAACAAAAACGACGAACAACTTGTCCGCCGCCAAATGGCTTGGTTTAAGAAAGACAAAAGAATTAAGTGGGTAAAAAATCAGAGAGAAGCTGAAAGGTTAGCAAGTCTTTTTATTAAATAAAAGTTTTTTGAATATTCTACTCTGAATCTTTTTTGTATTTCCGTGCCGTAATAGTCCTAAATATGAGTTAAGCGTTTCTAGATTGTGCTTGGTTTCTAATAATCTAAACATTCTTCTCTTTGTTGAAGTTCTTAGGACTCTATAGCCAAAGAAATTTGTCCAACCAAGAAAATCAATACCAGAGTTTAAGGTTTTAATGAATATCTTGTTTGGATGCAATTCAAGGTTGAGGTTATTTTTTAAGAACTCTTTGATTGGTTCAATTGTTTCTTCTAGCTTTTGTTTACTTCTTGATAAGACCACAAAGTCATCCGCGTATCTCAAGTAATATTTCGCTTTCAGTTTATGCTTAGTAAATTGATCAAACTCGTTCATGTAAATATTTACAAAAAGCTGAGATGTGAGATTGCCCAAAGGCAAACCTTTCCCCAAACCGCTAGAGAAAAAACTGACAATTACTTCTTTGAGCAGCCAAATAATTCTTGGGTCAGGAATATAGCGTTTCAAAATATCTAAAAGAACTGGTTGGTCTATATTGGCAAAAAACTTTTTGATGTCGCATTTTAGAATCCAGCATGTGGTAGTATTGTTTTTGCTTACTTTATAGCCAAACTCTCTAAAACGATTAATGGCTTTGTGTGTACCCTTATTATTTCTACAAGAAAAAGAATCGCTGATAAAAGTCCGATTAAAGAATGGGTATAAAATTCTATAAACCGCATGATGTAAAAGACGGTCACGAACCATTGCTTTGTGAATATTTCTAGGCTTAGGATCATTTATATTAAAAGCTTGATATTCTCCATGCTTGTATATATTATTAACCAAATCGTAATGGAGAGATAAAATATTGTCCATCAAATTTAATTGAAATTCCTGAACATCTTTTCTTTTTCTCTTGCCTTTGATAAATTCTTTCCAAGCACTAAGCAAATTATCAAGTCCGATTACTTCTTCAAAACTATGACTAAAAACAACCCTTCTATGCCCCCCCCCCAGCGTTACTTTGCCGATTTTGCAAAAGTTGATTTTGGTTTACAAGATTTGGCATAGTTGTTGGATTCATTTTGATAAGTTAACAAAATTCGGCCTTGGTTCAAAAATAGAGTC
>Ga0209343_10004684_pt1 | contig 16847 bp, 12 predicted proteins | sample RifCSPlowO2_02_FD_184026 | JGI IMG/M metagenome (GOLD analysis project Ga0209343, IMG submission 184026) | Groundwater microbial communities from Rifle, Colorado - Rifle CSP2_plank lowO2_0.2 (SPAdes) (version 2) | ecosystem: Environmental > Aquatic > Deep subsurface > Groundwater | place... | reverse complement strand
GAGGGTGAAAACAACCTGAAACACCCCCACCCTACCCCTCCCCCGTCAAGGGGGAGGGAATCATTTTGGGTAAATTACTTCATATATATGGAAATAATGTAGACAGAGTATGTAAGAGGATTCTTAGAAAAGTTGAAACTGTCATTTTGAACTTGTTTCAGCATCTGATAAAATCAGAATGTTATTAGAATCTGATATATTCAAGGTTACAGAGTAGACCTTTTTACCTGAAAATCCCCCCTCCCTATCCCTCCCCCTCAAGGGGGGAGGGGGAGGGTGGGGGTGGTTTTATCCTTCTTTGTACCCAGAAGGGGCATGAATGTTTCGTTTTGTAAATTGGAATTGATATTATTTCCCTTTATAAATCAATAGGGTTATTATTTAGATTTGGCCTATAAATTGCAATATATGTGTTATGATGAAATATATAGATGTACTAATTTCTTTGATGCCAATTCTATCAGCACTATTATCCTGTGGTCTTGGAATATTAGTATTTATTAAGAATCCCCGTCATCCGGCTAACCTAAGTTTTGGTCTTGGTATGTTAACCCTTACTTTCATTGAAGGAGGGAATGCCATATTTGTAATGTCAGGCGACGAGGCATGGTCTATTCTGGGTAAAAGGGTTTCAATAACAGGGGAGGCATTTTTACCTTCTGCATGGTTTCTCTTCTCGCTGACTTTTGCAAGGGCTAACTATAAAGAGATAATCTCCCGCTGGAAGCCAATACTTGCGGTCCTATATCTAATCTCAATATCATTTATATTCCTGATAAAGTCCCCTGACTTTGCCATACTGCAATATGGGTTAGAAGACAACAGTATTTTAATGATAGGGACTATTGGCAGATATTTTTATATTTTCATTATACTTGGTATGATAATTAACCTGATTCACCTTGAGAATACACTCCGCTTTTCAAGTGGTTCCAGGAGGCAACAGATAAAATATGTTATTGCCGGTGTCGGGGCTATATTTGCATTCCAGATTTATCTATCGAGTAAGACCCTCCTTTTTTCTTATCTCGATAATTCTTACATCCCGGTTACCTCGGCAGTAATACTCATATCTTGTAGTATTGTTTTATTCAATGTCATACGTCAGCATCTTTTCGATGTGGATATATTTATATCAAGGTATGTGATTTATAATTCTCTCACAGTACTCATCGTAGGTGCCTATCTCCTGACTGCAGGACTTGTAGCACAGGGGATAAAGCTTGCAGGTGGATCTTTTGAGAAATTCTGGGGCGGACTATTTACTTTTACAGCAATATTAATAATAGTCTTTGCACTGCTTTCCACCAGACTGAAGAGAAAAGTACAACACTTTATCAGCGCCCATTTCTACAGGCATAAATATGAATTTAAAGACAAGTGGATGGAGACAATAGAAAAGATAGGAACAAAGAAAGAATATTCTCAGGTACAAAGGGAATTAGTGGATCTGATATCAGAAACCATGGGTGCAAGAGAGGTCTATCTTTGGATTTATGAACCTGTTTTTCACAGGTATCATCTTGCCGCATCAACAGTCACAACTTCCGTACCTTTACATATTAAAGAGGAACAGACATTTATATCATATATCAAAAGGAATCAATCCTCTTTTTTAATAAATGAAATTCCGGAAGATGAGAATATTATTACACAGGAGATAGCCCCTATGATAATGGCATCGAAGGCTGTTCTGTGTACACCACTAATAGTCGGGAAAGAAGAGCTTATTGGTTTTATACTTCAGGGTCCTGATATATCCGGAGAACCATATACAATTGATGATTTTGACCTTCTTCGTGCCATAGCAAACCATGCCGCAAGCCGCCTAAAGAATATCCGTCTGACGCAGGATATACTTGCTGCTAAGGAGGCAGAGACATTCCATCAGGTCTCAAGCTTTTTTATTCATGATTTAAAAAATTTAGTGTCCACCCTGTCTTTACTGGTTCAAAATGCGGAGGAACATATAAGTAATCCGCTCTTTCAGGCAGATGCAAAGAAGACTCTAAGGGATACTGTATCTAAGATGAACTCAATGATCTCTAACCTTTCGTTCCTTTCCCGGGGGTTAAAACTCAGTCAGAGTCCTGTAAATGTCAATACCATTATAGAAGAGACACTTTCTACGCTTAACGGCCAGATATCTTCGAGGATTGAAAAACAGCTTGAGACTATTCCATCTATCCTTGCAGATAGTGAACAGTTACGAAAGGTCTTTTTAAACCTTCTCTTTAATGCAATGGAGGCCTCAAATCCTGGTGGAGAGATATTGATACAAACAATAAGTAATAATTGCGATGTGGTTCTTTCAGTAGTTGATAAAGGTTGCGGTATGTCTCAGGAGTTTATTCAATCGTCACTATTCAGACCATTTAAGACAACCAAGTCCAAGGGGCTTGGGATAGGCCTGTTCCAGTGTAAGAAGATAGTTGAGGCCCATAAAGGAAGAATAGAGGTCGAAAGCGAAGTGGGAAAGGGGAGTATATTTCGTGTGGTGCTGCCGGTATGACTAAACCTAAGCTCTTGATTGTTGATGATGATGAGACCATCCGCTCACAAATGCGATGGGTACTTTCTAAGGAATATGAGGTTCAAGAGGCTGGAGATCGTCTATCAGCCTGGAAGATCATTACCACAGACCACCCCCCTGTTGCTTTACTGGATCTTGGTCTTCCCCCCAGGCCCAGAGATGCAGATGAGGGATTGCAACTCCTTAAAGAGATTAATAACTTTGATCCAATTATTAAGGTAATTATTATTACAGGAAACACAGACAGGGAAAATGCGCTAAGGGCAATTTCATTCGGGGCCTTTGATTTCTTTACAAAGCCTCCTGTAGTAGAAGAAGTCAGGATAGTTGTTGAAAGGGCCTTCAGGATGGTTGAGTTGGAATTAGAGAATCTTGCCCTGCGTAACAAGGTTCAGACAGAAGGGATGGAGGGCATACTTGGGAATAGTCCTGCAATGGAAAAGGTCTTCCAGACTATAAGAAAGATTGCGACTGTAGATGTACCCGTGTTGATCTTAGGAGAGTCAGGGACTGGAAAGGAACTTACAGCAAGGGCCATACACCAACTAAGTAATCGGAGGGACCGGCCATTTGTGGTTATTAATTGTGGGGCAATCCCTGAGACCCTGCTTGAGAGTGAACTCTTTGGCTACGAGAAGGGCGCCTTTACCGGTGCAAATACCCGTAGAAAGGGGAGGTTTGAGTATGCAGAGGGTGGAACACTTTTCCTTGATGAAATTGGAGAGTTAAGTATTACACTCCAGGTAAAAATCCTCAGATTCCTCCAGGAACACATTATTGAAAGGATTGGAGGAAGGGAGACTATTCCGCTTGATGTAAGGGTAGTTGCAGCTACTAATAAGGATCTAAAAAGGGGAGTAGATGAAGGACAGTTCAGAGAAGATTTGTATTTCAGGCTAAGTGTGGTTACTGTATCACTTCCGTCACTTCACGAGAGGGGTGATGATATATTTCTGCTTTCCCAGGCATTTCTCAGGCGCTATTGCGGGGAATTCGAAAGGGATATAAAAGGATTCCTTAATGACGCCATAATATCATTATCTGAATATAACTGGCCCGGAAATGTTAGAGAGCTTGAAAACCGTATTAAGAGGGCTGTGGTTATGGCAGAGGGGGAGATGATAACCTCTAAAGACCTGGACTTTGTAAGTAGTATACCGCAGGAAGGTCTTACTATGTCACTCAAAGAAGCCAAAGACAGGTTAGAAAAAGAGCTTGTTCAAAAGGCATTATTAAGTCAAGGGGGAATTGTAGTAAGGGCTGCCAAAGAGCTTGGTGTATCAAGGCAGACACTTACTGACCTAATAAAAAAATATGGGTTATAGAATATATAGAGGAGTGACGGAAAATTTAACATATATCAATTAATCATATCTTCTTGAAATATATGAGTTTTATTGAGGTATAGCTATAAAAATTCATTTTGAGATAAGAAATAGACCTAAAAAATGACGGAAAATTTAACATATGGATGCACCTTCTATCTCTTTGAAATAATTAGATTATATTCAAGGTGTGGCATTACGTCATTCATTTTGGGTTAAAAACAGACTTTAAAAATGACGGAAAATTTAACATTAGCATCTCTATATAAATATTAAGAATGAGAAATGTTTTTAAAATCAGATAGTTGTATTTTTGGTATTTAAATTGCATTAAATTAAGACTAACAATAATATAGTAAGAGAAAGGTGCTAAAATGAAAAAGACTCTCTGTATGTTTATATTTCTTGTTATAGTCAGTCTGGGATTCTTATCCAATGTTGCCTTTGCTATACCGACCCTTCAGCTTGATATAGAGGGTGGAACCTATGACGAAGAGTCTCAAACCATAATCGCCCCAGCAGATTCTTTTACCCTTTATGCTTACCTGAAACCGGATTTAAAGGAGAAAAATACCGTAATGGACTGGTATTATATCTCGGCTGCTGTGGTTCCTAAAACTGGACCTACTGGCTCGGATGGTGGTTCCTTTACATTTGACTTTGGGGATGGTGGGGTCAGGACAACTCCCTTACCAGGTGATGGTAATAACACAATCGAGGTTACCGACGAGATGGTTTATGGTTTTCCTCCACTCGAAACTATAGTCGATCTCCAGGGTTGGGATAAAGGAGATTTGAAACCACATGGTATCTTTGATACCTATTTTGCAGAATTCGGGTTCCAGTTCACTGGTGCCCAGATCTCCCCATACAATACACAAGACAGGGCAATATCAGGTGATCCGATTCCAGATTCAGGAAATGGTATGTACTATGCTGCATTTACGATTGATACGTCTAATTTATTAGATGGCTATACGATTCACTTTGATCTATATAACAAGAAATTGAAGAATTGTACACTTGATAAAGACTGTGACATTACACAGTTTGCGCCATTCTCACATGATGCAGAGAGTAAAAAGGTTCCTGAACCCTCAACTTTAATCTTGTTAGGGACAGGTCTTGTGGCGCTTAGTCTCTGGAGGTTGAAAAAAGGTAAAGGTTAAAAGGTATTGTATGTCTTTTTAGCCATTCTTTCCTTTCTGATTATCTCTTCTGCGTGTTATGGCCAGTCAAACTGGCATGTCGTTCCATCTCTATCCATATCTGAGGCATATAATAGTAATATATTTTCAAATGAGACTGATGTCCATGACTATATAACCAGGACAGGGGCTGATATAGCTCTCCTATATAACGGTTCAAACATGGGTCTGAGAGGGAGTTATCTTGCAGAATATAATACATACGCAAAACACTCAGAGGAGAATATTATCACACATGATTTAGGTATAAATGCCAATCTGAACCGTTGGTTTGGGAATCTTTTAAAAGGTGGTGAATTAATTATTAGGGAAGATTTTACATATACGCCTGACCTGAGGGACTATTATTTTTCTTATGAGAGGGATGGTATTGATCCATTAAGCAATTATGGTATACGCCGGGAACGGTCTGATACTTACATGAACGCAGCCCAGTTGAATTCATTAATTCCTCTTACTAACAGATTTAACCTCTCTTTATCTTACTCCAATCTTATGACTGATAATGAAGCCCCTGAACTCCAGGATAGTGTGTCAAATACTGCCGGATTTGGCTTTAAATATTTATTTCCTAAGGATACTATTTATTCTGATGTTTCCGCAAGCATGATCAGGGTGGGTATTAATGATGCCTTTAGTTATTCTTTCACGCCCGGGCTCAGGCATTCCTTTTCAGAAAATTTAATACTTGATATTAATGCAGGTGTTGTTGAATATGAACCGGAAGTAGGTGACAGACAGATAACCTCAAGGTCGAACCTCATGTTAACGAAGCTTTCAAGACGTCATTCGTTCAATGGTGGTTACACAAGATCACTGAATACTGTGATAGGTATCAGTGATACCCCGACTATTGCAGACTTATTTTATTTTAATATGACAAATGTACATTCTTTGAATTTAAACTCAAACATCGGTGGAAATTACGCCGTAAATAAATCGTTGGACAGATCTATAGATGAAGAAGTAGATACAACATCTTATAACATCTCAGGCGGTCTGAGTTATACAATAAATAAATGGTTAAGGTGTTCTTTCACTGTCTCTCACTTCGAACAGGAGTCTGATACTACAGCAGCATCAGATATAAGCAGAGACCAGGTAATTCTGGCCTTTAGTGGGACCTTATTCTGAAAAAAACACTCAGTGAAGAGTAGTCACAACATTAAAGTTATATTATGTATACTTGGGGTTATAAAAGCGGAAATAAAATTCCCACAGGTCAGCAATTCTCGGTGAAACCTATTTCCCTTGTGAATGCGGGACAAGGCAGTGCTTTTTTAGCTTTGCTCAATGCAAGCAATGCCATTGGGCAAAGCTAAAAATGTCCCGCCAATCGCGATAGGCGGGGTTTTCGAACCCCGCTGGATGGGCATATGCTTGATATTTCACCGAGAATTGCAGATTTTTTTCTTTTATAAAGTTTTTGTAGGGGGAGGTGGCACAATAATTGCGTTAATTATATAAGTGGATGGGTGACTTGTAAGGAGGAGTTAAATAAACATGGTTGCAAAGTTAAAAAAAATTATATTATTTATACTGCTTTCACTCTTTGTTTCGTTCGGTACTTATACAAATGCACATGCAACTCCGATATTTTACGAGGAATTTAACCAGGACATCTTCCTTAACTCAGGAGATGAGGTTATATATAAATTTAACCTTACAGGCATCAATTCTTCATGTACCCTATGTCCTTCTACTGATGAAACGGAATACAATCCTGATTTATGGACTCCCACGGATGCCCTATTGAGTTTTGACCTTTTTTCATTCGATAAAAGTAATGAGAAAATAAAGATAGAGGTCAAACTTAAAGGTGATGGATGGGTAAAGTTATTTAGAGAAATATTGTCTTTTGATGAAGAGGACGGCATTGTTTCCTTTGATTTTAATCTTTCCGATTATGACCTGTTTGATGAAATCAGGGACGGCAAACTTGTGGCTTCTATATCTGCACCGGATGTGATTTCATTCACTAATGATTTTAATGTTGGAAACGCATCCTTGCAGGTATCCGCCACCCCTATTCCGGAACCTGCTACTCTAATATTATATATTACTGGCGTTTTAGGTATAGCGATTTTAAGGGTAGTTTTACCGTGAAAATTCCCGAGCTCGTAGGGACAAACCTTTAGGTTTGTCCACTTCTATGCCTGTTTTGGACAGACCTGAAGGTCTGTCCCTACATCCTTTTCATGTAGCGGGTGTGACAAATTATCCCTGTTATGAACGTTTAGGCTTTATACCCGTAAGTTGGGTACAAATATTGCAACTATTAATGGAATACTTTAAGAATAAAGTAAGTATGATGTTAGGTTATTATAAGCGGGATCAAATTGATTTTTTCATTGGTAAAAGAATGGCGGTAGCTTGTCCTGTGATTAAAAAAAGCGGGAATTTTAGTACTATAGTTTTAAGCAGGATTTCAGGTATAATACTCTCGAACTCTATGTATGTTATCCTGTTTTCGAGCTTTCTCATAATTAGTTTTGTAACAGGATGTACCGGGGGGAGTGCATATTACTATCTTGAGAGATTGAAAAGCCCCAATGAGATTGTTAAGAAGGATGCCATTATCAAACTTGGCTTGGACCAGGAAACGAGAGCGGTTCCCTACTTGTTAGGATTTTTAGATAGTGGTTCGACTGACATCCGTATGATATCTGTAGAGGCCCTTGGCCGTATTGGTGATAGACAGGCGGTGGAGAAACTAATAAGAATAGTAAGTGATGAAAACAGTGATTTACGGATGAAGGCAATAGAGTCATTGGGGAAAATTGGTGACCCGAGGGCAATAGTTGCATTAACTGGTGTGTTCAAAAGGGAAGATTCTTTAAACAGCTTATCCATTGAGGAAAAGACCATTACCATATGGGCCATCGGGGCGATTGGTGCTGAAGACGCTATTCCTGTGTTGACTGAACTTCTGAGTGACGAAGATAAGTTTATCCGGTACAATGCTGAAAGATCTTTGAAAAAGATTAATGAGCATCAGTAACCTTACAAAAACCTTTTTTGATATTTTTAAAGGGGAATCATAACATATGGAATTAAAAAAGATATTTGAGATTATCTGGGCCCGTAAGTGGGTTATTATACAGGCATTTATTGTAATTACCCTGACAGCCTTTATAGGAAGTTATCTAATTAAGCCAACTTATATGGCCATTGCAAAGGCATCTGTTTCCAGCTCAAACGCATCTTCCTCTATTGCATCAAGTCTTGGTATGGAGGACATTGCTCCTTCACTTTCCAATTTTTCTGTAGACAGTATGGAGAATGTTATTGCCCAGGTCACATTACTCCCCTATATGGAAAATATGATTGTTAAACTCCAGTTAAGAAATGAGGAGAATGAATTGATGTTGCCTCAGAATTTAATCAGTACGGGAATATTGTACCAGATCCGCTCATCCATCTTTCCGGTGAGACATATTGAAGTACTTCCTTATAAAGAAACCAATATGTTTCAGATTAATGCCACATCTAAGGATCCGGAAGAGGCTATGATGATGGCAAATACCCTCGCAGGTGTTTTCATCTCAGAATTACAAAAACTTACAAGACAAGAGGCTAATAGTGCACGTATCTTCATAGAAGACCAGATTACAAAGATCAGAGGAGAGTGGCTCTCCTCTCTCGAGGGTTTAAAGGAATTTCAGAAAACGAATAAAACCGTAAATCTGGATGAAGAAATCTCAATAGCTATAGCAAAGATGGCAGAATTAATGAAACAAAAAGAAGACAACATTATTGACCTGGCTGAAGAAGATGCAAGGTTAAAGGCATTGAAAGGACAGGTGAACATTAAAGGCGATCTGGGGATTACGCCTGAGGCACTGATCGATAATCCCCAGATTAAGATATTGATGGATAGATTGGCTGGATTAAAGATAGAGCTTGCAGGCGCATTGGCTACTGCCACAGAGGAACATCCGAAAGTTATCGGTTTAAGGATGCAAATAGACCGGACTCAGAAGGAACTGAAGAAAGAGATGGCTACCCATAGAGAACTATCTCCCCAAATAGAAGAGAGTTCAAGAAAAATTGCCGCGCTGAAGGCTCACCTGAGTCTTGTGAATGGGAATATAGAGAAATATTCAAGTTTCTTCATGTCCATTCCTGACAAATCGACCGAAATGACAAGGTTCAAACAGTCCATGGGTGCGAGTGAGAAGATATATAACGCACTACTTGATTATAATTATAAGATTGGAATCATTGAGGCAACCACTCTTTCTAATATACGCCTTTTAGAACCAGCCGGTGTTCCACTCTTTCCTTTTAAACCTAATATTTTTCTAAATACAATCCTTGGGGCCTTTTTAGGTCTTATGTCAGGTGTTGGACTTGCCTTTTTTTCCGAATATATGGACGATACCATAAAGAGCCCCGGTGATATAGAAGCCTATGATAATACTCCTTTGCTTGGAACCATATATAATTATGGAAAGGCTCTTCCACAATTGATATCGGGGATGGAAATCAGGAGTCCGGCTTATGAGGCATTCAGGACAACAAGAAACAGTATCCGTTTTGCCTCAATTGATAAGCCTGTTAAAAGCCTTTTAATAACAAGTGCCATTGCAGGAGAAGGCAAGACAAATATAGTAGCAAACCTTGGCATCTCTCTGGCACGGGAAGATAAGAAGGTGCTTCTCATAGATACTGATCTAAGACGACCAAGGCTTGAAACTCTAATGGGTATTAAAAACCAGAGTGGTTTAACCAATGTTCTTGTAGGGGACATAACCATAGAGGATGCCATCTGCCATACCAGTATTGATATGGTAGACTTGTTGCCTTCCGGTACTACCTCTCTGGATCCAGGGAGGGTTATTGAATCTCAAAAGCTGATGTCTCTCATTGCTTCCCTGTCTCAGGAATATGATTATGTTCTCCTTGATAGTCCTCCAATCCTTTCTTTTGACGACGCAGTCATAATGGCCGGTTATGTTGACGGGACTATCTTAGTAGTAGAAAGTAAAAAGATTACCCCTCAGGCTATAATGCGGATAAAGACCATTTTTGAAAGGGCGAGGTTAAAGCCATTGGGGGTTATTTTGAATAAATTTGTTGATAGACACTATAGTGGATCTTATTACTATGGAGATTATTATAACTATTATTATCAGGACAGGAAGAGCAAATGGGGCCTCTGGAGTGGAAAGTTACTGGGGGCAATTGGCAATAAAAAGGGTCATTCTTAGGAAAGGAGGAGGAACATGAGAGTCTCAACATTTATTAAAACAGGGTTGGCCATATTTCTCATAGCAGTAACAGCTATTATGGGGGATATGGTTTTTTCTAAGGAGTCATCCGGAGCCACAATAAAAGTAAAAAAGATCGTCTTTTATTCTGACAGAAATGGGAATGATGACATCTTTATGATGAACCAGGACGGTACAGGTCTGGTTCAACTTACAGATAATCCGGCAAATGACCAGGATGCTTCAATCTCTCCTGATGGGAGGAATATAGTTTTTACCTCAGAGAGGAATGGGACATCGGATCTTTTTATTATGAAAAGTACAGGAGAGATTGCAGGGCCTGCGGCCGAACAGATAACTTTTTTAGGTGATATTTTTGATGAAACACAACCTGATTGGGCTCCCAATGGTGAAGATATTGTTTTTGTGTCAAACATGGCTGGGAGTAGAGATATATGGATTATGCATTTAGCTGATAAGACCCTGCTAAGGTTAACGGATACCCCCTATGATGAACAGGGCCCTCAATGGTCCCCGGATGGTAAAGAGATTGTCTATGTCTCAGACAGGTTAGGCAACAGGGATATATGGCTCATTGAGAAATTGACGAATAGGTGGGGTGGTATACGCCAGTTGACCTGCGAGATAGGTGATGATGCTCACCCATCCTGGCACCCCAAATCAATAGTAGGTCATATAGTTTACAATTCATTCTGGATGGGAAGGTCCCATATATATGAGATAAATACCGATAATTGTAGCTGCAATCCTGACGAAGGGCTTCCGGATTGTGTTAGGAATATATTGACCTGGGGTGATTTTTACGATAGAAGCCCTGTATATTCTCCAGACGGGAAAAATATAGCATTTTCCTCAAACCGTTTGGATAACTTCGATATATGGAGAATGAAGGCCAATGGCAAAAGGATGTATCCCTTAACTATTGATCCAGGCTATGATTCTGGTCCTGATTGGGGACGTGTGAGAGTCCCTGCGGAGTAAAAATGCTCTCAATGGTTCACAGAATCAATCTGATCAGGGGGCACCTCTGACTATTTTCCCTCAGATGCTTAATAATAAATTAATTCCTAATTGGATATTATCCCTTCTTCTGGCCTTCTTTGTTATTGGATGTGCCTCTGCTAAAATTAAAGAGGATATCCAGCCTGCCCAATTACAGCCTACCACGCAGGGCGAGGCGACTCAGCAATTATCCTTCCAGGAGATACCCAAAGAAAAGGCTTTATCTGTAAAAGAAGAAAGGGAAAGGAAAGAGTATCTCATCGGGGTTGGAGACACCATTGAGGTTAAGGTCCTGGAGGATGAGAAGATTGATTACACACAGGAGGTTCAACCTGATGGTAAGATATCTCTTTTTTTGATTGGCGATATATATGCTGCTGAAAAGACAACAACCCGGTTAAGGGAAGACATTACTAATGTATTACAGAAATATGTTGTAAAACCACATGTTACAGTCAGAGTTACCGGCTATAAAAGTAAGAAGACCTATATCTTTGGAGAGATAAAGACTCCGGGAATCTTTCCGCTAAACGGGGATATGTATCTGCTTGACGCTATTGCACACGCTGGCGGATTAACTCAAGATGCCGATATAAGAGGAAGCCTACTAACAAGGAATGGCCAATTTATCCCTGTTGACTTTGAAAGTCTCTTGAAGAAGGGGGATCTCCAGCAAAATGTGCTTTTAGAACCCTATGACATAATCTACTTTCCGAGCATTCTTGATAGAAAAGTGTATGTCCTTGGAGAAGTAAACCGGCCAGGTGTCTATAATATTCGTGGGGAGATGAATATCATGGAGGCGGTTTCCCTGGCAGGTGGTTTTACCAGGGATGCCAAAGAGGATAGCTTGCTTCTGATTCGTGGCGGCTTGAATAGTCCAAAGGTGGCGCAACTCTCATATGACGATAAAACTAAGGAAATGAAAAAGGGAAGCTTCTTAAATCTTGCCAGTATCGATCTGGAAAGTCAGGACATTATTTATGTCTCTCCCACAAAGTTTGCAACGGTTGAAAGATTCTTCCAACGATTCCACTCTATAATTGAACCCATTGTCTGGGCAGAGCGTGCTGTTGTATTCAGCCCTGATGTCGAACGCGCATTTCTGGGAAGAATTGAGTAACCATAATCCCATGTATGAATATCTTATTCATTAATGTAATGGAAGAACGCCATGGTTCTACATATAGGGCAAGGAGATTGGCATCTCTTTTAGCAGCGAAGCATACGGTCTGCTATCTGGAGTCTAATTGCAATGACAAGAAGGAAGTTTTCCCATCCGATATAAATAATGGTAACAGGGTTATATCAATACCTCAGAAGGGTTCAGCCGCTGGTTTTATTTTGGCGTCACTTAAAAGGTGCCTTTTTTGTCTGAGAGAAGATTTTGACCTTATATTTTTACAGAAGGCATGGCCTCTCACCCTTCCCTGTCTTGTAATAGCTAAACTTCGCAGGAAGAAAGTTGTAATAGATTGCGACGACCTTGATTCTTTATGGTTTAAGAGCCCTCTGAGAAAGGGCCTGACTTCTATGACAGAAAAGTTGATGCCCAAATGGGCCGATTTGACAACAACCCATAATAAGTATTTAAAGAGGTATATAAAAAATGAAGGCGGCATAGAGGCTGTTATAGTACCTCAGGGTGTGGATACAGAGCTATTTGATCCTCTTAGATTTAACCCACTTCTGGAGAAAAGAGGTCTTAGTTTGGAAAATAAAAAGGTCTATGCCTTTCTTGGTTCTTTTACTTACGGGAGTGCTATGGATCTCCATACAATCTTAAGGGCAATGCAGCAAATCATAAAGAGGCAGACAAATGCCATACTGCTGATAATTGGCGGGGGAGGCCCTTTAGAGAAGGAATACAGGGACCTCATATCCAACCTGGGGATTAGTAATCATGTAATTATTACTGGAAGGGTCCCCCATTCTCAAGTCCCCCGTTATCTTGCAGCCTCAGATATAGGTCTAATCTTTATGTCTGATGACTTTGCTAATAAAACAAGAGTATCTTTTAAACTCCTTGAATACTTCTCCATGAATCTGCAGGTGGTAGGACATATTGTGGGAGAATCCATGGATACCCTCGGTGAATACTGTTTCCTCTGTCAACCTACGCCTGAATCCATGGCTGACTTGGTCTTAACTGTAACTCAAAAAGACCTTAGAAAAGGGAATGCAAGAAGGTTTATCAAAGAGCATTACGACTGGAATGTTATTGGAAAATCATTAGATCAAGCTATAAGGAGAGTCGAGAATTGAGGATTGCATTTATAGATGGTCCATGGCCTGAATCCGGACACAGGACACAGCGATGGGCCCACAAAAATCCCGGAGGCAAGATTAATCCCCCACCTCTTTTTCAGATGTATGCAGCTTCTGTTGCAGGGAAAAGAGGGTATGAGACAGCAATATGGGATGCACCTGCCAGGCGCCTCGACTATCCAGCACTTTTAAAGGAGGTTGCAGATTTTGGACCACACATATGTGTTATAAATACATCCACTCCAAGTTTCGACCACGACAGAAAACTTCTAAAACTCCTGAATGATACAATAAAAACCAAGAAGGTTATGGTTGGAGCCCACGTTACAGCCCTTCCAAATGAGGTTATGAAAGAGAACCCGGAACTGGATATTATCGCCCACGGTGAATATGACGAGACAATCAGTGATATTGTTGAGCACATTGATAATCTCAGCCAGGTCAAGGGTGTAGTATACAGAGATGGAGATAAGGTAATAAATACAGGTATGCGGCCTTTAATAAAAAAGCTCGATCAGCTCCCGTTTCCAGCCTATGATAAGATTGATATCAACAACTACTCTGAATCAATGTTTCCATCGAGAAAGCATCCGATAGCGTCTATGTGGACAAGCAGGGGCTGCAACTATCATTGTTCCTTCTGCCTTTATCCACAGATCTTTTTCCAGGACAAGCTCCGGCTTCGGAGCCTCGATAATATTATAGCTGAAATAAAATGGCTTAAAAACGATTTTGGGGTTAAATTCTTCTACTTTGAAGATGACAACTTTACTGCCTCATGGAAGAGGGTGGAGGAGCTCTGTCAAAGGCTTATTGATGAGCAGTTAAACATCACATGGGGCTGTCTATCGAGGACTGATGGTGTCACACTCAAGCGACTCAAACTAATGAAGGATTCAGGATGCTACTTGATTAAATTTGGTGTGGAGAGTGGTGTGCAGGACCTGCTTGATAATATAGAGAAACATTATGTACTAAAAGATATTGTAAATGCCTTTGACCTTTGTAAGAAGGTAAATATCGTGACCCATGCCACAGCAATGATTGGGAATCCAGGCGAGACATGGGAATCAATCAGGGAAAGCAGGCGGTTCATAAAAAGGTTATCCCCTGATTCAGTCCAGTTCAGCATCTGTATTCCTTTCCCAGGCACAAGGTTTTTTAAGGAATGCCAGGAAAAGGGTTGGATGGATTATGATTGCTGGGAGGATTTTGATGGTGTTCATGGCGGGGTTTTGAGCTATCCAGGACTTTCAAAAGGGGAGATTAAGATGGCGGTTAAGGATTCCTATTTGCATTACTATTCTTCATTTGCCCATCTCCGCCAAAGAGTTAGGAGGCTGCTCCTGGGACCGGAAAGGGTTTCCCAATTGGCAAGGAACATCTGGCTACTGCGCCGTTTCTTCTCTATGATACTCCTTGAAAGAAGGCGAGTAGTTCTGGTAGAGGATCAGCATTTAAAACCTTTTTAAATGGGACATATAAAAAACAGGGTATTTGTTTTAGGTCTGGATTCTGCAACATGGGATCTGATTATCCCCTGGATTGAAGATGGACTCATGCCAAATTTTTCCAGATTGACCAGAAAAGGGGTGTGGGGTTTATTAGAATCAACACTACATCCATTGAGCCCCCCTGCATGGACATCCTTTATTACAGGAAAGAACCCCGGGAAACATGGCATATATGACTTTGTAGTTCACAAGCCTGACAGCTATGAACTCCTTTATACCAATGGAGGTATGAGACGGGGAGACCCGTTCTGGAAGCTCCTTAGCGAGCATGGGAAAAAGGTAGTGGTCTTGAATGTTCCCATGACATACCCTCCTGAAAAGGTCAACGGAATAATGATCTCTGGTTTTGATTCTCCAGGGGTTGATTCAGATTTTGTCTATCCCCCTCATATACTTGGAAATATAAAGAATGAGTTAGGAGAGTATATATTAAGGGATTATCCACAGGGCCAGGACCCATCGTCCTTCCTGAAGCAGATTCATAAAATAACCGAATTTCACCATAGATTGACTACTTACATGATGAAGGAATATAAATGGGATTTCTTCATGATGGTCTTCAATTCTCTTGACCTTATACAGCATGGATACTGGCAATATATGGATGACTCCTTTACAGAGATCTCTCCTGAAGACCATAAACGGTACGGGAATGCCATCAAAGACTGTTATATAAAGGTTGATCAGATATTAGGAGATATTATTACCATGTTACCCGAAAAGACAGATTTTATTGTTATGTCTGACCATGGTGCCGGTCCCTGCCACAAGGCAATTTTTATTAATAAATGGCTTGAGTCTATCGGGCTTTTGACCTATTCATCCAATGGTAATAAGGACATTTCTCTAAGTGCTGTGAAGAGACTGCACCATATTATCAAGAAGACTGTACCTCCGCAGGGTCTTGAGTGGCTAAAGAGAAGATTTCCGGATCTCCGGCAGAAGGTAAAATCAAATATTGTTTTCTCGGAAATCGATTGGAAGAAGACAAAAGTCTACTCTTTTGGTAGAGAGAGTACCAATCTCTTTATCAATCTGGAAGGTAAGATGCCAATGGGTATCGTGAAGCCAGGTAATGAGTATGAGACCCTGAGGGAGAGGGTAATCGATGAACTCAAGAAACTTAAGGACCCTGAGACAGGTGAGCCTGTAGTTGAGGGGGTTTACAGGAGAGAGGAGGTCTATCACGGTGGATGCATCGACTTTGCTCCTGACTTATTGGTTACATGGAAGGGGCACAGATATACATCCTGGCCTGGTTATGATGATCGCAATAAAAATATCTTTGAGTCAAGCCTAAAGCACAGTGATTACAGTGACTGGTCGAGTCTTCAGAAAGGCGGCAACCACCGGCCTAATGGTATCTTATTGATGAGTGGTGATGGAATTAAGCAAGGATATAAGGTTAATGGCGCAAGGATTATTGACCTTGCACCGACTATCCTCGGTCTCATGGGAGTGTCTGTTCCTCGAGATATGGATGGCAAGATACTTGAAGAGGTTCTCACTGCTTCTTTGAGGCCATATTTGAAAACGGATAGCAAGGTGCCTAATAGAGTTGAAAGTGACCCTCGGGAGGAGGGACACAAGACCTATACAGAGGAAGATGCAAAGAAGATAGAAGATCGTTTGAAGAGTCTCGGATACGTGGACTGATATGAAAAAACCTGAAGTAATGGTAATAGGTCTCGATGGGGCCACATTTGATCTGATTGACCCCTGGGTCAAAGAGGGGAGGCTTCCAAACCTGGCAAGGTGTCTCG
>Ga0209343_10004681_pt1 | contig 16853 bp, 12 predicted proteins | sample RifCSPlowO2_02_FD_184026 | JGI IMG/M metagenome (GOLD analysis project Ga0209343, IMG submission 184026) | Groundwater microbial communities from Rifle, Colorado - Rifle CSP2_plank lowO2_0.2 (SPAdes) (version 2) | ecosystem: Environmental > Aquatic > Deep subsurface > Groundwater | place... | reverse complement strand
TACCGCTCAGTCGACGCGGACGTTGGCGTCCTTGATGACCTTGGCCCACTGGGCGCCGGCGCCATCGATCAATTTGCCGAAGTCCTCGGCCGTGCCCCCGCCGGGCAGGAATGCCAGTTTCGCCAGGATGTCCAGCACCTGCTTGGACTTCAGCGCCTTTTGCATTTCCGCGTTCAGACGCGTAATCGCTCCCGCCGGCGTCCCCTTCGGAGCGACCAGCCCGAACCAGGCCGATACTTCGTAGCCGGGCAGTCCGGCTTCAGCCACCGTCGGCACCTTGGGCAGCAGCGGATGGTGCTTGGGCGAGGCAATGGCGAGCACCTTGACCTTGTGCGCGGCGATTTCCCCGCGGAAGGTCGCGTACATCTCGAACATCGCCTGGATGCGCCCGGCAACCAGATCGGTCTTCGCCGGCGCGCCGCCCTTGTACGGGATGTGCAGCAAATCCACTTGCGCCATGCTCTTGAACAATTCCCCCGAGATATGCAGGATGTTGCCCACCCCCCCCGAGCCATAACTGAGCTTGCCCGGGTTGGCCTTGGCGAGCGCAATGAACTCCTTGAGCGTATTGGCCGGAACCTTGGCGTTGACCACCACCATGAACGGGGCATGCGCGAACAGCCCCACCGGCACGAAGTCCGTCGCCTTGTAATCGAGTTTGCGATACAGCGCCGGCGAGATCGCCAGCGTCGAGGCCGTGCCCAGCAACAGCGTATAGCCGTCGGCGCTCGCCTTGGATGCGCGGGCGGCGCCGATCGTGCCTCCGGCACCGGTGATGTTGTCCACCAGAACCTGCTCGCCGAGCACCGCCGAGAGCTGCTGCGACAACACCCGGCCCATCATGTCCGTGGGCCCGCCCGGAGCATAGGGGACGACGATCTTGACCGGCTTGGTCGGGAACGCCTGTGCGAACGCCGCCGGGCACCACAACCCCGCCATCACCGACAGAACTACCGCCAGCCCGGCGCCACTTGTTGCGCAAGCGCGTGAAGCCGCATTCGCAGCAATGATCAAACGTATTCTTTTCAACCAACGATCGGCTCGGAGCATAAAAACCTCCCTCGGTTCAATGAGTGCGTTCGGAATAGATTTCAGGTCGATCGCGTTCCCCGGGGACCCCGGAGCCCGTCTTATCCTGAATACCGCCAGTCCTCGCTCGCGCTTTGTACTAAAGCACAGCGACCATTCCGCAAGTGTGATCCACATCAAACGAACACGCGGCGCCGGTGGGCCGCGGCAGATTACCGCGTGCTGAAAACGCCACGGAGCGAGAAGCGAGCGGCCCGCTCGGAACGGATTCGCTCACGTTGCCGGCGTTCGCTACTCCAGCGCGAAGGGGTTCGGATTCATGTGCGATGCGGCGCCGGATCCAGCCATTGGCTGCAGACGCAACAGCGGCCACGGGCTCGGCATTTCGCCCACCGGCGCTTCGATGAGCGTCGGTCCGCCGCGGGCAACACCTCTTGCGATCGCCTCGCCCAGCGTTTCCGGACTTTCGGCGCGCTGAAACGCGAGGTCGAACGCCCGTGCAAGATGCTCGAAATCCGGATTCTTCAATTCGACGCCGATCTCGGCGCCAAACTGTCTGCGTTGGAGCGCCCGTACGTTGCCGAAATAGCCGTCATTGAACACCACCAGAATCACCGGCAGTTCGTATTTCCGCGCAGTCGCCAGTTCCTGCATGTTCCATCCCAGACCGCCGTCGCCCGAGATCGCGAGCACCGGCCGCCCCTTCGCTGCTATTGCCGCGCCGATGGCCGTCGGATAGCCGTAACCGAGCGTCCCCTGATAGCCAGGACCGATGTAGGTGCGGGGTGCAGACACCGGCCATGCGACGCGTGCGAGATAACCGACCTGCGTCAGTTCGTTCACGAAAATACCGGTCTCGGGCAACGCCCGCCGCATCGCCCGTATATACGCGTTCTGCGGAATGACCTTATCGACCTCCTGTTCCGCCCATTGTTTCGTCCGGGTGAGCGCATCGGCCGAGCAGACTTGGCGCGGCTTGACTTTCTGCGCCAGCAAACCGAGTGCAGCGCCGGCATCGCCCAAGATCGACACCGAAGGCTGTCTTGGCGCCGCGAAATCGGCAGCATCGATATTGATGTGAATGTAACGCTTTCCATCGACCGGCCACGAAGGCTGAATCACAAGGCTGTCCATGAACCGGCTGCCGGCGACCAGAACGACATCGGCCCTTTCGAACACCACGCGGCCAGCGAGTGTCGTAAATGCCAACGGATCCTGATCTGGAAGCGCCCCCCGCGCGTTGTCGCTCATCACGACGGGCACGTGCATACGCCGCGCGAGCCGGTACAACTGCTCGCAGGCATCGCCTGTCATGACCCCGCCTCCCACATAGATCACCGGCAACCGGGCCGAATCGAGCAGCGCCGCAGCCTCGTCGATCGCCCGCTCGTCCAGAACCGGCGCCGATACACCGCTCCGCGGCCTGCGCGCACGCATTTCGGCCTTCACCTCGAACAGATCGTGTGGAATCTCGACGGCGACCGGCCGCCGCCGGCCCTCGGTCGCGGCCGAAAACCCCCGCGCAACGAGTTTCGGAATGTCCTCAACCTTTTGCGCCAACGCGTTCCATTTGGTGACCGATTTGAGGAGCCGCGACTGATCCTTGATTTCGTGCAGCAACCCGTAAGCCTTGCCGACCCCGCCGGAGCGGATCTGCGCTGCGATCATGAATACCGGACTATTGCTCGCGTAGGCGGTTGCCATGCCGGCACATGCGTTCAGCACCCCTGGACCGGGGACAACCATCGCCACGCCCGGCGTTCCCGATATCCGGGCATAGCCATCGGCCATGTAGGTTGTTGCCTGTTCGTGCCGGGGTACGTAGACGCTGATCCGACTGTTCTGTTCGCGCAAGGCGTCGACCGCCCAGTCGAGTTGCACACCCGGAATCAGGAATATTGCTTCGACGTCCTGCTTGAGCAGTTGCGCCACCAGCGCCTGTCCGCCTGTCATTGTAGACATGTTCGTTTTCACCCCTATCACTATTCAAGAAGCCTCGTCACCCGCACGGGCCGCGAGGATCGCGGCAACGTGCGTTCAGCCTCATGGCATGCCTGAAGCGCAGCCCCATTTTGTGTTCGCCGGCGAAGCCTATCGCTCAGTGCGTCCGGATGCAATCCTTGGTCCCTTGCAGTTGGTCGCTCGCGGAGCCACCAATGAATGGTCGGATTTCTCGATAGCGATCCAATCGGTGATTCCGCCTAGATCATCGAAATCCCCAGCGCCTTGGGGAGCCAAAGTGCGATCACTGGGAACAGCACCAGGATGACGAGACGCACCAGGTCCGCAATCAGGAACGGCGTGATGCCCCGAAATATCGTGCCCAGCGGAATGTCCCTGGCCATGCCGTGCAGCACGAACACGTTGATGCCTATTGGTGGAGTGATCATTCCGATTTCGATCACCATCACGTTGTAAACGCCGAACCAGATCGGGTCGAAGCCGAGTTCGGTCACCAGCGGAAACACGAAGGGCAGCGTGATCACCATCGCCGCAATGGTGTCGAAGATGCTACCAAGAACCAGGTACATGATGGTAAGGATGGCAATCACCAAGAGCGGCGGCAGCCCCCATCCCTGGATCAAGTCGACGAGGGCGCCGGGCATCTGCGACAACGAGAGAAAATAGGTGAAGATCGAGGCGCCGATGATAATCACGTAGATCATGCCGGTATTCGCTGCGGTGTCGCCGAGCACGTCCCACAGCACCTTCCCGGTAATCCGTCCGCGCACCGCGGTGAAGACCAACGCCATCACCACGCCGACCGCAGCGGCTTCGGAAACGGTGAATACCCCGGTATAGATGCCGCCGCTCACGACCACGATGAGCGCCACCGCACCCCAGCACTGCCCCAGCACGCGGACACGCTCACGCCAGTCCATGCGCGGTCCGCGCGGCGCGGCCTGGGGATTGATCCGGGTATAGATGCCGATGGCGATGAAATGGAGCAATACCGCCAGCAGGCCAGGCATGATCGCCGCGACGAACAACGCGATGATGAATTGCTCGGTAAGAATGGCGTACAGCACCATGACCACCGAAGGCGGAATCAGCATTCCCAGGGTACCGCCTGCGGCGAGGCAGCCCGCGGCGAGCCCCGGCCTGTATCCGCGCTCCAACATTTCGGGCAGCGCGATTCGTGTCATGGTCGCCGCGGTCGCGATCGACGATCCGCACACCGCGCCGAAGCCGGCGCAGCCGCCAATGGTTGCGAGTGCGAGTCCGCCGCGCCGGTGGCCCAGAAAAGCGTACGCGACCCGATAGATGTCCGAAGACAGCCCCGCCGCACCCGCGAAGCTGCCCATCAGCAGGAACAGTGGTATCACGGCCAACTCGGCGCTGGAGATAACCGAGGTCGGTTCGGTCGAAAACAGCGTGATCGACTTGTCGAAGCCGATGATGAAGCCGATCGAAACGTAGCCCGCCAACCCCATCGCGACGCCGATCGGAACGTGCAACGCGATGAGAAGGAACATCAGCGCGAGGCCCAACACGCCGATAACCAGCGGATCCGTCACTGTCTCTCCGTGGCGCCAGCCCGCGCCGGATCCGATGGAGCCCTCAACGCCTAGCCTTCGCTGCGCATCCCGCTTTCGGGTTCCGCATGGCTCTTGCAGCGCTGAAACCACGCTGCCGCGACAGCAACCTGCACCGGCACCGCCACGGCGACGATCAGGGTGATCACCGACCAGAACGGAGCTGTAGGCACCTCGAGCGTTTGCGTGTACCGGTCATGGCGGGCCTCGTCCAGAGCGAACACCCCGAAACGCCAAGCGAGGAAGACAAAAAAGACCAGCGTACAGGCCGCGCCGAACGCATCAAGCCAGGCCGCCCGCCCGGATCCCAGCGCCTTGCCGAGAAAACGGATCGTGACGTTTTGGCCCTGCAGCAGTCCCGCCGGGAAACAAGTCGCCACGACGATCGCGAAGGTAAACCGGGAGATGTCCTCCAGACCTTCCATCGGCTTGTCGAACACGTAGCGCAGCACGATGTCGGTGACAATGACCAGCGCGATTAGCACTAGCGCGGCCACCCCGATGAAAGCGATCCACCGCGTGGCGCGGTCGAGCGGTCCGCCCGGCCGCACCAGGCGTACCGCCCCGCCGGATTCTGATCGTCGCATGGCGGGGCGTTCAGATTTGGCCGCTTATTTCTTGGACTCGACTTCGGCCAGAATCTTCTTGAGCGTATCAAACTTCTTCTGACCGTCGGGCCTCTGCTTGATCCACTCCTTGTACATCGGCTCACCGTATTTCCGCATGTCCCTCGCCCATTCCTGCTTGCTCGGATAGATCAACACCCGGCCGTCGTCCTTGAACTTGTTCCTTCGGGTATACGTCGCTTCGTCGTACGCCATGCCAGCCCGTTTTGCCATGTATTCTTCGCCGAACTTGTCGATCGCCGCCTTCTGCCGCGCGTCGAGGCTGTTCCACTTCTGCTTGTTCATGGCGATGACGAAACTCGTGGTGCCGATTGGCGCCTCGAAGTGGTAACGGAGCAGGTTCTGAAGCTTGAAGGTGGCGATACCGACCCACTCGTTGGTGAGACCGTCGACCACCCCGGTGGCAAGCGCCTGGGGCATGTCGTTGTTGCTCATGAATACCGGTACGACGCCAAGCTGTTTCAAGAAATCGGCGATGAGCGGACCACTCGCCCGGATTTTCATTCCTTTCAGGTCCTCCAGCGTCTTGAACGGTTTGCGCGTGTGGACGCCGTTCATTCCGGTCATGTACAGCGAGACGACCTTGATGTCATCGAAGCCGCGCAGCATTCCCGCCTTGTACATTCGCCAGTAAGCGACAGAACCGACCGTCGCGTCCGGCAGAACCCCGGGAAGGTCGAATATGGTCGAGTCCGGGAACTGCCCGTGCGACAGATAGGTTGCCATATAGGCGATGTCGGCGATCCCGTTGGTCACCAGCTCGTACTGCTTCTCCGGGTTGCGCCCCAGCGCGCCACCCCAATAGGTCTGAAACTTGATCGATCCTTTCGTCGCCGCCTCCACTTGCTTGATGAACGGCATGAGAACCTTGGACACGGTCACGCTCCGCGGCGGAAGGTAACACGCGATCTTGATGACGGTATCCGCGGCGATCGAAGGCTGACCAAAGGCCAAAGCGGTCACGCCTGCACAGATCAACACTAGCTTTTTCATCAGCCTCTCCTCTCAAGAGCGTCGCACATTGTCGGGACCAACGCGCCCGCCGTCGCCAAGTACGGCGTCCTCGTCAAACAAGAAATCGGGGGCGCGCACCCGTCACTCTCCCCTTGCCGGCCTTCGGCCGCGCGCGACGCCAACCCTTCGAGCTAAGCAGCACGACATTCGGTGCATCTCTGCGCGACAAGCTTTCAGTCGCCGCCGGGCCTCGCAAAGGATAGGATACTGCGCTGTGGCTGTCGATGTCGTTTGTGATTCAAATCAAGGAAATCGAATTCCCGCGACCTTCGCCGGCTCAGTGCAGCGCGGCGTGGCGACAACCGCGGCACTCGTGCTGCGGTATCATTTTCCGTTCACCCCGCGTTCAATTTCTGGAGAACATTCATGTCCCAATCCGACAACACCGCCATCCCAGGGGGCAAACTGGTCCTGGTCGAATTCGAAGACGGCATCGCCTGGGTAACGCTCAACCGGCCCGAAAAGCGCAACGCCATAAGTCCGAAGCTGAGCGACGAGATGCTCTCGGTGATGAACGCCCTTGAGTGCGACGAACGCTGTCGCTGCCTGGTTATCACGGGGGCAGGGGATTCCTACTCAGCAGGAATGGATCTCAAGGAATTCTTTCGCGAAACCGACCGTCTCGACGCCGAGCACAAGGCCGCCGTCGTGCGCTCGGCCGCCGAGTGGCAATGGCGCCGACTGATGTACTACATGAAGCCCAGCATCGCCATGGTCAACGGCTGGTGTTTCGGCGGAGCGTTCAACTCCCTGGTCGCCTGTGATCTCGCCATTGCGGCGGAGGAAGCCACCTTCGGCCTGTCCGAAATCAACTGGGGCATCATTCCGGCCGGCAATGTGCTCAAGGCGGTCAGCGCCGTGATGAACCAGCGCGACGCGCTCTACTACACCATGACCGGCGAAACGTTCGACGGCCGCAAAGCGGCGCACATGGGGCTCGTGAACGAGGCCGTGCCGCGCGCGCGCCTGCGCGAACGCACTCGCGAACTCGCCAAGGTCCTGATCAGCAAGAACCCCACCGCCATGCGCACCGCCAAGCACGCCTGCAAGCGGGTCCGCAGCATGGACTGGGAGGATTCACAGGACTACCTCTTTGCCAAGCTGGAGCAGATGCAGTTTCTCGATCCCGAGAAAGGCCGGGCCAGCGCGATGAGCCAGTTCCTCGACAAGAAAACGTTCCGGCCAGGACTGCAGAATTACGAGCGCGGTCGCTGATGGGCCAGGCGAGAATTCCAACCCTTGATATCGATTCGGACGACAAATATGGACCTCAACTTCAGCGAAGAACAAATAATCATGCGCGACAGCGTCGACAAACTCATGCAGAAGCACGCGCCGCCCGAGACCATACGCAAGCTCGATCGCGAACAGGCCTACCCGTATGAACTCTACGACGTCTGGGTCGAAGCGGGCCTGCTCAAAATGCCTTTTCCAGAACAATACGGGGGACTGGGGGGCAGCGTCATCGACATGGCCATTATCGCCCAGGTACTGTCGTACCACAGCGCCGACCTCTCCATGGCCTATGGCGGCAGCATTTTCTGCGGCCTCAATCTGGTAAGGAAGGGTTCCGAAGAGCAAAAGCGCCATTGGCTTCCCAAATTGCTTTCCGGGGAGATCAAGTTCTCCATATCGATGTCGGAGCCGGACGCGGGTTCCGACATCGGCGCCATGCGCACGACGGCCCGCCGTGACGGTGAAGCCTGGGTAATCAACGGTCAGAAACTGTGGGCCACCGGCGCGGCCGCGAGGAACAATTTCATAAACGTCTACGTCAAGACCGATCCGTCCGCCCACTACCGCAAGGGAATGTCGCTGTTCCTGGTGGACAACCAGACACCTGGGGTGAAACTGCGTAAGCTCGACATGCTCGGGCGGCGATGCACCGGGACCTACGAGATATTCTTCGACGACGTTCGCGTCCCGGCGGACCATCTGGTCGGGGGCGAGAACAGGGGCTGGGAGGTGGTACTCTCCGGCCTCCAGGTGGAACGGGTGACCTCCGCCGCCGGAAACTGCGGCGCCGCTCAGGCGGTGGTCGATCTGGCGGTTCAATTCGCCAAGGAACGCAAGCAGTTCGGGCGTCCGATCGGAACGAATCAGGCGATCGCGCACATGCTTGCCGACATGCAGACCGAGGTCGAGGCAGCGCATACCCTCATGTGGCGTGCAGCCTGGCTGGTCGCGACCGGAAAGGAGGCGCTGCGCGAGATTACGATGGCAAAGCTCTTCGCCAGCGAAACCTACGCCAAGGTCGCCAACCTCGGGATGCAGATCATGGGAGGCTACGGATACAACATGGAATTCGATATGCAGCGTCACTTCCGCGATTCGCGCGCCTCGACGATCGCGGCAGGCACCTCGCAGATGCAGCGCAATCTGATCGCCGGCCTGATGGGCCTCAAGGTGGCGTGAGCGCGAACAGTCCGGCCGCGCGGCCTCCCGTGGACGACGCGAACCGGAGGCGACTCGAGCAGCTTCTTGCCGACCATGCACGGTCTGGCGCCGAGCGCGAGGCGCTCGTGTACGGCGAGCGGCGCCTCTCCTACGGGGAATTGCACCGCTCGGTGCGCCGCATCGCGTCCGGCCTTCACAGGCTGGGCGTACGCCCGGGTGCACGGGTGCTGCTTTACCTTCCCAACGGCATCGAGTTCGTGCAGCTCGCCTACGCCGCGTTCACGCTGGGCGCCGGCGTGGTGCCGGTCAACACCCGGCTCGCAGCCCGCGAGGTGGAGCATATCGCGCGCGATTCCGCGCCCGCGGTCGTGGCATTCCGTGCCGACGCGCGTGCTCTGATCCGCCAAGCCATCGGACCTGTGCCCCAGGCGCTCGTGGTGGGCGGCACCGCCGCGGATGAAGTTGCCTTCGAAGATCTGCTGGACGAACCTGAAAGGCCCTTGCCCCCAATCCCCGAGGGCGAGGACGATTGCGTGATCCTTTATACCTCGGGCACAACCGGCAAACCCAAAGGCGCGCTCAACACCCACGCCAACATGGTCAACCAGAACGTTGCATTGGTCGGGTCGGCCCTGGGGCTGGGGCCGGACGAGCGCAACCTGGTCACCACGCCGCTCGCCCATCGCGCCGGTATTGGCAGGATATTCGGTTCGCTCGGACTGGGCGGGAGCCTCACGATCATGGACAAATTCGACCCGGAGCACGCACTGGATCTCATCGAAAGGGAGCGAATCTCGATCGTCGGACTGCCACCCACGGTCATCCGCATGATGTTGCCGCAGATCCGCAAGGCCCCCGAACGCTGCGCGACGCTGAAACACGTCCTGGTCGCGACCGAATCCTTTCCCGCGGTGCTCAAACGCGAAGTCACGGCGCTGCTGCCGCAGACACGTTTCTATTCGGTCTTCGGCATGTCGGAGGCGCTCATTAGCATCCTGATGCACCACGAGCAGTTTTCGCATCCGGCATCGGTCGGCCGGCCGCTCCCAGGCGTTGAGGTTCGAATCGTCGGTGAGGACGGCCACGACGCGGCCATGAACGAAATCGGCGAGTTCTGGGTGCGCCATGGCGCACCAGGATCGGGGGCAGTGCTCAAGGAGTACTACAACCGCCCGCAGGAAACAGCGTCTGCGATCACCGACGGCTGGTTCCACACAGGCGACCTGGGCCGGCGCGACGCCGAAGGTTACCTCTATATCGTCGATCGCATGAAGGACATGGTGCTCTCGGGCGGCTACAACATCTATTCCAAGGAAGTCGAGGAAACGCTGCGCTTGCATCCGGAGGTGGCCGACGCCGCGGTCGTCGGCGTTGCCGACCAGATCTTCGGCGAAGCGGTCGCAGCGTTTGTCGAGCGGCAACCCGGCGCCCGGCTGACGGCAACCGAACTGATCGAGCATTGCCGCGAGCAGCTGGCAGGTTACAAGAAACCCAAGCACGTGTTCTTCGTCGACGCGCTGCCGCGAAATTCGCTCGGAAAGGTGCTAAAGACCGACCTTCGCGCGCTGGCCGCGGATATGCTGAATGCGGCGCCGACGTGAAAACACCTTCGCGCATGTTCGGCGCGACGGCGTGTCCCTCCCGTTCCGGACCGAAGCAGCAAAACTTTGACCCTGATCGCACACTGGACGGGGTCACCGGTGATATCTTTCGCTTTTTCCCCACTCGCGCCGCGCCCGGCACGGGTTTTTCCAACGGTATTTTGCGGGAGCTGACATGACCGAAATGACTTACAAGACGATATTGGTGAACAAGGAGAACGGAATTGCCTGGGTAACGTTCAACCGGCCGGACAAGCGCAACGCCATCAGCCCGCAGGTGGCTTTCGATATGGTCGACGCGCTGACCAAACTTGACACCGACCCGGACGTGAGAGTCCTGGTACTCACCGGCGCCGGCGACGCGTTCAGCGCCGGCATGGACCTGAAGCTCTTCTTTCGGGATCTGGACGACAAACCGGTCGAGCAAGCGGCGGCTCGCGAGGCGGTTCGCCGCTACGAATGGTACAAACTCAGCAACTTCAGCAAGCCGACGATCGCCATGGTCAACGGTTATTGCTTCGGCGGGGCATTCATTCCGCTGGTAGCCTGCGACTTCGCGATTGCCGCCGAAGACGCGACATTCGGCCTGTCTGAAGTCAACTGGGGCATCCTTCCCGGCGGCTTGGTGAGCAAGGTCGTTTCCATGACCATGAACTATCGCCAGTCGCTGTATTACGCGATGACCGGACGGCCGTTCGATGGCAAGACTGCCGCCGATATAGGACTGGTGACCTATGCGGTTCCGCGCGCCCGGCTGCGCGACGAAGTGGTGGAACTCGCCGCGGATCTGATGACCAAGAGCCCCGCGGTCCTGCGGGCGACCAAAGAGACCCTCAAGCACGTCGCGCTGCTGAGCCCCGATGAAGCTTACGAGTACATCCAGGCGAAGAGCGAGCAGCTTCGATTCCGCGACGCGGAGAACACCCGTGCCCGCGGCATGAAAGGCTTCCTCGACGAAAAGGCCTACAAGCCCGGCTTCACGCCGGTCAAGCGCGCCTGAGGCGGCCGGCCTGGTAAACAGCACGCCCCGCCGTTAGGCTTGCCCCTGGCGAACGCCGATCCACGCGGACGCGACGGAGCACACCCCACAGTCTCGTGAATACGCGAGCACCCATGAGCACGGCCGGACTTTTCGATCTCGATTCCATCGCACCTTTCTTCCAGGCCGATTCGCTCGCAGTGATTGGCGCGTCGACCGAACCGCGAAAGCAGGGCGGGCGGCCGGTACGCTATTCACGGCTTGGCGGCTTCCGCGGCAAGGTCTACCCGATCAACCCCGGCGCATCCGAAGTTCAGGGCATGCCCGCCTACCCTAGCCTGTCGGCAGTCGACGACCCGGTGGAATGTGCTTTCATCGCCCTTCCCGCGCCGGCGGTCGAGGCGGCCGTTCGCGCATGCATAAGCAAGGGCGTGCGCGCCGCGATCATCGTCAGCGCCGGATTCGCGGAGACCGGGGACCGGGGCCGCAGATACCAGGACCGCATTGTCGCGCTGGCGCGAGCTTCCGGGATGCGACTGATCGGGCCCAACTGCATGGGCGCGATGGACGTTGCACGCGCCTTCTTCCCCACCTTCCTGCCGATGTGGGGAGACGAGAGACACGACGCGCCGAAGGTAGGAAGCATCAGCCTGATAAGTCAGAGCGGCGCGTTCGGCGCGCACGTCTATGAACTGGCGCGAGCGCGCGGCGTCGGCTTCGCAAAGTGGATCAGCACCGGCAATCAGTGCGACGTGCAGGTGGCCGACTGCATCGCCTATTTCGCGCACGATCCCGCCACCCGGACCATCATGGTGTATCTGGAGGGCAGCCCTGAACCGGGCAAGCTGATTGCGGCGCTGAGGCTCGCCCGCGAGCACCGCAAGCCGGTGATCCTGCTCAAGTCCGGGCGCTCCGCCATTGGCGCCAAGGCGGCCATGTCGCACACCGGCGCTCTGGTCGGATCGGACGATGCATTCAACGGTCTATGTACGCAAACAGGCGTGCACCGGGCGCAGACGATTGACGAACTGCTGGATATCGCCAGCGCCTGTGTCGCGGGAAAGTTTCCTTCGCGGCGCGAAGTCGGACTGGTCACCATATCAGGCGGAATCGGCGCGCTGATGGCAGATTACGCGGAGCAAGTGGGATTGGCTGTACCGCCGTTGCCGCAAGGCACCCAGGAGAAACTGCTGAAGGTGTTTCCCTATGGCGCGGCACGCAATCCGGTGGACCCGACCGCGTTGTGGGCGCGCGACGTCAGTGTTTTCGGCCACAGCCTGCGAGCTCTGCTGGGTGATGGCGGACACGAGGTCGTGGTGCTGTTCGCCTCCTCGGTGGGCACAATTCCGGCGCTCAGGGACGCGATTCTCACCCAGGTTCGGGCGGTGCGCGACCAATTCCCGGACCGGCTGATCGTGGTAAGCATGATCGGACCGGCAGAGGTGATCGCCCAATGGCGCAGCGAAGGATTTCCGGTCTACGAAGATCCTCGCCGAGCGCTCGAAGTCGTTGCCGCGCTTGCGGGTTTTGCCCGCCTGGTCGCAGGAAAAGAAAGACTGCACCCCATACCCCGGGCGCCGCATACGCCGAGGATCATCCCGGGCGAAGCGTTGAATGAGTTCGAGGCGATGCGCGAACTCGAGTGCGCCGGCATTCCGATGACGCCGCGCCGGCTCTGCGGCTCGCGCGCCGATGCCGAGCGCGCCGCAGCCTCGCTCGGATTTCCGGTGGTGATGAAGATCGTCTCGCCCGATATCCCCCACAAATCGGAAATGGGCGGCGTGGCACTGAATCTGCGGACCAGACGCGAGGTGGCTGCCGCCTACGAATCCATCATGAAGCGTATCAAGAAGGGCGCGCCCAAGGCCCGCATCGATGGCGTTCTGCTTGCGCGCCAAATCGCGCACGGCATCGAAACCATCCTCGGGGCGAGCATCGATCCTACGCTCGGTCCTGTCGTGATGTTCGGCATCGGCGGCATTTTCGTCGAGGTATACAAGGATGTCGCATTCCGCGTCGCGCCCTTCCCTGTCAGCGAGGCGCGCGCGATGATCCGCGAAATCAAGGGCTACCGGATACTCGCCGGAGCGCGCGGCCGGCCGCCTGTGGACCTCGAATGCCTGGCGCGGGCGGCAAGCCGGCTCTCGCTGTTCGCCGCAGCCAACGCCGCCACGCTGGTCAGTGTGGATATCAATCCCTTCATGGTCCTGCCCCGCGGTGAGGGTGCGTTTGGCGTCGATGCACTGATCGAACGCGTTCGCCGGTGACAGGAACTGCAGCTCATCGACGAGCCTGAAAACAGGCGGCAACGCGTCGGTTCAGCGAAGGTGCTTGCTCGTTGACTCCCGCGACCGCCCGGCAACGGTTATCGGACAGCCGCGGCCCGCCGTCTACCGTACCCCAGCCTCAGGAGGATGAGTACGATACCCAGAGCAGCGCCGGCCGCATCGGTCCACAACCCATAGGGTACGGCGTTGGCAGGCAGCAGGACGCCGATGCCCGCAACCACGAACAGAATCCGGTAGCCGGGACCGAGCCTTCCTGCAAAGTGGCCCACTGCGCCAATCGAAATCAACCAGACTCCGGCGAGCGCCGTCAGCGAGATCAACAACACCATCGTCGTGCTGCCCATCATCAAAAGCTGCGGCGAGAGGACGAACAGGAACGGGACCACGTAGGCAGGCCAGCCGAAGGTCACGGCGCTCCATCCGGTACGCATAAAGTTGCACTCGGCAAGCGTCGCGGCGGCGAACGCCGCCGCCGCAACCGGCGGCGTAATCATGGACAAAATGCCGAAGTAAAAAGCGAACATATGGGCTGCAAACGGATGGATACCGGCCTCCACCATCGAAGGTATGACTAGGGTTGCCAGCAGAAGGTAGACGCCGACCGTCGGCATCCCCATGCCGAGAAAGATCGATATTGCCGCGGCGAGGACCAGAATGAGGAACTTGCTTCCGGCGGCGAAAGTGATAATGGCCTGCGTCAGCGCGAATCCGAGGCCGGTGATATTGAGTACCCCGATCACGATGCCGGCCATCGATGCGACCATCAGCAGCTGGATCATTGCCGCTCCGGTTTGGCCCAGCATCCGCACGATGACACCAACAGCCATGCGCTGGCCCCTGTAGCCGACAAAGAGACCTACGGGAATCAGCGTGCCAATCGCCCACATCGCCGCCGTTTGCGGCCTCACGTTGAACCCAAACAACACGATGACGATGACCGCAAAGGGGATGACGTACGGCCAGCCGGATTTCAACACAGGCACGGACTTCGGGATCGCGCTCGGGTCGACCCGTGGCAGGTTGTCACGTGCGGCGATCAGGTCTGCCTGAATGAAGAGCGACGTATAGTAGAGCAGTGCTGGAATGATCGCCGCGAGCACGACCTCGGTATAGGGGCGCTCGAGAAACTCGGCGACGAGAAAGGCTGCCGCTCCCATCATCGGTGGCATGAGTTGTCCGCCGGTAGATGCCACTGCTTCGATCGCCGCCGCCGTGTGCGCCGGATACCCGGCCTTGCGCATAAGCGGGATGGTTACCACGCCGGTGGAGACGACGTTCGACACCGCACTGCCGGAAATTGCGCCGAACAGCGACGACGCGACGATGGCGATTTTTGCCGATCCGCCACGGTAACGGCCCATCAGGGCGGCCGAAATGTCGGTGAAGAACTGGGCGCCGCCCGAGCGCTCGAGTAGATTGCCGAAGTAGACGAAGGGAATGACGATTCCGAAGACCACCGTCAGCGGAATTCCAAGCAGCCCGTTGGAATCGAGGCCGAGATAAATCAGCAGACGGTCCACCGCGACCTGCTGACCCTGAAAATGGCCGGGAATCAGGTAACCGAAAAAACCGAAGGCGACAAAGAAAAGCACGAACCAGAACAGGAACGAACCAACGGTCCTTCGCAGCCCTTCCACGACCAGCACCAGGATGATCGCACCGAGCGCTACCGTCTCGGGCGGGCGCAGATAAAGCCGATCCAGGATGCTTTCGTAGTTCCAGGCGACATAAAGGCAGGTGCCGAGCCCGAGTCCTGCAGCGATCCAGTCATACCACGGCACGCTCAAGCGCGCCGCTGCGGCACGGGCCGGTTTCAGCAAATATAATGCGGCGAGGCCGACCCCCAGCATCGCTGCGAGGAGTTGCTCGTTCAATAGAACGATACCTGCCGCGCGGAAAAGATCCAGCGCCTCGGCAACCGACCCTAGGGTCAGCACCCCGCACAGGACCAGCCCAAGCCCCCTTACCGACCACGAAGCCCTGGAGGAAACCCGTACCGCTTCGTCGTCGCGAATGTCAGCCATGGCCCCGGCGCCGAAAAGCGGGAATACCGCTTGGCGCGCTTAGATTCCGGCCTCCTTGTAGAACTTCAAAGCACCCGAATGAACCTTGAGCCCGATATCGAGATTCATTTCCTTGGGATCGAATGCCCTGAAAGCACCAAGTGCGGCGACCAGGTTTTTCTTGTTGCCATGGATCGCCTTGACAACCTTGTAGACCACGTCATCCGGCGTCTTCGTGCTCGACATCAGCAGGAACGGCAGCATCAGCACGCTGGTGGGCCCTTCGACACCCGGGAAATTCGGCCCCGGCTTCACGACCTTGATCGTCGCCGCCGCTACGTGGGCCTTCATCGCCTTGACTGCCTCGGGAGTATTGGGAAGACTCAACACTCGGATACCGCCGACTGAGACGTTGGCCTGTTTCACCGCGGCCGAGTTGATCGAAGTAAAGCCTGCATCGGTCTTGCCCTCGGAGAAGTCCTGCACTGAACGCACGCTGTTCGGAACGGGCACGCCTTTGACGTCGGCCAGGGTCAGGCCCGCGGTGGCCAGCGAAGCGGAAACCGTGTACTCCACGATCTTCTGCTTCAAGAATCCGGTCGGAATGCGTTTGCCCTTAAGGTCGGCGATGGTGCGAATAGCAGAATCCTTGCGGGTGAAGAACCCGCTGTAGAGCGGGATCAGTGAGGCCACCATGCGCAGGCTTTTCTGCGGTCGACCCTTGAAGTTGTTGATGCCCGCCTGGGCGAACGACGCAGCGCCCGCGTTTGCGATGGAAAACGCGAGCTCGCCATTATTGACCAGCGGAATCGTTACAACCGGCCCTCCCTGCGGCGCCACACGCATTTTGAGGCCGGTTTCCTCGATGACGATCTTTGACACCGCCGCCCCTGTGGAATACGCAAGCGACCCTTGCGGATTGGTACCGATACTGTAGGTCTGTGCATGAACGGGCGCAGCGGCCGCGATGAGCATGGAAGTTACCGTTGCGGCAGCAAATGTTACACGCATGGCGTTATCCTCCTGGCATTTGTCTAATCCGATACAACTGCACCGCAGAATAGATGGAAAGCCAAATCGACGCAACGGGGAAGACAACAAAGCCCGCCGGTGCGGCAGGATGATCGATCATATGAGCGTACCGGAGCCGAACATGAACCCGCCATTCGCTGCAATCCCGGCGCAGCACGCCGATTCGTCGCCTTTCTTCGTGATGACCAAGCCGGTTTCGGCAGCGTGCAATCTCGCCTGTCGCTACTGCTACTACCTGAACCGACCGGAGGCGGCGGCCTCGCGCCGCATGGACACGGAGACACTCGAAGTTCTTGTTCGGGACGTGATCGCCGCACAGCCGGGCGTACCGGAGATCCAATTCGCCTG
>Ga0209343_10004678_pt1 | contig 16857 bp, 20 predicted proteins | sample RifCSPlowO2_02_FD_184026 | JGI IMG/M metagenome (GOLD analysis project Ga0209343, IMG submission 184026) | Groundwater microbial communities from Rifle, Colorado - Rifle CSP2_plank lowO2_0.2 (SPAdes) (version 2) | ecosystem: Environmental > Aquatic > Deep subsurface > Groundwater | place... | reverse complement strand
GTACGGACGGTGTATTGATTCGGTTTCAATCCTCGCCCGGCCCTCGCGGGCCGGGCGTCCCGGCTCGTTCATCATCGGTGACGTGATCATGATCGTTTCAATCCTCGCCCGGCCCTCGCGGGCCGGGCGTCTGGTTTCGCGCATCGCATTGAGCCATCAAGCGAAAATTTCCGCTTTGCGCGAACCGTCCAGCACCTCGCCGAAACAAGGGGCTGCTAATTCTCCCACGGTGCAATTCCAAATTAACAATCAAACACTTGCCTTTGCCGCGAACCTGCCGGCAATTCCGCGTCACTTGCGATCCGCGCGTCATAGCACCAACGGCCCTTCAAAATCGACTGCCTTGAATTTTCCGTACTCGCGCACATGCAGTTCGACGGGCTCGGTCAGGCGATAGAAGCGCAGGCAGTCTTCCGCTAATTCGATTTCCGCCAATAGGCGGCGTTCAAGTTCCTCGAACTGCATGGCGTCGACCTTGCATTCGAATACCGACTTCTGCACACGCTGGCCCATGCCTTCGCAGACCCGCGCCACGCGGCGCAAGCGGCGACGACCGGCTTTTGTTTCGGTGGAAACGTCGTAGCTGACGATGACGAGCATGACTACCTTGCGCCGCTCATTTTGGACAAAACGGCAGATAACCTTCCGCATCGCCACGCACGGCGCGAGCGAGCAGGCGCGCCTGCACGAAGGGAACAAGGCCGATAGCGAAGCTCGACTCCAGCAGCGGATGCGTCAGCGCTTCCTGCTTGCGCTCCTGGTAGGCGGTGACAAGAGTTCGCCGCGCGTCGTCTTTCAGCGTTACCGCGCCGCCGGCATGCTCGTCGAAATCTTCGGCGTTGATCTGCCGTCGGTTGATGAGCGTCAGAGCCAAGCGGTCCGCCAGCAGCGGTCGGAACTCCTCCATCAAATCGAGCGCCAGCGCGGCGCGGCCGGGACGCAGCGCGTGCAGGAAGCCGATCTGCGGATCAAGGCCAACGCTCTCCACCGCAGAGCGCACGTCGTTCATCAGCATTGCATACAGAAAGGAAAGCAAGGCATTCATGCGATCCAGCGGGGGACGACGCGTGCGACCGTTCATGGTGAAGGCCTGTCTTGCCTCTGGGCGCAGCAGCAAGGTGAGCGCGGCGAAATAGCGCTTGGCCTGATCGCCTTCGATGCCGCGCACGGCGTCGAGGTCCGCCGCGTATTCGAGCCGGGCCAGCGCGCGACCAAGCTCGTCGGCGGTTGCGGTCAGCACGGTGCCATCCTCTTCACGACCGTTCTCGCGCGCGCCGCGCTGCACTACCTGACGGCAATTCTTCAACTTGCCGGCAATACAGGATTTGGCGACGGCCAAACAAAAGTCGGCGCTGGCGAGACGGTGATGTTGGGCTTGGCGCAGTAGTACGTTGCCCGAAACCGGGCCTTCCAGCCGGGCCTTGAAGCGGCCGCGGCCATCGAGCAAGACCAGGCTCTTGCCTTCGTCGGCCAGACGATGCATGAGGATGGGCGAGACCATCACATGGCCGAAGCAGACCACGGCCGAGAGATGGTGCAGCGGCACGCGCAGGCGTGTTTCGTGTTCGATCTCGACGCGCAAGGTGTCGTTGTCGAGATGCAGATAGCTTTCCGGGAGGGTGACGTAAAGGGTGTTGAGGAGTTGCATTGCCTACCCTCGTCTAGGCGTCGGCGTCGAACAGCCGGGCGCGTGCCAGGCTGGCCACGCCGGTATCGCGCAAGGCCGGCTGGCAAATTTCCATCAGCGAACAGTTCTTGCAGCGGGCATCATTCACGGCCGGAGGCACGGCGCCGACCTCGATCAGACTACGCACGGCGGCGGTCGCCGCGGCAACGCGCTCGCGCAATTCCGCCGTGACACGCACCTCGCGGCGACGCCGTGAAGTCGCGTAATAGAGCGCACCGGCCGGCACCGGCTTGCCGGTCATTTCTTCAAGGCACAGCACCTGCGCGGCGAGTTGCAAATCGTCGCAGGCGGCAATCCAGGCCGCCTTGCTGCGGCTGCCGTGCTTGTATTCCACCGGGTAGGGCGTGCCGTCGGCCTCGAACTCGACGATGTCGGCCTTGCCGATCAAGCCGAGGCGGTCATACCATACGGGTAGCGCGCGCTCGACTCGCAGGCCGGCGCGCGTTTCGACGCCGGGCTGGTCGACCTGCTTATGCACCGCCTGGCCGCGCAGGGTGTGCAGGTTGTCGGCGAACACCTGCTCGACGTGGATCAGCGCGCACTGGCGCGGGCAGTAGCACCAGTGCTGAAGGGCGGAGAGGGGGATGGGGTCAGGAAAGTCCACCAGACAGACCGGCCAAAAATGGACGGCGGCGTACCGTGTGACCGTCGAAGATGTGGAAGCAGCCTTCCTGAAGCTGCTGCTCTTCGTGTAACTGCACCAACCAATCCGCCGGCTCCTGCGGCAGATAAGAGGTCACGCGCAGCAAGACGATGACACCCGGCGCCGACAATCGCCGCTTGAAGACCAGTTCGCCATAGTCGCGGTCGAAGGTGGCCAACCAGCGCCCTTCGGCACGCGCGCGCTCCATCACCACTTCATCGTCGATGCTCGGGCTATCCTCGCTGATCGCGGCGACATCCCACCCGCGCGCGCGTAAGCACAAGACCGAAGGCTGCGGGAAGTTCTCGTTCAGCAGCCAGCACGGCGTCACGCCGTCGCCTTTTGAATGGCAATGTAATCTTCTTCGCGGAATACTTCGGTGACGAACGCGATGGCCGCCAGCACGTCGTCGCGTGTTACACGCGGGTAGGACTCCAGTATTTGCTCCATGCTCCAGCCGTCTGCGAGGCGGTCCATCAGCAGTTCCACCGAAATGCGCGTGCCTCGGATAATGGGCTTTCCGACGAGTACCTTGGGGTCGACGATAACGTGGTCTTTCCAGTTCATTTTCAGCGCCTCCGAATCAGTGTCGCTTCTTTGTCCTCGCCGAAATGGCACCGCACGGCATCGCGCACCTGTTCATGCAGCCCAGGCAGATCGTCGGCCTCGGTAAAGATGTCCGCGCCGACGGCGCGGGCCACGAAGCCACCTTCGGGGGCTTCCTCGACGATGAAGTGGATTTCGGTCATGGTCTTGATCTCCTTGTATGCGGCTGCAAACATCAACGTGCAACGATCTCTATGCGGGTGGTGTGGGGCAAGGACTCGATTATCCGCTCAACGCCTCAAATTCTGACGGGCGCACCGAAGCTATGCTACCGGCGCGGCATGAAGCTGGAATCCCAGCGCCTTGACCACCTTCATGACGGTAGCGAACTCCGGGTTGCCTTCGCCCGAAAGCGCCTTGTACAGGCTCTCGCGCGACAGGCCGGTATCTCGCGCCAACTGCGTCATCCCGCGCGCCTTGGCGATCACGCCCAGGGCATGGGCGATCAGCGCCGCATCGCCTTCCTCCAGACAGGCTTCCAGATAGAGGACCATCTCCTCTTCCGTCTTCAGATGTTCGGCTGAATCCCACGGCCGCAATTTGATCGATGTCGATGCCATGCTCCGCTCCTACAGGCGGCGGGCCAGTTCCAGCGCCCGCTTGATGTCCTTCGGCTGGGAGGACTTGTCGCCTCCCGCAAGCAGAATCACCACCTCGAACCCGCGCTGCACAAAATAGACGCGGTAGCCGGGGCCGTAGTGAATGCGCATCTCCGATACGCCCTCGCCCACCGGCTCGCAATCGCCGAAGTTGCCCAGACTCGCCCGGTCGATGCGAGCCTGAATGCGCACCTTGGCCCGAATGTCCCGCAGGCCGGTGAACCAGCCATCGAAGGTGTCGGTGGTGAGAATCTGCTTCACGGGTTATTGTAGCCCATGAACTACACTTGCAAAAGCACATTCGCCGGCTCAGCCGACGATCCGTTCCAGGGTGACGCGTGGGAAGCCGTCAAGCCTGCCAGCCGCCGGCGCTGCAACGGTAAAGTCAGTAAATCCACGCGCCGGGGTATCCGGATCGTTCTGCTTGACCTGCACCAGATCGAACAGCGCATGCGCCTGAGCATCGCCCAACTCGCCTTCGTGCTTGAAGACGTAGAGGCCTCGCGTCGACATCTCGCCCCGCGCGGCGGAGCGATCATGCTCGAACATATTGGCCAACGATTCCCACAACAGCTTGAGATCGTCCTCGCCAAAGCCCGTCTGCTTCGCCAGATGGGCAGACACGAAGCCGTGGGTGCGATAGAGCCCGTAGGGCACCGTGAACTTGCGGCCCATGGTGCGGTTGTCGCCGCCTTGCTTTTCTGCTTCGGCTTCGGTTGCCACGGCCATGCGGGTAATGGAATGCTCCAGCGCGACGATGGGCGCCACCGACCGGCCAAAGGTCAATTGCACCGGACCGCGCACCTGACCGCAGTTGGGTGCGGACTTCAAGGACATGACGGCACCAAAGGTACGAATGTCATAGAAATTCTTGCACATCCAGTCGCGACCTCTATCGATTTCAACACGTGTCGGCTTTCTGGTCTTTGCATCCTTCAGCGCCTTCGCCAAAAAAGCCGCCAAAAGCTTGCTCAGACCATCCGCGTCCTTAATCTGCTGTGCGGCCTCCTTCTTATCTGTCGTGCCGGATACAACAAGTGTCAGTTTGTCGTCTTCCTCCTCGACGATTTCCATTCCCTCGGGAAGAGAAGCCTCCTTGATCGCCTCGGCGAGGTTCTCCGGAATCGGCATTCTCAAATCCTGCCCGAGTTCAATTTTCAAGTCGGTAAACGCAACCACATGAGCACGACCAAGCACGGCACGTTCCTTGACGTAGATATCAAATGCGCTATCCGCGTGGCCTTCGCGATCACTCTTGATCAATTGCAGATAGTTCCGCACCTTGCGCTTGAGACAGACATCGGTCACAAGCCCCTTGCCGGTCTCGGGATCAAGTCTGGGTAGGTTTCCGGCGTCCGGATCGCCATTGGGATTGCCATCCTTCACGTCAAAGAGCAGGACGAAATCGTAGCGGTGCTTGAGCGGGTTTGTCATTTTTCAGTCTCCTTGCTTTCCGTAAGTGGAAGGATGCATGCGCTGGTGGTAGTAGCCGACTGCGAATCGGCCTTGGTTGTCCATCGATAGGTGCGGGTCAAACCTTGGCGGCAATCCGTCAATGATTTCGCCGATCAGGGCTTCCAGGTTTTTCCGTCGCCCTACATTGGCGATCTTGCCCAGATGATGATTCTTCAGGCGCAGCAACATAGGAAACACCATGGCAGGGGCACTTGAAGCGGCGCCATAGAACCGGTCGCGAATGGTCGCGTTGATCTTGCCGTGGCCACCGGCAGCCTCCTCCTGTGTCCGCTCCAGCACTGCGAACAGGCGGCCGAGACGGTACCCGGAATTGGTGTTGCTGGAATCGAGAGACATTTGGACTTTCTCCTCTTTGGAATTACGCCGTCTGTTCAGACAAGCTTTCAGGATGGCGGCGCGTGGATAGCTCACCGCTTCGCCGGCGCGAATACGTCGGATGGCGCCGTGAAACATCGTTTCGGGGTAGGGCAGGCCTTCGAGAATGGCTCGCATCAGCTCGCCGCCAAGATTCGGTGGCACTTTTTCCGGATCACCATCGGGCCATTTGGAAGACGCGACAGCTATTGACCTCAGCAACAGGCGAACCGACAGAAACTGCGGCTCCTTGTGCCTGTCCGCTGGCGGAACGATCCTGATGTCCTGAAAATGCCTCGCAATACGCTCCGCCATTTCGGCCACAGTTCCAACATGCCAGAAACGGATGGCGATCCTGGCCGAATTGGGTGCGAGACCAAGGACGAAAAAGCGAGTCTGGTTGTCGAACGTTTTCTCAACCCCTTGCTCGACCGCCGCAAGCAGTTCCGCAACTGCTTTGGTGCCGGCATCAGGATTGTCTTCAGGCGGCTCGTCGAAAAATGCCGCGAAATCGTTCTCCAAACGACTTTCGCGACTTGCCCAGAACACCGTAGTGGCGTCACCAATTTGCAGCTTTTGGGAACTTCCTTTTCGCAGAAGGTAGTTCAAGGCTGTAGCGTAGCGAAATGCTTGCTGCTTTCCGACCGGCGAGTTGTATGCCTGACTCTTTGCATAGGACGCGAACGATGGGTTTTCACCGTCGTTGACTGAAACTATGTTTTTCTGGGATGGGGAACCAGGCTTGTCTCGAACCCCTTTGATTGGCGGGTGCAATCGCTGGATATTTACTGCCTCGCCAGTAATCAGACAGAAACCGGATACGTCGTCGGAACCAGCCTCAGTTGATGCGGGTGGTGCCACACGTTGGCAAACCAAGTTCACATCCCCTTGGATTCGGAATGCCATATTCGGATTCTTATCTCGAATCGTGACCCACAGTTGAAATCGTTGTAGTTGGATAACGGGGTTGCTTTCATAGAAAGCAAATACTGCCCCCACGCCCAGATCGCTCTTCGATTTATCAGGTAGCGCGTTGATCCGTGCCCGAAACGCATCGTGCATGGCTGTTACCCGCTCGCGGTACTTGTCGGGATTTCGCGCAGCTAGTTTTTTCTGATCAGGTATTCCCAGAACGTATTCCGCGTTGTCCCAAAGTAGCGCGGGGTCGATAGTGTTCGCCCGTTTTGGCACTTGCGGAACGAGATACTCGGCATCAGAAGATAAAATATTTACAACTTTCCCGTCAGGAGTTAACTCAATCAGGAGAGGAATATTTCGCCATTCAAGTCCATCCGGCGCCAGATTGGATTCTTTGCGCAGGTAGTAGTCATGAAGCTCTTGCAGAATCATCCCCGCACCTCCGCGTGTGTCAGGTCGATTACCCCGGCCTTCATTTCGGCGCGGAAGAATTTCGGCTTCGGGTCGGCGAGATTGGCGAAGTCTATGTCGTGAAGCATCCAGCCAAGATCTCGTGTTTCGTCGATGGGCGGCGAGCCGATAGCTGGATCTCTGATTAAGCGAAAGTCGCAAGCGAATTCCCGGCAGCCAAGGTAAGGTTGATTGATGCACTGGCCCTTGGCGGCACGACGCAGAAACATTTCATGGAACTTGGCCGGCGTATTGCCATCCTCTCCGCCGAACTTCGACAGATGCGGAAACTGGCCGCGATGTTTTGCCGGGTCGCGATCCATTTCAAAGCCGGCATGGAGGCGATAGGCAACGTCGCGCAGGAAGAGTCCTGCGCGCTGCTGCCGAACACCTTCGTCGTCGATGCAGAAACCGTCATTGGCACCAGCAATCTTGCTGACCTCGTTACGCCGCAGGTTGATCCAGCGGATCGGGTTCAATACCTCGATTTTCGACACCCGCCAGGTGAGTGCCGGCTTCCACAGGATGGATTCAAACACCGCCCGCGCAGCCGAAGGTGTGATGACGTCGTAGGAGACGCGTTCAACCTTCATTTCCGGTCTCGTGAAACAGGCAAAATCGCCGCGCACTTCAAGGCAATATGTGGTTCGCAAAGATAGCCTCCTTCAGAACACCAGCGGGTCGTTGTTGTTGTCGATGACGACGCCAAGATGCGCATGGTATAGCGTATCGACGTTCTGGGCGAATATTCCCGGCCAGACTTCGCGGACTTCATCGGTCAGCACCAGCCGCTCGACGACCCGGCGCGGCAGATTGACGGCATAGCGCTGGAGCTTGCGCATCAACCAGCGTTCTGGACCGTCCTTTTTTAGCTTGCCAATCAGGCTTTGGCTGTCATCCCACCAAACCAGGATGGGATGGCTGTCTGCATCATCGACGTAGCGGAATTTTTCGGCGGCGGTGCGAAACTGGATTTCCATGCGGCAGGCGTCCTGCACCAGCAAGCCTTGCATGTCATGCTTGTCCCAGTTCGCTGCCGACAGGTAGAAGTGGCGGAAGTATCGTTCGAAGGTCTGCGGCGACAGGGGATCGAGCGACGTGCCGGCCATGAGGCTGATGGTGGTTTGCTCGGCACGGCGCAATTGCCCCGGCGGCGCGCCTTTCGGTGGCACGAAGACAATCACGCGGCCTGATTTGTGGCAGCCTTCGCGGTTGCAGCGGCCCGCCGCCTGGGCGATGGAGTCGAGCCCGGCCAGCGCTCGATAGACAACGGGAAAATCAATATCGACGCCGGCTTCGATCAACTGTGTCGACACCACTCGCACCGGTTTGCCGGCGTCGAGGCGGCAGCGAATGTCGGCTATGGTTTGCGCACGATGTGCGCCGCACATCGATGCCGAAAGATGAACCGCACCGCCTACAAGTCGGTTCATGCGCTGCCAGAGTTCGCGACAATCGTTGCGTGTGTTCACGATGGCCAGCGCCGCCGTCCCGTCAGCGCCGACTTTCTCGGCGATGGCGTCCCACGCCTCGCGCGCCTGAAAATCGGCCGGCAGTTCGACGGTCACGCGCTTGAGCGCATTGAACAGCGCTTGCGGGGTGTTGATAATTTCGCGCACCTGATCGAGTCCACGCAACTCGCGACCGAAACTCGCGACATTGGTCAGGGCAGGCTGTGTCGCCGTGCAGAGAACCACCGTCACGCGGTAGTGCTTTGCCAGCAGGTTCAATACATCAAGGCAGGGTTGCAGCAATTCGGGCGGCAGGGTTTGCGCTTCGTCGAGCACGATGACGCTGTCGATGAGGTTGTGCAACTTGCGGCAGCGCGAGGTTTTGGCGGCGAACAGCGATTCGAACAACTGGACGTTGGTGGTGACGATCACCGGCGCATCCCAGTTTTCGGTGGCAAGACGGCTCTTGGCCGTTTCACGGTCGGGATCAAGACTGCTGTGGTGTTCGATCACGGCTTCACCAAAAACTTCGCGGTAGATGCCGGCCGTCTGTTCGATGATGCTGGTGTAGGGGATGGCGTAAATGACGCGTCGCTTGCCGTGGGCGCGGGCATGGTTGAGGGCAAAAGCCATGCTTGCCAGCGTCTTGCCGCCACCAGTGGGGACCGTAAGGCTGAACAGGCCCGGCGGCTGGTTCGCCTTCTCGCGGCACTGATGCAGTACGTCGGCGCGGACACGATTGACGGGGGTGGCGTCGACGTTGGCAAACCGTGCCATGTAACTATCGAAGCGTTCCAGCAATGGCGCGATGGCAGATTCCTGGGGGCGCGCTGCCGACTTCTCGGGCGCCATGAAGGCTTCGGTATCCAGGAAGTCGGCATCCACCAAACACGAAAAAAGCATCCGCAACCACAGGTGCGCGCCGGCGCGACTGCCGGGGATTTTCGGAATTGCGGGCACGGGTGGCGACAGAATGTCCGCGGGAATCTCGGCCAGGGGCAGCACATCAAGATGCGCGGTCTGCGCCAAGCGCGTCGTCAGTGCTGCACCGGCGTTTTGATCACCTTGCCAGTCCGGCAGACCGGCGTGATGACCGGCGATCAGATAGGCGAGGATGCGTCCGGGCGGCCCAAGACGGTTAATCGCATGGATCGCTCCGGCGGTAGAGTGATTGCGCGGCCCGCTCTCGATATGGGCGTTTTCGTCGTAGCCCGATTCGCGTCGGATCATGGACTGAAAGGCGGGTGAATACTTGCCAAGGTCGTGCCAAAGCCCTGCGACATGAGCCCAGTCGGTCGCGTTTAGCTGTGCGGCATTCTCTCCGGCAATCCGCCCCACTTCCCGCAAATGCTCCTCAAGACTATGGAGCGCCCAGTTTTGTCCTTCCTGCCGCACATGCGCTATGAATTCCATGATCCCCTCCCACCAGGTCAGGCCATGCTATTCGTCGCCAGGCTCACCAGACGAGCCTGGCGAAATTTCTTTTTGCAGAAAGTCGGCGCTGGCGCTACGGCGGTCCCTCTATCTGACAGCAGCTATTGCGCCACGGGGTCGCCCTTGGGAAAACTCGCGCGTGCGGCTCGCGCCAAGGCAACGATATCGGCGGACAAATCATCCGTCGCCGAGGCCTCATACATGACGATGATTCTTGCCTGCTTCACGTGCGCCGGCAGTTTGTCGCTACTGACATCGATCCGGTGATTGACGATGGATGCTTCGATTTCGACAGCGATCATAATGGGCCTCCTTTTCTGCATACGACCGACCGGGATTAACGTGAAATAACTCGATCGGAGCGACGGGTGATAGCCGAGCGAAGCGAGCTGACTGGTAGCCCCGCCCTGGGGCGGGGATGGGGGTGGGGGGCCTTCAATTCGCCTTTCGAATATTTCATCATCAGGGGTGCCGACATTTGCATGAAAGTTAGTCTAGCTTCCGTCTGTTACTTCCGGTGACGAATCGATCGTCGATATGTCGCTCGCTTTATGTTGAAGCGGCGAGTGACACTCGGCCCAGAAGTCGGCGCTGACGAGACGGCGACCGATCAGCCCGGATTGGCGCCGCTCGCCATACCGTGGCGCGAAATCCGCAGGAAGTAAGCCAGCACACCCGCCCCCGCAATTGCCAGGCTCGCCACTGCCGCAATCCAGAATCCGGCTGCGCCCAGTGGCCGACCGAAGCTATCGGTCAGCCCCAATAGATAGCCGCCGCCCAGCCCGACGCCCCACAGCGAAATCGCATAGATCAGCATCGGCGCCGTGGCGCGCTTGTAGCCGCGCAGCACTTGGGCCATCACCGCCTGCACGGCATCCACCACGTGATAGACGGCGACGATCGCCAGCAGGCTCGCGGCGGCGGCGGCAACTTGCGCGTCCGTCGTGTAAGCGCGTGCCAGCGACCCGGCGCCGACCCAGATCGCCGCGCCGATCAGCGCCGAGGCGCCGCAGCCGACCGCCAGGCCGAGCAAACCGGCGTGTCGCGCGCGCCGACTGTCGCCGGCGCCCAGTGCCTGCCCGACCAGCACGCCGGTGGCATTGCCCAGCGCCAGCGGCACCATGAAGACGAATACCGCGACGCTGGCGGCGATCTGGTGCGCCGCCGAGGTGTCCGGGCCGAGCCTGGCAATGAACAGCGCCATGAAGGTAAACGCCGTGACGTCGACCAGAAAGGTGGCGCCCATCGGCAGGCCGAGTACCAGAAACTCGCGCAATGCGGACAAACGCGGCGGGTCGAAGCGGGCGAAGACGGCATACGGCGCATAGTCGGCATCGCGCCGGCACCAGAGCCAGGCCAGCGTCGCAATGGTCCACATGATGATGGCCGACGACCAGCCGCAGCCGGCGCCGCCCAGCGCCGGGAAGCCAAAATGGCCGTACATCAGGATCCAGTTGAGGGGTGCCTTGAGCAGCAGGCCGAGCAGGTTGAAGGCCATCACCGGACGCGGCCGGCCGATGCCGGTGGTGAAGCCGAAAAAGACGCGGAAGAACAGTACGCCGGGCACCGCCCAGGCCACGCCGTCGAGATAGGCCCGCACTTTGACTTCGAGTTCCGGTGTCAGGCGCGAGAACTGCAGCAGCGGATCGGGATGCTTCAAGACGGCGAATGCGATCACCGACAATGCCAGGGCCAGCCAGGCACATTGCCGCACGTCGGCGCCGATTTCCACAAAGCGGCGCGCCCCGTAGTGATGCGCCACAACGGGGGTGAGCGCCAGCAGCACACCCATCGCGGTGACGAAGACAGTGGCATAGATGCTGGCGCCGATGCCGACCGCGGCGAGGTCGATCGACGACAGGTGCCCAGCCATCAGGGTGTCGATCACGCCATTGGCCATGACGGCGGCCTGGGCGATCAGTACCGGCCAGGCGAGGTGCAGCAGTTCGCGCCGCAGGGAACGTGGGGCAGGCATGCCGGCAGTCTAGCCGACCACGCCGCCTGCGCATGACGATCGGAACGCAAAACCTTTCCTGATTGGCAATGAACGCCAGTCATACTCAAAGGAACGCCAAATTTCCGGTCCCTTCGGTTCGTCATTCCGGGCTTGACCCGGAATCCAGGAGGTTTGCGACCGCCCCAATCTGGATTCCGGCTTGCGCCGGAATGACAAGCTGACGGTCATTGCCAATCAGGAAACCTTTTAGCCACGGAGGTCACAGAGGACACAGAGGTAAACCCCAAGCCTTTCTCTGTGCGCTCTGTGACCTCTGTGGCCAGTTGTTTGGCTTGTCGGGTGACGCGATTCGTTGCTGGCCCGTCGGCTTCAGATCACCAGCGGCTGATCCGGCAATTCGTTGGGATTGCTGCTTGCGGCGGGGAAATGGCTCGCCAGCAGCGTCCCGGCGCGCGCCACCGCCTGCAGGGCGCCGCGCCGCCATTCGCCGCCACGGAAGTTCGCCTCCATGTCGCGGCAGATGGCGTCCCATTCGGCCTGCGCCACGCGCGCCGCAATGCCGCGGTCGGCGAGAATTTCGACACGGCGGTCGACCAGTTGCACGTAGATCAGGATGCCGGAGTTTTCTGCCGTGTCCCACACCCGCTGCGCCGAGAACACGTCCACGGCGCGCGCTCTTGACGACATGCCGCGCCATAGCGCCGACAAGGACAGCGGCCCTTCGACGACGAAGCGCAATTCGCCGCGATGCAATTTCTCGCAAGCGGCAATGGCGTCGCCGATCGCCGCCAGATCGCCGCGGGAAAACCCGCGCCGGACGAACCACGCCGGCAGCAACAGGTGTCTGAACAAGCGCGTTAGCTTCATCTCACCAATCTCCCGAGGCACCGCCACCGCCGAAACCGCCGCCACCCCCACCGCCGAAGTCGACGCCTCCCGAATAGTCGCTGTCGATGCCGCCGCCTGACGCGGAATAGTTGGCGCGCGTCGCCAACCGGGCCAGGGACAGCAGGAAGGCAAGGAGCACCGCGATCACGGCGACGAACATGGAGCCGAACACCAGCCAGGCGAACCAGCCGGCCAGCCCGGCAATCAGCAGCGAACCGACCAGGCCGAACATGGTGCGCATGAACAGCGACATCACCAGCACGGCGACCAGCGTCACGGCATCGTCGCTGACGCTGTGCGTCGACGCCGCCGGCGCGGTGCCGGAGACGGCGGGCGGCATTGGCGCGCCCCCGAGCTGCGCTTCGAGCGCCTGCACGGCGGCCTGCAGCCCGCCGAAGAAATCGCCCTGCTTGAAGCGCGGCGCCATGCGCTCACGAATGATGCGGCTCGCTATCGCATCAGGAATGGCTCCTTCCAGCCCGTAGCCGACCTCGATGCGCATCTTGCGGTCGCTCTTGGCGACGATGACGATGACGCCGTTGTCGGCGTCCTTGCGCCCGATCTTCCAGGCTTCCGCCAGGCGTATGCCGAACTGCTCGATGGTCTCGGGCTGGGTCGTCGGCAGCAGCAGCACGGCGATCTGTGCCCGGCCGCTGCGGTCGATGGCCGCCAGCTGCGCTTCGAGCCGGCCGCGCTGGGTGGCGTCGAGCGTGCCGGTCAGGTCGGTGACCCGCCCGCTCAGCGCCGGCAGCGGCACCGGCTCGGCCGCGCCGGCGCAGGCCGGCGGCAGCGCCAGCCAGAGCAGCGCCAGCAGGGCGGGCCAGGCGCGGCGCACTTACTGATAGCCGGCGGAGGTCGGTGAACCCTGGGCCGCGGCCGGCGCCGGCGCATCGAACTTGATCGCCGGCGGCGCCGAAATCGCCTTCTCGTCCTCGACCGTGAAATTGGCCTTGGGCTTCCAACTCATGATCATCGCGGTCAGGTTGTTGGGAAAGGTGCGCACCGAGACGTTGTACTCCTGCACCGACTTGATGTAGCGGTTGCGCGCCACGGTGATGCGGTTCTCGGTGCCTTCCACCTGCGCCTGCAGGTCGCGGAAGTTGGCGTCGGCCTTCAGCTGCGGATAGTTTTCCGCCACCACCAGCAGACGCGACAGCGCGCCGCCCAGCTCGCCCTGGGCCTTCTGGAACTTGGCAAACGCGGCCGGGTCGTTGATCAGTTCCGGCGTCGCCTTGAGCCCGGCGACATTCGCTCGCGCCTCGGTCACGCGCGTCAGCACGTCCTTCTCGTGGCTGGCATAGCCCTGCACCACGGACACCAGGTTGGGAATCAGGTCGGCGCGGCGCTTGTACTGGTTCAGCACCTCCGACCACGCGGCATTCACCGCCTCGTCGTTGATCTGGATCTGGTTGTAGCCGCAGCCGGACAACAGGGTGGCGGCCAGGGCGAGCACGGCAAGCAGACGCATACGCATGGAGATCTCCATCAGGCAGGGGGAACAAATCGGAATATGGCGGTGATGGGGTGCGATTGCAAGGGGCAGGGATTTCCCGCGATAGGCGGCGACCCGAAGGTAGTGCAATGGTCTCGGCCGAAGAATACGAACGCCTGACCCGACGTAACAAGGGCAAGCTCTCGGCCGCTTTGCTGAAACCGAAGATCGGCGGTGACGGCAGCGACTTCGGGCGCGACCGCGACGCCGGGCGGGATGCCGCACTGTGAGCTGGTTGCTCGATACCTGCGTGCTTTCCGAATATGTCCGGAAAGCGCCTGCCGGTAATGGATGGCCTGATCATGGCCACCGCCCAATGCCACGGTCTCACCGTGGTTACGCGCAACACCGGGGATTTCCGTTTCTACCCGCAGGTCTTCGATCCCTGGCAGATTTGAGCCTGTCAGGTATTGTCGTCCGAACCCGCCATGTCGGACTCTGTCTGCCGGGGAAGGCGCTTCGCGCGCCGGCCAGCGCCAACATTTGATAGCATTTGCTCCATATCAGTGCCAAACAAGGAGTTCTTCAATGACCATTGTCGACGTCGTTGCCATGCCGGTTTCGGAAAAGCTGAGGCTGATGGAAGCGCTCTGGGACTCGTTGTGCGCGCAATCCGGTGAAAACATGGAATTGCCCGCGTGGCATGGCGACGTGCTTGAGCAACGCCTGCGCCGCCTCGCCAGCGGCGAGGAATCGGTGGCGCCCTGGAACGAAGCCAAGGAACGCATCCGCGCTCAAATCAAGTCTCACTGATGCACGTCAGGATCGCCCGCTCGGCAGAGACCGACCTGCTCGAAGGCTACGCGTTTTACGAGGAGCAGCAGGCGGGCATCGGCGAATATTTCCTCGACAGCCTGTTCGCCGACATCGATGCACTGGTTCTGTTCGCGGGCATTCATCCCAAGCCTATTGCTAATCTGCACCGCACCCTCGCCAAGCGTTTCCCGTTCGCGATCTATTACGACCTGAGAGAAGACATCGCCACCGTTGTCGCCGTGCTCGACTGCCGCCAGAATCCGGCATCGATCACGGAGCGCCTGCAGCGTAGTTGACCGCCGTATCGCCAGCGCCGACTTTCGGGGAAAGTCCGGTGCTGCCGAAACCATTCCGGATCCGACTCCATATCCCTCCTTCATGGCATCTTTTCCGTTCATTCATGAAATTCCGGCGGTTCTTGATACTACGGGCTGGAGATGGGAGCCGTTTGTCGCACACCATGCTTTCTCACGCGGCTTTTGGATAGGACTTGATCAACTGGGGAATAGGTGGCTCACGAAACTGAGAGGGGCCTCCTACCATGACCAAAATCCCTCCCGTTCCAAGGTCTTTCAGACCGCCGAGCAAAGCCGCCACCCAGCCCCATCGCCTACAATAGAGCCCCCTCAGCTCCAGCCGAATGCCCCGCATGACCGCCCGCCTGCGCGAAATCCCCTATAACTACACCTCGTTCTCCGACCGCGAGATCGTCATTCGCCTGCTTGGTACGGAAGCCTGGGCGACACTGACGGAACTGCGCAGCGAGCGCGTCACCGGCCGTTCGGCACGCATGCTCTACGAAGTCCTCGGCGATATCTGGGTGGTGCGGCGCAACCCCTATCTTGAAGACGACCTGCTGGCCAATCGCGAACGGCGCGAAGCGCTGGTGGAGGCCCTGCGTCACCGCCTGCGCGAAATCGACAAGCGACGCGACGGCAATGACCGGGTGGTGCACCTGCTGACCGCGGCGACCGCCGCCGTGGAAGCGTTCGAGCGCTGGTTCGAGGAAACCCGCCGCTTGCGCAAGAAAGCCTTCAAGGCGCTGGCCCGGCACACCCGCCGCGACAACATCTGCTTCGACGGACTGGCCCGCGTCTCGCATGTGACCGATGCCACCGACTGGCGCGTCGAGTATCCCTTCGTGGTGCTGGCGCCCGACACGGAAGACGAAATGGCACCCCTGGTGCGCAGCTGCATCGAGCTGGGGCTGACCATCATCCCGCGCGGCGGCGGCACCGGCTACACCGGCGGCGCCGTGCCGCTGGAAGCGCTCTCGGTGGTGATCAACACCGAAAAGCTGATCGATCTGGGCGCCGTGGAAACCAAGCGCCTGCCCGGCACCGACCAGGACTATGCGACGGTGCGCACCGGCGCCGGACTCGTCACGCGGCGCGTCATGGAGGCGGCGGAAAAGGCCGACCTGGTGTTCGCCTGCGATCCGACCTCGGCCGACGCGTCCTGCATCGGCGGCAACATTGCCATGAATGCCGGTGGCAAGAAGGCCGTGCTGTGGGGCACGGCGCTCGACAACCTGGCCTCGTGGCGCATGGTGACGCCGGACGGCAACTGGCTTGAGGTCGAACGCCTGAACCACAACTTCGGCAAGATCCACGAACAGGAACTGGTCAGCTTTCGGCTCACGCGCTACGACGCGAGCAGAGGGAAGAAGCTCGGTGAGGAACAGCTCGACGTGCCCGGCCGGCTGTTTCGCAAACAAGGCCTCGGCAAGGATGTCACCGACAAGTTCCTCGCCGGAATACCCGGCATCCAGAAGGAAGGCACCGACGGCCTGATCACCTCGGCGGTGTGGGTGCTGCACAAGATGCCGCCGGTGACGCGCACGGTCTGCCTCGAATTTTTCGGCCGGGTGACGGACGCCGTGCCGTCGATCGTCGAGATCACCGATTACTTCAAGCCGGGCGGCCCGGGCCTTGCGGCGGGCGTGCAGCTGGCCGGCCTGGAACATCTCGACGAGCGCTATGTGCGCGCCGTCGGCTACGCGACCAAGGCCAAACGCCACGGCCGGCCGAAGATGGTGCTGATCGGCGACATAGTCGGCGCTGACGATACGGCGGTGATGGCCGCCGCCTCGGAAGTGGTGCGGCTGGCCAATGCGCGCGGCGCCGAAGGCTTCATCGCCGTCTCG
>Ga0209343_10004676_pt1 | contig 16861 bp, 19 predicted proteins | sample RifCSPlowO2_02_FD_184026 | JGI IMG/M metagenome (GOLD analysis project Ga0209343, IMG submission 184026) | Groundwater microbial communities from Rifle, Colorado - Rifle CSP2_plank lowO2_0.2 (SPAdes) (version 2) | ecosystem: Environmental > Aquatic > Deep subsurface > Groundwater | place... | reverse complement strand
GCGGGCCGTCACCGCCATCGGGTGCCATGGGCAGACCGTGCGCCACCGCCCGCGCGCGGGTTACACGACCCAGCTCGTCGACGGCGCGCGGCTCGCCGAACGGACCGGCATCGCCGTGGTATGCGATTTCCGCAGCCGCGACATCGCGGCGGAAGGCGAAGGCGCGCCGCTCGCGCCGGCATACCACCACGCGGTATTCGGAGCCGCGCGCCGCAGCCGCGCCATCGTCAACGTGGGCGGCATCGCCAACATCACCCGGCTTCCCGCGCGCGGGGCCGTCACCGGATTCGACTGCGGGCCGGGCAACTGCCTGCTCGACGCCTGGGTCCGGGAAAAGCGCCGCAAACCATTCGACGCGCACGGGGCCTGGGCCGCGCGCGGCCGCGTCATCCCGCAACTGCTGAAGAAACTGCTCGCGCATCCGTTCTTCCGCCGCCGCCCGCCGAAGAGCACCGGCCGCGATGATTTCGAACTGCGGTGGGTGCGGCGTTTTCTGTCCGGCCGCGAGCGGGCGGCGGACGTGCAGGCGACGCTCACCGAATTGACCGCGGCGTCAATCGCCCTGGCGGTGCGCGCGCACTGCCGGTCCGCGCGCGAGATATTTGTCTGCGGCGGGGGCGCCCGCAACCGGGCGCTCATCGGGCGGCTCGGCGCGCTGTTGCCGGATCGCCGCATCGCGACCACCGCAGCCCTCGGCGTCGAACCGGAGCACGTCGAGGCGCTCGCCTTCGCGTGGCTCGCGCGCCAGGCGTTAAAGCGCCGCCCGGGCAACCTGCCGTCGGTCACCGGCGCGAAAGGCCCGCGCGTGCTCGGAGCGATCTACCCCCGGTGACGCGCGATGGGTGATGGGCAACAAAAAAGGCGGCAGTGCCGCCTTTTTCGCTTGTTGAGGCCGGCTTATGCGGAGAACGAGGAGCCGCAGCCACAGGTGGAAGTGGCGTTCGGGTTCTTGATCACGAACTGCTCGCCCTCAACGTTCTGCTGGTAATCGATTTCCGCGCCGGCGAGATACTGCAGGCTCATGGGGTCGATCAGCAGCGTCACGCCGCCCTTGTCCATCCGCGTATCATCATCGCCCGCGTCCTCGTCGAATGTGAAACCATATTGAAAACCGGAGCAGCCGCCCCCCTGGACGAACACGCGGAGCTTCAGGTTGGGGTTGCCTTCCTCGTCGATCAGGCTCTTCACCTTAGCCGCGGCGGCGTCGGTGAACACCAGCGGCGCGGGCAACTTTTCGGTCACTGCATTCATGTCCCTGCTCCCTAAACCATCAAGCCGACCCGCTGTGCTTCATTCAGCCGCAACCGGCTTGAACTGGACCACTTTGTCGGACTTGCCGTCGTTCTGGTAAACCAGCCGGCCCTGCACCACCGCGCCCAGCTGGATCTCGAGCGTCTTGTAGTATACGTCCCCTGTGACATTGGCTTTCGCCTGCAGTTCCACGTATTCCGCCGCGTGCACCGGCCCGACCACCGTGCCGTTGATCACCACGTGGGAAACGCGGATTTCGCCCTCGATCTGGGCCTGCTCGGACAGCACCAGCCGGCCGGGCTTGCCCTCGGCGGCGACCACGTCGCCGCGCACCCGCCCGTCCACGTGCAGACCCCCGGCGAAGGTGATGTTGCCCTCGATGGTGGTGCCGGCGCCGATCAGGCACTCGATATGGTTGGAGGGCTTGTTGCGCTTGCTGCCGAACATGGTTCCGCTCCTCAGGAAACGGTCACGGTTTGCGATAGTTTAGGCGCAACCGAGCCGTTTTCAAAGACCCGTATTTGCAGGCTTTTCACCACGGCCTCGGGGGCCACCTTGAACGTGCCTTCCACGCGCTGGAAGAACTTGAAGCTGATCTGGTAATCCCTGACGTCGCGCTCGCCCTCCTGCGGCAGCATCAGCACGTACTTGCGGTCGCCCTGCTCGAGATTCAGCACGAACTGCAGCGTGCCCTGGAACTCCTTCACCCGCTGTCCGGTCTGCACCAGCAGCAAGCGGTAGCGGTACTCGCCGGGCAGCGCCTCCGGCCGCACCCGGAAACGGTTGATGGTGACCGAGCCCTCCTTGCCGCCGGCCGCCATCAGCGACTGGAAAAAAGCGAGATCCTCCCGCAGCCCGGCGTTCTCGTTGCTCAACGCCTTCACCTGGCGGGCAAGGTCGCCGTAGGTCGCGCGCTCGATCTGCATCTGCCGCTCGGCCGAGGCCACCTGCGAGCGCAGCTCGGTGATCTCGGCTTCGCGGCTCCGGATGTCCTCCTTGAGCCCGTCGAGCACGCGCGCCGCCTCGCTCTGGCGGAAGCCGGCCAGCTCCATCCCGTAGTCGTAGGTCGTCCAGCCGACGCCGACCACCAGCGCGCCGAGCGCGACGTAACCGAGCCAGCGCCAGTACCACGCGACATGCGTCCGCACCACGAGCCGCTGAGCGGACATCCCGAGCTTGCGCTGCAGCGTGCGAATGAACTGCGCCATGGCGTCAGGGGAGCAGCGCGAGCTGCTCGAGCCCGGCGGTCTCCGGCAGGCCGAACATGATGTTCATATTCTGCACCGCCTGCCCCGAGGCGCCCTTCACCAGGTTGTCGATGACGGACAGGACCACCGCGGTGTCGCCGCCCCGCGGCCGGTGCACGGCGATGCGGCAGAAATTCGCGCCGCGCACCGAGCGCGTTTCCGGATGGCTGCCGGCCGGCATCACGTCGATGAACGCCTCCTTCGCGTAGCGCTTTTCGTAGAGCGCCTGCAGATCCACGCTGCCGGTGATGCGCGCATAGAGCGTGGCGTGGATGCCGCGGATCATCGGCACGAGATGCGGCACGAACACGAGGTTGACGGCGCGGCCCGCGGCCCGCGCGAGCCCCTGCGCGATCTCGGGATGGTGGCGGTGTCCCGATACCCCGTAGGCCTTGAAGTTGTCGGAGGCCTCGCCCAGCAGCGTGTGCACCTCCGCCTTGCGGCCGGCGCCGGAAACGCCCGATTTCGCGTCGGCGATCAGGTGCTCGAGATCGACGACGCCGGCTTCGATCAAGGGCAGGAAGCCGAGCTGCACCGCGGTCGGGTAGCAACCGGGGTTGGCGACGATCCGCGCTTCCCGGATTTTCTCGCGGTTCACCTCCGGCAGCCCGTACACCGCCTCCGCCACCAGTTCCGGGCAGGCGTGCTTGACGCCGTACCACTGCTCCCACAGCGCGACGTCCGCGATGCGAAAGTCGGCCGCGATGTCGATGACGCGCACGCCGGCGTCCACCAGCGCGCGCGCTTCATTCATCGCGACGCCGTTGGGCGTGGCGAAGACCACGAGGTCGCAATCCTTGAGCCCGGCTTTCGCGGGCTCGGAAAATTTCAGCGCCACGCGCCCGCGCAGGTTGGGAAACATCTCGGCCACGCCCATGCCGGCGTCCTTGCGCGAGGTGATCGCGGCAAGCTCGCAATGCGGGTGCTGGGCGAGCAGGCGCAGCAGTTCCACGCCGGTATAGCCGGTGCCGCCCACGATGCCGATTCGAATGCCGTTTTTTGCCATGTCCAGTTCCACAGACAACAAAGCCGCCCGCAGGCGGCTCGGTTGCGCGGGATGAGTAGTTTACCGCTTCGAGTACTGGCCGCGGCGGCGCGCCTTGTGCAGGCCCACTTTCTTGCGCTCGACCTCGCGCGCGTCGCGCGTCACCAGGCCCGCCTTCTTGAGCGCGGGCTTGAGGGCGGCGTCGTGCTGGATCAGCGCGCGCGTGATGCCGTGGCGCACCGCGCCGGCCTGCCCCGACTCGCCGCCGCCGTCCACGTTGATCAGGATGTCGAAGCTCGACAGGGTGTTGGTCAATACCAGCGGCTGGCGCACGATCATGCGCCCGGTCTCGCGCGAGAAAAACTCGTCGACCGGCCTGCCGTTGACCGTGATCTCGCCTTTTCCGGGCTTGAGATAGACGCGCGCGACCGCCGACTTGCGGCGGCCGGTGCCGTAGTAGGGTTGCGATGCTCGTTGCATGGCCATGATGCCCGCCTCAGATTTCCAGTGGTTTGGGTTGTTGCGCCTCGTGCGGGTGGCCCGCCCCGGTATACATCTTCATCTTTTTCAGCATGGCGTAGCCGAGCGGGCCCTTGGGCAGCATGCCCTTCACCGCCAGCCTCAGCACGCGGTCCGGGTGGCGTGCCTGGAGCTTGGCGAAGCTCGTGCTGTAGATGCCGCCCGGATAGCCGCTGTGCCGGTAGTAGGTCTTGTCCTGCGCCTTCCTGCCGGTCACGCGCAATTTGTCGACATTGACCACCACGATATAATCGCCGGTGTCCACGTGCGGCGTGAACTCGGGCTTGTGCTTGCCGCGCAGCCGCCGCGCGATTTCGGAGGCGAGCCGGCCGAGCACCTTGCCGGCGGCATCCACGACGTACCACTCGTGCGTGGCCGTCTCCGGCCTTGCGGAAAACGTTTTCATGGATCCTGCCCTGACTGCGCCTGGCGCTTGCGGAAAAGGGCGAATTCTATTGCAAATCAGGCGCATGTGTCAAACCTTTTAGTATGGAATGGCTGATCACCAATGTCATCGCGGCGCTTCTGATGCCGCCGGGCAACCTGCTGCTGCTGGCGGCGGCCGGTGCGCTGGTGGCGTTGCGCCGGCCGCGACTGGGTCGGGCGCTGGTCGCACTTTCGCTCATCGGGCTCTGGATCCTGTCCACTCCGTACGTCGCAGGGGCGCTCGTCAAGTCGCTGGAACCGGCGCCGGGTGATCCGCTCGCCGACAGGAGCGGGCAGGCGATCGTGGTGCTGGGTGGCGGCACCTACATATCGGCGCCGGAGTACGGAGGGCAGGATACGGTCAGCGCCGCCGCCCTGGTCCGGCTGCGCTATGCCGCGCACCTGCACCGCGCACTCAAGAAGCCGGTGCTGGTCACCGGCGGCGCACCGCTGGGCAACTCCACCTCCGAAGCGGCACAGATGAAACAGGTGCTGGAACGGGAATTCGGGGTTCCCGTCCAGTGGTCGGAGCAGGGTTCAATCAATACCCTGGAGAACGCCCGCCTGAGCCATCGCCTGCTCGGTGCCGCCGGCGTCCGCAGCGTCTACCTCGTCACCCATGCCTGGCACATGCCGCGCGCGCGGCTTGCCTTCGAGCGCGCCGGGTTCACGGTGATTCCCGCGCCCATCGAATACTCCACGCGCTTCAAGGTGACCGCGCTCGATTTCATGCCGAGCGCCGGAGCGCTGCACGGCAGCAGGGTATTCTTTCACGAAGCGATCGGCATCGGCTGGTATCATCTGCGCATCGCGATCGGGCGCTGAGATGAAAGTCCGCATCAAGTGGCTGGAGAACGTCGCCTTCGTCGGCGAGTCCGGGAGCGGGCACGCGCTCGTCATGGACGGCGCGCCGGAGGGTGGCGGCCGCAACCTGGGACCGCGGCCGATGGAGACGGTGCTGATCGGCACCGGCGGCTGCACCGCCTACGACGTCGTGCACATCCTGAGAAAAGGGCGCGCGCCGGTCACCGACTGCGTGGTGGAGATCGCCGCCGAGCGCGCGGACCAGGATCCGAAGGTCTTCACGAAGATCCACTTCCATTTCATCGTGACCGGGAAGGGCCTCAAGCGCGAGCAGGTCGAGCGCGCCATACACCTGTCGGCGGAGAAGTACTGCTCGGCGTCGATCATGCTCGGCAAGATGGCCGAGAACACGCACGACTTCGAAATCCGCGAAGCGTGATTTAAAGCCAGAACGCGGTTTCGGTCATCACCTTCGACGACAGCCGCATCGCATCCTTCGCGGGCTGCGGCAGCTCGGCCGCGCCGTGCTTGATGGCGCTGGTCGCGTGCCGCGCCTCGTCCGCCTTCATCGACTCGACGATCGCGCGGCTCTTCCCGTCGCCGTCCGGCAACCGCCCGAGGTGGCCCTGCAGGTGCGCGACGACCTGGCGCTCGGTCTCGGCGAGAAAACCCAGGTTCCAGCGGTCGCCGATGAGGCCCGCCGCCGCGCCGATCGCGAACGAGCCGGCGTAAAACAAGGGATTGAGCACGCTCTTGCGGCCGCCCAGCTCCTCGATGCGGCGCTCGGTCCACGCGAGGTGCTCGGTCTCTTCCTGCGCCGCCTGCTCGAGCGCCGCGCGGGCGGCCGAGTCGCGGGCGGTGAGCGCCTGGCCCTGGTACAGCGCCTGCGCGCAGATCTCGCCGGTGTGGTTGACCCGCATCAAGGATGCCGCGAGCCGGCGCTCGCCATCCGTCAACTCGGCCTCGGGCAGGTCCGCACCCGGCGTCGCGCGCAGCGAATGCGCCGGCGCGAACACCGTGCGCAGGCCCTTGTCGAAGGCGACGATCAGCTCGTCGAGTGTCGGCCACGGAGGAAGCGGGGACATAGGCGAAAGTATAGCCGGCCCGCGCTCAGCCGGCAGCAAACAGGCGCGCCAGCTCGGCGCCCGGGTCGGCCGCCCGCATGAAGGCCTCCCCGACGAGGAAGCAGTTCACCTTCCCATCGCGCAGGGTCCGGACGTCCCCCGGCGTCAGCACGCCGCTCTCCGTCACGACCAGGCGCCCCGCGGGGACCCTCGGCACGAGGTCGAGCGTGGTCTCGAGACGCGTCTCGAAGGTGCGCAGGTTGCGGTTATTGATGCCGATGAGGGGCGTCTTGAGCCGGAGCGCCTGCTCCAGCTCGCCGCCATCGTGCGCTTCGACCAGCACCGCCATGCCGAGCTCGTGCGCCGCCGCCTCCAGCTCCAGCATCCGCGGCACGTCGAGCGCCGCGACGATGAGCAGGATGCAATCCGCGCCCGCCGCGCGCGCCTCGCACACCTGGTAGGGGTCGATGGTGAAGTCCTTGCGCAGCACCGGCAGCCGGCACGCGGCACGCGCCTGCTTCAAATGCCCGATTCCGCCCTGGAAAAACTGCTCATCGGTCAGCACCGAAAGGCACGCCGCGCCGTGCCGCTCGAAGCTCGCCGCAATCGCGGCGGGGTCGTAGTCCTCGCGCAGCACGCCCCGGCTCGGGCTCGCCTTCTTGATCTCCGCGATCACGGCGGGCTTTCCGGCCGCGGTTTTCGCGCGGAGCGCCCCCGCGAAGTCGCGTGGCGCCGCCGCCCGTCCCGCCTCTTCCCGCAGCGCGCCCAGCGGCTTCGCGCTCTTCGCGCGGGCAACCTCCCCGGCTTTCACCGCCAGGATGCGCCGCAGCACATCAGCCATGGGCTTGCGTGAACCCGACGAAGGCGTCGAGCTTCTTGCGCGGCGCGCCGCTCGCGATTACCGCCTGGGCCTTTTGCACGCCGCCCGCCAGCGTTGGCGCGAGTCCGGCGACGTAAATGCTGGCGCCGGCGTTCAGCGCGACGATGTCGCGCGCCGGTCCCGGCTCGTTATCGAGCGCGGCCAGCACCATCGCCTTCGACTGCTCGACGCTTTCCACCCGGATCGCGGCGCTCTTGCCCGTCTTCAAACCGAAGTCCTGCGGCGCAATGTTGTACTCGCTGATCTTCCCGTCCCTGAGTTCCGCCACCAGGGTCGAACCGGAAATCGAGATCTCGTCCATCCCTTCCAGGCCGTGCACGACCATCACGTGCCGGCTGCCCAGCCGCTGCAGGACGCGGGCCTGGATGCCGACGAGATCGGGATGGAAAACGCCCATCAGCTCGAGCCTGGCGCCCGCCGGGTTGGTCAGCGGGCCGAGGATATTGAAGATAGTCTTGACGCCGAGCTCCCGTCTCACCGGCGCGGCGTGCTTCATCGCGCCGTGGTGATGCGGCGCAAACATGAAGCCCACCCCCACCTCGTCGATGCAGCGGCCGATGGCCTCCGGCTTGAGATTGATGTTCGCGCCCAGCGCCTCCAGCACGTCGGCGCTGCCCGACTTGCTGGATACCGAGCGGTTGCCGTGCTTGGCGACGCGCGCGCCGGCCGCGGCGCAGACAAAAGTCGCCGCGGTCGAGATGTTGAACGTGTGCGCCCCGTCCCCGCCGGTGCCGACGATGTCGATGAGCCGGTCGGGATCCTTGACCGGGACCTTGGTCGCGAACTCGCGCATCACTTCCGCCGCCGCCGCGATCTCGCCGATGGTTTCCTTCTTCACGCGCAGGCCGACGATGATCGCCGCGATCAGGGTCGGCGAGACTTCTCCGGTCATGATGGCCCGCATCAGCGAGAGCATCTCCTCGCGGAAGATCTCGCGGTGCTCGATAACGCGCGTCAGCGCTTCCTGGGGTGTCATGTTTTCCCTCCTTCAAGGAAATTCCGGAGCAAGCGGTGGCCGTGCTCGGTCAGGATCGACTCGGGGTGGAACTGCACGCCTTCCACGGCCATCGACTTGTGGCGCACGCCCATGATCTCGCCGTCGGCGGTCCAGGCGCTCACCTCGAGGCTCGCCGGCAGGCTCGCCTTCTCGATCACCAGGGAATGATAGCGCGTCGCGATGAACGCATCGGGCAGGCCGTTGAATACACCGCGCCGGTCGTGGTGTATCGCGGAGGTCTTGCCGTGCATGACCTGGCTCGCGTGCACGATCTTGCCCCCGAACGCCTGCCCGATGGCCTGGTGGCCGAGGCAGACGCCGAGGATCGGCACCTTGCCCGCGAGCGCCCTGATCAGCGGCACCGAGATCCCCGCCTCGTTCGGCGTGCAGGGGCCGGGGGAGATGACGACGTGCGCGGGCCGGAGCTGCTCGACGCCCTCGAGCGTGATTTCATCGTTGCGGAACACCTTCACGTCCTGCCCCAGCTCGCCCAGGTACTGCACCAGGTTGTAGGTGAAGGAATCGTAGTTGTCGATCATGAGCAGCATAGGGGGCCCGACGTTCCGGCACTAATGTATATCAACCGGCCGCCGCCGTTGAGATCGGCGCGACGGCAAAGTGACGCGGCGCCTCGCCCTGCCGGTGCATCCTGCACATCTGCTCGAATGCCGCCTCCAGGTGACGGGTAAAGCGCGCGGTATCGAACAACGGGCAAGCGAGCCGGTTGGCCGCGAGCTTGTCCTTGATTTGCCGCAGCCGCCCGGGATCCTGCGCCAGTGAGATCGCGAGCGCCTCGTACTCCTCGAGGGAACGCGTGATCAACTCGGGCAGCCCGGCCGCGGCGAGCAAGCTTGCGGCCACGCGCCCCGACAAGGCGCCGCCCAGGCAAGTCAGGACGGGCAAGCCCGACCACAGCGCATCGGCTGCGGTGGTCTGGGCGTTGTAGGGAAGCGTATCCAGAAACAGATCGGCCAGCCCCTGGCGGGCGAGATGGTCCTCCATGCGGTCGATGCGGCGCGCGAAGATCAACCGCGCGGGATCGACGCCGCGCGCCCGGGCCTCGCTTTGAAGGTTGCCGATCACCGTTGCATTGCCGCTCGAGAGCCACAACACGCTGTCCTCGATCTTCAGCAGCAGGCGCATCCAGACATCGAACACCGCCGGTCGAAATTTGTAGCTCGTGTTGAAAGAGCAAAACACGAAGCCCCGCTCCGGAAGGCCCGCCTCCCCGCGCGAGGGCGCGCGCCCGGCGGCGGGTCGCTTCGAGTCGTTCGGTTGGCACGTGTCCGGCAGGTACACCGCCTTCTCGGTGAAATACGGATGATGCTCCGGCGGGACAACGATCCGGTCGGCGACGAGGTAGTCAAGGTAATCGGCGCCCGTGGTTCCGGGGCAATTGAAGCTGACCTGGACCGGCGCCGGACGCTGCGCGAATATCCCCATGCGCGCGCCCCGGGTGTGGCCCATCAGGTCCACCAGAACGTCGATTTCAAGCTCGCGAACGAGGCGGGCCACGTCGATATCGCCCCGGTCGCCGACGTCGACGAAGCGCTCGAATGCGTTTCGCAGCCGCTCCTGTATTGCGCCGGCCGCCTTCGGGTACAGCGACAGCGCCGTGGTTTCGAAGCGCGACCGGTCGTGATGCTCCGCGATGCCCGCGAGCTGATACGCCACCATGTGCTCCCGGAAGTCGAACGAGACATAGGCAAGCCGGATTCGATCGTGCGCGTAGCGCTCGCCCTGCCAGACCGGATGCCGTGACGCCGGATTCTGGTCCTCGACGAAATTCCGCCCGCAATGGTATTGCAGCAGGGCCGAGTCTCTCAACATATAGGAACCGAACGGGACCAGCACCTTGTCCCCGGCAATGCACCTTTCCGCGATGCGATCGATCGTTTCCTCGCAAGCGGCCCAGTCGCAGAGGCGCAGCCGGGTGCAGGCCATGGAGCCCTGCACGTACGGAAATGCCTGCGCGAGGCCGGGATTCAACGAAACGGCGCCGGCGTAGCTTTTCAGGGCGTCCTCGTAGCGGCCGAGCTCCGACAACGCGTCGGCGCGGTTGAACAGCGCTTCCGGGTAATCGGGCCTGAGCGCGAGCGCGCGCTCGTAGCTGTCCAGCGCGTCGTAGCGGCGCGCAAGCTGCATCAACGCATTGCCCCGGTTGTTCAGTATGGTCGGATTACCGGGGTCGAGCGCAATGGCCCGGTCATAGGCCTCTACCGCCCTGTCGTAGCGCTTGAGCTCCGCCAGCATGTTGGCGCGAGCAAGGTGCGCCTCGGGACGACCCGGCGCGATGGCGATCGCGCGCTCGTAGCTTTCGAGCGCGTCGCCGAAACGCTTGAGCTCCGCCAGCGCATTGCCCCGGTTGAAATGCGCGTCCGGGAAATCAGCCTTGAGCGCTATGGCGCGGTCGTAGCTCGCGACCGCCTCGGCGAAGCGTTTCAGCTTCGCCAGCGCGTTGCCGCGGTTATTGAAAATCTCCGGACTGTCGGCCGCGAGCGCCAGCGCGCGGTCGTAGCTGTCGACCGCGTCATCGAATCGCGCGAGCTCCTCCAGAACGATGCCGTGGTTGTAGAGCGCATTCACCTGCAGGGGATCCACTTTCAGGGAAATCTCGAACAGTCGCGCCGCTTCCTCAAGGTTCCGGAGCTGCGCCTGAAGGGTGCCCAGCAGCGTAAGTGCGCCGGTATGCCGCGGCGCCTTCTCGAGAACCAGCCGGTAAAGGGCCTCGGCCTCGCCCAGTTTGCCGGACTGGTGCGACGCCAATGCGCGCGAGAAAACTTCCTGTGACTGCTGCTCAGACACTTTGCGCGTTCCGCGTCCGTGCGGTTCAATCCAGCCTGGTGTCGAGTCCGGACTCCGCCATTTCGGCGGCGCGCAGCAGCGCCCGCGCCTTGCTCTGCGTCTCCTGCCATTCGGCCGCGGGCTGCGAATCCGCGACGATGCCGCCGCCGGCCTGCACGTAGAGCGTTCCATTCTTGATGACCGCCGTGCGCAGCGCGATCGCGACGTCCATGTTGCCGTGATAGCCGAGGTAGCCGACCGCGCCGGCGTAGACGCCGCGCTTCACCGGTTCGAGCTCGTCGATGATCTCCATCGCGCGCACCTTGGGCGCGCCGGAAACGGTGCCCGCGGGAAAGGTCGCGCGCAGCACGTCGATCGCGTTGAGCCCGGGCTTCAACTTGCCCTCGACGTTGGACACGATGTGCATCACGTGCGAGTAGCGCTCGACCACCATTCGCTCCGTGACCTTGACGCTGCCGGTCTGCGCGACGCGCCCGGCGTCGTTGCGCCCCAGGTCCACGAGCATGATGTGCTCGGCCCGCTCCTTCTCGTCCGCCAGCAGCTCCTGTTCCAGCGCGGCGTCCTCCGCGGGCGTCGCGCCGCGGCGCCGGGTCCCGGCGATGGGGCGCACCGTCACCGTATCGCCTTCCAGGCGCACCAGGATCTCCGGGGAGGCGCCGACGACGTGGAAGCCGCCGAAATCGAAGTAGTACATGTACGGCGAGGGATTGATGGTGCGCAGCGCGCGGTAGAGCGCGAGCGGCGAGGCGCGGTACGGCTTCGACAGGCGCTGCGAGGGCACGACCTGCATGATGTCGCCCTCGAAGATGTAATGCTTGGCGCGCTCCACTGCCCGGTGGTAGGCCGCCTCGCCGAACCCGGACACCGCGGGCTCCGACGGCCCGTGCACGTCCGCGGGTATCGCGATCGGCTCGCGCAATTTCGCAAGCAACTGCTGCAACCGCTTGCGCGCGGCCTGGAACGCGCCCGGCTTGCCGGGCTCGGCGTAGACCACGAGCGTGAGCTTGCCCGACAGGTTGTCGACGATCGCGATTTCCTCGGAGACCAGCAGCAGGATGTCGGGCGTGCCGAGCTCGTCCTTCTTGCGGGTCGCGGCGAGCCGCCGCTCGATGTAGCGCACCGTGTCGTAGCCGAAATAGCCGACGAGGCCGCCGCAGAAACGCGGCAGGCTGGCGTCCTGCGCCACCTTGAAGCGCGCGAGCGTCTGGTTCACGTAGTCCAGCGGGTCGGGGACGCGCTTTTCCCGGACCACCTGGTCGCCCCGGAACTCGGCACAGGTGTCCCCGCGCACCTCGATCCGGTTCTGCGCCGGCAGCCCGATGAACGAATAGCGGCCGAAGCGCTCGCCGCCCACGACCGATTCCAGCAGGTAGCTGTACGGGCCGTTGGCGAGCTTGAGGTAGATGGAAAGCGGCGTGTCGAGATCGGCGAAGGTCTCGAGCACGATCGGGGCGCGGTTGTAGCCCGCGGCTGCGAGCCGGTTGAATTCAGCTTCGGTCATCAGTCACTCCACGAAAACGGAAAACTATACTCCGTGATCCGTGTGGTCCATGACTACGCTTTTTGAATCAACCGTGCGGCTTCTTCGAGGGACGCTACTATAGCATCTACGTCGAGTTCCCGCACATCCCGCCCCTCGTTGTAGCCGTAGCTGACGCAGAACACCGGGCAGCCCGCCGCGCGCGCCGCCTCGGCATCGTTCACCGAATCCCCGATCATCAGCATCGCGCGCGGCTCGATGCCGAATCCGCGGCAGGCGTGGAGCAGCTGTGCCGGGTCGGGTTTCTTCCGCGGCAGCGTGTCGCCGGCGATCACCAGCTCGAAACTGGACGCGATTCCGAGGTGCGCGAGGAGCGGCCCGGTGAAGCGTCCGGACTTGTTGGTCACGCAGGCGAGCGGCAGCTGCATCGCGCGGAGGCGCTGCAGCCCCTCCCGCACCCCGGGGTAGACCACGGTGTGCCTACCGTTCACCTCGGCGTAGCAACGCTCGTAGATCGGCAGCGCGCGCTCGAACACTTCCCGGGGCACGGCGCCGTCCAGCCCGCCCGCGAGGGCGCGCTCGACGAGCCTGGGTATGCCCTTGCCGACGAAGGTGCGGATCCGCTCCACGTCGAGCCCGGGCCGGCCCAGCTCGCTCAACATCATGTTGGCCGCGGCCGCGAGATCGGGGATGGTGTCGGCGAGGGTGCCGTCGAGGTCGATCGTCACCGCCTTGACGCTCAACGGAAAGGTCCGGCTCATGACCCGCAAAAAGCGCGAGGCGATGCCTATGCTTTGGCGAGCTCGGCGCGCATCGCGGCCAGGGTGGCCTTGTAGTCCTTGGCGCCGAAAATGGCGGAGCCGGCCACGAAAGTGTCCGCGCCGGCGCGCGCGATCTCCGCGATGTTGTCCACCTTCACGCCGCCGTCCACCTCCAGCCAGATATCGCGCCCGGTCGCGTCGATGCGGGCGCGCACCGCGGCGAGCTTCTTCAATGCCTGGCGAATGAACGTCTGGCCGCCGAAGCCGGGGTTCACCGACATGACGAGCACGAGGTCGAGCTTGTCGATGACGTGGTCGAGGAACGAGAGCGGCGTGGCGGGATTGAACACCAGGCCCGCCTTGCAGCCCTGGTCCTTGATCAATGCGATCGTCCGGTCCACGTGCTCGGACGCCTCGGGGTGGAACGAGATGATGTTGGCGCCCGCCCTGGCGAAGTCCGGAACGATGCGGTCCACCGGCTTCACCATGAGATGCACGTCGAGCGGCACCTTGACGAGCGGCCGGATCGCCTCGCACACCAGCGGGCCGATCGTGAGGTTGGGCACGTAGTGGTTGTCCATCACGTCGAAGTGCACGAGCTCCGCGCCGGCGGCGACCACGCTTTGCACTTCCTCGCCCAGCCGGGCGAAGTCGGCGGAGAGGATGCTGGGAGCGATGCGGTAGGTTCTCGCCATGCGTCGCCTTTCGAAGACGCGGGCATTCTACCCGTTCTTGCGCGCCATCGCGAAATGATCAAGAATCCGCGTCATGCCCGACAAGCGATACGACGTCGCGGTCGCCGCGCGCACGGCTTTCATCCCGGACCAGTCCGACGTGGATAACGGCCGCTACGTGTTCGCCTACACCATCACCATCACCAACACCGGCACGGTGCCGGCGCAGCTGGTGAGCCGGCACTGGATCATCACCGATTCCAACAACCAGGTGCAGGAAGTGCGCGGCCAGGGCGTGGTCGGCGAGCAGCCGCTGCTCCGCCCCAACGAGAGCTTTCAGTACACCAGCGGCACCGCCATCGCCACGCCGGTCGGCACCATGCGCGGCAGCTATCAGATGATCGCGGAAGACGGGGTGCAGTTCGACGCCGCGATACCCGAATTCACCCTGTCGATGCCGCGCGTGCTGCACTGAGCGCAATGAGCCTGCGGCTCAGCTACACGCTCCTCGCCCCCGTCTACGATCTCCTTGTCGGTCCCGCGTTCCGCGCGGCGCGGCGCGCGAGTCTCGACGCGCTGCCGGGCGAAGGCCGGTGCGCTGTGCTCGTCAACGGCGTCGGCAGTGGCCTCGACCTGCCCCTGCTGCCCGCCCGCCATCGTTACGTTGGGCTGGATCTCACGCGCGCCATGCTCGCGCGCAGCGTGCGCCGCGCCGCCGGACTCGAGTTCGCCGCGGTGCAGGGCGACAGCCTGGCGCTGCCGTTCCGTGACGCGAGCTTCGATTGCGCCGTGCTCCATCTGATCCTCGCGGTGGTGCCTGACGCCGTCCGCGCCCTCGCCGAAACCGCCCGCGTCGTGCGCCCGGGCGGCGCCATCCATGTGCTCGACAAGTTTCTCCGGCCGGGACAGCGCGCGCCGTTGCGGCGGCTGGTGAATCCGGTGGCGGCGCGCATCGCCACCCGCCTCGACGTCGTATTCGAGGACGTGCTGGCGAAGGTTCCCGGGTTGCGCGTGACGTTCGACGGGCCGGCGGCGGCGGGCGGCTGGTTCCGCGCCATCCGCCTGGAAAAACTTTAAAACCCTCAAGAACAAGTAATGGACAGGATTTACAGGATTAACAAAATCAAGAACCGAAATAGATCTTGTAAATCCTGTTAATCCTGTCTATTTTTTGCGCGGCCAGGTCCACCAGACGATGAAGAGCAGCAGCGCGAGCGCAATGCCCGCCTCGAGCAGCAGCAGCAGGAAACCATCCATGGCCAGCGCCGGTCTATACTTTCGATCGCTACGTATGCATCACTCTAACGAATCGCTGCCCCGTCACCAAGTGCGCCACGCGCGCGCGTTTTTGCTGTGCGCGGTACTGGCGGTGGCGGGATGCAAAGCCATCGAACCGCAACCCGCACCGCCTGCACCGACGCCCACCGCCAAGCCCGAACCGTCCCCTGAAGTTCCGGTAGCGAAGCCGCCCGCGCCGGCCGGTCTTGCGGGAGTGATACGTCAGGCCGCCTGGGGCGATCTTCCCGGATGGCGGGCGGATGACCCGTCCCGGGCGTGGGAGGCGTTTGTCGCGAGCTGCCGGGCACTCGCGAGGCAGGATGCATGGCGGGACATCTGCGCCGTGGCGGAGACCATCAACAGTCCGGACCGCGACACGGCGCGCCGCTTCTTCGAGTTCAACCTGACGCCGTTTCAGCTCGTCCAGGCCGACGGCAGCGAGGACGGGCTGATTACCGGTTACTACGAGCCGTTGCTGCGGGGCAGCCGCAAGCCCTCCACGCGCTTCCGCCATCCGCTCTACGGGCTCCCCGACGATCTGCTGGTGGTCGATCTCACCGGGGTCTACCCGGAATTGAAGGGCATGCGCCTGCGCGGCCGGATCGAGGGCCGGCGAATCGTACCCTATTATGATCGCGCGCAGATCGAGCAGGGCCGCGGCGCGCTCGGCGGCAGGGAGATCGTATGGGTGGACGACGCGATCGAGCTCTTCTTCCTCCAGATCCAGGGCTCGGGACGCATCGCGCTCGACAGCGGCGAGACCGTCCGCGTCGGTTACGCCGACCAGAACGGCCATCCCTACCGCTCGATCGGGCGGCTCCTGGTGGAGCGCGGCGAGCTGCCGCTGGAGAGGGCCTCGATGCAGGGCATCAAGGCCTGGGCGCGGGCGAATCCCGGCAAGGTTGCCGATCTCCTCAATCAGAATGCGAGCTACGTGTTTTTCCGCGAGCTGCCCGCCGGCACCGCGGGTCCGCCCGGCGCGCTCGGCGTGCCGCTCACGCCGCGCCGGAGCGTGGCGGTGGACCCGGGCTTCGTGCCGCTCGGCGCCCCGGTCTACATCGCGACCACCTGGCCGCTCTCCAGCCGGCCGCTCAACCGCTTCATGCTGGCGCAGGACACGGGCGGCGCGATCCGCGGCCCGGTGCGCGCGGATTTCTTCTGGGGGTTCGGGAACGAAGCCGCGCGCGAAGCCGGGCGCATGAAGCAGCCGCTGCGGATGTGGGTGCTCTTACCGAACGCGTTCCGCGTGCCGACCGATGATCGGTGATCGGTGATCGGTGATCGGTGATCGGTGATCCGCAAGTCGGACCGGAAATCTGTTGTCGGTTCACCGTTCACGGATCACGGCTCACGTCTTTCTTGAGCGAAGTCCACGCTTAGAACGATGCGGCTCCTGACCGCGCGCCCGTCCTTGCGCGCGGGAAGAAATCGCGTCGCTGCCAGTACCGCGCGCAGCTCCTCCCGCAGACGATCCGGCGCAACCGGCTCAACGAAAGCAACGTTGTTCACGGCGCCCTGCTCGTCGATGAGCAAGGCCAGCGCAACGCGGCCGGCGGCCGCAATCCGGTCGAGTTCCAGCGGCACGACCGGCGTCGGGTACGCGTCCAGGTCGCGCGCGGAGTAATACGTAGGATCCGGAACCTGGGGTAGCGCAAGCGGCTGCGTATCCTGGACCGGACGCACGGCGATA
>Ga0209343_10004675_pt1 | contig 16862 bp, 16 predicted proteins | sample RifCSPlowO2_02_FD_184026 | JGI IMG/M metagenome (GOLD analysis project Ga0209343, IMG submission 184026) | Groundwater microbial communities from Rifle, Colorado - Rifle CSP2_plank lowO2_0.2 (SPAdes) (version 2) | ecosystem: Environmental > Aquatic > Deep subsurface > Groundwater | place... | reverse complement strand
CATCAAAGCGTTCCTTGAGTCGATAAGCCAAGTACTCTCATCGCCGGACTTAGATACAATTTTGCGGTCGCTTTGTTTTACGATTGAATACTTCTGAAAGATTTCTTTTAGTTCCGATAATTTCGGGTTAGGCATGATAAAAATTATATGTTAATTTTGACAGATAAGTAAGATAGAATAACAATGGGGCGATAAAGTTATAATATTATCGTATAGGGAAAATGAAAATACTAATAGTTGGTTGCAAGGGAAGTGAACATGCGCTCGCGTGGAAACTGCGCCAATCCGCGAGAGTAAGTAAAATCTATATTGCCCCCGGAAATGCCGGTACCGCTACCCTTGGAGAAAATTTACCTATTACGAAAACGGCAGAAATTGTCGATTGGCTTAAGGTAAATAGCGTGGATTTAGTGCTTACGGGCACGGTTTCATATTTGAAAGATGGGTTGGCGGACGAAATCGAAAAATTAAAGGTGCCCTTTTTTGGGCCAACGAAAGCAGCAGCCCAAATTGAATGGTCCAAATCGTTTGCCAAAAAATTTATGCAGAGAGAGGGAATTCCAACCGCACCATTTGAAATTTTCAATGATGTTGAGTGGGCAAAAAATTATCTGAAAAATCAGCGTTTCCCGCTGGTTATAAAAGCAGACGGCTTAGCAGATGGTCTCGGCACGATCATTGCCAAAAATCTTCAGGAAGCCGAATTAGTTTTACACAATCTGATGGTAAAAAAAATATTTGGAAGAGCGGGCGAAGTAGTCGTTATTGAAGAATTTTTAGAAGGACGAGAAATATCCGTACATGTGTTTTGCGATGGCGACGACGCCGTTCTTTTCCCAACATCTCAAGATCACAAACGACTTTTGGATGGCGACTTGGGGCCTAATACTGGAGGAATGGGAAGTATCGCACCTGTTCCTTGGGTAACGTCTGAAATAATAAATAAAATCAAGGAAAAAATTGTTTTGCCTAGTCTTAGGGGACTCAAAACGATGGGTAGACCATTTGTCGGAGTTTTGTTTCCTGGGATTATGATAACTCCGATGGGCCCAGTGGCGCTAGAATTAAACGCAAGATTTGGAAATCCCGAAACCCAGTCGTATATGCGAATTTTGAAGACTGATTTAGTGGATATACTTCTTGCTTGTGTAAACAAAAATCTGAAGAATTTTTCTATTGAATGGTCTGATAAATTTGCATGCTGTGTAATGGCGGCCACCGAAGGATATCCGGGGAAATACAAAAAAAATATTGCTATCACCGGTTTGTCAGCCATTGACAGTGACTCAGATGTCGTTATATTTCAAGCTGGGACAAAAATTATTGGTAGTGACATGGTTGTTGGTAATATGGGGCGAGCATTGGGAGCAAGCGCGCTTGGTAATAACTTGAATGTAGCAATTGGAAAAGCTTACAAAGCATTAGACAAAATAAAATTTGACGGCATGCAATTTCGAACTGATATTGGCAAAGAGGCATTAATACCGCCCAAATGAATTATCAAGAAAAATTAGAATTTCTTATTTCTCCTGAAAAGTTTTCCCCGTCACCTTTTTGGTTTGTTTTATCAATGAACGATTTTTGCTTGCCTGAACTTGTTGTTTCAATTGACTTCACTAACTCAATTTTAAGTTCAGCCCCTCCACCCAAGTATTTTTTTATGTAATTTGCAATATATTTTTTTTCGCTCTCTATTAAAGAACTTAGCGGAACGATCCTAAGGGTAAAGTGTAAATCGGAGTCTTTGGTGAATTGAAATTGGAGGATTTTATTATAAAGTCCAGCGAGAGGTTTAGTTAATTGGAAAAAATGGCCTATTTTCCCGCTGGGTAATTTAAAAGAGTAAATATCTCTTCCTTCAAGTATTATTCTTGGGAGGGTGCGGCCGCAGGCACATTGACCATTTAACCACTTACCTCTATCGCCGATCTTGTATCTAAGTAAAGGCATGATCTCATTATCAAGGGATGTTATCGCTATGTCGCCTATTTTGTCGGGCGGAGCCGGATTATCGGTTTTATCTAGGATTTCTATGAATACAAATTCTGAATTTATATGGATTCCCTCATGAATCTCACATTCATTCCCGATGGATATAACTTCTCGACTTGCGTAGTAGTCAAATACTGGGGCGTTAAAAATTTTCTCTAAATATTTCCGTGTCTCGCTGTGCAGATGTTCGGCATGAGATATAATAGCTTCAAAATCAACCGTGGGATTGGTCTTTTCAATTTGTTGGGCTATAACCAGAAGAATTGAAGGAATCGCGTGGAGTATTATTTTTCGCTCACGGCATTTTTTGAAAAAAAGATCCTTATTTCTCAAAAAATCTTCTTGATCTCTGCAAAAGAATTTTTCTCCCTCACCTTCTAACCCAAGGAACTCTCGATCGATGACTCTAAGTAGGGTAATCGATTTATTTAAACCAGCTGTCCTTAACATTCTTCTGTACAGGGCTCGCCTTCGGATCAACATGTTGGGATCAACTAATATTGAAAGTGGTATCCCGGCTGTCCCGGAAGTATATTGCTTGAGCCCCAATGATATTAATTTTTTATTGAAAATAGACCCTGATTCTATTCCTCGGCGCAAGTCAGTTCTTGTAAGCGGAATAAGTTCATTAAAATTATCAGATGAAAATATATTTTTTAATCTTTCTGCATAGAAGGGCACGTTATTTTTTGAGATCTTAATTAGTTTTTGTATTCTATTTTTCTGAATCTTTTTAAATAAATTCTGGTTTGCAAATTGTGTATATGCAAAAATGTCATCATATAGCTCGATCGAAGCACGACTGAACACAGATCCATCTAAAACATTAAAAAATCTCGGGTGGCTTCTACGTATAATTTGTTCATACAAATATTCAATCATGTCCCAATATTATAAATCCTTTAGCCTTTAATCAACTTTTAAAAAAGAACCTCGGGAGATTTCTGCCTCCCAAGGTTCTGATTCTCGCGGCACTAGGGAATTATTTTATCCCAAGTTCGCGTTTTGCTTCAAGTTGGAGCGAATCATCTAGTAAATCCGCCAGGTTGGTTGTTTTTTCGATTTTTAGCGCCACCTTTAGACTGGTGACCAGTTCAATGAAGCCTGGCTTAGAAACATCTCCATTTTTACTGAAAACGTCGACTGTTGAGTCATACGTTGCTGCGGCCATCTCATGCCTAGTCTTGGTCCAATCTTCAATGACTTTAATTGTTTCAGCGCGATCATTCCTGATTGATAGATTGGCCTTTATCATCGCTTTTATCATTTTTTTTACCTCATTGCGCTTCTCCTTTAGTTTTTTTGATGTCGTGCTGAAACCCGTGAAGGGCATGTCAAACACTTCATGAGCGCGGGCGAGAACATTCATGCTCCATTTCTTTCCTTCAAAATCGGCCGGCGGGGAGAGAATTGCTCCATCAATTAGGCCCTTCTGTAGGCTAATGAATCTTGCCTCTTCGGAACCCAGAAAAATAATTTCCACGTCTTTTTCAGGGTCAATGCCGTAGTGTCTAAGTATCTTTTTGGCTGACTCATAAGCGCCGACGCCAGGGCTACTGACTCCGATCTTTTTCCCTTTTAGCTCTTCAACCTTTTTGAATTCCCTGTTAGCCAGCAACATGTGAGTTGAGCTGTTTAGAAAAACAGCGACGACTTTCAGCGGCATCCCTCTTAAGCCGGCGCCTACAACGCTACTAATTAGCATCGTATAGTCCAGATTCCCATTTATCAGGGCGCTTATATTGACATCCCTTCTCGCCCTTATAATGTCTACGTCCAGACCTTCATCTCGAAAGAAATTTCTTTGTTGTCCTACCCCAGCTGTCAGGAAAGCTACATCGAATGTTGCGACAGAAAGGATTATTTTTTCCGAAGCTTCGGCATTACCATGGAAAACGACAAAAATAAGTAAGCTGGGAATAAGCCATTTATTCATTTTTTCCTCCGTATGCGTTTTTTTGTTCGGCGCTTAAACGTTTTGGCGGCTCATGGAGCATGAGCCGCCTTAGTTAGGGGAAGGATGATTTCATGTCTTTTTTCGCCCGCGAAACCACCAAGGAAAATTCCAACTACTTCACCTCGCTGATTTGTTACGGGGCCTCCGCTGAATCCTCCGGGCACTTCTTTTTGAGGTGTTACCATTACATATCGTACCTCTGGGCCTTCCTGTTTAAAAAAAGCGCGAAGAGAATCCTTACAGAGATTGGTTGAAATCATACAGCCCGTGACGTCCATCTCAGCCACTCGTACCGCTACTCCGTGTTGCCACAGATCTTTTTTCGGATTGTGCTTGTAATACCCGCGTGCAATACCCCAGAATTTAGGCGATGTACCGGTCCCGTATATAACAAGCCTGTCCCCGATACGGAGTTCGGAAGCGATTTTCGCGGGATGTAATGTCGCATTGGGAAGTATAATTTCCGCAAGATCGCTAACTGCGTTCCATTTGGTTGAGCTAAGCGCTTGTACTTCTAGCACGGATTTTTTCAGGAAGATGCGGAATTTTGCTGACAAAAGATCCTCATCCTCTAATTTAATCACGTGTTTTGAGGTAACAAATCGCGTTTCGCCCCCCGCTGTCTTCACAAACCCGCTTCCAAAAGAAATCGGTTCTCCTTCGACCTCCACCATTATTGTCCCAAAAAAATCTGGGACGTCCGGGTTGATGAACGATTGGCCTAGAGTTAGGTCAGCGTTGAAAATTGTTAAACAACTTACAGCAAACAATGCAAGTGCTCGTAGCATATGCCCTCCTAGTTATTGTTATGATCAGCCCCTTTTCTCCGTAAAATAGCACCATACCAGCTGAAAAGTCAAGTTTGTGTCGATAGGCATCTTCATTTTTAGGACCCCAGTCGCACAATCTGATTAGTTTGACTTTTATTCATGAAAATTTGAAATTGTATAAAATAAAACTTATCTTTAAAGTTATGGATGATAAGTTTACTATAATTATTTCACCAGAGAAATTCATTCCCCGCGACCTGTCGTTGGATTCACTCATTGGAAATGAGAAATTTATTACTACAATAAATGCCCACGTCAACGCCCTTCGTTCTAGTCAATATTTATTGCCAGAAGAAATAAAAAGGATCCAAGTAGATCGTTTTCATATTCTTGTTTCCAATTTATCGTCCGCTTCAAAATACTGGAGAGATTATTTTGCAGTGTTGGGACGGAGTAAATCTAAAGTCTCGCTTATGAAAAATTTTTCAAAACTTTCTCTATTGAACAGAGATATTTTAAATAAGGACAAACAACATTTTTCATTAGTGAGCAACGGTGATAATCAGCCATTTTTTAGAAAGACAAGCGGGAGCACCTCTTTGCCGATCAGGATAGGAGTTGATAAACGCGAAGCAACAGTAGCATACTTTAGTTATTTGTTAAGGCAAGATGTTTTTAAAAACATTGATATTAGCACACTTCTCTCGCGAAAATTTATTATTGGCCTCGGGTCAAGTGGGTTGAGATACTGGATGGGAGACTTTATTCATATGTTTCCTATCTCGATGAAAGAAATTGAAGATCAGGATTACAGAAAGAAAATATACGATGCCTTAAAGAATATGGAACCTGTGATTCTGGGTGGATTTGCATCGCTAGTTTCGAGATTCTGCGCTCTTATGTTTGATGACGGAAATTATAATTCTTCGTCCTTTCTAGCTATAAAGCTTGGGAGTGAACCATTGGTTAACGAAGAAAGAAAAAATTTAAGAAAATTATTAAACATTCCGGTTATTAACGAGCTGAATTGTGGCGAGGTAGGGACTATAGGTTTTGAGTGCGCCAGCAATTTAAATCGCTTCCACCTTAATGCGGAAAGGATAATTCTTGAAATTACAGATAAAAATGGGATCAATCTGCCGGATGGCGAGAAAGGCTTAATGGTTGTAACTGCTCTAGATCGCAAGATCACTCCTATTATAAGATATGAGCTGGGCGATATGGGCAAGCTTATCAGTGAAAAATGCCCATGTGGACTTAATCTTCCGCTGTTTGAATTTTGGGGCAGAAGGGGGGATGAGATTTTACTTTCAAATGGCAGAAAAGTAAGAGTGGTTCAAGTGTATGGAAATTTAATGAAGGCCGGATTAGCTAGAAAGGCATCCCAGTTTCAAATTCAGCAAAAAAATATAGATCAGCTTATATTTCGTATTGTTCCTACGGAACATATTCAAGAAGAAGAAGAGATCAAACTTAGACTATCACTTAATGATCTTTTTTTTGATTGTAGGATGAATATAGATTTCGAATATGTTGAAAATATTACTCCTACTCAAGGAGGGAAGAGAAAATTTTTCATACCTTTAGATGAGGATCGACAAAATTTTGAGATTTAAGAAAAAATTATAGGAAAACAATATCTTGAAACTATATTTTTTTCAAAATATATATTGGAAAGTTATCGGAGACATAATCGGACGCGATTGCGCTTGCTTCCAATAAAAATTCTTTTGATATAACATCCGCAAGCTCATCTTTGGTTTGAGTGATGAATGGTAAGTCCACTTCAGCGCGCCTTAAAGTCATTTTAAGGACCGATCTCAGAAATTCGAGCTCTTTTTCGTTTTCGGTTTTATATCGTAATATCTCATCAACTATTATACGAGGAGAAGTTGCTTGAGTTTTTTTGTCTCTTAGGCGATCTCTTAATCTATAAAGCAGGGCGAACCTTTGTTCGACGGTGTTTTCGAAAGTTTTCGAGAATAAAATCCCTTCGATAATTTTTTTTGGGTCTACATTATCGAAAGCTGTATTACATATGCACATTCTTACAATAAAATTTCCATTTTGTTTCAAGAGTGACGAGATTTTTTTTACAAATAGTGGCTGCTTGTCTGGTTCGATTTGAGTGAATACGAAGTCACCTACTACATAATCAAAAGATTTGGGCTCCAGCGGCATTTCTAACCAATCTGACTTTAGCCATATTTCGTTTTCAGCATCAAGATCAATGCCGAGTTTATCAAGTTCTTTTAAACTATTTTCAATCGTAGCGAATGAAAAATCGGCTACGACATAATTTTTGAAGTCCAATTCGTTTAATAAACTACGCAATAAAGGAGTAGAGCCCAATAAAAGTGTCTTTTGATTATTCTCCTCATGTTTTAAATATTTTTTATAAATGTTTAGGTCGTCTTTGGATGGATTTGCTAGCGGTATGCGCAGGTTCCGCGTATAACCGTTATCATCCCAAAACAGCTTTGATTGTTCGCGGTAGGGAAGTTTAATTGACAAAATATCCGTTATAAGTTTTCGGATGCGCAAAAGATCCCTATTTGAAAACCGTTTTAATATAGAATACATTAGATGCATAATGTAATGTGAATAGTATATACTAATACCTTGATAATCGATATTCATAAAAATGACCGAGAAAGAAAAAGATATTTTAGTTGGAGATTTTTTTAACTCGTTACCCAAAACGATTAATTTGAAGAATTTATTGGGGAATGAGGTTTTTATAGATTGGTTTTTGCCGAGACTGAAGCTTATAAAAGAAATCCAACGCTGGCCCCAGGAAAAAATAAATGAGCTTACCGAAATAAGATTAAGAAATTTACTCACCCATCTAAATAATAATTCCACTTTTTGGCGCGCGCGTTTTAGCGAATATTTTTTAGATCTTCATTCTACCGATATTTTTCCAGAACTTCTTAAATTACCAGTTGTAAATAAAACGACATTGATTGAATGGGGCGACGATATACTTGTTACAAATAACGGCACGCCAAATACCTATTATACGAGCGGAACTACTGGCGTCCCGTTAAAGGTGAGAATTGATGAATTTGAATGTATTAAAAACGAATTGGTGTACATTTTTGAGCCAGATGCTTTTGAGTTTCGTAAAGTCGGCGAACTCTTGCGCCGGAAATTCATCCTTTTGCTGGGGAGGAAATCAACTGGGCAGTATGCTCCCTACTCGGAATATTTTCCCCTCGACACCTTTTCTTCTCTAGGCGATAAAAAAACAAGAGAAAAAATTTATAGCAAGATTCTTAACGATTCTTTGATTTATCTTTTTGCGTATTCTTCAGTAATTCTGGAATTAATGAAATATGTGAGGGAAGATGGCGTAAAGCTTCCTGTTATTGCCAATCTTTCAGGCGAAGCAGTCTCATCAGAAGAAGAAAAATTTATATATGAAACTACCGGCATTCCCATAATTTTTTCCTACAATTGCAAAGAAGCGGGCAAGGTAGGAGAAAAATGCCAAGCAAATATCGGCAATAATTTTTATCATATTTATCGAGAGCGCGTTTTGGTGGAAATTGTCGATGATGATGGTCAACAACTTGAAAATGATGAAGAGGGAGATATTGTTTTAACTGTATTGGATAGGACAACAATGCCTATTATTCGATATTCCATTGGGGATAGGGGCAGAATTTTATCGAAATTATGTTCATGCGGCAGACTTTCGCCATTGCTGGAAGTACAAGGTAGAAAAAACGACAATATTTTGTTGCCAGATGGAAGCACTTTCAGCGTTCTCTTGTTTCGACCTCTTTTTCTTAAAGAAATTGGACTTAAGAATATAATAAAATATCAAATAATACAAAAAGAAATAGATAGTTTGCAGATAAATTTTGTCACCCCCCAAAAAATTAGTTTTGAGAAATTAAAAATTATTGAAACAATTCTGGAAAATAATTTAAAAAAGAAGGCTAAAGTTAACATTCGGAAAATTGGGCACATAGAAAATTACCAGAGCGGAAAAAATAAAATGTTTGTTCCATTAGGTGAATACAAAAAAAGTAATATATAAAAAACAAGGCCCTCAGTCGAAGACCTTGTTTTTGCTGATGAAATATTTTTTATTTTATGAAACCTTTTCTAACAATGCGTTGCCAGTTGTGCTTCTCCCATCCAATACATTGCTCTTACGGAGCAAGGTATAAGTATGAGTATTCCCGGAACTTAAAAGGTAGACCTCGAGATTGACCTTGTCGCCCTCCACTTTCCCGTTTATGTCTCCGAACCACTGTCTGCCATCTGGACCTGTTTGAATATTTGTGCCGATGACTTTGTCCCCGTCAACGACTCTCAAGTCAAGTTCGGTGGTCCAACCCGAACCTCCTCTGACACCGAACCACTTTCCGTTCAGCCAGTTGTAGTCGGGGTTGCCGGGAAGGTGTGTTGAGCAACCTCCCAAGAAAATCACAAGGCATATAAGGGAAATAAGCCCTTTTAGCATGTTAATATCCTCCTTTCAAAGATATTTATTTATAGATTACCATATACCTTATACCTTGTTAAGATACAACATAAATAGTTAATATTAGGTTATGGATCAAAAGTTTTCTATTAGGATTGTCCTATGGCTTTTTCTCGCCATATCAATTGGCGCAATCGGATTTTATTTTTATACCTCCTATGAGCCATCGGTAAACCATTTAATTGATGGAGTTCCTTATTATGGCGTATATAATCTATATCCGGATTTTACAAGTTCGGCAATTTCAGTCGCGACAATCCTTCGCTACTATAATGACGAAAGAGTGCCGTTTAATGAACTAAAAAATGAATTTCCTGATTCACGACAGCGAGATGAAGATGATAAAGAATCGCATTTTCAAAAATCGTTAAAATTTCTTGAGGCCCAAGGATATAATACCTTTAGCACAAAACTCTTAGACGATAAATATAAGGATAGAAAAATTAACGAGATAAAGAGATACATCAAAAAAGATATCCCGGTAATTGTAATTCAGCAAAAACGTCTCGATGCAAAAAGTGAAGATATAGAGAAATTTGGTTGGAGAGTGGTCATAGGCGTATTTGACGACAAAAAAGAAATAATCGTGCACGACGCGGGTTTGGGGAATAATTATGTGTTTTCGTATGCCGATTTCGAAAAATTATTTGTCCCGGGCGCGTCGCGAATGCTTGCAATATGGCCAAAAGATGATCTAGCGCAAGGCCTGCCGAAGCCGGGAAATGGCTTGCCATATCCAGAACGACCGACTGTCATGGAAAATGCGTATGATATTATTGGGGCCGCGGGAAGAGCAAGAGCGACTGTGTTTACTGCAGATGCCTTGTGTTCCAGTATTCTTGATGATCCTACCCCTGAACAGGTTAGCGAATTCATCAGATTGAATAAAGAATCTATCCGATACAGGGATGAGGTGATCAATAATCCTATATTTAAGAATATGCCCGCCTTTTTTCAGTTCAGAAATAAATTTTATAGGGCGCGATCTTTAATGCGTATCGGCAAAATATCACAAGCGCAAGACATATTGATTAATGAACTCATCCCAGCAAATAAGAATCTTGATAAACCCGCCGAAGGATTTGAGTCGGCAATTGATTTCTCTGAACTTACCGCCGACGCGGCTCGATATGCCAGAGTTATTGACGGCCAGATGCCAGCTGTTTACGAAGTATTGATGGTTTCGTATCGCTATGAAGGCAAGTACAAAGAGGCATTAGACGCTTATATGCCTTACTTCAAGCTTGATCCGGATGATGCAGATGCGTTAAAAAACCTCGCTTTATTACGCGATGAGTTGCGCGATCCTGCCCTAAGAAAGACTCCAAAAGGAGTCAAGTGCATGGGCGGGAGAAGTGTGATAAAATAAAAAAATGAAGAAGTTTTTTAGACTGATTAAATATTTCTTTTTGGGTATAGTTTTTGTTGTTTTTGCTTTCTTTCGTTGGATTTTAGGAGGTCAATCTAACGACTTAGATCACAAGAAATTATCTAACGACGATCTTAAGAATTCATTGCCGAACTTTCCCGAAGCAAATGCTGATGTTTCTGGTGATGATGATGCCCCTCCCCCTCCTCCCGGCGACGACGGCGGCGACGGCGACGGCGACGACGGCGACGGCGGATGTTAAATTTATCCCGAACTTTTAATTGGATTTATTTAACGGATTTTTAAACAGCCGGAAAAGCAAAAGGGATGACTAATGCTGATTTAGTCACCCCTTTTATTTGAATCCTTTTCGCCTCGCGGAGTCTACGGCTGTTCGAGTTCCAATGTTTTGAGGATCGCCTCGAGATCATTATAGGATTCCGGACGAGCGTAGAAAAAATATGCTCCCTTGTTTGTTCGGAAACTTGCGACAAGGGAACGCGCCCCGCGCCGCCAGGCGTAATCGGCTCTGGTTACTTTTCCGCCGCCGTTTACAGCGATATTTGTTTCATTACGGCGCTCCGGCATGCCGTAACTCTTGGCGTCAGACCACCCTCCGATCGTATCCTCAATCCACTCTCTAATTCCGGCGTCTGAAAGTTGCTTCGAATTGAACAAGAGCCATGAGTACCCCTTCCTGTATGGGTTATCGACATGCAGTACTGTGTCCGGCGATCTCTCTTGGCTCTTAACATAAGGGGATTCCTCACCCAGTAAGTTTTTCTCCTTTCTGAACTCTCTGGCCCAGATTCTAAGCTTGCTCGGGACAGAGAAAGAAATGCCCCAATCAGTACTCCAGTAGGCGATTTTATCCTTGCTGTAAGTTACCCTTACGCCATCTGTCGCAGTCTTCTGTACTAAGGCGAGATCAGCTTGTCCTTCCATGCCGTTAGCGAAGCAGGCCGGGAAACTCCATAAAACAAAGAATGCCAAAACGACCAAATTTTGGAGATTTTTCATCGCGCACCTCCTATTTTTTCTATTATATTTATTTTATCGAGATACTTTTACTCCATTATACTATACTATTTTTATGAAAAAGGTGAAATATCGGCATATTTGGATATCGATCCTCGCGGTTTTTTGTTTTGACTTTTTAAACATAGCCTATTAGGATAGAAATATGACCACTATAACTATTTCAAAAAAGTTGATGAAAAATGACGATTTGGTTATTCTGCCTCGCAGAGAGTATGAGAAGCTTTTGAGCGTTTCCAGAAAATCTATGTCTCAACTTGACAGCGATCTTGAAGAAGCCATCAAAGAAGTGAGAAATGGAAAAGCGATCGGCCCTTTTAGCTCCATCAAAGAACTCAAAAAAGCATTAGAAAAATGAGGATTCATTTCTCTCCGAAGTTCAAGGCCAACCTGCATAATTTTCCAAAAGAGATCAGAGAGAAATTTTATAAACAGGCAGAATACCTACTTATTGATATCCGTCACCCCTCACTCCGAGCAAAAAAGTATAATGCTTCGCGGGGCATCTGGCAGGGGAGAGTCGACAAAAATATAAGGTTCTATTTCCTAATTGAAGGCGATATTTATTTTCTTCTCGATATCAAAAAACATTCAAAATGAAACCCCGGCACATTTGGGTCTCCATATTCGCGGTTTTGCTGTTTGGGTTTCTGTTTTTTCAAGAACCAAAAATCAAAGACGCGGCGGAGGCTATGCGGCTTGGGAATCATTATTTTAACGGTCCTGGCGGATATGATTTGGACAAAGCCGAAGCGGGGTTTAAGGAAGCCGTTGAAATAGATTCAAAAATTCTATGGGGGCATTATCAATTGGCCCGTGTTTATTTCGTGAAGGGCGAGAAGGATAAGGCGCTTGAAGAAATCAACAAAGAGCTTGAAGCGAATCCCGAAAATCTGCGCTCGCTTTATGTTCGGGGCTTGATCTATGGAGCAATGGGGCGCCTGCAGGAAGCGGAAAGTGATTTCAAGAATTTTACAATGTGGGCGCCGAAGGAATGGGCGGGCTACAACGATTTGGCGTGGATTTTGGCGAAAGAGGGCAAATACGCGGATGCCGAAAAAGTGGCGGGGGAGGGAATAAAGGAAGCTATCGGGGGCGAAGAAAATGCCTGGCTTTGGAACAGTTTGGGAGTCGCGCAATTGAATTTAAAAAAATATAATGATGCCGAAAAATCTTTTAGGAAGGCATTGAAACTGGCGCGAAATATGACGGAAAATGAATGGGCGCGCGCCTATCCCGGCAATAATCCGGAGGAATCCGCTAGAGGTCTCGATGCGTTCAAAATTGCGGTCCAGGCAAATTTTAATACGGCTGTGGATAGAGACGGTATATAGTTTTACGCGGCTCGGTGCTAATATAAGAGCATGAGATTTACTTTCGAACAGAAGGGCTTGGCGTTGATTATTCTTGCTATCGGATTTGTTTCTGCCTTTTTTATTTATCAATTTCCATCGGCGTTTTCCGCAACCAATTCCAATTTTGTTGAAAAAATAGGGGAAGGGTTTATGGCCCCCGCTTGCGGCTCTTCAAGCGCTCCAGTGACCTGCAGTGGTTCGTTTCCTAGTGTGGCTTTTAATTGGATGGCAGAAGATCCGGATTTCGCCGGCGGCAACAGTGTAGCCATTTCTATTACAGGCATTGGAGTTATTGCGTCCGGCCTTCCTATTCCTTCCGGCAGCTATATATGGACAGGAGGCGCATCAAATACAACCTATAATTACAGCATCACGTACCACTCCGCTGGTTCTGGACCAAATCACCTTTTGAATTCAGGCACTTTCACCACTCCAAATTGCGCTCCTATCGATCTCACCTCGTCGCTTAATTCTCCGGGCTCTCTAAACCCCGGTCCAGTTACATTTTCAGGCAGCGTTACAAACATCGGCGCCGGCGCCAACGCGTCATCATTTAGAAATCTATTTTATATTGACATAAATAATAACAATCCGAGCCCGGACCGCCTAGCAGGCGGATGGCATTTTGATGAAACATCCGGAACCACGGCGAGTGATTTTTCAGGAAGCGGAATCAATGGGACGCTCGTCAATATGGAGCCTGCCGATTGGACTGTGGGTAAAGTAAACGGCGGGCTCGATTTTGACGGGGTAAATGAGCGTGTTTATTTAGGCTCTAATCTAGATATTGTGCGAAACAAATCTGCAGTTACGCTCGCCGCGTGGGTCAGAAGAGAAAGCATCTTAGCCGGATGGCTTGACCATGTGGTGAATTTTTCAAACAATGGCGGAACCGGATCACGGGCTTCGCTCTTTCTTGCCTCATCAGGCAATGTTAGAGTCATCGCTCGATCCGCGGATACGGATGCGGAACAGATAGTAGCTACGATTTCTAGTCCCATTGCCCTGAATACGTGGTACCATGTCGCCGCAGTAATTGATTACGCCGCAGATTTTATTAGTTTATATGTCAACGGAGCGCTTGTAACATCTGGGTCAGTAAATTTTTCTCGGAATACGACTGCAGATACGCCTTCCTTCGGTGGGGCGATTGGCGCGTCGTCATTTAACCCGGTCAAATATTTTGACGGACAAATTGACGAGGTTTATGTGTATGGAAGGGCATTAAATTCATCCGAGATCGCGCAGCTTTATAATGACACGATCGGAAGAGATTATGCGCTTACTCCTATCCCCATGATTGCGGCTGGTGCGCTCGCGCCTTCGGGCTCACAATCGGTAACATCTGGAACATGGGATGCGGAACTCGGGACTCATAAAATTTCGCTTTGCGCAGACCAGCCAAATCCTGTTGAAACGGAAATAAACGAAACAAATAACTGCGCGACGCAGACGTTTACTGTAGGCGCCCTAAATCAGCCGCCAGTTGCGATTGCGACAATTTCAACGGACGGCGTCAATTATTCCGATTCAGTGATGGTGATGCAGAGCGTGCCGACGCGAATATATCTCGCGGCTTCGTCAGCGGCCGGCGCGAGCTCCGATCCTGACGGATGGGGCGACATCACGGACAACGGAAAATGCGAATGGAACGCGGATTTGAATCAAGGCGCGCCGACCTTCGAAGCTCCTCAAACTGTGAACAATCCCGCTTCCGCATCCGCGTGCAACAAGAATAATGTTCAATTGGATGTTTATGATGGCAATCCGGACGGCTTTTTAACTTTCAACGACGCGCCCGGATTAAAAACATACCAAGTATTGAGAATTAATGACGGAACCGCAGATTCAAATATCGATACAGTGCAAGTTAACGTAACCGCGCAGCCGCCGCCGACAGTTGATATGGTTGCGAGGAGCGATCCGGGCGGGTCGTACTCTGACGGGCCAATTTACGTAAATTACGGAGGCACGGCTACGCTCAAGTGGTGCAAGCCATCGCCGATCTCTTCGCCGCCGATCGCCTGTGCCTATGCGGTGTCCTGCACTGCGTCCGGAGCTTGGTCCGGAGCGAAATCAGCTTCCGGCGGAACGCAATCAACTGGACCGCTAACCGCGCCCGCAACATACACGCTTACGTGCCTCAACTCGCTTGGAGTCTCAAGGCAAGATAGCGTTCAGGTGGTAATTCCCGACTATTCTCTCTCGGCCAATCCAACGAGCATCTTCGCGACAATAAAAGGTTCGGGTCCGGCAAAATCGACCGACGCAATTATTTCCGTAACTCCCTTGAACGGTTTTAATTCAACGGTTTCTCTTTCAAGCAACGCAAGCACGGTTATTTCCGGCGCTACGGATAGTTTCGTGCCATCGTCTCTTTCTTCGCCTTATTCATCTGGTTCGACTTTCAATGTGACTGTGCCAGCAAGCGCCACGGCAGGAGCGTACACGATAACCATCACTGGAACCGGAGGCGGTCTTCCTCCACGATCAACAACCGTCACTCTCAACGTCGCCTTGAAAGACCCCAGTTTCAAGGAGGTGATTAGGCCGATTTATAAAGCGTTCGCGAATTTCATTTCGCCATTTATTCAAACATCTAGCGCCTCACTGTGAAACATTTTTATGTAGAGAATTACTCCAAAGTCAAAAGAAAAGGAAAGGCGTTTAAGTCTTTCTTAAAGCAAAGCGCTAAATTTTTGAAGCAGGATCATAGCAGGGCTATTCGAGTGGCTGTGGTGATTATTTTTGCGACTGCTGCAGCTATTTTTGTGAATCAATCGGATTTTTTTTGGAAGGGGGCCAATTTGAGAAATCCGCAGCAGCGTCAGGACAAAAATATCGTTATTCCGGAAGTCGAGCGTTCAGCTTCGGGAAAAATTACGCGCGCTTTTCCATCGGATATTCCCCTTAACGAAGAAGCGGGAATAAAGGAATCATTTAAGGCGACCTATCCCAATAACCAGATATCGCAGGCATCCGTAACTTTTGTCACAAAAAAAACAGATGAAGAAAACCTGGTCTATTATTTGGCTTGGGCCAGAGAAAATTCTTGGGAGATTGTAAATTTGGGAGATGAGCCGCCATTTTTATATCTCAAAAAGGGGGGAGAAGATATCAACATTTCTTTCAACAGGGGAGATGTAATTATCAGCCATATAAAGCGGCTGTGAGAAAAACTAAGTTTTTAATATTTTTTTCTATTTTAGCATTTAGCTTCGCCTATGCTTCCCAAGCCGAAGCTGCGGCGAAGCAAATCTATTATTCGGTCGGGCAAAATACAAATGATCACAAAACCGGATCGCCGACAGTCACAATTTCAGGCGGTGTTGCGACATTTAGCGTTGCCCAAACAGCAAGCAATATGGGCGTGGGGGACAGGGTGACATATAACTCAAACCAAAAAGTCTTTATTTCCGGCAAAATTTCCCAGACGAAGTGGACTGTAGTTACGGTTAAGGGCGATACGCCCTCTAACGTTTCAAATGCGACCGTAAATTCCATCCGGCATGAATTTGATTCTTTGAACAATGCCGTGAGTTATTATAAGGGCTTTCGGGCCGGAGACTCTGACCATCTCAATACATCCAATTTGGTTTCCGGCAATTATATTTTGAACATCCCTCTCTATTACGATACCGGTCCGGAATATTTCACCGGCGGCGGTATTTACGCGGGCATACTTATTTCCGGCAGCATTGTTACCGGCCCGAACAATTATATTAGGATTTACACTCCTACAAATACAGCGAGCGAGGTTAATTTAAACCAGAGGCACGACGGAAAATGGAACAATCAGAAATACAATCTGATTTTCAGTCCGAATACTAACAGCACTGGGGCAGTAAGAACATATATTCCATACGTCAAAATTGACGGTCTG
>Ga0209343_10004674_pt1 | contig 16863 bp, 14 predicted proteins | sample RifCSPlowO2_02_FD_184026 | JGI IMG/M metagenome (GOLD analysis project Ga0209343, IMG submission 184026) | Groundwater microbial communities from Rifle, Colorado - Rifle CSP2_plank lowO2_0.2 (SPAdes) (version 2) | ecosystem: Environmental > Aquatic > Deep subsurface > Groundwater | place... | reverse complement strand
TTGGGAGATCAAATGAACGGTTCGCCGACGTTTTGTTTTTGTCCTGTTTTCGTCCTGTTTTTGTTTTTGTCTTGCTTTTCTTCCCTGAGTCTTCTTCGTTGTGACAGCAACAATGAAACTGTAGGCCAGGTTTTTCCGTATGACCATCCCCCAAATGGAGGAGAAAGCAAGCTTTTTTAAGTGGGTACGCAGAATTTTCTGCGTACCTTCATGCCTTCATGCCTTCTGGCTTGCGGCAGGGAGTTCCACAATGAACGAGGCGCCGCCGCCCGGACGGGCTTCGCAGCGCACGCTGCCGCCGTGGCGCAGGCTGATGGACTTGACCAGGGCGAGGCCCAGACCGACGCCACCCTCGCGCTCACTGGCACCCGGCAGCCGGTAGAACGGCTCAAAAATGCGTTCGCGCTGGCCGGCAGGCACGCCAGGCCCCCGGTCGTTCACCCGGATCACGGCGAGTTGCCGGGTCCCGACGCGGATCTGCGCCAGTTCCAGGCTGACGTCGCCATGGCTGTAACGCCTGGCGTTTTCCAGCAGGTTGCGGATCAGCCGGCGCAGCAGCCGGGGCGAGCCCTGTACCGTCAGGCTGTGGCCGGAGGGCGCAATGCCCAGGCCGGTGCCCAGTTCGGCCTGCAATTCGGCATTGACGCGCGAGCATTCCTCGGCGGCCAGCCCGGTCAGGTCCACGGTTTCAAAAGGTTCGGCATCGGCCTGCCGGGCATCGAGCCGGCTGGCCAGCAGAATTTCGTCGATCAGCTGGTCGAGTTCGTTGATGCTGCGGTAGATTTCTTCGACAAGAGCGGGGGAGTACTTGGGCGCCCCGGAATTTTCCGACGGGCCGCCCTTAGGAAAATTAGCCCCAACCTCAGAGGAAAGGGGCAGCGCAACGCCGGAGGCACGCGAAGCGACAAGCGTGGGGGCCATTAATTCCAGCCCCATGCGGATGCGCGCCAGCGGCGAGCGCAGCTCGTGCGAGGCATTGGCCAGCAGGGACTTGTGCGACTCCATCAGGGTTTCAATGCGTTCGGCGGCGTGGTTGAAACGTTCGGCCAGGAAGGCCACCTCGTCGCGCCCGTCGGCATTGACACGCGCCGACAGGTCGCCGGCGCCCCAGCGCTCCACGCCGCGCTGCAGGGCTTCGAGCCGCAAGGTCAGGCGCCGCATCACCGGGTAGGCGCCCAGCGCCACGGCCAGGCCCACGAGGACCAGCATCCAGCCAAAGCCGAAGCCAAACGGCGGACGCATCCACGGCGGGTTGCCGGACGGCCGTTTGGGACGGGGCAGCAGCAGGTTCAGGCTCTGGCCGTCCTTGGTGAGCACATCAAATTCGAGGTCGTCGCCGAGTTTTCGGTCCGGCCGGGTTTGCGCCGTGCCTATGACTTCGCCCGCTGCGTTGTGAACCAGCACCTCGCGTATGGGCAGTTGCGGCGGGTCGGCGCTCAGCCGCCAGGCCGCTCCCACCAGGAAGGTGAGCACCACCACGGTCGCCACCACGGCGAGCCAGATGCGCACATAGAGGTGGGAGGTAAAACGGGTCCACATGCCGAAACTCCTGTCAATCCAGTTTTCGGGCGCATGGCGGCGTTGCACGGTGCCCGGAATCCTCATGCGCACGAGTGCATTCCGCTGTCCTGCGCGCCGTGCACCTTGCCCTGCATCCCGGGAATTGAATTGCCAGAAATTCCATGAAACGCCCGCCCGATCAATCCTGCTGCTTGGCAAAGACGTAGCCCACGCCGCGCACCGTGAGGATGCGCTTGGGGTCTTTGGGATCGGCCTCGATCGCGCTGCGGATGCGGCCCATGTGCACATCGATGGAGCGGTCAAAGGCTTCCAGTTCACGGCCGCGCACGGCTTCCATGATCTGGTCGCGGCTGAGCACCCGGCCGGCGCGCTCGGCCAGCGCCACCAGCAGGTCGAACTGGTAGGAGGTGAGTTCACAGGGGTTGCCGGAAATCGACACCGTGCGCGCATCGCGGTCGATTTCAAGGGAGCCGAAGCGCATCGCCTTGTGGCTGCCGGCCGCAGCGGCGCCGGCGCCACCGGCCTCACCGCCGCGGCGCAGCACCGCGCGTATGCGCGCCAGCAGTTCGCGCGGCTCGAACGGTTTGGGCAGGTAATCGTCCGCGCCGATTTCCAGGCCGATGATGCGATCCATCGGGTCGCCCTTGGCGGTGAGCATCAGCACCGCGGTGTGCGCCGACTCACTGCCCTGGCTCTTGATGCGGCGGCACACTTCCAGGCCGTCCATGTCGGGCAGCATCAGGTCTAGGATGACCAGGTCGGGGGGGCTGGCCTGCAGGGCGGCCAGGCCGCTGGCGCCATCGGCCGCGTGGGTAAAGCCGTAACCGGACTGCCGCAGGTATTCGCCCACCATGGCGGCCAGGCGGGAATCGTCTTCGATCATCAGGAGTTGCTGCGTCATGGTCGGGTCCTCGGTTGCAGGGGTGTTCCCTTCGGGTGGGTTGCGGTAAAGCCAATGCTGCGCGCGGCGCAACAAGCCCGCTTGAAGCCATCGTAAAGTTACGGTAAACCGCCGCGGCGCTGTTGCAGCATACCCTTTTGCCTTCCTTCTGCTTCCCTTTTGCGCGGCACTGCCGGCCGCACGAATTGCTACTGAATCAGTAGCAATTCAGGGCAGTGCTGACGGGGCCGGGGGTGCTTGCAGCCTTGAAGCCAGCGTGACCAGCAGCAGCACAGGCACACCGAGCAGGGCGCTCGCCGTGAAAAAATGGCCGTAGCCGAAGGCATCCACGTACTTGCCGGAGTAGCCCGCCAGGAACTTGGGCAACAGCAGCATCATCGAGCTGAACAGGGCGTACTGCGTGGCGGAATAGTTGATGTTGGTCAGGCTGGACAGGTAGGCAATGAAGGCTGCCGAGGCGATGCCACTGGAGAGGTTGTCGGCTGAAATCACAAAAATCAGCGCGTTGACGTCATGTCCGCGCGTGCCCAGCCAGGCAAACAGCAGGTTGCTGCCCGCGCTCAGGATGGCGCCCAGCATCAGCACCCGCATCACGCCAAAGCGCATGGCCAGCGCGCCGCCCACAACGGCGCCGGCCAGCGTCATGATGACGCCGTAGATCTTGGTGACGGCCGCCACCTCGTCCTTGGTGTAGCCCATGTCCACGTAAAACGGGTTGGCCATGATGCCCATGACGACGTCGCTGATGCGGTAAACGGCAATCAGTGCCAGGATCAACAGCGCATGCTTGCCATAGCGGCGCAGGAAGTCGGCAAACGGCTCGATGAGTGCGCCCTTCAGCCATTCGGCCGCATTGCGCGAGGGTTTCAAGGCCAGCGGTACGGGCTCGGGTGACAGCAGCACGGTGGCCACGCCCAGCAGCATGGACGCGGCCATCACCAGGTACGCAGCCTGCCAGGCGCCTTGCTGGTAAACAGCGCCGCCTGCGACTTCAGCGCGCGCGGCAATCCACAGCGCACCGGCGCCGGCCCAGATCATCGCGATGCGGTAGCCGGTCTGGTAGGCGGCGGCCAGCGCGGCCTGGCGCGGCGTGTCGGCCGATTCAATGCGGTAGGCGTCCAGCGCGATGTCCTGCGTGGCCGAGCCAAACGCCACCGCCAGCGCACACCACACCACCGGCTCCAGCGCCAGCCGCGGGTCGGTCAGCGCCATGCCGACGAGCGCGGTGATGATGGTCGCCTGTGCCAGCAGCAGCCAGCTGCGCCGGCGTCCCAGCAGGCGGGTCAGCAAGGGAATCGGCAGGCGGTCGACCAGCGGCGCCCAGACCCATTTGAAACCGTAGGCCAGGCCGACCCAGCTCAGGTAGCCGATGGTGGTGCGGTCAATGCCGGCCTCGCGCAACCAGAAACTCAGCGTGCCAAACACCAGCAGCAGCGGCAGCCCCGCCGAAAAGCCCAGCAGCAGCATGCGCAGCGTGGCGGCCTCGGTGTACACCCGCCAGACATCGCGCCAGGCGATTTTTTTGGGCTGGGCCGTGGGGGTGCCGCTGGCCAGAACGGGGGGGGTCAGGGGCAGCCGGGAAGTGGGGGTTTTGTCTGACATCGGCATATTAATTTGTGACTATTATTGACGCATGTGCTTCTTATGCGATGCCAAACACGGCGCCTGGCCCGGTCGCCGGGCATTTCTGCTGGCAGCCGCGGGCGCGGCAGCAGCCGGCGTGGCGGCGCCCTCGGCCGCCCAGGTCGATGTGGGACCGTCGTCGGGCCTGCGCAAACTGGTTCCTGCAGACGAGCTCGAAGGCGCCGCCACGCAGGAATATGCCAAGCTGATCGCCGAAGCCCGTTCCAAAGGCGCGCTGGCGCCCGCCGATCACCCCCAGTTGCGGCGGCTGCGCGCCATTGCCGCGCGACTGGTGCCGCAAACCGCCCAGTGGAATGACCGTGCCCGGGAGTGGCGCTGGGAAGTCAACCTGATTGGCAGCAAGCAGATCAATGCGTTTTGCATGCCCGGCGGCAAGATCGCTCTCTACACCGGAATTCTCGAGCAGCTCAAGCTCACCGATGACGAAGTTGCCATGGTCATGGGCCACGAAATGGCGCATGCCCTGCGCGAGCATGCGCGCGCCCGCATCGCCAAAAGCCAGGGAACCGGCACCTTGCTGTCGCTGGGGGCGCAGCTGTTGGGCCTGGGTCAACTGGGCGATGTGGCGGCCAGCATAGGCACGCAGTTGCTCACGCTGCGCTTTAGCCGTGAAGACGAAACCGATGCCGACCTGGTGGGGCTGGAAGTGGCCGCGCGCGGCGGCTACAACCCGCAGGCTGCGGTCAGCCTCTGGGAAAAAATGGGGCAGGCCGGCGGTGGCGCCAACGGGCCGAGCTTCCTGTCCACCCATCCTTCCGGTCCGGCGCGCATCCAGCAGCTTCAGGCCAACGTTCCCAAAGTCCAGGGCCTGTACCAGCGTGCCCGCAGTTAAGCCTGCGATCCGGGCTGTCCGGTGGCCAGTGGCTTGCCGGCTCGCGGCGCAGCGACTCGATGTTCCATGCGCAGCCTTTGCAGCCGCGCACCCGCCTTCGTCATTTCCCGTGAATGTGCGTCCCTCATGAATTCATCTTCGCCCTTGCCGCTGCGCCCTGAAGCCCGACCCGCCAGGGAGGGGGTGCCCACCGTCTTCGGCCGGACCTGGCTGGCTTTTCGGCCCGCCCGCCCCGGCATCAGCCTGCGCGAGTGCCTGCGCCTGGTCATTGGCGCGCTCGTCGGTATTTTTCTGACGGCGCTGCTGTGCCGGCTGGCGGGCGCCACGTCAGCGCTGCCCTGGCTGGTGGCGCCGCTGGGGGCCAGTGCGGTGCTGGTATTTGCCATGCCGGCCGGCCCGATGGCGCAGCCCTGGGCGGTGGTGGGGGGCAACACCCTGTCGGCACTGGTGGGGATTGCCGGCGTGCATGGCGTGCATTTGCTGGGCTCACCCGAGCTGGCTGCGGCGCTGGCGGTGGCCACCGCCATTGCCGCGATGCTGGCGCTGCGCTGCCTGCATCCACCGGGGGGAGCCACCGCGCTGATGATGGTGCTGGGCGGCATTGGCGATCCGTCTTTCGCCCTGTATCCGGTCCTGCTCAATTCCCTGTTGCTGGTGTTGGCCGGCATGGCCTACAACCATGCCACCGGCAAGCCCTACCCGCACAGGCAGTTCCCCCCTGCCGGGGCTTCCGGTGCGGCCCGGGCCGTTGATTCAGATCTGGATGCCGATCTGGATGCGGTGCTGGCACGCTACAACCAGGTGCTGGACGTCAGCCGGGACGACCTCAAATCGCTGCTGGCCGAGACCCAGCTGCGCGCCTACGATCGCAAGCTGGCGGAATTGCGCTGCGCCGATGTCATGTCCCGCGAGCTGGTGACCGTGCAGTTCGGCACCCCGCTTCAGGAGGCCTGGGCCCTGTTGAGGAGCCGCCGCATCAAGGCACTGCCGGTGGTGGATCGAGCCTTCCGCATCGCGGGCATCATCACGGTGGCTGACTTCATGCGGGCCGCCGAGCTCGACGTCTATGAGGGGTTTGAGGACAAGTTGCGGACGCTGGTCCGCACCACGCGCAGTGTTTACGCCAGCAAGCCGGAAGTGGTGGGCCAGATCATGACGCGCAATGTCAGGGTGGCTGGCATGCAGCGCCGCCTGCTGGACCTGATACCGCTCTTCGGCAGTACCGGCCATCACCACATCCCGATCATTGGGGAGGGCGAGCGGCTGGTGGGCATGATCACGCAGTCTGATCTGGTCGCTGCCCTGGGGCGGGCTGCCGACCCGACGGTTTGATCCCGCCATGCGCAGCCTGCACGACCGGCTTTCCCGCGTGACCGGGTTCCTTGCGTTCAGGGGGCGGCAGCGCGGCGATTGCCGCGGGTCCCGGCCAGGACGGCTGGCTGGAATGGATGGGTTATGGCGCACGGCACCCGGGAACGGCGCGTCGCGGCAAAAGTTCGCGGTCACCAAGCGCTGTGCCCGCAGCCCGGCTGGTCCGGCCTGAGTCATCCGTGCCGTTGCACAGCCCCCACAGCCCGCCTTGCTTCCAAAATTCACCCATCGGATATTCCATGCGCTCTACCCCTTTCCTCATCAAGATCAAGCTGGCCCTGGGCATTGGTCTCATTCTGGTGGCGGCAGTGGGCATGGCCTCCTACGTCACGATCAACCGCCTGATCGAGTCCGCGCAGGCCCGGGTCCGGACCGAGGACACGCTCGTGTTGCTCGAGCGTATCGCCTCCAGCCTCAAGTCCGCCGAATCGCTGGGTCGCCAGTACCTGCTGAGCGGCAGCGCGGCGGACCTGCAGAACTTCGACGCGGCACGCGCCGCTTTGCGCGAAGCCATCGGCCGCGTGCGAAGCGCGAACCTGCTGCCGGATCAGTCCGAGCTGGACGAACTGATCGGCCAGCGCAGGACGGCCACCAACCAGCTGATCGCGGCCCGGAAAACCGAGGGCCAGGAGGCAGCCGTGGCCATCCTCAACAGCGACGCCAGCCTGCAACTCAGACAGCGGACCGACAGCCTGCTGGAGACGGCCCGCAACCGGGAAAACCTGGCCTGGCAGCGGGCGCAAGCCAATGCCGAGCGAAGCGCTCAACGGGTCCAGAACTTCATCATTGCCGCCGGCCTGCTGTTCCTGGCCATGCTGGCCTGGATGGTGTACGTGGTCAACCATTACGAGAAAGTCCGCAAGCGCGTGGAGGCGCAGTTGCGCGACAGCGAAACCATGACCCGCACGATCACCGAGTCCATGGCGGACGCGGTGATCACCACGACCGACGATGACATCGTGCTGCAGGCCAATGCGGCAGCGCTGCAGCTGTTTGGCTATGAGAAAAGTGAACTCATCGGGCGCGATGTTTCCGAACTGGTGCCCGAGCGCCTGCGGGGCCAGTACAAGAGCTTCACCGCAGCGCTGCGTGCGCGCCCCGAGGCCTTCAGGATGACCAACCATGACGTACGGAGCATGCGCAAGGACGGCACGGAATTTCCGGCCAGCGTGTCGTTTGGGGACGTGCATGTGGGCGGGCGGCGTCTCTTCACGGCGCTGATCAGCGACATCACTGAGCGCAGGCGCATCACCGAGGCGTTGCGCGCCAGCGAATCCCAGTTGCGCCAGATCACCGACACCGTGCCGGCCCTGATCACCTACCTCGATCTGGAGCAGCGATTTTGCTTTCACAACAAGGCTTATGAGGAAGTCATGGGCCTGGAGTTTGAACAGATCGACGGCCATACCCTGGCCGAAGTACTCGGCCCGCAGCTTTACGCAGGCGTGCGGGACAAGGTTGATGAAGTGCTGCGTGGTTATGCCGTGCAGTACGAGCGTGTCCAGGTCACGCCGCAAGGCGACCGAAAAAACTACGTCATGCAGTATTTCCCCCGCTATGGGGAGGGTGCGGACGAAGGCAGGGTCGTCGGGTTCTTCTCGCTGGGCACCGACATCACCGAGCTCAAGCGCATCGACCGCATGAAGACCGAGTTCGTTTCGACCGTCAGCCATGAACTGCGTACGCCGCTGACCTCCATCCGTGGTTCATTGGGACTGATTTCCGGCGGTGTGGCTGGTGAGTTGCCCGAGGCCGTGAAGAGCCTGGTGGCCATCGCGAAGAGCAATTGCGAGCGCCTGATCCGGCTGGTCAATGACATGCTGGACAGCGAAAAATCGAATCCGGCAAACTGCACCTGAATCTGCAGGCCCTGGATGTCAAGCCGGTACTGCTGCAGGCACTGGCTGCCAATGAGGGGTTCGCCGCCCAGCACGGTGTGAAGCTGCGCTTGCGCGGGCCCGACACCCCGCTGCAGGCGCGCATCGACAGCGACCGCCTGATGCAGGTGCTGACCAACCTGCTGTCCAACGCGGTCAAGTTTTCCCCGGCGGGCAGTACGGTGGAGGTGATGCTGTCACGTACCGCCCGGCAGTTGCGGATCGAAGTCTCGGACCAGGGACCCGGCATTCCGGAGTCGTTTTGCAGCCGCATCTTCCAGAGGTTTTCGCAGGCGGATTCGTCCGATACCCGGCAAAAGGGCGGCTCCGGCCTCGGCCTCAACATTTCCCGGGGGCTGATTGAAAGCATGGGTGGCTCCATCGGCTTTAACCGCAACGCCGGTGGCGCAGGCACCACGTTCTTTTTTGAGTTGCCCGAATGGCAGGAACCCGCCGAGTTGCTGCCGTTGGTGAGGGCGCGATCCGCATCGTCCCGGCCGCGTATCCTGATTTGCGAAGATGACCCCGACGTCGCCAGGCTCATCAGCATCATGCTGGGCAAGGCCGGCTTCGACGCCGACCTGGCGCACAGCGCCGAGCAGGCGCTGGCCTGCCTGGCGCGCCAAGACTACGACGCCATGACGGTGGACCTGAAGCTGCCCGGCCAGAACGGCCTGGCCTTCATTGGTGCGCTGCGCCGCGAAGAAAGAACGCGCAACCTGCCGGTGGTGGTGATCTCTGCGATGGCCGGGGAGGGCGAGTTGCAGTTCAAGCGCAAACCGCTGGCGGTGTCGGACTGGCTGGAAAAACCCATCGACGAGGACCAGCTGACCCTCAGCGTCCACCGCGCCGTGGCCGGCCTGAAGACCCGCAAGCCGCGCATCCTGCACGTGGAAGATGATCTCGACATCCAGCATATCGCCGCCGCCATTGCCGAGGACTTTGCCAGTTTCGAATTTGCCGCAACACTGGACCAGGCCCGCGCCCGGCTGCGGGAGCAACGGTTTGATTTGGTGCTGCTGGACCTCACGTTGGGGCCGGACTCGGGCTGGGACCTGTTTGAGGACATCGATGCGCTCGATCCGCGGCCGCCGGTGATTGTGTTCTCGTCCAGCGACGTGGATCCGTCGGACAGCCAGCTGGCCGAAGCCGTGCTGGTCAAGGCCCACACCTCCAATGCCGAGCTGCTCAACACAATTCAGCGTATCCTCCAGATTCCCGGAGACCCTGGTCCCACCCGCCCCCAACCCCTGAGCTGACCATGCCTGCACCCCTCCAACGCATTTTGTATGTTGAAGACGAGCCCGACATCCGCGTCGTGGCGAAAATGGCCCTGGAGGCCGTCGGCAAGTTCACCGTGATCCCCTGCGCCTCCGGGCAGGAAGCGCTGGGCGTGGCCCCCGGCGCCGCAGCCGACCTGCTGCTGCTCGACGTCATGATGCCGGGCATGGACGGGCCCAGCACGCTCAAGGCCTTGCGCGCCATGCCGGCCACGGCCAACACGCCGGTGATCTTCATGACCGCCAAGGTGCAGGCCTCGGAGATTGCGGCGTACAAGGCGCTGGGCGCGCTGGACGTGATTCCCAAACCCTTTGACCCGATGGAGCTTTCTGCGCAGATCCAGCAGATCTGGGCCTCGCAGGGTTGAACCGGATGTCGCTCCTGGGGGGGTGAAGGTGCTGCTGGCCCCAAGCAGCATGCGTATTTTGCGGCTTATTTGATAGCCCGCCCCATCATTGCGCCATCGTCAGAAGCGCCCGGCAAAGCGCTCCACCATGCCAGTTGAGCCGGCCACGATGAGCAGGTCACCGGGCTGGATCTCGGTCTCGGGTCTGGCGTAGATGAAGTCCTGGTGCCGCCGCTTGATACCCACAATAGTCACGCCATGGCGAGAGCGCACTTGCGACTGCGACAGGGGCTTGCCATGGGTTTCGCGAGGCGCGTGCGTCTTGGCGATGGCAAAGCCGTCATCAAACTCAATGAAGTCAATCATCTTCCCCGTGACCAGGTGCGCCACCCGAGCACCCATGTCGGCCTCGGGGTAAACCACATGGTGGGCGCCCACCCGCTCGGCGATCCGCCCATGCTGCTGGCTGTTGGCCTTGGCCCAGATGTCCTTGATGCCGATCTGGCTCAGGTTAAGCACCGTGAGCACGCTGCTTTCGAGATCAGACCCGATGCTGACCACCGCATGGGCAAAGTCCTGCGCGCCCAGCTGCTTGAGGGTTTCCGTGTGAGTGGCGTCGGCTTGCACCACATGCGGCAGGGTGCTGGCCAGGCGTTGCACGGTCTCGGCGCTGGAGTCAATGGCCAGCACGTCATGGCCCAGCGTCACCAACGCCTGGGCCACGCCGGTGCCAAAGCGCCCCAGGCCAATTACCATCACGCTGTCCGATTTTGGGGGAAATGTCTTATCCAACAATGGGCTTCTCCTCGGGGTATCGAAAATCGCGGCGCGCATGGTTCATCGCCATGGAAGCGGCCAGGGTAACCACGCCCACCCGGCCGGTGAACATCAGGACGACCAGTACCAGCTGGCCGGCTGGCGGTAACTCCGCGGTGATGCCGGTGGACAGCCCCACAGTGGCAAACGCCGAAATCACTTCGAACAATACCTTGTCAAGCGGAAGGTTCGTCATCGGCAGCAGCACCAGCATGGCGAGCACGATCACGGCCACGCTCAGGACCAGAATCGTCAGCGCCTGCCGTTGCACCGCGGTCGCAATCCGCCGACCACGAAATTCGACATCCTGGTGGCCGCGAACTTCATTCCAGACCACCAGCAACAGGACAAAGAAGGTGGTGACCTTCACGCCCCCGGCCGTGCCCGCGCTACCGCCGCCAATAAACATCAGTGCGTAATGCAGCATCAGCGATTCCGGGCTCAACTGGCCAACGTCCACGGCGTTGAAGCCGGCAGTGCGAGCCGACACCGCGCTGAAAAGCGCCCTCAGCGCTTGGTCGGTCCAACCCAGCGGCCCCAGCGTCCGCGGGTTGTTCATCTCGGCCAGATAAATCACCAGGGTCCCCACCAGCACCAGGGCCGCTGAGCCCCACAGCGTCAGCACGGTGTGCATGCTGCGATGGCGGCGGCGCCCCCGCTCGAGCATCAACTCGTGCAGCACCGGAAAGCCCAGCCCGCCAATGACGATGCCCGTCATCAGCGGGCCCAGTACCCAGGCATCGCCGGCGAAGCCCATCACGCTGTCGCCCCAAGTCGAAAAGCCGGCGTTGTTATAGGCCGAAACCGCATGGAAGAGGCCGTGCCACGCGGCCTCGCCCCATGGCATGGCATGGCCCAGGGCAAATCGCAGTGTCAGCAACAAGGCCGTGCCGAGTTCAACGATGACGGTCACGATCAACACGAGCTTTGCAATGCTCTTGACATCACCCAGCCCCAATGAATGGGTTTCCGCCTGCAGCAGCAGCCGCGAGCGCAGCCGCAACTGGCGATTGACCAGCAGGCCGAGCAAGGTGGCCGAAGTCATCATGCCGAAGCCGCCGAGCTGAAACAGCGCCAGGATGACGGCCTGCCCAAACCCCGACCAGTAAGTGCCGGTGTCCACCACCACCAGGCCGGTGACACACACCGCCGACGTAGCCGTGAACAGCGCGGTCAAGGCGCTCGCACCGACGCCTTCGGCATGGGCCAGCGGCAGCATGAGCAGCAAGGTCCCGATGCTGATGACAGTCAGGAAAGACAGCACGAGCACGGAGGCCGGTTGAAAAAAATGGCGGTTCACAGGGGCGAAAGGTGTTTAAAGAACGGTTGAATCGGGCACAACACCGCGCTCGACCGGGCGGGCAAGCGCATCTCCGGCAGTTTAGCCTGCCCTTCAAACAGCCCAGTCGTAATCCACCGTGATCGGCGCATGGCCCGAAAAACGCTCGGTCCTGTAGATATGCTCAGACCGCGCCAGCGCGGCAAACGCCGGCGTCGCCAGGTGGTAGTCCATGCGACAAAATACCTGCAATTTCTTTGGTCAGGAGGGCTGCGCGCTACCCATTACGGTAGTTCGGCAACGTGCAACGCGTACGATTGGCGGCCGAGTACCCTGTTCAACCCAAAGTGGACGGCACTGAGGGCGCTGGACATCACGTTGGTCGAGGCCAGTCCCGAGCGCGTCAGGTTCACCGGGCGCAGACTTGCTTGTGCCGGATCAATAGCCGGAAGAAAATTTGCCCGCTAGCTCCAACACTGTTCAGTCAAGTTATTCACCCCTGAATCGGAATGACAAAAACCTTGATTTGTCATTGCGGGCCTGACCCGCAATCCATGGATCCCTGATCAAGTCAGGGATGACAAACCAGGGGCAAGGGCTTGACTGAACCGTATTGGGCTTAGGTTCATAGAATCTAGTCTGTCACTGCGTCGATCATCGCGGACCGTCGACGGGGCTCCTTGGGCCGCGCGACCTCGACAGCACAAGGAGCGGTATGACCATGCTGGACCGAATGAACTGTCAACGCTGTGGGCGCGTCCACCTGCACGCCGGCGCGCCATGTCCGGCCTGCGGCGCGCCACCGATGGCGGGCACAATGGCGCCGCCAGCGACGGAGCCATTTGTCGGGCGCAGGCGCGAACTGCAGCTGTTGCATGACGCGCTTGGTGCGGCGCTAGCGGGGCGCGGTCGCGTCGTTGTGCTCGGCGGCGAGGCCGGTATCGGCAAGACGCGGCTTGCCCAGGAGGTGGCGACGCTGGCGTTACGCCGCGGCATGCTGGCGTTGTGGGGGCGTTGCCTCGAGGAGCCCGGCGCGCCGCCGTTCCTGCCGTGGACTCGCGCGATGCAGGCCTGCCTGCGGGCCTGCCGCGACGAGCGCCTGCCCGCACTGCTCGGGCGTGAGGCGGCCGCGGCGATCGAGATCGCCCCCGAAATCGCCGAGCGACTGCCCCCCGGCACCGCCGTGCCAATGATCGGCGAAGGTGACCAGGCGCGCTTCCGGTTGTTCGCTGCGGTCGCACATTTCTGGCGCCAAGTGGCTGCGCTGCGCCCGCTGCTGCTGATCTTCGACAACCTGCACTGGGCCGATGCATCATCGCTGCGGCTGCTGAATTTCATCGCCCAGGACATCGGCGAGAACCGTATGCTGCTGCTCGGCTCGTACCGCGAGGAAGCGCTGTCGCGCCAGCACCCACTCGCGGCGACCTTGGCCGAGCTGCTGAATACGCCGCAGTTCTGCCGCCTGCCGCTGCAGGGCCTCAGCCTTGGGGAAACTGAGCGCCTTGTCATGGCGGCCAGCGCCGCGACGCTGCCGCCCGCGATCGTGGCGGCGATCCACCGCCGCACCGAGGGCAATCCGCTGTTCCTGGTCGAGACGCTGCGCTTCATGCAGCAGGCACCGACCGGGGACGACCCGCGCGCCGCCGCGGCGCTGGTCGAGACCGTGCCGAGCGGCATCCGAGCGGTGATCGGCCAGCGGCTGAATCGGCTGTCGGCACCTTGCTGCGCCCTGCTTGCGATCGCCGCGTGCATTGGCCGCGACTTCGACCTGCCGCTGCTGGCAGAGCTGGCTGGCGTCGGCAGCGAGGCCTCGCTGCTGGACACGCTGGACGAGGCGCTGGCACAGCGCGTCATTGAGACTGTTCAACCGGGGCCGCAGTATCAGTTCAGCCACGCGCTGATCCGCGAGGTGCTCTACGACGAGCTGCCTGCGGCACGGCGCGTCGCATTGCACGGGCGCATCGCCGAGTCACTGCAGGTGCGCCACGCTAGCGACTTCGAGGCAGTGCTGGCACAGCTCGCCTACCACGCGGCCGCAGCGTTGCCGACGGGCAACCCGGCGCGCGCACTGGACTTCGCGCAGCGCGCCGCAGCGCGGGCCGCCACGCTGATGGCCTATGAAGAGGCGCTGCGCTGCTACCGGCTTGCGCTGCAGTTGCAGGAGCGCTGGCTGCCGACCGAGCGCGCGCGGCATTGCGCACTGCTGCTGGCGCTCGGCACGGTGCAGATGCACGCCGGAGAGCACGACGCCAGCGCTGCCACGTTTCTCGATGCGGCAACGCTGGCCCGCACGCTCGGCGACGCGGCCCTGTTCGCGCAGGCGGCGCTCGGCTTCGAGAACAACGGCTGGCGCATCAGCCGCCCCGGTGAGCAGGCGGCGGCACTGCTCGAAGAGGCGTTGGCGGACTCGGATCGTTTTGACGCTGCGCTGCGGGTCGACCTGCTCGCGGCGCTGTGCCGCGCCTGCATCTTTTGCGGTCGCCAGCCGCAGGCCAACGCGGCGCAGCGCCGCGCGGTTGCGCTGGCGCGCGAGTTGGCGCTGCCGCAGCCGCTGTTCAAGGCGCTGGCGGCGATCGTGCCGGCGCGCCATGACCCCGCTCAACTCGACGAGCGCCTGCGCTGCGCGCGCGAGGCGCTCGACGTGGCCGAGAGCGCCGGCCACATGGAATGGGTCGATGCGCTGACCGGCTGGTACTTCGGCGACCTGGTCGAGAAGGGAGAACTCGATGCGGCGCGCGCACTGGCGCAGGTTCATGTGCGGATAGCCGACGCGATCCGCCAGCCCTTCATGCAGACGATGGGGTTGGCCAGCCTGACGCTGCTCGCCGCCTACGAGGGCCGCTTCGCCGACGCCGAGCGGCTGGCCGGCGAGACCTTCACGATCGGGCAGCGTTTCCTGCCCGGCAACGCGCAGGGCGCATACAGCCTGCAGGTCTTCGTGCTGCGTCGCCAGCAGGGGCGCCTGGGCGAGGTGCTGGCCGTGCTGCGTGGGCTGGTCGGCAGCGTGCCGCGTGACAGCCTGTGGCAGCCGGGGTTGGCGCTGATCTGCGCCGAGCTCGAGTTGCACGAGCCGGCCCGCGAGGCCTACGAGGCGCTGGCGGCCGACGACTTCGCGGGCGTTGCACGCGACGGCATGTGGCTGACCAATATCGTCTTCGCCGCCGAGGTCTGCGCCCGGCTCGGCGACCGGTCGCGCGCAGCGGCGCTGTACCGGCTGCTTGAGCCTTATGCCGGACGCAACGTGGTGACCGGCACCAACATCGCCTGCTTCGGTGCCGTTGACCGTTACCGCGGCATGCTGGCCGCGCTGGCCGGTGATGACGCGGGCGCCGGGCAGCATTTCGCGGCTGCGGTCGCGCTCGATGAGCGCGGCGGCGGCCGCCCCTGGCTGGCGCACAGCCGCCACGAGTGGGCACGTTGGCTGGCCAGCCGCGGCGGCGACACGACGGCCGCGAGGGCGCAGCTGGCCTTGGCGCTCGCGCTCGGCCGCGAACTGGGCATGGCCGGCCTGGCTCGGCGCTGCGAGGCGCTCCAGCGTGAACTCGACGGCGCCATGGCTGTACCGCCTGCAGCACCCGGCGCCCTGAGTCGGCGCGAGGTCGCTGTCCTGCGGCTGCTCAGTGCCGGCCACAGCAACCAGGCCATCGCCGAGCACCTGTTCATCAGCCCGCACACGGTGGCGCACCATGTGCGCCATATCCTGACCAAGACCGACTGCCGCAACCGAACCGAAGCTGCGGCGTGGGCACACAGCCACCACATCGGTGCTGAAGGCTAGCCGCAGCGCACAGCGGAGCATTGCCGATTCTGGTCGGTCACGGCGCATGATCAAAATGGTCAATTCTGACGATGCGCAGCCGCGCGATTGCAGCTAAATTTAGGCCGGAAGGATCGACGTCGCCGATCCCCCAACCGAAAGGAGCATCACCATGTCTGCAACGCTTTACGAACGACTCGGCGGTGAGGAGCGCATCAAGCCGCTCGTCGTCGACGTCATCGACAACCACTACCGCAACCCGCTCATCCGCAGCCGTTTCGAGAAGATCAGCGACCGCGCCGCGTTCGAGCGCCACGTGGTCGAGTTCCTCTGCGCGGGCAGCGGCGGGCCGCAGAGCTACACCGGCAAGGATCTGATGTCGGCGCACAAGGGCATGAACGTCAGCGAGCAGGAGCTTGTCGCAGCGATCGACGACATCGTCGCCGCGATGACCAAGAACGGCTACGATCAAGCTGAGAAGAACGAGGTGGTCGCGATTCTGTATTCGCTCAAGGGCGATGTGGTGCGGGTGTAGCGCAGGCGGCACAACGCGCCGGCGCCCTGCCACCGACTGGCTGCGCATGTGCCGTCCGGGGGCGATGGCGTGGCGCATTTGCGCCTTGACGACCTCCGGGCACCCGGCCGCTTAGCCCGGCGCCAGGGCGCCAAATTGCGACGGTGGGCTCAACTCACTGACCTCGATCACGACGTCGGCCGGGAGTCCGTTGCGCCGCGCCGCCTCACGGATCAGCTCCACGCTGGATGCCTCATACAGGCAGTAGGTCTTCATTTTGTCGGCGCTGAGGAACGAGTACAGCCAGCGCACACCGACATCGTCGTTGATACGGATGATTCCGGCAGCTGCCTCGGGCGAAACTTCAAGTTGCTCGGCAAAGTTGCGTTCGATCAGGTACAGCGGCATGGTAGATCCTTCCCTCGCGATGTGCCGTCATCATAGTACGGTCGGATCAACCTGCCGGGTCGCGTCCTATAGACCTATAACGCCAGGTCGTAGTCCACGGTGATCGGGGCATGGTCGGAAAAGCGCTGCGTTTTGTAAATTGCCTCGCTGCGTGCCAGTGCCGCAAACGCCGGCGTCGCCAGGTGGTAGTCCAGCCGCCATCCCACGTTCTTGGCATAGGCCTGGCCGCGATTGCTCCACCAGGTGTAGGCCGCGTCGGTGGTGGTGGGCTGCAGCTTGCGGTAGACATCGACCATGCCACCGCCCCGAAGCGATG
>Ga0209343_10004673_pt1 | contig 16864 bp, 16 predicted proteins | sample RifCSPlowO2_02_FD_184026 | JGI IMG/M metagenome (GOLD analysis project Ga0209343, IMG submission 184026) | Groundwater microbial communities from Rifle, Colorado - Rifle CSP2_plank lowO2_0.2 (SPAdes) (version 2) | ecosystem: Environmental > Aquatic > Deep subsurface > Groundwater | place... | reverse complement strand
GATTTTTATTATCGCCCATCTATTATATGGAGTCAACAGGTTTAATATCACGCAAACCTTGTGCCAACCATGACAGTAAACTCATAGCTTCGGTTATGTCAATCTCCTTGTTAATGAACTTTTCCAAGATGGTCTTTACCTGGGCCCCCGTAAGTCTTTTGTGAATCTGCTCACTCATTGTTCCCTCCTCCATGTTTAATATGAAATTATTATCATAATATAACATGTTAGAGTGCGGTTTTGAATTTTAGCTAACACACACTACTTGACAAGGAGTAAATGGAAATGATAAATTGCCAATTGTTAGTCTTGCTTAAAGACGGGGCTGTAGCTCAGTTGGGAGAGCGCTTGAATGGCATTCAAGAGGTCGTCGGTTCGATCCCGATCAGCTCCACCAAATCATCAATAAAAAATACAAAGTGTAGACAAAATATATGCCCCTACCACGCATTTTGTCGAACTTGTCTATGTAGGTACCCCATAATATCTACTTAAATTTATCATTGCCTTTTTTCTCTCCGTAAAGTTTAATATTGTCTAATCAGGGAAGAATGAAATGCTTATATTTATAGATGACTCTGGCGATCCTGGCTTCAAAGTGGAAAAAGGTTCTTCGGCAGTATTTATTATAGCCTTGGTAATTTTTGATGATCCTTTAGATGCAGAAGAAACAGCCTTGAAGATTAAAAGATTAAAACAGAGTATGGGGCTGAAAGATGATTTTGAATTTCGTTTTAATAAATGTCGGAAAGATTTTCGCTGTAAATTTCTAAGTACTATAGCAGATTCCAGATTTAGGGTGAGAGCTATTGTTATACGGAAAGATAGAATCTATGGAAGAGAACTACGGAGATCAAAAGAATCATTCTATAGCTATGCAATAAAGACAGTCTTGAAATATCATAGCGGGACAATCCGTGATGCAAAAATAAGGCTTGATGGTCATGGCGACCGGCAGTTTAAAAACGCTGTATCTATGTATCTGCGTAGAGAACTCAATAGCCCACAAAATAAGATATTTAAAGATTTAAAGTTTGTTGACTCACACAGGAATGTCTTGGTTCAATTGGCAGATATGGTCGCCGGAGCTATTAATAGGTCTTATTCCGACAAAGATGATAAAAGTCTTTATAGGGGGATTATTGCACGCAAAATAGAAGATGAATGGAAGTTTGGTCGATAAATACAAAAAAGGCCAAGCTTCTCAACTTGGCCCTGTAAATTTCTTTTCGGCCCTAATCCTATCATGGGGTATCCCATGAACGCACACCATACGGTGACAGTTCGGATTTAAGGCCTTTGTAAGGTATAATTTACGGCAAATGATTCTATTTGTCAAGGTTAAAGTGGCTTTTTGTCAAAGTGGCTTTTTGTCAAAGTGGCTTTTTGTTAAAGTGGCTTTTTGTCAAAGTGGCTTTCTTTGCTGTGAGGCAAAGGAAATCTTATTTTGCAAGGTCCATCTTTTCATAAATGTGAAGCCGTACCGCTGCATAAGAACGTATGATGTACAATATGCAAATCTGCAAGTTCTGACAATCGTAGCACTCTTCGCTGGGGGTCTGGAGACGGCTCTTCCCGGATTCCCACGTATAGCCGAGTCCGAAACATGCTCGCATTTCGCTGTAGGCATGGGTTACCTCCTCACGGCTTGGCTATAAGTGGCATTCAAGAGGTCGTAGTGCAGGAAAAACAGAAAAGCAAAGAAGTAGACAATTAAAAACTTCATGTAGACACTGTGTAGACAGTAAAGAATATGTCCCCCCCTCGCATCGAAGATAGACCTCGATCTTTCCTACGCCGAATACACCACACTCCAGTGGGAATACCAGAAGGTACAGGATGACTGCAAGGCCGGTCTTGTAGATGTTCAGGACGTTGTATGACGTGCTGAACAGGTTAAAGAGGCAGGAGGGGGTTGTTAAGGGTAAGGATATACTCTATGGAAGGTTTAACCAGCCTTCTTTGCCTGGAGTTTAATTACCAGTGTGCTATCCAGTGCATCTGCTATCTTCTTAAGGGTAGTTAATTTAGGCAGTCCGTGAGTAAGGTTCTCAATCCTTGCAATTGTAGATTGTGGAACCCCTGCCTTTATTGCTATTTCCTTCTGACTCATCTTCTTCCGTACCCTCTGAGCAATGATACTTCTTACCAGTTCATATTCTGGTAACAACTTGTCATATTCTCTCCTGACAGACCTGTTAGATAAAAGCTCTTTCCTGTGTGCCCTATAGTTCATATTGATCCCCCTTTCCTGGTTAAATAATCCTTTAGTCTTGTCTCTGCAATCCTGATTTCCTTTACCGGTGTCCTTTGTGTCTTTTTTGTGAATCCATGTAACAGTATCAGGGTCTTTTCTGTTCGGAGATAAAAATATACTTCGCCTTACCCTCCGGTGAAAGGTTATCAACAAAATCCTTTACTGGATACTTCCCATTATCGGTTACATAGTATTCAATAACCCATTCCATAGCTGATACAATAATAGCATACATGCTATATTATGACAATATATATACCGGCTCCGTAAATACCGCTCTGCTCAAACCCTCCCTTTAAGTCCTCTGGACGACAGAGCTTGGAAAGATGATAAGCATGTCGTTCGTCGTTGATGCTACAACTATCTTTCAGGTCTCTTTCACGAAGGCTATAACCCTTTCATTGTTCGGCTTCAACATGACGTCAGAATCCTCCTCCACTCATGTCCGTATGACCTCCAGGTTCAATTCATCACCTATAATATTCCATAAACTTTTCTACTGTTAAGCCTGCCTTTTTAATCTGATCCAGCAGCAGACCTTTCTTGATGGGCTTCCCCTTATGCACAGGGATCGAGAGGATGTTAGGGTTTCCTTCTTTGGTCAGCTTTACATGACTTCCTTTCTGGCCTTCGTTCTTCCAGCCTGTACATTCAAAGGCTTTTACAACCCTCTCAGGCTTGAGATTATGCAGCCCTGGCATTTAGGCAACTGCCTTCTTTCTTTTACCTTGCTCTGCCTTAACCTCAATATGTCCCTCTATGGCATCCTTAATCATTGCCAGGGCCTCCTCTACTGTTTCCCCTTGGGATGCACACCCGGGAAGAGGAGGACACTCCACCCAAAAACCCCCGTCTTCCAAGTCTGGATGCAGGATAACATCATATGACTTGCCCCGTACCTTAACCTTATATTCTCTCTCCTGACCGATTTTCTCTACCTCTCTCTTAAGCTCTTCTATGATCCCTCCTATCGCAATGGCCATTACCAGTTGACCCTTTGCAAGGGTATCCAGGATCACCCCCTTATCCTTTGCCAGGACAAAGATGGTCTCACCGTCTGTCAGGAATTTCATCTGTGCAAGTGGTTTCTCTACTTCGGGAAAGTTCTTCTTAAGCCACGTTATGGCCTTTCGGATCTTCTGTAGGGATACCCCCTTATTTATGAGGGTTTTGGCTACCCTCAATTGCACAAGATCATTGAATGAGTAAAGTCTTGCTGTCCCATAGCCGGAAGCCTCTTTCACGGTGGGCTTTATAAAGTGTGTCCTGTCCCAATAGTCGACCTGCCTGTTAGTCAGGCCGGTAATGCTGCATACTGTCTTTGTATTAAAGACCATGTAAGATACCTCCATTGTTTATATAAATACACAAATGTATTATACATAGCTATATGGGGATGTCAAGGATTAATGAGACTAAAGTTTTTTAAAATGTGTACAGATCGGAAACCGATACCGATTCTATTTGCACTCACCTAAAAGTTTAAAATATTCATCCCTGCTCATGCTGGCAGTTCACATACATGGTTTTATAATATCAAGACCTATCTCATCATATTTGGGGATAATGATAGGACGCTTAACTCCTTCCTTTTCAAGGACGATATGACTCCCCTCTGTCCTGTTATAGACAAAGCCAGCCTTCTCAAAAATACACTTTAAGGTCTTCCAATGGACAGGGGTTAAACGTGGCAATGGGTATGACTCCCTTACAGGCTAAAGGGGAGAGGGACGTTGATACTCTTATATTTTTTGGGAAAGGGTTGAGCCTTTATCGGCCCTTTTACCTCTACAGGCTTAAATCCACAATCGCTAAGAACTTCGTCTAAGACCCCTCTCTCAAAACAGGACACAAGGAAAAGCCTTAATGCTTCGATAAGATTATTAAGTGCATTTTTCTCTGTCTCTCCTTGGGAATGAACATCAAGAACAGGGCAAGACGACATGTACCACTTACCGCTTTTCTTAACTTGCGCTGGTAATTGTATAGTAAAAATAACCTGCATAACACCTCTCATGATTTTTATTATCGTCCATCTATTATATGGAGTCAACAGGTTTAATATCACGCAAACCTTGTGCCAACCATGACAGTAAACTCATAGCTTCGGTTATGTCAATCTCCTTGTTAATGTACTTCTCCAAGATGGTCTTTATACCTGGCCCCCCGTAAGTCTTTTGTGAATCTGCTCACTCATTGTTCCATCTTCCATGTTTAATATGAAATTATTATCATAATATAACATGTTAGAGTGCGGTTTTGAATTTTAGCTAACACACACACAAACTAACACACTACTTGACAAGGAGTAAAAAATCTCAAAAATACCCCAATCCGTGAACAACCGGTGAACTCAAATGTGTTATAGTAGCCGCTATGCAAAATACAGAGCCGTTTATTGTAGACAATTACATCGTCCGTATCTATCGCCGTGATGAGGAAGACCTGCGTAAAATAGTGGGGATAGTGGAGCAGGTGGGGGCAGAGGAGAAGCGGTCGTTCCATAGCCTGGATGAGTTATGGACGATATTGAGTGTTGCAAAAGGCCGTATACCCCGGAAGGGGAAAAGCAGGAAAGTGAAAGGGAATTCCGGTTAACCAATACTTTAAAGCAGGGGGGGCCAGTATGAAATCTTTTTTATATGCTGTTAATTTCCGCAGTAATATTTCTGGTAAGTAACAGAAAGAGGAGAATATATGGGTCAAAATGAATAACCATTTAAATAGGGGGTTTATATAGGGTGAGTAGAAAGACAGGGAAATATAATTTTCTGAAAAGCCATGAACGGAGGAATATAAAAATGGATAATCAAAAGAATGGTACTAGTAAAATGATAAAAAATTGTTTAGCCGGCATAGTATTAGTAATTTTGTTTAGTTCGTGTATAGGGGTTGATGATAGTGTTGATAAAATTAAAGAAGCCTGCTCTGGAATGACTTTTGAAGAGTTGAAAACCCAAAACGGGATAAGCGATAAGTGCCGTGATGCGGTTTATAGCGCATCGTTATTACCTGATGGTGAAAACGATTTTAACTCTAAAATTATTATATTAGGCGGAACGACCTCGGGAGGGGCTACTGTATACTATACAGGTGTAGATTCAGGGGGGACAGGGCTTTCTACCTCGGATTTATCCGGGGTAACAGTCAAAGTCACTCAAAATGGTACAGAGACTACACTAAATTCCTCACAATACACGATTAGCAGTCTTGCTGAATCTACAGAAAATGCAGTATCCATGGGCGTGGTGATTGATTACTCTGGGAGTATGCGGGATAAAGATTTAGATGAGATCGCAAATTTTAATCAAGATTTTTTTACATATTTCCCGACCATTTATGAGTCATCTGTCTATTATTTCTCGGAGACCCCAACCCTGAAACAAGACTTTACTTCAGATAAAAATACAATATTAAGCGCTACAACGAGAGATATAACTTATAAACGTGCTTCTACGGCTTTATATGATGCGATGGGTATGGCACTTGATGACTTAGTGGCTCGCTCAAGTCCGGTGAAGCTTTTAATTGTAGCAACTGATGGTTTAGAAAATGCATCAGTTCAATACACAAAGGCACAAATCGTTTCTAAAATTTCTGACAACAAAGTTTTCGTAGTGATGTTGGGGGCACTTTTTGCTGATGTTTCTGAATTGAAGGCTCTAAAAGGATCAAGAGGAATTTATTTCTACGACGATGCTTATTCAAAATTTAGAAGCGAATTTACTAAGTTTACTCAATCACTTGGAAACGTTCATAAATTAACGACCAATTCAGAAATAACTAATGTCAGTAAAGTTACAATTAGCTCAGGAAGTTATTCCGGAAACTTTGAATGATGTGACGTAAAAAGGATACATTTAACAGAGTAAAGTAGCCCTGGCGGCAGTTCTACTATTAATAATCCGGAAAGGTGAGTAAACTACCACCGACCTTGTCGGTGGGTTTGATGGACGGACTTCGTCCTCATTCACTCCTTCCATAGCCTTAGTTGCTCTTCATGATACTCTTCTTCCTCCTGCCTGCGTATATATTCCCGTATCGTTCGCTCATCCACTCTCCTACACGTACTCACTAACAGACCTTAACGCAACGCAGCCAGCTATCAGGGCAGGATACAGTGAAAAGACAACCTATTCTATAGGAAGTGACCTAATAAACCTGAGATACAGGAGGCCATAAATAGATAGCTTTCATGATGATATATAATTAGGTTACAACCTGCAACAAACCACTGCATTAAGGACAAAGGAGGCAGGATAGACTACTTAGCAATTATATTCTGAAAATTAGGAGTTGCCGCATATCGGCTCTGGCAGCCTCCCTAAAACTACACTGCAACCAATAGCTCAATGGCATCATAGTTAACCTCAGGTATAACACGCTCTCTTTTTTCTTTTGACCTTTTAATCTCCACAAGCCCTACCTCCTTGAGATATTCCAAGTCCATATTCACATTCTTTATATCTCTATCAAGCATTTTAGCAAGTTCATAAACAGAGGAGGGGTGTCGTTCTTTTATCACATGCAGCATTTCTAATCGCTTCTCTGTTATTACCCTTCTGAAGGCTGCAAGATTCTCAAAATATATACCACTCTCTTTTTTTACCTTTGCCCCCCGCTCCAGTTTTTTCATAACCTCTCTTGCATTGTAAAGGACATCTTCAAGGCTTCTTATCCCTATCTTTACCTTTTTAATTTTCATCTCCTCTAACCCTCCGTATATCGTTGTAGAAATCATCAAAAAGTTTATCTATATCTTTAAAGTCGTATGTTTCCACTTTATCGCCATCATGTCTGTGATCCCCTTGACCTTCGGCATTGTCATAACCAATAATCCGTTTACCATTTACAACATAGACAAAAGAATATTTATATCCATGTGGTTTATCCTTCGATGCAGGTACTTCCCATATTTTAATTTCCACAATACTGCCATCATGGAAAACAAACCTGTCTTTTATTACAAGGTTAGCCTTCGCCATAAATAAAACCTTTATAGGGTATTATATGCCATATAATACTATTGTCAAGCCTTGATACATATGTGTTAAAGTGGCTTTCCTAAAGTGGCTTTCCTTTACTTTAGGTGGGATGTTTAAGGCGAGAGGGCAGGACAGAGCCCAGCATTTGACAAATTCCTTCTATAAGTATATCATTCTCAATAACTTAACATATTTATTAATTTATATGGAACGAATTATAGCAGAGAACCTGGCAAAATTACTCAGGATAGATATAACGCAGATTGCCAGGGAATATTGGGAGATTTTAATCTTGAAAGGTCTCTTTGATTCCCCTGAAGGCAAGCATCTCATATTTAAAGGGGAAACTGCCTTAAGACTTGTCTATGGTTCACCCAGGTTCTCCGAAGACCTTGACTTCTCGCTCACCAGGGACAGGTTAAAAGGTAGATTCAATCTCCTGATAAAAAAAATAATCTCTCCATTTCCAGAACTTAAATTAGCAGATTTAGAAGAAAAATATTATACATATCTTGGAGAAATCAAAGTTACACAGGACTATCTGCCTTTACCCTTCAGAATAAATATCGAGATATCAAAGAGGCAGCAAAGGGGATACAAATCTGAATTGTCAATCATATCCTCTCCTGTTTCAACAATCCAATGCCTTGGCAGGGTAGCTACTATTGAACAGCTTTATAAGGATAAGATTGTTTGCCTTAAAGAACGTGCAAAGTCGAAAGATGTTTTTGACCTCTGGTATTTAAGTCAGAAACTAAAAAGGCCATATGATCCTGATTCTATATTAATTGCAAAAAAAGAACTCGTACGTGAGTTGAGAAAATACCTTACCAAAGATTTCTGGCCGATAATCGACAGGTTAAAGAGATGAAAGCTATAGAACTAATAAAAACCCTGGAACGGCTCAACAAGCCATTCTACTCTATATCAGACCTTGAAAAAATAACCGGTTTCTCCAAGGAAAGCATTTATGTTACAGTTAATCGTTTGTCTGAAAAAGGAATATTAGAGAGGATATGTCCTGGTATTTACAGACTTTTCACAACAAAAGTATCTCCTGAGATAGTCGCTGCATCGCTTTACATACCGAGTTACCTGTCATTTGAATCCGCACTATCAAGATATGGTGTTCTAAACCTCGTCCCTTATACCCTTACTTTCGCCACACCAAGAAAGACTAAAAGGTTTACTGTAGAAGGAAGGGATGTAGAGTTCAGACAGATTAAGAGAGACCTGTTCTGGGGCTATGATATCCAGGGCGGAATCTATGTTGCTGAGCCTGAGAAGGCATTTCTTGACCTTGTCTACCTTGCATCAAGGGGAATAGCATCTTTAGATCTTGATGAAATTGATATACGAAAGTTTTCAATGATCAGGATGAAAAAATATTTAAAAAAGTACCCTGGATATACACAGAGGTATTTAAACGAATTATTAATGAGGCGCAAAAATGCCCTTACGCGATCAGCTCCACCAGGTATCATATAATCTTACAGAAGGCCTGACACTTCATATTAGGTTCTTAAACAATTGCACTATAGTATTAAACCACCCTTTTTGACTACTTTCATTTCTTTAACATCAATAATAACATCTCCCCCTTCTGAGATTCCCCAAAATGTTCCTTTTATCAATATAATATCCCCTCTTGAGACCTTAGGTTTTCTATACTTATAGAATTCGCTTTCGGTATCCCATCTCAACTTAATTGCGTAGGCTTTATCCCCATAAATATGACCTTCCCCATAAAGACCACCAATACTGCTTATACTTTTTAGTTTGATCTTCCATATAATTTGAAAGCCAAAGGGCACCTCTTTGTTCTTACACTTATACCACTCTGAATACATTGATTTTAATTCTGATTGAATTGCATCCATTAGAACATAACTCTTGTCAATAGATTTATCTACATGAAAAATAATAATTGAAATAGGAAGAATAGCAATTAGGGCAAGTTTATTTTTCATTCATAGTTGTGAGAATTATTTCAGCAGGGTGCTTATGCACCCTGCTGAATATTAATAACTACTATTCATCACCATCAAGATAAACGTACCCACCATGACCACCGTAACCACAGTCAGCAGCAAGCACTGTTATAGTAATTTGATTTCCAATGGCATTGCTCACATCAATATTTACTACCTGCCATGGAATAACCTTCCATGAGCCACCAAGTGCAGGAATCCAGCCTGAATATTGAGGATCATTAGTATAAAAATGTTTATAATAAAGTGTCGTACCTGCGGTATCGTCTGTTACTTTAATATCTACATATGGTTGATGTGCGGCATCATGCTGTGGATCTTCTAACACCGCAGCCCAGTAAAACTTCAATTGCGGATTTGTTACACTTGGAACAGTAGCACTCTGTGATGCTGAACTAATGTGATACGAATTATCCTGATTATTAATTCGTGCTGAATAATTGCCTACGTATGTCTTTACTATAGTTGGCTCAATTGGATCCGTACCATTGCTCTCTATATCACTTTTCTCAGGTTTATATGAATCTGGAGTTGAATTTTGCCATGTATGCGTTTCATGAGTCCAACCTGTAAAATCCCCTGTCTCAAAGCCAAAATTTGTGAAAAATGTCTGTCCAGGTATTTTAATTGTAATCTCTTTGAATCCAGCATAGGCATTTGGGACCATTCTTGTAGCATCTTTTGCATCATCTGTAGACATAAACATTATTGAATTACTCGCCAATGGTAGGTTTGGTATTGTGAAGCTAAAGTTTCCACTTGAATCAAGTGTCACGAGTTGTCCACCTAAACCACTTGTACCATTAACATTATAAACAAGATATTTAGCCGTTCCTATACCTCCTGTAACTGTTCCTGTTATTGTTACATTATTTGGATCAGCAATGATAGCAGTATTATTAGCATCAAGTGCAGGTGAGGTAATATTAATTGTCTGGAACTTAGAGTTTGCCCAGCCACTTTCTGCACCTGTATATAATAATTCAAATTCATTTGCTTCAAATGCAGATGAAAAGGCCTCAAAACCAAATTTTTTAATTTCAGGATAACCTGCTGCCTTGCTGTAATTGGTAAAACCTGACGTCATGTCCCAGTCCACTGTTATCTCTTCATTAGGGAAATTACTATCATATATATAAAACTTTCCTGTCGTTGCATCATACCTGTAAACTGATACTGCATGTCCAAAACCTTCGCATTTCTCTCTTGCATCACACATACCATCTTCATTACCGACACCGTCATTTAATATCTCATCACTAAAACCTCTAAAGATAAAGGTTTGAGGAGTTTTTGTAATCTTCATTGTTGTTATAAGAAGCATAGCTGTCATATTATGTCCTAACTTATATTCTCCCAGATGCCAAAGATAAGGCCATATTTGGCTTGATGAGATAAATGCCCTTGATATAAGCTCTCTTGCAATTATATCATCTTCCCATTTGGCTAAATCTCCTGACCTATATTTACTAAATAAGCCAGAGCCATCCACAACTTTCTTATTATCATGGTACCAGCTTGAAAAATTTGCCATTCCAAGACTGCTTCCACCTGGGGAATCATAAGACCCAAAGTTAGGGTGGAAAAAGCCGTCTGTGCCGGGTCTGAATCCTGTATCTATACTTGATAGCGAAACCGCCAATCCTTTTGATGCAATTGCAACATAATTGGAAAAGTGAACTGTTGTAAAAGTGATTGTTTTATTAACTGTATCTATATCTTTTATGCCAATAGACATATACTTGTTGTATGTTGAATCCCAATAAAAAACCGCTGGAATATCTCCGGCATCCATCTGAGCATCAGTGTATGGGATGGTAACTTGAACAGGTTGTTTAAACTTTTCCTCACTATCCTTAGAAAGAACAATAACTTTACTTGCCGCTGTTGCATCACCTTCAAGAGGACCTGGTAGTTTATCTTCATATCCAATTGTTATTTTAACAATCTCATTATTGTCAAGTGCATCTTTGGGAACAATAACTTTTGTCCCTTTTATAGGACTATTTGGGTCTGTTATTTCTATTGTCCCTCCACTGCTTCCCACTGCACCATTACCTTGGCCACCTCCAATACATATTTCTTTACTTAAATCAGAAATGTTTCCTGTTTTATCATATGACTTTATTGTATAGCAGTTATCTACATCAGGATTAAGGTCTATATCTGTGAAATTAGTTGAGTTGGTTGTCCCTATTTTTACATTACCACGATAAATTTCATAGCCACTTACAAATAAATTATCAGTAGATACACTCCAGCTTAAACCTATTTTGTTATAATCAATTTTTGTGCCCACAATATCTATCGGTATTGTGGGGTTGGCCGTATCTGCAATTGCAGATGTCTTTGCACATGCCTCATTGCTGGCATCAGAAATATTTCCAGCCGCATCAGTTGCCCTTATTACATAACAGTATGTGGTATCAGCGATTAAACCAGTATCGTTGTAGCTTGTTGAGTTTGTCGTTCCCGTATTTATGGTTGACCGGTAAACCACATAATGATCAACACCAATATTATCAGATGAACCAGTCCAGCTTATATTAACCTTATCTACCCCATCGGCTGATGCATTAAGCGCGCTTGGAGCAGATGGCTTCTCAATATCTGCAATAATTGGAGGGATTGCACATGATTCTTTGCCATTACCAGATACATTACCGGCAGCATCATATGCCTTTATTGTATAACAATATTTTGTTCCTGTATTTAAATTAATATCACTATAATTGGTACCTTCAGTTGTACCTATCTTTTCAGAACCGCGGTAAATCTCATACCCTTTAACGCCTATATTATCAGTTGATGCATCCCATTGTAACTCTATAGTATTACTATTTATTGCTTTAGAAGTTAGATTTGTTGGTTCTGTTGGTGAATTAGTATCTGCAGTCTTTTCACTGGTTGAACTTCCACAACCATATATTGATAAAACAAATATTACAAATAAACTTATGAAGCTTCCTTTGATGTTCCATCTCATGTTGCACCCCCCTTGAATAGTTGTTTCAATTTTCTCAAATTAATCAATATGATATATTATCCTCTTTTCTCTAGATTAAGATAAAATCTAATCTATCACCCCCTTTATAATGGGATATTCTCTACAAATAGTAAGGGAATAATAAAATAGCTATATTAAAATGTCAAGGCGAATTTTTATGCTTTTTTTACGCCTATATTCCTTCAATAAAAAAATATCAAAATCCAAGGGTTTTATAATATTTCTTTAAGAATTCATCCCAATTAAATTGATTTATAAAGTCGCCATTATTTCCTGTCATAGTCAGGGGATCGTAGTTTCTATAATTCAGGTCATACGTTAATACCATCATTGCTTCAGGTAGTTTAAAAAAGACTATAGACAGTCCATGTGCATTGCCCCTCGCAGACCCATGGTACTCTGCAATAGTGGCATTTGATAATAATTGAGAAATCATAGTATCCTGTCCAAGCAGCCTATCAAGATCAACTAAATCAATATATACATAAGGCTGAACATAGTAATCGATTTCCTGCACACCTTCTCTTGCCTCTTTAATAAGTACAAGTAAACCTTCATTTGACTCAGGACTATCTATAAGGTTTATGAACCTTTGTGCAAGCATATCTACTTCATTAGCTATTGAACTGATATATTTAGTTTGGAATGCTGAAATGGTATGTCGCCTTTCATATAAAGGATTAGATGGATAGAATTGATCTTCAAAGAATGCCTTATATGAATCTACAATTACCTTTGATAGCTCTTCTATATCCATACTGGGATTAGTAGTTAATGCAGACAGGATAGCAGTATAATCCCAACCGTGGCTTTCACCTACCTCCTGTGAGCTAATAACAACTTCAGATAGATCTTTAAACTCATACAATACCTCAATAGTCCCCATTATGCTTGCATCAAATCCGAGGATATCTATCTTGATTTCTGAATCCTTTATTGCATCCTTTACCTTATGATTTGATAAAAATGGACTGTTGTTGTCGCTGTCAATAAGTAATGAATATGAATGGTACCCCTTTGCATCCTTCAATTTAGGAATTGAAGGACCATCTCCCTGGTCCCATCCATTGCCATGATCCCAAAGGATAAGTACAGTCTTATCAGCAGGGTATGAGACCTTTGCCCATTTCAGAAAATCAGTAAGTGTCTCAGGACTTGCCATATCAAGTTCTCCGAGATCTGCTATAAGTTCACTTGATCCCTTAAGAATCCTATATCTTTTTGTTGTAACACCACCATTAAGATCAAGCTGAACTACAATATTGATATTCTTGGTTGAGCCAATAGCCTCCATCTCTGCAATATCAGAAATGGCAGCCTCTGAGAGGTCATTATCTCCATCCACGTAAACAAGGAATGTCCATGTCGGAGAAAATTTATTTTTATCATCTCCTCCGCAGGATACAAGGAAAATAGATATTACAACCACAATAAAGATACACTGTACTTTGGATATGAAAAAGGAGAGAAATGCATAAGTCTGTGGAGCCCTATAATTAATTTTTAAATATCCTGAAAAAATTCGGGCAAAGGGTTTTCCCTTTGCCCGAATTATGGATCTTAATTAAAATATAACCTAACCCTGCCTACTGTACAGCGCCGGCAGTATTTTGCTCATTAGCATTGCTATCAACTACATTACCTGCCACATCTGTAACGTTCGAGACGGTTACTACTACAGAATTGGTTACTTGATCATCTCCACTCAGTGTAGTATTCATACCTCTTATAGCGGCAACGTTTGCTGAATATGATAGAGCCTGAACATCATCAGATGCAGTTAGTTTTACAGTTTCAACAACCCCATTGGGACCAGAAGAAATTGTAGTCCCAATAATAGTATCATCACACGCGCCATCAGCAACGCCATTGCCATCTGTATCGCAAGGTATACTGTTACGTACCGTATCTACCCCGGCAGTTATAGCTGTCTGATTAGAAGTATATAAATAAGTATCTCCTGCCCCAAGAGCTGACTGTAGAAAACCATTTGTCCCTGTTGAGATTGTTCTGCCAAGGGTATCCTGTGTTAGATTTCCTGAAAGTGTCAATTCAACATTATAGGGTGCAGCAAGTGAATAAACTGCCGTTGAAACAGTAGGAGCAGGAAATCCAGAAGCAACAGTAATTGAATAGTTAGATGCAGTCTCTGCCAGGGCCTCATCAACAGGTTCATCAAAGGATACGGTAAGGGAGCTGTTGCCGTCTTGCAGGTCTGCCACAAAGGTACCAACAGCCATATCTAACCGCGGGGCGACCTTGTCCTCTGCTGTTACGGCTGTGCTGCCTGCAGATTCTGTGTAGTCTGAATTTACACTCGTTACATAGTATGAGTAGGTCAGTTTTGTCGCCTGGTCCTCTATAAAGTCATATCCATCTGCATCATTATCAGGTATCGTTGTATCTGTATAGTTAGAAACATTTACATTAGTAATCAGTGCATAAGCGCCGCTATTGCTGGTTGATCCCCATACCTGATTCATGGCCCTGTAGACGTTATATGATTTTGCACCTGATACAGGATTCCAGTCGAGAGCAGGGTCAACAAAATGGTAGTTTATGCTTGAGCTGTTTGTAAGGGTAACAGTTGGTGCAGATGCTGTCGCACCGCCGTTAGTTGTAAAGGATACTATTCCTTTATCTGGTTCAGTCGCATGAGAAAGATTATCGACACTTTCATCGCTAGAATCCACAAGATTTACCTCATCGAGTATACCATTGCTATTTGTGTCTTCTCCTTCTCCCACATCTAAAATAGAATTGTCATTTGCATCCTCAGTAAGCTGTACCGTGTATCGTGATGAAGTAGCCGTTGTAGGGATGCTTACAGTCAATGCTGTATAATCTGCATTCCATGAAAGTGTGTGGGCAACATTCCCCGCCTTTATCCCATTATAGTTAACCTGAACATCATAATACAACCCGTTTCTATTAGATGAGGTTATTGAAGAAGCATAGGCCGTCTGTTTAATAGGTTCACTGAATGTAAACACAACACTAACTGGTCCAGCAGTTATATCAGCATTGTTTTCCGGACTAACACTGATGATAGCCGGAGCAAGAATATCCGTGGAAACGACAAATACAGCGTTATTCTTCTGAACAGTAAGTACCAACGTCTCACCATCTGCAGGAGCGGTTACAGATACTCCGGTTCCAGTAGTCATGTAAGTCTGGGCAGAATTCCATGCACGGATCTCAAAGAATTGTAAAGATTCTATGTTGGCAAAGGTAAATGCACCAGATGCATCCGTAGTTGTACTCCCAACAATATTTTCATCGTCTCCTGTACCCTGATCACCACTATCAGAGTTGAATGAACCTTTTGATACAAGTTTTACAGTCCAGCCCTCTCCAATAGTCTGTTTTGTAGTATCATACGCCACCACACCTGTTATGGTAGCAGCCAGCTTTCCTACACTTAACTGTTTTCCTGCAACAAGGCCAGTCACAGGTGTATCATGATTCGTGCTTGTGGTATTCGTCTCTGTGTTAGTTGGAGTATCAGTATCTATAGTATCACCCTCTATGCGGCTGTCATTTGTCGTATCGTTAAGAGATGTATAAGTCACAGTAAAAAAATCATAGGAAAAATCAGGATATCGTGGTGTTTCAGTTTCACTTTTCATATTAACAGGATCTGAAACATTTCTTAGATCAATTGTAGCAACATAATTTCCTGTTACTACAGGAATACCATCTCCGGAGGAAGCAGTTGCCGGAACGTCTCTAATTGTAAACTGCCCTGTCTCGCTCGTTGTAGCCTTACCCACACCAATATCGATTACAGCGCCAACAATAGGCTCCTGGGTTACAGAATCAACAAGCCTTCCCTGAATCGTTCCAGTTGGATTCAATGTCCCAGGATTCGGATTTGTAAGTTCAGTATTCTCAGTAGTGCATCCTGTAATAATGAGAAAAGATGCGATTGTTACAATCATAAGGTTAACTATCCATGAGGTCTGAAAATTAATTATAGTTTTTCTTTCCATCTTCAACTCCCTTTTCATAGTTTTATTATTAAATATCCCATTTGAATAAAGCTACTATTATTCCAATGTTAACCACTATAAAATAAATATTACATAACGAAAAACATAACTCTCTATAAATATCACCCCCTTTTCTTTAGTGAATCAACTTTTGCACCTCACCCCTTAAAAACTAAAAAGTACTGATTTATTGATCGTCAAAGAAGAGTCTTGCATTATGTGCAATAAAATATCTACTTTACCTTATGTATATTTATATGAAATTTACCCTTTGATGTCAAGTAAAAAAAGGGCCTGCTAAATACACATTAAATCCTGAGGAATCCCTTTCTATATTATTGCTATAGAAGGATTCGCTCAGCGGGCACTGCCTCTAACCAAGGTATCCGAACTCATATGTTACTATCGAAAGGATTACTATTGGTGCGGTTTCTGTGCGGAGTATTGACTCACCAAGGGATACAGATGTAAAGCCCTTTTCAACAGCGATTTTAACCTCATTTTCAGAAAATCCGCCTTCAGGACCGATTACTACTGCAACGCTCTTTATTCCAGAGGCATTCCTCAACAACTCCTTTATCCCCTTCTCTTTCTCTTTTTCTCCCTCCCACAATAAGATATTCAGATCACCT
>Ga0209343_10004672_pt1 | contig 16864 bp, 26 predicted proteins | sample RifCSPlowO2_02_FD_184026 | JGI IMG/M metagenome (GOLD analysis project Ga0209343, IMG submission 184026) | Groundwater microbial communities from Rifle, Colorado - Rifle CSP2_plank lowO2_0.2 (SPAdes) (version 2) | ecosystem: Environmental > Aquatic > Deep subsurface > Groundwater | place... | reverse complement strand
TAATATATCCCCCCCAAAGTTTTTGAATTTTATATCCCCTTCTTTTGTTTCTTTAGATTCTATTGAAAAAGTAACTGAGGACTTATCTGAAATGAATCTTAACGGATTAGTTACATAAGATAAAAGCTCGTCACTTACTAAAACTGGTATAGTATATGACTTATTTCCATAAGACAATCCTATAGCACTTTCTTTTACAACCTCTGTATCTATTGTTAAAAACAGGCTCTTTGTTTCTAAAGCGCCTAAAGTCAGGCTATTCTTATCAACAGTTATCTCTTTAGGGGAGTTTATGATTATATTTATAGGAACATTTCCTTTATTAGATAAGGTTAACCTTGCCTGGTCTTTTTGATCTTTGAATACTGCTAATACTCCCGGATTTAGTGATAAAGAAGTTTCTAATTTATCGTCTTGGAAGGCAAAGAATAATATCTTTGATGTAAGCAATAGATTATTATCCCAATTGTTTAGATTAGCTCTATCTTTTAACCAGTTTAAACCATTTTCTCCATATGCAGCTGATTTCAAAGCTTGTGATGCAATTGAGGTTGTTAATAGATCTTCTGTATTATCTATAGATAGTGCTTTTTTACTCCATGCACCATTACTTTTTTGATTATTGATTAACCATTCTCTTGAATACTGAAAATTATCAATTAACAACAAGAATGCGTGATGCAATGTTGTGAATTCGTCATAATTTTGTTGCAACCAAGATAAGGATTTCTGTGTATCTTTATTTAGTTTTTTTAGAGCGTAAGTTGCATATAAAGAGGTTTCATAATCACAAGCTGATTTATATGAAGCTCCAAAACATCCATTATCCTTAATATTAAAGACTATTTCTTTTTCATTAGTTGAAGCTAATTCATATGAATTTCCTAAATATGTATGAACTAATTTTATATTTGATGGTTGTGAAGAACAATTTACAGCTAGTTGAGTTTCTCCACTTACACTTACTTCTCCAATACCCTGTTCAAAATTAACAGCATTTTGATTTACTTGGCAAGCATTAGCTCCTGAGGTTATCACAACCTTAAAAGTTCCTAAAGAAACCTCATTTTGAGCTCCATGTAACCAGTTTAATGCTTTTGTTGTTTCTAAATTCAGAGTATTTAATGCAATTAGGCCTAAAGCAGTTTCTTTTACTTTACAATCACCTTTAGGAAAGCATCCTAGAGGGTCTTGCTGCTCTAATAATTGGGAAGATAAAGGGTTTAAACCAGCTTTAGCTAAAGATGATGTTGAATAAAGAATATCTTCCAGAGCCTCTTTCTTTTGTCCTTTTAGCCAATAAAAAGCTGGATTTATATTGTTAATGAAGATTTTTTCTGATGCAGAATTCTCTATAAGATTATTATCAATTAAAAAGATAACATTATCTATTTTTAGGTCATAATTTCCTTTTTCTACGTTAGATGGGATATCGAAGTAAAGAAAGTTTCTTTTGTCTGTTAATTTTATAACTATAGCTCCAATAGGTATTTTTAGATTATCCTTAACTAAAGATATATCAAAATTTCTGATTGGCAACTTAGAGAAGATTAACTCTGCCTGTATTGTTTCTCCTGCTTCATAGCTTAATTTGCTAATTTTTAACTGAATATCTTCTTGTGCATTTATTGAAGGTAAAAGTAATAGAAACATTAAAGTTATTAAAACTAGGTCTCTATTTTTTGGAGAGAAGCTTTTTTGCCTCTTGGAGGGATTTTGATAATTCATCTTCGGTTTTTGTTCTTCTTTGATATTGTGGATATACTGGTTGTTGAGGTTGGTAAGGTCTTTGTGGATAGCTATATTGAGGCTGGGGTCTTATAGGTGGCTTTTTCTTGAAGAGATTATTCCAGAATCCTTTAGTAAAAGGTTTCTTTATATTCCTTTTGAATGTTTCTGGATCTTTTTTGTAGAAGTAAAATAACACTCCTGCCATTACTAATAATATTAATAGTATCCATAGCCACAACAAACTAGTTTTTTCTTTTTGCAGTGGACATGATTCATAAAATTCGCAATCTAAGTCATCACAATCTGCTAATCCATCATCATCATTATCTAGTCCGTCGTTGCATACTTCTGTTTTTTCACAAGCTAGATTTCTTATACAGTCCGAGTCATCACAATCTATTAAAGTATCAAAGTCATTATCTATTCCATCACTACATATTTCCACTTCTTCACAGGCTATATCACCAACACAATCTGGGTCATCACAATCTATATATGCATCGCCATCGTCATCTACACTATTAAAGCACACCTCTAATTGGCCTTCTGCTGGTGCTTGACAATCTTGCGGACAACTTACTTCTTCTCCCTTATCACAGAATCCGTCTCCACAAGCTACTCTTTCTTCTGTGAATCCGGATAATAAAGCTAATGATGTATCAACAACATCGTTGTTCCAGGATCCATCTTCTCTTTGCTGTGATTTTAAGAAGCCAATTGCTTTTGCTAATTGTTCACTTTGTTGAGATCCTTTTAATGCTAAAGTTGAAAATGATGTTTGGTATACATTTTTGTTCCATGACCCATCAGCTTCTTGTAATTGAACTAAAGCATTGATATAATTTTGTTTTCCAGTTGTTAAAGCTAGTATTGAGTTATGTAATGAGATTGAAGGTTGATAATTATCCCTTAACCAGATTATAGATCCAGGTAAAACTCCAATTTTATTTAGAGCGTAAGTTGCATATAAAGAGGTTTCATAATCACAATTTGCTCTTTTTGTTATACCCCAACATCCGCTATCCACATCTATTAAGGCGGAGGATTTATGATCTTCTTGCAAGATATAATAAGAAGCACCGCTATTATATATTAAGGAAATTATTGGTGATCCTGGTAATGAACTACAATCTACATTAAATTCTAATGATGGATTTCTAGCTAAAGGATTATTTGGTATGCAAGATCTTAGATCAAACCACGGATTATTATTGCAGTTTGCAATCCTATTATTTTCTATAGTTATATTTTCAGTAAATGTAACATTAGCTTCTTGATAAGTTAATAAACAAGAACCAGCTGTCGTTGTTGCTATTTGTAACCACCATCTTCCTACGGTTGGTGTTGGTGTTTGTGCTGTATTTAATAACCAATCAACTGCCTTAGAACTATCTTTATTTGTTATATCTAAAGCATAAGCAGCAAAAGCAGTTTCTTTTACTTTACAATCACCTTTAGGAAAACAGCCTAGAGAGTCTTGCTGTGTTAAAAGCCAGTTGGCACCTTGTTCAGCATTAAAGCTTAAACCAGCCTCTTGTAAAGCAATTACGGCTATGGATGTATCAAAAACATTGCTGTTCCATGAGCCGTCTACAACTTTAGAATTAAGCCATTGGAACCCTTTTTCTGCTATAGATTGTTCTTGCGCTAAAGTATTTGCTGCTAAAAGTAAAATTGATATTAAAAGTATTAATAAAATCCCTCTTTTTTTATACATAGTAGTTTAACCTCTAGATTTAAGAATAAAGTTTATATATTGATATAAAAGCTTTTCTATATTCATGCTTAATTTGCCAATCCAGGGTATAGAATTCTTTTCTAAAGGGAAAAGAGGAGTAGTTTATACAGGTACGTATAAAGAGAGAAAGGTTGCTATTAAAGTAAAGAGGCCTACAAGTAATGCTGAGAGTGCTATAGAAAATGAATATTTTTGGTTGAAAAAGTTAAATCCCTATCAAATAGGACCGAAGGTTGTTTTTTTTAAGAATAAAGCGCTAGTTTATGAGTTTGTAGAAGGTAAGTACATACTGGACTTTCTTAAAAAAGCTAGTAAAAAAGAGGCATCTAAGATTTTAAAAGAGGTTTTTAGGCAGCTTAGGATTATGGATAAGTTAAAAGTAAATAAAAAAGAGATGCACAAGCCTCTAAAGCATATTATAATCGGCAAAAAAGTTGTTTTATTAGATTTTGAAAGGTGTTACAAAAGCAACAAACCTAAAAATGTTACTCAATTTTGCCAATTCTTATTAAGGAGGAAATTAATTAAAGTTAAAGAGAATGATTTCATAGAACTACTAAAGGGTTATAAGAAAAATCTTGATAATAAGAGTTTTAATAAAATTTTGAGACTAATCTGATCTGTTATATCTTCTTTTTTTAGGCCTTTTAACAGGCTCGTCTTTTTGTTTTAATAATCTCATAGCATAATTTACAGGATTTTTTACTTTACTGCAGATATTCTCAGGACATTTAACACCTAGACTAGAATAATACATTTCATTACTACAATTTGGAGGCATTATTGCTTTATTTTGCCTTTTATTCCAATCAACTTGCGCTTTTATGTAACCATCTCTTAAAGGTTCATAATTTTTTTTGTTCCATTCCAATAAGAAGTTCTCCATCTCATTAATATTCCAACCCATACTTTGCAGGAAGTTAATAAGGATGAAAACTGCTCTTTTTCTCCCATCTGATTCAACGCCTTTTAATATCAGTTTAATACAATTAGGAAAGTATTTCTCATCTTTTATTGCTATTTTTGGTAAAATATACTTACTTTGGTTCAATTTTAATGGTTCTTCTTTTTTAGTTTTTGACATCCAGTCATATGCTTGTATTATTAAACTGGATGCTTCTGGTTCTTTTAGCTTAGATTCATCCAAGAATTTTATTTCATATGAGACATTTTCAGGTTTTGCTTTAGCAATCTTAAAATTCTTCAATTCAGATTCAGTTAATGGGAGCGATACCAGGCCTTTTTTTTCATTAATAGAATAAGCTGCTCTTATCATATGCCTGCTGGAGATTAATGCTGGGTCTATATTGATAACTGTATAAGGATCAAATTGTTTATCTTTAATTAATGTTGCTTCAGGCTTGTTTGTAGCATTTGCTATTTCTTTTAGAGATGTTAAGGACAATATTCTTTCTGATAAATGCGGTTTTATTAGATCTTTCAAGTAAGAGCCTATAACTTTAACGCCCTCAGGAAATAATAATTTAGTTTTTTTATTAAACACAGTTTCTGGGAATGCTTTTGATGGAATCCCTATATGAAAACCAGTAGAGCCTGAATATTTAATAGAGATATTATTTATATCGTGAAACTTTAAAGCTTCTACTAAAAGCAGGGCTGCTTCTTTTGCATACTCTAAGAATTTTGTATCTAAATCTAGAATCAAGCTCCAGCCTATTCTTAAGTCGTCTAATTCTCTTTGGGTCATCCCACTTTTTAGTCTTAATGGATCTGACCATTGCTCTACAGACAAGTGGAAGCTTGTAGCCCCTTGTTTAGCCAATGTCAGAACATCATCTTCAAATTGCAGAATATCAGGCCTTCTCCCAAAGGTTTCAGCATTAAACATTACTGCAACTTCCCTATTTACAGCAGATTCTACTAAAGCCTTTTGTATATCTTTTCTGGAATAATAATCTAAGCAATTAACACCCATTTTTGCTTAAAAGAGAAGAATATTTATATAGTTTGTGTATAAAATATATGCAGAACTAAATATCTATATTAAATAATGGAAAAGGATTTTATATAAATAATTAGTTCTTATCTACTTCTTGCATACCTTTTAGGAGTTCTTGCTGGATATTTTGCATATCTTTAGACACTTCGTGCATATTATGCTCCACTTCCAAAGCTAGGTCTCCCATGTTCTTTATCTGCTTATTAACAAGATCTTTTGTCTCATCTAGACTCTTAACAACATTAACCTTAGAGCCAACACTAATATTAAGTTTCTTATTATCTTTTAGATTTGCTTTTGCAAAAATTCCGCTTCCTAATGGAACTAATACCTCTGTTCCTTCTTTAGTTTTTTTTATTTCATTCAAAGTGTCTTCCACAACTTTTAATTCCCCTATATGATGCAAGATATTAGTTAATTGTTCATTAATTCTTTGCAGCTGATGCTCTTTTGTCTGCAGTTCAATATATTTTTTCTGTAATTCTTCCTCTGCCATATTTATTTTTTAGAAATCTGTTTTTTCTCCCTTTTTTGACCTTTCTTATCTATTTTAAACCCCTCTTTTTCTAGTAATTCCCTAATATTGTCTCCAGTTTCTTCTTCTTTTATCTTTAGGATTTTATTTAAAGGCTCTAAATGCTTTATGTTGCATTTTTTCCTTCTAACATTACCTTCTATCAGAACATGGTTGTCGTCTAATTTTTTTATGACTACAGCTATCTTGTTACTGTCTCTTCCAGCGATTTTCATGCAGACTCTGCCTATGTCTAATACCATTTTACATTAACCTTGCTCTTTGTTTTAGTGTTTGTCTCATACAATTAGAACATAAATTTCCTGCAAATGCTCTTGACGGCACTTTTCTTGTTTTAGCAGTATTCCTCATTATATAAGGCCTTTCTCTTAAAACCCCTTTTAATACAGCCCCACAATTTCCACATTGATGTTTAGATGGCTTTCTTTTTAAGTGAAATAATTTAGTCTTGCCTCCTGGGAGTTTTTTGTATACTCTTCTAAAGGTTCTCGATTTATATCTTCCTCTTACCATTTTTAATGCACCTTTAATATCTTTCTTATAACCATACTAAATATAACAGATACAATAACATATACCCATATCCAACCATCTATAAACCACAAGAAATTTAAATCTATTCCTTGGAAAACTGTTCTTAGCCAGTTAAATACCAGTATTAAAGGTAGAAATGTGAATAGTAATGGCCTAAAAGAGTGCATCATATATTTCATCTGCACTTCCATCATTGGTTTTTGAAGTGCTAATACTTTTTGATGGTCGTGCTTATTTTCTTTTATCTGTTTTTGATAATCCTTTAAGGTGTCTTTCCATTCTTTCATTAAATGTTGCTTTGTTAGAAATTTATAAGCTAATGTTATTAATAAAGTTAAGATGAACGATACTACTATCAAACCAATTAAAGGATTCAATATTACTAAATCTCCAAATACAAAGTTGAGAGATTTATTCAAGAAATTAAAAAATCCTCCACCTACTTGAGCCAAGGCTATATTTTCTTCAATAGTTATGTTACTTATGGTTTCATTGATTGGCATTTAACCACCACCCATTACTTTTCTTAAAGCCGGATTCATATCCATCATATGCTTTTGAGCAATATCTTCATAAAGCTGGTATATTATCATAACAGCAAGTAATAATCCTGTCCCATTTGTTAAAGCGCCTGATAAATCTGCCATCGCTGCTAGGAATCCTACGGTTAATGCGCCCATAACAGTTAAGGGTGATATATACCTGTCAAGTATTTTTTCTAAAACTCTTTGATCTCTTCTAAATCCAGGCACTTGCAATCCTGATGCCATTATCTGCTTTGCTTGAGATCTAGCATCCATTCCAGCTGTTTGGACCCAAAAGATAGAGAACAAAACAGAACCGCCCATTAATAAGACTGTATAAACCAAGGACTGCAATAATGTAGTAGATGTAGCAGATCCTGTAATTATATTTTGTAATATGTTGGGAGAATAAACCCAGGCTACTAAGCCTGATATTGGGACATTCCCTGCAAATGTTCCTAACCAAGGATGCCCCCAGCTTTCTAACAGCCTAGCCCACAATTGTATATTCGCTAATAAAGCTGCTATTAAAATAACTGGGATGTTGGATGTATAAATAAATTTCAGAGGCCATCTTATTCCATGCCCTCTAATTCTTCCAAAGCTTAAAGGAATTTCTACTTTCATTGCTTGTGCATAAACAGCTATCAGGAAGACTATGATCGTTGAGGCAATAGCTGCTAGTGCTAATGAAGCTCCGATTGTATTTCCTGAAGTTAAAGAATTGATTAAAACAAATATAACTCCTGTTGGGGCTTGTCCTGTTCCTAGTGCCAGAGTTCCTGCTGATGTTAACGGTGAGAAGGCTCTTATGAATATTTGTGCTGATACGCCTGCTGCAATAAACAAGCTAACTCCAGATCCAAATCCCCATTTTTGTACAACTTCGTCCATAAATAATATTAAAACTCCTCCTATAATCAATTGTAGGATAAGCATCCACTGCATCCCTAAATAAGCCCCGCCTGTTAAGCTAGGACTTGGAGATAAACCTCCCATAAAAACATAGATTAAAGCTTCAAATACAATAAAGAATAGTGCAAGAAATTTCTGAATCCCTTGGAATCTCTTTTTACCTTCGGCTGTTGTTAAATCTAATTTTAATATTCCTGACCCAGCTAACAGCTGTAAGATGATGGAAGCTGTTACGATTGGTCCTATACCTAAAGACACTATAGAACCGAAGCTTGCTCCTAATATTAATGATAAATATTCAAACTGTTGCAGGGCATTTTCCCCTAGACCATATAAAGGAACTACGCTTAAGATAAAGAATGTAACTAAAATCAGCAAAGTCCATTTTAATTTTATTTTAAAACCCAGATACTTATTAACCGGACCACGAACTTCTGGCAGATTAGAAAGGAATGTTTGAATCGCGGACATTTTATTCCAAATTTAGAGCTGTTACCTCTCCCCCTACTTTTTTAATTTTCTCAATAGACTTTTTAGATGCTGATTCGACACTGATTTTAAATTTCTTAGTTATTAACCCTTTTCCTAATAATTTATTATAGCCTAGTTTTGTTAAGTCAATTTCTATAAATTCGCTGGTTTTTTTTGCTAAACCTTTTGTTAAAAGTGAGTTTGCTTTTTGTTCTAAATCTTCTATATTTATTACTTTAATTATTTTTTGCTTTTTCTGCGGTAATTTAAACCCTCTTTTTCCAAAGTATTCATTTCCATACAAGTTCATTATAGTAGGTTTTTTCTGGTCTGCTCTCTTACCAGTACCAGCCATACCTCTACCACCCCTATTGCCAGCTCCCCTATGTTTCTTTTTCGCTCCCCAACCATGGGTATGGGATCCTCTCTGCCTTGATCTCTTAGTTCTTTTATTGATTGACATTTTATAGCATCCTTCTGATTAAATCATTTATTTTATCTTTTCTATAACCTAATACTCCTCCTAAAGAGAAAGGGACTTTGGTTCCTTTTCTTTCATAACCTTTTATAGGAGGGTGTAAGCCAAAGAATAATTTCATTCCAGGAATATCTTTAAGTTTTCTTTTAGATTCAAAAAAGTCTTTTGTAAAGGTATTAAGATCTGTATTTAATTTTTGTTTTATGAAATCATTTATGGTTATTTTTTTGGTAACAAGCTTAGCTCTTTTCTCAAGGAGTAATTTAAATGTTTCCTGGTCTATTTCTCCCCAGGTTATATGGTCTTTAAGTCTGTTTACCATACCTAAATTTGATGGAGTATTCTCTAATACAACACAATTGTTTTTCTTGTATGCTCTCAACATTTTGAAAGTGTCTTTTATTTCCTTTTTAAGGTCGTTTTTTCCACTAATTCTGATCACTGCTATCTTGCTCATTTTGAACTTCCTTCTAAAATTCCACTTTTATCAATATGCTCAGGTTTAATTTTTATTTTCGTTAATTGCTTAAGGGCTTCAAAACATGCTCCCAAAAGATTAATCCTTGTGGCTGTTTTTCCTTTAGTTTTTGAATAAATATCTGTTATCCCAGCTAACTCCAATATCTTTTTGCATTCATCTTGCACACATAAACCAGTACCTCTTGGTGCTGGCATTAGCTTTATTTCTGAACTACCTAACTTTCCATCAACTTGGAATGGTATAGAATGATAAGATTTACATGCGCAGTGCCATGATCCACAACCTCTTCTTATCTTAATTATATTTAATTTAGCTATTCTAGTTGCTTTTTCTCTAGCTGGGACTGTTTCTTTTGCTTTTCCAAAACCCAGCCCAACATAACCATCTTTATTTCCAACAGCAACCATAGTAGCGAATTTTGGTTTGTTACCTTCTCTTGTTTTTTTCTGAGTTTGCCTCCAGATACTTCTCTTACCTCCACCAAACTTACCTTTCGATTGACCTACTTCTAATAGAGCGAGTTCTAAGTTGGGCAATAGAATATCTATTATCTCAGTTTCTAAAATCTTAATACCTTTGTCTAATATCTCGCTTATATTTTTTATCTCTCCGGCATTAACTTTTTTACCTAGAGCAGTTTTTGGTTTCCAAGACTCTCTTTGTATTTTTTTTATACCAGTCTCTTCTTCAGGCGTTTTTATAGCCTCTTCCAATACTTCTACTTTTTCTTCTAATTTTGCCATTTTAAATTGCTAATATTTTGTTTTTTATCTCATCAAAATGCTTTTCAAATTCTTCTGGTCTTAGATTATTCTTTAGATATTTTGAGAATTGTCTTCCATATCTTTCTTTATTTTGATAAAGTTGCTCTGCATAAGCTTTGATATTTGAACCTCTTATTAACTCTTCTTTTGGCAGGATAGTATCTGAATGGGCTACTTTTATGCCACCATCTAAAACTCCTTTTAATGCGGCATATATTGATGAACCACGTATGCTTTTTTGTAATCCGAGATCTAGTATACAGTCTTTAACTTTTGATTTTGTCTTTAATCCAGCCAGCAAACCTATTAAGTATGCTGATGCTCTACTTCCCCCATGTGCTTTCCAGCCTAATTTATTAATATTCATTTTAGTAAATGTTGCTATAGTCTTGTCTCCATTAGGGGTATATTCGATAAACTGAATAATTATATTGTTTAATTTCTTTCTAATGACTAACCTAGTCTTTCCAGATTTAAGTAATTCTAATCTTCTTGCATAATCTGTTTTTCCTTCTTCTTTCCTTCTATAATTTCTATTCTTTCTTGCCATTTTTATTTATTAATCCCTGCTCATCTAGGTATAATTTTATATGCCTTTTACTTCTAAAAAATCCTCCTTTAACTTTCTTAAATAAGGATCTATAATCTTGCGTGGTTAGCATTTTTTTATTTTTTAGTTCCCTTAAGAATGCCCTTTGGAGTCGGACTTTTATCATCCATTCTTGTTTTGGGTTTAATCTAGCTCCTTTTGTACCTTTCTTAGAACCTTCTCCTTTTCTTCTCCCTTTGCTTTTTTGAATCTTTATTTTTTTAGATCTGAACCCTGAGATTCCTCTTTTCTGTTTTTTTTGTATAGCCTTATCTCTAATTAACGATCTTATGTCTGTCTTTGTTATAGACTCCTTTATCTCATCTAATCTATTGGTATCAAACCAAATTCTCTTTGGGCTGACATCAAGCACAGATGCAGCTATTCTTTTTTGAACCTTTAAATCCATTTTAAGTTGAAGTTGCCCTCTGCTGTAAAGCCTTTGTTACATCTTTAGAAGCTTGTTTAATCTGCTTTTCGTCAGATTTTGGTTCAGCTTTTTTGTCTAAACCTTCAATAGCTTTTTTTGTCTCTTCTTTCTTAGTTTCTTCCTTTTTTTCTTCCTTGGTCTTTTTCTCTTCAGCTACTTTTACTGCTTTTTCTTTTGCTTGTTTTCTTTCTTCTAGTTTTTTCTTCGTTTCTGTTTTTCTTTGAGAAAAATTTTCTTCAATTTTCTTTAAATAATCATCAATATTCTTAACATTACTTATAGGCAAGTTTAGTTCCTTAGCTCTTTTTAGTATCAATACCTTTTTTCTAGTTCCTAACCTACGATGAAGAATGCCCACTTCTGATTTTTTTTCTATTTTATTCAGATCTAATAAAGTTTTTACTATTACCTCTTTTAATCCGGCCCTATTTAATCCTCTTATAACTTTGTTTGAACCATAACCTATGGATGGTTGTTTTTCATGACCTTTGAATTTTCTTCTTGATTTAGAATGGATACCTCTAGGTCTTCTCCAAACTTGGGCTAATCTTTTATACCTTTTCCCTCCTTGTCTTATAAAAGCGGGTTTCTTCCTTCTTTGGATAGTATTCTTTTCCATTTTTTATGCCTTAGCTTTCTCCACTATGTAAATTCCGTCCTGAAAAACTCTTCTATCTCTATTTGTTATTCTAGTTGATTGTTCAATATTACTTGCTGTTTGACCAAGTTTCTCTATATCTGATCCTTCTAAGGATATTTCATTTCCCTTAACCTCAACCTTTACACCTTTTAGTAATGTTGCTTCTCTCGGGATTTTTTCTCCTAAGAAATTCTTAATCTTGAGCTTACTACCTTCTACATTAACACTCATAGGAAAATGTCCTGAGCAGATTTTTAATTTATATTTAAATCCTTTAGATAACCCATCCAACATATTTTTTACAGATGATATAAGAGAAGATATTACCCTTTTCTCATTTCTAGATGCTCTTTTTGATGATAAGATTATCTTATTATCATAGACTTCTACTTTTACCCACTTCTCTAAGATATTCTTAGATAATTCTCCCTTTCCACTTTTCATGCCTATTACTCCAGATTCTATCTTAACTTCTACCCCACTGGGAATTTCTGCTTCTCTTTTAATTTCAGATTTTTTCCTTTTCATTTTTAATAGCAATAAGCTAGAAGTTTTCCGCCTAGCCCTTTCTCCATTGCTTCATTATAAACCATAACACCTTTTGACGTTGATATTATTAAAATGCCAAAGCCTTTAGCAGGTAAATATCTTGTTTCAAATTTTTCGAAATCGCTTTTTTTAACACCATACCTTGGCTTTATAGAGCCACATTTGTTAACAGATCCTAAAAGATTTAACACGATACATTTTTTATTGCCATCTGCTACAACTTTGAAAGATCCTATGTAACCTTTCTTGTTTAATATATTGAGTACTTCTAAAGTTAGTTTGGAGGCTGGTTTGATTATACATTCCTTCTTTCCAATCTTTTCGCAATTTATTATCTGCGACAAAGCGTTTGATAATGTATCATTTAGTGTCATTTTAACTGTATTTCTTAAACCCCAGATCTTTTGCTATATCTCTAAAACATTGCCTACAGAAATCAAGACCATATTTTCCTATGTGGGCTCTATACCTCCCACATCTACTACATGTTCTTGAACCTAAACCGAATTCTCGTTTTTTAGGAGCGTTATGCTTAATGAATTTGTTCATTTTAGCAGGTTTTATCTTTAATTGCTTGAAAACTTTTCTATAGTCTTTTGCGGTCATTTTATTCTTCCACCTTTATTCCAAATTTATTTTTTACAAAACCTATTGCTTCTTGCATTGATATTTTATGCCTAGGGGGAAGCTCTCTAGCTTGGAGCTTTCTTTTCTTTACCCTTGATCCTGGCCTCTCTAATGTTATAGCTACGCTTAACCCGATTATTCCTACTTCGGCATCATACTTTGCATCAGGAATATCTAGATACTCTTTAATGCCAAAAGAAAAATTGCCTTGATTATCAAAATGACTTATAGCTAATATATCTCCCCTAGCTCGCAATAATCTTGCTAACAGCTCTTCAGCCTTTTTACCTCTTAAAGTTACTTTACATCCTACTACTAACCCTGGTCTAATACCTAAGGTTGGTATCCTTTTCTGCGTTATAGTCTTAACTGGTTTTGATTCTGATAGAGCCTGTAATAATTTTATTCCTTTATTAGCTTTATCCGGTGTTGTTCCTGTACCTATATTAAGCGTAACTTTTTCTATTCTTATTTCTTTCATATGGTTCATTTTAAAGTATTGATTTGTCCACGACAAACGTATAATCCTTCAGCGTTTCAAATGTTTCATTACCTTTTTTTAGTTTTATTCTATGAGGACTATTACCCTTAGAAAGGCCAATTTCATCCAAAATTGCTGTTTCTCCTTTATGTTTCCCATTAATTAAATAAACAGAGGCTCCTTTTTTAAATTCCAAATGATCTTTAATTTCATTTTTATCAAGATTTAATACTAAAGTGTCTCCAACTTTGTATTCTTTATTATTAGTAAGTTGATTTCTGCCATCTAAGAAGTTTAGCTGTAATTTATTTTTTCTTAATAAAGTTTTATTAATTATTTTGCACAACTTTAAACTAGCTTTTTCCTTAGGTATTTTATTTAGACTAAATTTTCCATTTTCTCCGATTAATACCACATAATATTCTTTAGTAGAAGGGATTGATATTATATCCATTATCCCAATAGGGTACTTATAATCCTTTACTATCTCATTATTAACTAATACTTTTCCTTTGTTTAGAATAGTTTTAACTTCTTTTGTAGTTGAAGCATGATTTAATACATTCTTAAGTAATAAATTAAGGGGTATTGATTCAATAAGTTTATGAGGCCCAGACCTAGGTCTAGTTATAAACCTTATACCCTTTCTTTTTGTCATTGGCCAAGATTTTGGCGCTACTAATCTTAGTAAGTGGTTCTGTACCATTTTATTTTCCTATCAACCCCTTTTGTCTTTTTTTATCTTCTAAATTTAATTCTGTAATTAAGAGATTGGATGGGTGTAGCGCGCGAGGTTTTTTTGACCCGTCTTTTTTTGTTATTGCTATGCCCGTGATGTATATCTTTGCATGCTTTACATCTACCCTTTCTACTTTTCCTGTTTTTTTCTTAAATTGCCCCCTCATTATTTTTATAGTATCTCCTTTTCTTAGTCTTAAACTTCGTTTTTTATATCTTATTCTGAGCTCTTTTGTTAGATGGGCTTTTACAAATTTTTGTTTTATATGTAAGGGAGCATTATATTGATACTTCCTTTGCTTTCTAGGATTTTTACTTGATTTCCATGCTGTTGAAAATTCTGTTTTCATTTTACACCACAAGGCCAGCTAATTTTGCTATTCCTGGCCACCTTTCAGTAGCCTCCTTTGCTATCGGACCTTTTAGGATTGTACCTTTGGGATTTCCCTTTTCGTCCTTCAATACCACGGCGGCATTATCTTCAAATTTTATTCTTGTACCATCCGGTCTACGATATTCTTTTTTTTGTCTAACAATTATTGCATCTACTACCTGCTTTCTCATACTTGGTATCCCTTTAACTACAGAGGCTTTTATTATATCACCAATTCCTGCCGCTTGTATTCTTCCTTTTACTGTTTTATGACCTATAACAGAGATTAATCTAATTACTTTAGCGCCTGAATTATCACATACGCCGATTTGGGCCATATGATTTAGCGATTTTACAATCCTAGCTTTTACTGCTTTCATCTTTTATTACCTCAATTAAAACAAAATTTTTCATTTTTGACAATGGCCTACACTCCATTAACTTTACATTATCACCTTTAACCGCATTTATGCAAGCTGGATTATGCGCGTGTATTCTTGTTCTTCTTTTTTCAAATCTTTCATATTTTGGCAAGTAATGCAATCTTGGAAACTCTACTTTTACTGTTTTATGCGCTCTTGCAGTGATTACCCTCCCAACAAGTAGTCTTCCCCTAACTCTTAGACTACCATGAAAGGGGCATTTTTTATCTTTGCACTCTTGACTAGGATACTTCACATTTATTCCAATAGTTTTTGCTTTTTTCATTTTATTTTAGTTTTAATTTCAGTCTATCTTCTGGTCTTGCGACCAAGATTTTACCATTTACTCTAACCTTTTGATTTTTATACTTAAACTCGATAGTAATCTGTTCTTTAATCAAGATTACTTCTTTATGCTCACTTTCAATTAATAGGGTATTTCTTGTTTCGTCCATTACCTTTCCTTCAAGGCCTATCAAACTTTTATTGGTGGCATCTACGACGCTTATTTTTGTGCCTATTAATTCGCACCCAGCAACTTCTTGTGGTATTATTTTCATCTTAACTAACCTTTATTGTTTCTGGGGCAAAACCAAGTTTTATCAGTTCTTCCTTGACTTTATTTTTGTGGTCACCTTGAAGTTCAATGGTATAATTTTTAACTGTGCCACCGCAAGCAAATTTGGATTTTAGTTTCTTTGTAACTTCTTTTATATTGACTTCCTTTTCTTTTATCCCTCCAATTACAGTAGTTAATTTACCAAATTTCCTACTAACTAGCGAGACTTTAATTTCTTGTTCTCCCTTGGCTATAGTCTCACAAGCGCAGAGATCTTTTGGAAGCCCACACTTTGAACAAATTTCACTCATGTGCTTTTTTCCTTACCTCCTCAGAGCTTTTTTGCTCTAGTTTTTGAATATGTTTAGGTAATCTTTGCAATAACCTTGCAATTGTTCTTCTGACTTCTTTGACCCTTCCTGGATTTTGTGGAATAGTCCCAGTTGATATTTGTGACCTTATTTTAATCATTTCTTTTCTCAATTCTATCAATTTCTCATTTAATTTCTTTTCATCCATTTGCTTTAATTCAGTTTTTTTTATCAGGGCCATTTTCTTTATTTTCCATAGGTGCCTTTTTTGGTTTTTGAGATTTCTTTTTTGTTTCTTTTTTTGGTATCTTTTTAATTATTTTTGATTTCTTTTCATCCTTAACTTTAGGCTCTTCAATCTTTACTTCTCTTGGTGCATCTAAGACTGTTATTTTATCCGGCAATTTTATGTCTGGGGTCATTATCATGATTTTTATGCCAATTGTTCCACTTTTTAGATTTGCGGCGATTTTTGCTTTTTTAACATAATTTTGAGCTAGATCCCCTGATTTCTTCATATGGCCTGCTGAGAATCGCCAAGATTTTGCTCTTGCGCCTGGAACACCTCTCCCGCCTATAACTACCTCTGCTCCTATCGCCCCAGCATCCATTATCTGTTGTAAAGTCTTGTAACCAACTGACTTAAACCTTTTAGGGCCATATTTTTCTAAAGTCGAGGCTATTCTCTGTGCGGTTATTGCTGGATCAAGGAATGGTTCTGGTACTTCCCCAATTTCTATTTGAGGGTTCTCCATGTTAAACTTTGTTTTTAATACCTTCGTTAATCTTTTTATGTTATCTCCTCTTACGCCCACTATTAAACCTGGTCTTGTGGTGTATATTATAACTCTTTCTCCTAAGGGGGTTCTTTGTATTTCAGTCCTGCTGTGCCCCGCTTTAGAAAATTGCTGGGATATGTAATCTTGAATCTGAAATTGTTTACTCTTCTGTTTTATAAATTGTCTTTCTATCATTTTTGCTTATCCTCTTTCGGCTTTGTTTCTTTCTCCATCT